>Ga0209724_1002134_pt1 | contig 17208 bp, 10 predicted proteins | sample grotaG_FD_184143 | JGI IMG/M metagenome (GOLD analysis project Ga0209724, IMG submission 184143) | Glacier valley bacterial and archeal communities from Borup Fiord, Nunavut, Canada, to study Microbial Dark Matter (Phase II) -... | ecosystem: Environmental > Aquatic > Freshwater > Ice > Glacier ...
AATCAGGCAAAAACTCTGCCGATATCCGCATGGTGGTGGATGCGCTGGATCTTTGCTACACCAAGGCGCATGTCGATACCTTCGTCATCATCAGCGGCGATTCTGATTTTTCGCCGCTGGTATCGAAACTGCGTGAGAACAATAAATTCGTGATTGGAGTCGGTGTAAAAGATTCAACCTCGGATTTATTGAGTGCTAACTGCGATGAATTTATTTATTACGATGACCTGGTGCGTGCGCAGGAAGCCCGAAAAAAACAGGCTGTCAAAAAGGCGGCGAGCAGTAAAACCAGCGCCACCACCACCGCCAATAAAACCAAACCCGCCGAGTCCACTTCAGAAGATGACAAACGTTTGGAAGTGCTGGAGTTTTTGGTGGAGACTGTAGAAGCTCTCATCACCGAACGCGGGTCGGACGAAAAAATCTGGGGCTCGAATGTAAAGCAGACCATGAAGCGGCGCAAGCCTGGATTCAACGAAGCATCGTACGGGTATCGCTCATTCAAGGAATTAGTTGAAGACGCCGAAAAGCGCAAGCTGCTGATGATTACTCGCGACGATAAATCGGGGCAATATACGATTCGCTTATCCGCTGCGAATTAGACTTTAATAGCGGTACTGATATGAACAAGAAATAGAAGACACCACAGTCAATTATTAAACTCTAGCACTGGTGCGGCTTTTGACGGTATTTTGTCCTGTGAAGTCCGCCCCAGCTAGGGTTTTAAATTCTGAAATGGCATCGCATCAAGTGACATCCTGACCTGATCCTTCGATTGTGTTGTTAGCGTCCTATTGTTTTATGCTCAGATTATTAGTCACACCATTTACGCCCACGACAGCACGCGCGATGGTTGTGGCATGTTCGATTTGGGTTTGGGTGGTGACATAACCCCTAAGCGAAACCATACCTTTGAAAGTTTCTACTTTGATATCACTTGCGTTTGCGTTTGCGTTTGCGTCTTTGGCTTCATTGTCTTTAAGCTTTTTACCGTTAAGCTCATTATCGTTAAACTTTTTATCCTCGATCAATGCAGTTTTCACTTTAATCGTCACGACGGCGTCATCAATTTCTGTATTCCATATTTTTGCTGCTGGGGTTGCAGTCTTTGCTGAAACAGCATCCAGGCGATTGCACCCGCTAACGAAGAGGCTGATACCCATTGTTAGCACCGTCGCGAAGAATATCGGATGTAAGCGGATATTCATAAAAATTTCCCCCTGAAAAATCAAACAGACTTCAGCACACCCGCTAAGGTGCGCGTCGCCTCACCTGCTGCGGCGGAAATCCGCAAAGACGAGCGGACATTTGACACAAACATTGCTCCGAATTTACTGAATGTACGTCACTCCCGGCAAGCTGTCTGTTCGTTTCCGCACATACGGTAAACCGGGTTGGGATTAACCTCAAACTGCTTTTGTATCCAGCAGTTTTTTTGTCTTGATAGCCTTTTTTCGGCCCTGCGGATTGCCGGATTTTCGCCAAAAATAAGGACATCCCAAAATTGAAAATAAGTCTCCCGCGAATTCGTGCTGCCTTACTGGCTTTGCCTGATCGATGGCGATTGGCCAATCGACGAAACAACAGTGTTCTGGACGAAAAGTACGCCGCTGCGGAGCCGCCACTGCGTTCCGAATTATTTAGTGCCGATCAGATGGAACGTCACGGCAAAACACTGGCTGGCATCCATCGGCTGGGGTTAGGACGCGGCCCGGATCAGTTGCTGACACGCTTAAGTGAAAACGAAGACATCTTATTGAATGCCTGCAATTTACTCAAGGTGGCGGTCAACGCAAACCGCAGGATTACACCAGCCGGCGAATGGCTACTTGATAATTTTTATCTCATCGAAGAACAGATTCGTACTGCTCGCAGGCATTTTCCAAAGGGCTACAGCCGCGAGCTGCCATTGCTCGATGGTGGTATTTCCGCCGGACTTCCGCGTGTGTATGACATTGCGCTTGAAGCGATTTCTCATGGCGACGGCAGAGTTGATCCGGAGAGTTTGAATCGTTTCGTCGCTGCCTATCAGAAAGTGACTGACCTCAAGCTGGGAGAGTTGTGGGCGATTCCTATTATGTTGCGCCTGGCGCTGATTGAAAATTTACGGCGGGTTGGAGCGCGCATCGCCGAAGGCATGATTGACCGGAATGAAGCTAGCCATTGGGCCGACCAGATGATAGGCATTGCGGAGAACGATCCGAAAAGTCTAATTCTGGTCACCGCTGATATGGCGCGTTCAAATCCGCCGCTGGTGAACTCGTTCGTTGCAGAGCTGGCGCGGCGTTTGCAAGGCCATAGTTCTGCTTTGGCGCTGCCATTAACCTGGATTGAGCAGCGTTTGGCCGAGTCCGGTCTGACCATTGAGCAATTAGTGCAATCAGAAACGCAGAGTCAGGCGGCCAATCAGGTATCCATCAGCAACAGCATCGGCAGTTTGCGTTTTCTGAGCGCAATGGATTGGCGTGAGTTTGTCGAGACGATGAGCGCGGTCGAGCTAAAACTGCGCGAAGATCCTGATGGTATCTATGGCAGGATGGATTTTGCAACCCGCGATCATTATCGGCATGTTATCGAGAACATCGCCAAGCATAGCCGTCTGTCTGAAACGGATATAGCGCGTAAAGCCATTCAGCTTGCGCATCATGGCAAGTTATCCGGTAACCCGGACAGCAAAAATTCACTGGCGACCCAGGATGGGAGGGCGGCGCATGTCGGCTTTTATCTGATTGGTAAAGGACTACCGCAGCTCGAACAAGCGGCAGAGGTAAATTTTTCCGCCGGTGAGGCGTTGCGCAGATTTGATCGCCTAGGCGCCCGCTTCCCGTTGCTGCTATATCTAGGGGCTGTTGCAATATTGACTACCCTTTTTACGTGCTGCCTCATGGCGTTGGCCACTATCGACCAGCAGCCGGTTTGGATGTCCGTACTGATCGGCGTGGCGGCACTACTGGGCGCAAGTCAGCTAGCCCTGGCCATTACCAACTGGTTAGCAACCTTGCTAGTGATGCCGCATCCATTGCCACGAATGGATTTTTCTTTGGGTATACCGCCGCAATCACGCACCTTAGTCGTGGTGCCGACGATGCTCACCAGTCTGCAAAGTGTGGAAACGCTTGCCGAAGCGCTGGAGATCCGCTTTCTGGCTAACCGGGAAGCGAACCTGCATTTTGGCTTACTCACCGATTTTCGCGATGCGCATGAAGAGAGCCTCGTGGAGGATGCGCCGTTACTGGCGCTTGCCCGACAGCGCATCGAAGCATTGAACCTGAAATATAAGCATGAAAAAAAGACAACGCCTGACGCCGGTGATCCTGGTGACAGCCACGATGCATTTTTTCTGTTTCATCGGTCACGTCGCTGGAACGCTGAAGAGCGCATCTGGATGGGGTATGAGCGAAAGCGCGGAAAGCTGGGCGATCTGAATAGCTTAATACGCTTCGGTTCGAAAGAGCCGTTTTCACTTATTGTTGGTGAGACCACGATCTTGCGTGAAGTGAAATATGTCATCACGCTCGACACCGACACCCTATTACCGCGCGATTCAGCAAGAGCATTTGCGGGCACCATGGCGCACCCCCTGAACCATGCCCTTTATGATGAAGCCAGCCAACGTGTCATCGATGGTTATGGAATTTTGCAGCCGCTAATGGCCGTAAGCCTTCCCAGCACCAACCGCTCGCGCTATGCGCAACTGTGCGGCAACGAGTCCGGCATTGACCCCTACACCCGCACCGTATCAGATGTGTATCAGGATGTATTTCAAGAAGGCTCTTTTATTGGCAAAGGCATTTACGATGTCGAGGCGTTTGAGCGCTCCCTAAACAACCGCTTCCCTGAAAACCGGATACTGAGCCACGATCTGCTGGAAGGTTGCTATGCACGCGCTGGACTTTTGAGCGATGTGCAATTGTATGAAGAATATCCATCGCGATATAGCGCAGATGTCAGCCGTCGCCATCGCTGGATACGCGGCGATTGGCAGATAGCAGCATGGCTGCTGCTGCGCGTGCCGGGCCCGCAAAAAAAGCGTTTCAATAATCCGCTGTCGAAACTATCGCAATGGAAAATATTCGATAACCTGCGACGCAGCCTCGTACCTGCCGCATTGGCGACGCTGTTTATATTGGGCTGGGTGGTCGTGCCGCCGATGCTCTATTGGACGTTGTCGGTCATCGGCATCATGCTTTTGCCTGTCGTATTCGGCTCTTGTCTCGAACTATTGAACAAACCAAAAGATGTGCTGGTCAGCCAGCATTTATCCAGCGTATTGCACTCGTCAGCACGCCAGTTCATGCAAGTTGCACTTACGCTGGCCTGCCTGCCCTATGAAGCTATGTTTACCCTTGATGCTATTTTTCGCACCTCGGCGCGGATGCTGTTTACCAGGAATCGGTTACTCGAATGGAATCCGTCGAGCGAACATGAGTCGACACTTAAATCAGGCAGCAAGACAAATGGCAAGCACGCTGCCAGTCATCATGCTGCGATGAAGACAGGCACGGCTGAACTGGCGAGCTCATGGCGAGCGATGTGGATTGCACCGGTTATGGCTGCGTCCGTCGGCATTTACCTATTGGCCATGCGCCCTGTCGCGTTTTTAGTTGCCGCACCCATACTGGCGCTCTGGTTTGCTGCGCCCACCATTACCTGGTGGATCAGCCGCCCGCTGATTGTAGCGCCTGTCAAACTAGGTCCCGAGCAAATTATTTTTCTGCAAAAACTGGCACGCAAGACCTGGCGCTTTTTTGAAAAATTTATAACCGCTGAAGATCATTGGCTTCCACCAGACAATTATCAGGAACATCCTGTTGCGGCGCTGGCACATCGAACTTCTCCAACCAATATGGGCTTGGCGCTGCTGGCGAATTTATCGGCATATGACTTCGGCTACATTTCAGTCGGCAAGCTAGTGCAGCGTACGGACAATGCGCTACAGACCATGCAAAGCATGGCCCGATATCAAGGTCATTTTTATAACTGGTATGACACGCTGTCTTTACAGCCTTTATCACCACACTATATTTCCTCGGTAGACAGCGGCAATCTGTCAGGACATTTATTGACATTGAGACCAGGACTTCTCGCTATCGCGGATCAGGAAATTATCGGCCCGCGAGTTTTTGAGGGGCTCTGCGATGCCATGGGCAATCTCCTGGATGCAGCCGAGAGCATGGCGACTGCCGCAACCGCGACGTTATCAACCAGCCGGTCAATGTCGCCCCATCAACTTAGCGAACATATCACTCGGCTACGCCGCGACATCGAATCCGCATGCGATGCCAAACCCGCCACTTTAGCCGCTGCTCAACTCTGGCTTGGGCAACTATGCGATGCAGCAAAGCTGTTAAAAAACGAACTGGACACCACTGCATCCGATACCGAATTAGGCGATTGGACCGATGCGCTGGTCATGCAATGTCAGGACGCGATGGATGAATTAACCTTGTTGGCACCTTGGGTCAGGCTGTCGGCTGCCTCAACTACCGGCAGCGCCATCAACAGCAGCATCAACAGCAACTCATCCCTGTTTATGGATCTGCCTGGCTTTAATGCGATTCACACTATTCCCACACTGCGCGAGCTATCCAGGATGCATGAAACCCTATCGCATCAATTTGATCCTGCATTAAATAGTCTGGCGACGTCGGCAGATCAGGCGCGGCTTACCGAGCTGCGGCCACTCATCATGCAAGCCAGCCGTGCGGCCAGCGAGCGCATCGAAATCCTTGAAAGCCTCGCTCAACAGGCGGGCAAACTTGCCGAAGTCGATTATGATTTTCTGTATGATCCTGTCCGGCATCTCATCACGGTAGGCTATAACGTCGAGCAGCATCGCCTTGACACGGGGCATTACGATCTTCTGGCTTCCGAGGCGCGGTTAGCCAGTTTTGTCGCGATTGCGCAGGGGAAAATAGCCCAGGAGAGTTGGTTCGCGTTGGGCCGCGTACTCACGGTTGCGGGTGGCGATGCCATTCTGCTTTCATGGAGCGGCTCAATGTTTGAGTACTTGATGCCGCTACTGGTGATGCCGACCTACGCAAACACGTTACTTGATCAGACCTGCTACGCCGCGGTTAAACGGCAGATAGCGTATGGTAATCAGCGCGACGTGCCGTGGGGCATTTCGGAATCAGGCTACAACACGGTAGACGCCGCACTCAATTATCAGTACCGTGCATTCGGTGTGCCTGGGCTGGGGCTTAAACGAGGACTGGCCGAAGACCTGGTGATCGCACCTTATGCTTCCGCATTGGCGTTAATGGTCATGCCTGAGGCCGCGTGTCAAAACCTGCAGCGCCTCACGGCTGCTGGGCTGCAGGGCAAATACGGCATGTATGAAGCGGTCGACTATACGACGTCGCGACTGCCGCGCGGACAATCAAGCGCGGTGATTCGATCCTACATGGCCCACCACCAAGGCATGAGCCTGCTTTCGCTGGCTTATCTGCTGCTCGATCGACCGATGCAAAAGCGGTTTGAAGCCGACCCACAATTTCAGGCAACCATGCTGCTGCTGCAGGAGCGCATACCCAACGCTACCGCGCCCCATTACCAGGCCGCTGAATTTGCTGAAATTCGTGCCGCCTCAATCGGGCCGGAAATTCCGATGCGCGTGCTGCGTAACCCTGCCACCTCGATGCCCGAAGTACAGCTGCTGTCGAATGGTCGATACCATGTGATGGTGACCCACGCGGGTGGTGGCTACAGCCGCTGGAAAGATTTTGCCGTCACCCGCTGGCGCGAAGATACCACTCGCGATAATTGGGGCGCATTCTGCTTCATACGCGATATTGCGACCAGCGAATTCTGGTCTGTCGCGCATCAGCCGACGCTCAAGCGAGCCGATCATTACGAAGCTATTTTTTCTGAAGGTCGTGCAGAGTTTCGCCGCCGCGATCATGATTATGAAACTCATACCGAAATCGTCGTGTCGCCGGAAGATGATATCGAACTGCGCCGCACCCGCATTACCAACCGCTCACGCACGCGCCGCGTCATTGAAATAACGAGCTATGCCGAGGTGGTGCTGGCCTCACCTGCCGCCGATGCATTGCATCCGGCCTTCAGCAATTTATTTGTACAGACCGAAATCATTGCCGACCGGCAAGCCATCGTCTGCACCCGGCGACCACGTGCCGTTGGCGAGCAGGTGCCTTGGATGTTTCATTTGATGGCGGTACATGGCGCATCGGTTATAGCTGTTTCGTATGAAACAGATCGCATGCGTTTTATTGGCCGCACCCGCAGCATCGATTCGCCTGAAGCCATGATGGATGCCGGTGATGAGGATAACAGCGGTGGCAACAACAGCGGCCTTCTGTCGGGCAGTCAGGGATCAGTACTTGATCCAATCGTTGCGATCCGCTATCGCATTACCCTCGATGCCGATCAAACTGTCACCATAGACATGGTTTCGGGCATTGGTGAAACCCGCGACGCGGTATTGAATCTCATCGGCAAATACCGGGACCGGAATCTCGCCGACCGGGTGTTCGATCTGGCCTGGACGCATAGCTGGGTTAACCTGCGCCAAATCAATGCGACTGAATCCGATGCGCAAATTTATAGCCGTCTGGCGAGCTCGGTCATTTATGCCAATCCTTTGATGCGCGCAGAGCCAAACGTTCTGGCACGTAATCGGCGCGGCCAATCAGCGTTGTGGGGCTATGCTATTTCGGGTGATTTACCGATCGTGCTGTTGCAAATCAGTGACCTCGCCAATATTGAGCTGGTACGTCAATTGGTACAAGCGCATGCGTACTGGCGTCTAAAAGGTCTGGCGGTTGATTTGGTGATCTGGAATGAAGATCATGCAGGTTATCGTCAGTTGCTGCAGGAACAGATTATGGGGTTGATTACGGCGGGCATGGAAGCCAACCAGACAGATCGACCGGGCGGAATTTTTGTACGGGCTGCCGAACAGATTTCGAGCGAGGATCGAATTCTTTTTCAAACCGTTGCACGCGTCATCATCAGCGACAGTCGAGGCACACTCAATGAACAGATCAGCCGTCGCAGCGCAAAAGAGAACAAGAACAATAAGGACAAACGTGAAGCGCCGCTACTGCGCATGGTCCCCGGCCGCTCGGCATCCGCCCAAAGGGGCCGCACCGAGGCAGTTTCCGACAGATGGGCATCGTCGCGTAATTTACTGTTTTTTAATGGTCTTGGTGGCTTCTCACCGGATGGGCGCGAATACGTTATCACCAGCGCAACAGGACAATCGACGCCAGCACCGTGGGTGAATGTCATTGCCAATGCCCAATTTGGAACCGTGATTTCAGAAAGTGGTGCAGCTTATACCTGGAGCGAAAATGCTCACGAGTTCCGCTTCACACCGTGGGGAGATGATCCCGTTACCGATTCAAGCGGCGAAGCGATTTATATTCGCGATGAAGACAGCGGCTATTTCTACTCGCCTACATCACTGCCCTGCCCCGGCAGCACGCCCTACCTCACCCGACATGGTTTTGGCTATAGCGTATTCGAGCATGATGAAGAGGGTATTCATACTGAACTCACGATCTTTGTCGACACGGAAGCGGCGGTCAAATTCTCTGTGCTAAAAATCCGCAATCAGTCAGGGCGGTCACGACGCCTTTCAGCCACCGGTTATGTCGAATGGGTGCTCGGTGATCTTCGAGCAAAATCTGCCATGCATATCGTGACTGAAATTGATGCGGCCAGCGGCGCACTGTGCGCACGCAATCCTTACAGTATGGAATTCGCTGACCGGGTGGTTTTCTTTGATGTCGACGATGCCACCAATACTGCCAATGTCACCGTCAGCGGTGACCGTGAGGAATTCCTTGGTCGCAATGGCACGCTCGGCAACCCCGCCGCGATGAATCGCGCAAAACTTTCCAACAAGGTTGGCGCGGGGATGGATCCCTGTGGAGCCATTCAGGTGATGGTGGAATTGGCTGATAGTGAGGAGCGCCAGATTATCTTCCGGCTTGGCGCGGCCGGTCGACGCGGTATTGACGATTCAAGTGAGATCATACAGCGCTTGCGCGGTCCAGAAGCGGTGCGAAAATCGCTCGACACAGTTCATCAATACTGGGCCGACACACTGGGTACGGTACAGGTTGAAACTCCAGACTCGTCGCTCAATCTGCTCGCCAATGGCTGGCTGCTTTATCAGACTCTCGCCTGTCGTGTGTGGGCGCGAAGTGGTTATTACCAATCCGGCGGTGCCTTCGGTTTTCGCGATCAATTGCAGGACACGATGGCATTAGTGCATGCTGACTCGCGTCTGTTGCGTGATCATTTACTGCGCTGCGCCACGCGTCAATTCCCTGAAGGCGATGTTCAGCACTGGTGGCATCCCCCAGTGGGCCGTGGCGTCCGCACCCATTGTTCAGATGATTTTTTATGGTTGCCGCAAGCGACCTGTCGTTATGTCCTGAGTACGGGTGACACGTTGGTGTTGAATGAATCCATTAATTTCATCGATGGCCGACCGGTCAATCCCGAGGATGATTCCTACTACGATCTGCCCACCCGCTCCGAGATTAGAGCCACGCTTTATCAGCATTGCGTTCAAGCGATTCTCCGAGGCCTCCGTTTTGGCGAGCATGGTTTACCGCTGATGGGTTCAGGCGACTGGAATGACGGCATGAATTTAGTCGGCATGCAAGGCAAAGGCGAAAGCGTATGGCTGGGATTCTTTTTGTACGACACACTTATTCGCTTCAAGGCACTTGCGCTCCTGCACGGCGACGCGGTGTTCGCCGATCGTTGCGAAGCAGAAGCGGTACAACTGCGTCGCAATCTTGAGCAACACGGCTGGGATGGGGAATGGTATCGCCGCGCCTATTTTGATGATGGCTCTCCGCTAGGATCGGCGCTCAATTCGGAGTGTCAGATCGATTCCATTTCGCAAAGCTGGGCGGTACTATCCGGGGCGGGTGAAACCGCACGCGCGCAAACGGCCATGAATGCCATGGATAAGCGCCTGGTGAAGCGTGATCATGCGCTGGTTCAGTTGCTCGATCCCCCGTTTGATAAGTCCCCCATGAATCCGGGCTACATCAAGGGTTACGTACCGGGTGTCAGAGAAAATGGCGGGCAATATACGCATGCAGCCATCTGGGCCGCGATGGCATTTGCTGCGATGGATGATAAGCCGAGGGCGTGGGAAATATTTAATATGATTAATCCTGTTAACCATGGAAAATCTCCCGACACTATTGCCACCTATAAAGTGGAACCCTATGTAGTGGCTGCTGACGTATATGCCGTTTCGCCACATGTAGGTCGTGGTGGATGGACCTGGTACACAGGATCGGCAGGCTGGATGTACCGATTGATTCTTGAGTCGCTCTTGGGCTTGCGCATCGAAGCTGATAAATTGTGGTTAGCACCATGTCTACCGTCGGACTGGCAAGGATTCACTTTGCGTTACCGTTATCGCGAAACGCTTTATATGATTAAAGTGTTGCAACTAAGCGGCACTGACAAAGACATCAATATTAGCGTGGATGGCATAGCGCAAAGTGTTGCAATTATTACGCTGGTCGATGACCATCGGGAACATGCGGTTGAAATTAGAATACAAACTGCGCAAAAATGATATTTCAACTTTTGCTTTTGTTTTTGTTTTAACTTCGCCGGTTATAAAGCTGCCAGAGTTTGCGAAGCTGATGCTGATGCTACGCCAACACTGCAAACCCTGACAGATCCATATTATTCTAGGCGCTAGAGTCGTCCCGTGACCAGCATGATCAGCAGCACAACAACCAGTAAACCCACCACTCCACTAGGCGCATAGCCCCAGCTACGGCTGTGAGGCCATGACGGAAACGCGCCGATCAACACTAAAACAAGAACGATTAAAACAATGGTGCCGACACTCATGAAATACTCCTTTGATGATTGTTATTTTTTCACGCTGACAAATGCCAGCAAAGATTGTTCACTTAGTTGGTACGTTCCCAAAATAAGGCCATCAACATTTCCGGTCTGTACGCTAACGCACAGTTCAACGGGTAGAACTTGTTCGCAATGGCGAAACAGTCTTTTTCAGCGTTTAACGCTCTTTCCGGCCGTGAGTGTGTTGCTAAGTCACCACCTCAACTTGAGCGTCAAAAATGCGCATGATGACACTGGGCTTCTCCGGGGAAGGTAGTCGTTAATTTTTATTACGACGCAAATTTCCGGACTGAGAAGTCACCAAGCCCATAAAATTCGAACAGCTTCGTCGTTTCACGCCTGCACGGATGCCCAACCTTTCAGCGCATTCGCCGCCTCCAACATGAGCATCAGATGCACGCGCTGATCAGTGTCCGGTGGTGTCTGCGCTGCGGGTCGATTCAAACAGAAACCAGGTGCGGCGTTCGGTTTCATCGATCCATACCTCTGTCAGACTGGCTGTGGCGATGTCGCGGTGCTCATCACACACATCGTGCGCTTCACGCAAACGTGCGGCGAGTGTTTTGTTATCGTCGCGCAGCTCGGCAAGCATATCTGAGGGCTCCACATACTCGGCATCATTGTCGAGCACGCGTTGAGTACGTGCGATATGGCCGATCGACCTGAGTGTGGATCCACCTACCTTACGAATACGCTCAGCAATGGGATCTGTCATTGCAAAAAGCTGATCCGCCTGTTCATCAAGCATCAGGTGATAATCGCGAAAATGCGGACCACTCATATGCCAGTGAAAATTTTTGGTCTTCAGGTAGAGCGCAAATACATCCGCCAAAATCGCATTCATGGCACCGGCAATATCTTTGGTCGCCGCCGCTTTGAGGTCTGTGGGCGTAGCCAACGGGGCTTTGCGTTTTTGCAACAGATTCTGTTTTTTGCTGATATCTGATTTGTTCATGATCTTGTCCGGTTAATGAGCAGTTAAAAGTAATTGGAAGAGCTAAATTAAAAACGAATAGTTGAACTTATTTTTTTAGCTGTTTGGTCCATTGAGCAAGATTTTCCAATAATTGACGGATGAGTTTTTCACTGGTTCCATCTATCAGTCTTCCCTCACCGTCAAACGCGTCATCGGCATGACCGATCATGACTTCTGGTTGATTAACCGGAAACATATTCAAAAAAACAAACATCTGCCTAAGATGATATTGCGCTCGCACCGTGCCGAATGCGCCAACAGAAGCGCCCATTATGGCGACCGGTTTGCCAGCCCACGCGCTATCACCATAAGGCCTTGATGCGCAGTCGATGGCATTCTTTAAGACACCGGGAACCGAATAGTTATATTCCGGAGTGGAAAACAAAATTGCATCAGCGCCGCGAATTTTATTTTTAAACGCAGTAACCGCTGGCAAAGGTTCGGCCTCACGATCTTCGTTAAACAAAGGCAACCCCTCGAGACTTATAATTTCCAGACTCACGCCTTCGGGTAGCAGGCTTTGAGCTGCGAACAGCGCAGCGCGATTATAGGAAGCACTGCGCAGACTGCCTGGAATACCCAGAATTTTAAGTGGTTCGTTCAACGAATTACTCCTTTTAGTACGTACAGTTCAGTGGCCAAGGGCTGGTTGGCTAAGTGCAATAGATGTCCTCATCAAGCATGACCAGAGAAAGAAAACCCATGTTGCGCAATTAAAACCTTCACGTATGTACGACACCGTACAAAGATGCTATTTTTTCTGATGGCTATGTGTGGGATCGTACAGACTGGCCACATCGAAAAGTTGATCGTAAGCGTGGCATTCAAGAAAATTTCTGCTAGTAGATTTTTTATATGGACTAGTTAAAAGAATAATCATTTAACACCGGAGGCATCAATGAACCTGCAACTAAAATCAGCATTGGCAGCAGTGACTCTCGCAATATGCACTCAGGCAGGCGCGCAAATTACCTTCTATGAACATGAAGGATTCCGTGGACGCGTATTTACAGCGGATACAGAAGTGAGCAATTTTCAGCGCTATGGTTTCAATGACCGCGCCGCATCTGTCATTGTTGACAGCGGCCGCTGGGAAGCATGTGAGGACGCCAACTTTGCAGGCCGTTGCGTTTTATTGCGCGCAGGCAGTTATGATTCATTAAGCGGCATGGGCATGAAAGATCGCATCTCGTCGGTGCGCCCAGCCGATAACATCAAGCGCTACGATAACGAGCCTTCTGCCGCTCTCAGCAGCCCCGCCTATGAATATCGGCGGCGTCCAAATGAAAGCACATTTGAGGCTAATGTCACCTCAGTACGTGCGGTGATGGGGGCTGAAAACAAACGCTGTTGGGTGGAACGTCAGCAGGTAAACGAGCCCAGCCGTGGCAGCGCCAATGTGGGCGGCGCTATTTTGGGCGGCATTCTCGGCGGGGTTCTGGGTCACCAAGTCGGCGGCGGTCGCGGTAAAGATGCGGCCACAGTCGTGGGCGCTCTCGGCGGTGGTGCGATTGGGGCTAATGTAGGGCGCAGCAGCAACCAAACCTACGACCGCGATGTTCAGCGCTGTGAAACCGCGGCCAGCGGCGCGCCAGCTTACTGGGATGTCACCTATGATTATCGGGGAGTAGAACACCGGCTGCAAATGAACTCACCTCCCGGTGCGACGATCTCAGTCAATCAATATGGCGAGCCTCGGCAATAGCGTGGCCATGATGTTATTCAATTAAGGTCATTTAACCAAAACTATGCAACACAACCAAAAAGGCGGTCTGATCAGGCCGCCTTTTATTTATTAAAAATAGCCAAACATAATTATCCATGCCGACGCCTCATAATCCGCTGCAAAATCACCTTCTCGCTGCGTTACCTAGGGCAGAATTCGAGCGCTTATTACCCCATCTAGAACTGGTGCCAATGCCCTTGGGCAAAGCGCTTTATGAGCCGGGCGGCCGTTTGAGCCATGTTTATTTCCCTACTACGGCAATCATCTCGTTGTTGTATGTATTGGAGAACGGTGCATCAGCCGAAATCGCGGTGGTAGGCAATGAAGGCATCCTCGGCATTTCATTATTTATGGGTGGCGAGACCACACCCAACCGTGCAGTTGTGCAAAGTGCGGGCTACGGCTATCGGCTGAAAGCGCAGCTTCTAAAAGACGAATTCAACCGTGCCGGGCCCATGCTCCATCTGTTGCTGCGTTACACCCAAGCGCTGATAACGCAAATGACGCAAACCGCAGTATGTAATCGTCATCATTCGGTTGAACAACAATTATGCCGCTGGCTCTTGTTAAGCTTGGATCGCCTGCCTTCAGACACACTGGTCATGACCCAAGAGCTGATTGCAAATATGCTGGGTGTGCGCCGCGAAGGCGTTACAGAAGCCGCTGGACATTTGCAACGCGCCGGACTCATCAGCTATAGCCGTGGCCGCATCCAGGTTTTGAACCGGTCCGGCCTTGAAAGGGCCGCATGCGAGTGTTACGGTGTGGTCAAGCGGGAGTTTGATGGGCTGCTCTCAGATACGCCGCGACACCAGCACTTTGCTGCAGATGAAGCCGATACCGCAATCGAGCCCGAGAAAGCGTGAGCATACTGCTCACTCAAAATATCGATGTTCTATCCAGTGCAGCAAAATATTCGCGCCCAATACGATTATCGCGGCAATGATGGCCATGAACGGAAAATTGAGCCCGGCCAGAATCCCCACTGCCGCCGTACACCATACGGTAGCCGCTGTATTTAATCCACGCACCGTTACGCCCTCGTGCCAGATAACGCCAGCACACATAAAACCCACACCCGTGACGACCTGGCCGGCAATGCGGGTCGGATCGACGTTCTGAGTAACCAGCAATCCCACCAATACATAAGCAGCTGAACCCATGCACACCAACGCATTGGTATGTAATCCCGCCGGGTGCTTGCGCAGTTGACGTTCAAGGCCAATCGCTAGGCCCAGCAATAATGCCAGAACCAGATTAATGACTGACTGCGCCATGATGGGCGTCATAATGAAGGAGATGCTCGACGATGCATTTACGCTGGTTTCCAAATTTGCTCCCAAGATTAAATTGATGCGAAATTGAACTGGTACTCCGATCCAGCACCCCGATAAAATATTTAATATTTAAAAAATAAATCCTTTATGCAGACCACCACCAAAGCAATTCTAGACTACAACACAGGTCGTGACCCGGAACGTCTGCGGCTTAAGCTTCAGGCAATGCGTCGCGATCCTTTTATATTTTTTAGAGGCACGGCGGCATTATTTTATGCAACCCTGTCCATGCCGCCTGCGCTACTGCAGGTACCCAGGGTGTTTGCCTGCGGTGATCTTCACCTGGAAAACTTTGGCAGCTACAAAGGTGATAACCGGCTGGTTTATTTCGATCTTAATGATTTCGATGAAGCCTGTTTAGCACCGCTGACATTTGAGCTGGTACGGTTCCTGGCCAGCATTCTGGTCGCCTCAAAAGAACTCGGCATCAGCCGCAAACAAGCGCTCAAACTGATGTCCGGGTTTGTCGATACGTATGCAGCCACTCTGCTGTCGGCCAAACCTCGTTGGGTCGAGCGCGCTACGGCAATCGGCCCCGTCAAAACCCTGTTGCAAAGTGTAAAAAACCATCACCGTTGCGATCTGATCGCGCGTCGCACGATGCAAAAAAATGGCAAAACCATATTAATCATTGATGGCATCCACACCCTCAAAGCATCAGATGCGGACCGTGCACGAGCAAAGTCAATCATCTCGGCCTACGCCAGTACCCAATCGGTGCCTTCGCACTTTGAACCTGTCGATATCGCGCGGCGCATTGCGGGCAACGGCAGTCTGGGCCTTGAACGCTATGTGATGCTGGTGAAAGGCGATGGCAGCGCGGATGGTCGTTACCTGATGGACATCAAGATCGCCGTGCCTTCAACATTGGCCGCCGCATTGGCCTCAACATCAAGCACTAACGCAGCCAGTAAGACGCTCATCTCGCAGCCCGCCTGGCGAAGTGAAGCCGAGCGGATGGCGGTTATACAGTACATGACTCAGGCTATTCCGCCTGCGTTGCTCAACGCGGTCGGTGCGGGCAAGCGCGCCTATGTGGTGAAGGAATTACAACCTACTGCTGATCGGATCGATTTGCAGGCGTTGAGGGGCAAGCGCCGCAGCTTGAGTGAGGTAATTCAAACCATGGCACAGGTAACAGCCTGGGCGCATCTGCGAGGCGCGTCGCGCTTTGGGTCTGACTCCATTGACACACTCTCTGCGTTTGCCACTAAAGCAGATTGGCCGGAAGCGACTAAAAAAACTGCTGAACTAGCTGCGACGCAAGCGTTGCAGCATTGGCAAGCCTATGTAGATGACCGCACTGGCGAATCGGTGGCATAGCTTATTTTTATGTGCGTTGCCATACAGACCGCCATTGGTCATCCGCCTATTCTTTATCAAGTACGCAGGATATCCGCCGAAATCCAGCACCCGATATCGAGCGTTACTCAATTTTCAATTTCAAAATTAATTGACAGGATATGACTATGAACTATGAAGATCGCGATACCTATGGCATGTATAAAGGAAATATAAATGGCCAGGCAAATGGCAACGGTAACGGCAATGGCATCAGCTCAAATGGTGATGCCAAGCATGGCCCTGGCCCCGAAATAATGGGGGCCAACACCCTCCTGGGCAACGATGTCTATAACCATAAAGCTGAAGAGCTGGGCGACATTAAGGAAATTATGCTGGATATGCGCACCGGCAGAATTGACTATGTGGTGCTGTCTTTCGGCGGCTTTCTCAAGATGGGCGAAAAGCTTTTTGCGGTGCCGTGGAGCGCCCTGACCCTTGATACCCAGAACAAATGCTTCGTACTGAATGTAGAAAAAGAGCGACTCGAACATGCGCCTGGATTTGATAAAGATAAATGGCCCAATATGGCAGACCAAACTTGGGCTAATGAAGTCCATACCTACTACGGCACCAAACCGTATTCAAAAGACCTGCGGCTGTAATTTTCGGGCTCGCGCCTTTTCCGGTTCAACACCCAACGGCCCTTTTTAAAAAGAGGGCCTTTTTATGTTTGCTGCGGGTGCGGATCAATGTGCGCTAACAGACAGACGGTACGTTTCCCTTTATTCAAACTTGTTTTGCGCATTTAAATTGATACATTAAGTCATTCTGCGTTGAATTTTGGTCTGGTACGTAAGTTTGCGCCCGTGCCTTCGAACAGTTCAACCATTAGCCAGTGAATATCTATTTCAAGGAACCCACATGAACAAGCAACATTTGACTCACTCTTTCTCAATACCGCCTGCATCATATTCTGCGGCGCTGGTTACCGCTTTTGCCATGGCCCT
>Ga0209724_1002138_pt1 | contig 17181 bp, 11 predicted proteins | sample grotaG_FD_184143 | JGI IMG/M metagenome (GOLD analysis project Ga0209724, IMG submission 184143) | Glacier valley bacterial and archeal communities from Borup Fiord, Nunavut, Canada, to study Microbial Dark Matter (Phase II) -... | ecosystem: Environmental > Aquatic > Freshwater > Ice > Glacier ...
ACCCCTGATCGGGCGAGAGCAAGAGCTTAAAACTATCAAGGCCCTTTTACTTCGCCCTGACCTCCGGCTGCTGACCCTTACCGGGCTAGGTGGAGTGGGCAAAACAGCTTTGGCGCGAGCGGTAGCCGCCACCTTAACTCCTGATTTCACCCGGGTTATATTTGTAAGTCTGGCGCACCTTAGCGAGCCGACACTACTTTTACCCACAATTGCTCAGGTGTTGGGAGTGAAAGGGAGTTCTGAACAGCTTTTGCTGGAACGCCTCCAAAATCATTTACAGGCTGAACCCATTTTGCTTGTATTAGATAATCTGGAACAGATAGTGGTTGCCGCCCCGCTACTGGCGGAATTGCTTGAAAGCTGCACTAACTTAAAAATTCTGGCTACCAGTCGGATTACCCTGCGGTTAAGGCTCGAATTTGAATATATAGTCCCCACTCTTACTTTGCCAGACCCCACCCGTCCCGTCCAACCACAAGAAATTATGAAATCTTCGGCAGTCGAATTTTTTGTTACCCGCGCCCGCAAAATTCAGTTAGATTTCCAAATTACCCCAAGCAACGCTGCCACTATTGCCAGTATTTGCACCCGATTGGAGGGGCTACCCCTGGCGATGGAACTGGCGGCAGCCCGTTTGAAAGTTCTCTCCCCCCCAATGCTGCTTGAGCGACTCTCTAACCGTTTCAACTTGCTAGTAGCTGGCCCCCAGGATTTACCATCCCGCCACCAAACCTTGCGGGCCACTTTAGATTGGAGTTACAACCTCTTGACTGAACCCGAACGACTTCTGCTAGGGCGGCTTTCGGTCTTTGCGGGGGGCTGGAGCCTGGAAGCGGCGGAGGAGGTCTGTGCTGGAAACTCGCTTGCCACAACCGAAATATTGGATACTTTAAGCCAATTAATCAACCATTCGCTGGTACAGGTGTTAGCGGGAGAAGTTTTGCGCTACGGGATGTTAGAAAGTATTCGCGAGTACGCGGCTGAACGGCTGGTAGAGGCGGAAGAAGTCCGATTTGTAGCGCTGCAACACCTGGGTTGGGCTTTACGCCTTTCGCAAGTGGCCGCCAATTTACTGTGGAATGGGAAGGGGCAGGTAGAATGGCTTAGTCAGTTAGAAATCGAACACCCCAATATGCAAGCGGCCCTGACCTGGGCCAGCCTTAACGATCCTGAAGCGGGCGCAGAACTTGCCACCCACCTGGCACTCTTTTGGGATGGACATGGACATTTGAGCGAAGGTCGGAGCTGGATTGAAAAAGGTTTGAAGCAGGTTTCAATTCTATCGCTCCCTATCCGCGCCCGACTATACTTTGCTGCCGGGTTTTTAACCCATAGGCAAAACCTGTTTGAGCAAGCTACCGCCTATCTAAACCAAAGTTTGGCCCTCTTTCGGCAAACAGGCGATCATGAAGGTGTTGCCAGGGTTTTGCTAAACCTGGGCTGGGTGGCCTTTTGCCAGGGGGATTTGGCACTAGCTACCCCGTTGCTAGAGGAAACTTTGAATCTGACGCGGCAATATGACGACAAGCCTTGTCTGGCAGCCTCTTTAAGTTATCTGGGTTTGGTTGCCCTGGTAGAAGGGAAGTACGAACAGGCCGAACCGCTTTGTCGGAAAAGTGTAAAAATTTGTCAGGAGGCGGGCAGCAATCAATATCTTGGCTGGGCATTATGCAGCCTGGGAGCAGTGGCCTTATTTCAGGCGGAATTTGAGCAAGCCGAAGAACTATTTCGGGAGAGTTTGGCCCAATTAGAGCGCGTAGGCGACAAAATGATTGTAACTTATGATGTATTAGGATTAGCGGTAGCGGAACTATTACAAGGGCGCGTCCAACGGGCCATGCATCTCTTTGGAGCAGCGGAAGCATTACGTGAAGCTATCGGTATCACTTTATTACCCATATTTAAGCAACCCTATGAGCTGGCCCTAATTTTCACGGCTACTTTGTGGGAGGAAGCCCGCATAATCGAGGTTTGGGCCGAAGGACACGCCATGACCCTGAATGAAGCTCTGGATTTTGAAAAGGCCAACGTTGACCCGGAAGACCCTAATTTTGTCCCGGAAATAAAGCCAAGTCTACCTCAATCAGGCGAAAAATCAGTAATGGGTAAAAAAGCCCAACCGCTCGGTTTGCCTTATGGATTGACTCCCCGCGAAGTGGAAGTGCTGAAACTGCTGGCGGAAGGTTTAACCAATGCCCAGATCGCCGAGCGACTGGTTTTGAGTACCCTGACCATAAACACCTATCTGCGTACCATTTACGGCAAGCTGGGAGTAAGCTCCCGCAGTGCCGCCACCCGCCGTACCCTTGATTTAGGTCTATAAAGTCAGTTTTTCATTTCCCTTTAGACCTCTCAATTTTTGCCAACACCCTACCCTAATTTTAGGAGGTTTATTTAATACTCTTAAAAGTGGGATAGTGTTGCGCCGCTCTTCCCGCTAAATTGAATACAGGGACACAAATGACAATGTTTCAATATATCGGGAGGCAATCACAATGGAAAATATGCTTTGGCGGGGCGCAAAACTGGGAGCTACTACCGGCTTTATCCTGGCCGTCATCTTCACTAATTGTCTAGGGCTGTTATTTTACGTTATCTCTCCTGCAAATGGCTTCATCAACTTGAATCAACATTTGGGCTTACTGGTATTCGCGGTACTATGCTATGGCTACCTGATAGGGGTATTACCTGCCACCATTCTTGGGGCAGTTATTGGATTACTTATTGGGCTGGTTTTAACACCATTAAAGAAACCATTGTCTGCTTTTGCGGCAGGAGTACTGGGTTTGCAGGTTGCGCTAATCACAAATTTACTGTTTGAGTGGTTATTTTTTTCAACCCTAACCATATCATCAAACTGGCTGTTGACGATCCCCCAGATAATCTGCCTTATCGCCAGTGGTTGGATGGGGGTCAGGTTAAACCGGGCTAAATTCGACCACAATCTGGAAGGACCTGATTGCCTTCAAACTTATGTCTTGGTGCAGGGAGCGCAGTTATTAAGTGTCTTATTACCTGGCTTTCTGGTTATCCCCTTACTTCCAATATCGGGCTTAATTATCGCCAAATACTCTTACCACTGGAAACAAGCGGGGTTGCTACTTTCCGCCCTCTATAGCGTCCTCATGCTAGTTGTATTTACCCTTATTTAGTATCGAGTTTTTAGACTGGGAAAGGTACAAAAATGAAACTAACCGCCCGCACCAAAATACAAGCTAATTTCTACCGATTGTGGCACGTAACCCAAACGCCCGCCCAACATGTTCGCTGGGACTTGCGCTTCAATGAAATTGAGTATCTACCAAAGGCCAATGCCTCCGACCCCCAAAAGTTTCGCTATCTGACCCGCCTGGGTTTTGGAATAACAATCGAGGGTTGGGGCGAAACGGTCAACACCCGCGAAGCTAGTCCTACCTCAGCTTTACGCTTTGGCAGTGATGACCCCAAATCCCTAATCCGCGAAGGCTCAGGCTGTTGGATTTACCGTTCGGTAGAGGACGGGGTGGATTTCAGCACTATTTACGACTACCAGGTACGTTATGGCTGGTCGGGGCAGTTGGTAGACCGGGTTGTCTTTCGCCCTTTGATGATTTGGGCCACTCGTTGGAGTTTTGACCGTCTACGCCTGTGGTTAGAGGAGGAGATTAGCCCCGAACTTGCTCTCCGACTCTGGCTGCTAAAAATCCTGGTGCGGGTGGCGCTAGGTCTTGTGTGGCTAATTACCGTCACCGCTAATAATCTCGTCTCAATGTTTATCCAGCAATATCCAACCTTTGAGATGGCCTTGGCGGGGTTATCAGGTTTGGGTCTGGTTGCCCTGGCGGTCTGGATTTTTAGTGGTAAAGCCGAGCGAGCGGCAGCCTTAACCCTTTCAGCCTTGATCGCACTAATCACGATGTCAGGGTTTTGCCCGGCAGCTTTGGTGATGAGTCTGGGCAGCCTTATTACTATCAGCTTATTAGCGCGGTGTACTCCAAAGGCCAGTCGCGCCCATTTTACCTTCCGCAAAGGTCAGAAATCGAAAGTCAAAAATTAAAAATGAAAGGTCGAATGATGCAATACCATACTTTGGAGTCAAAAGCCGAGAGCGTTAATGCGGAAGCCGAGAGTTTAGGTCTGGAAGCCAGCTTCACACCTACAACTCTATTAACCAAAAACGAAAAGCCGCCTTTCGTAGCGGCCCTTGGTCCGGCTCTGGCAGAGGCGCGCCCCCAGCTAAAAGCCCACTTTAGTCACTCGCCCGGTGTGTACCGCTACCAGGGAGTGATGCAAAAAGTCTGGCGGCGAGGCGGTTGGAGAGGAATGGTTGCCAAACCTTTTCTCAAATTGGTCAGCCGAATGGAAATGCTTTTTGCTTACACCGGCGAGGAAATCCCCTTTGAACTGATAAACGAGGTGCGCCGAATGCCAGATGGTCGCCTGAGCATGACCTGGGAACGCCTCTTTTATTTCCCGGAAGGTCGCCAACGCTTCTACGCCGTAATGGTTTATGACCCACAACGGCAACTTATCATAGATTACCTGGGCAACCAGGGACAACTAGAAGTGGAATTGCATACCCAAATTTGTAATGAGGTGGTTTGTGTATCATCAGGGCGGCAATGGTGGCGGATAGGGAATTGGCGACTCCCCTTTCCTAAATTACTAGCGGGGCAGGCTCAGGTCTGCGAGTGGCAGGAAGGCCAGGATTTTTGTATTCGTGTAGTAATCCAAAACCCCCTGTTAGGTAGGTTTTTCGGTTACGAAGGTTGCTTTAAGTTTGTGGGAATTCTTTTCTAACATAAGAAGGCCCCTGTAGAATGTAGCCGCAGCCAGAAGCAATCCAGCTTCATTTAGGTGTTCTTTATTAAAGTACCTAATTACAAAATTATCTCACTGTGCAACATTTTTAATGGTAAAGCGGTTCTGTCAGATTTCAGACAACCGGCTACTTTTGCCTAAATTATTCCCCACTTAGGAGGTAAATTTGGATATTTAGAGTCAAGGTTAAGCCTGCTTAACGAGACCACTTAAAAACGGTGGAGCTGCATCTCCACCCGTTTTTAAGTGGTCTCGGCTTACTATGCTATGTTAGAATGAAGTAGAGGTAAGTTAAGTTATTTTTAATTTAGCGGAGTGTACAACCAATGTTAGATAAGCCTCAAGCCGATGACATATTATACGCGGGTCAGGCCCAGCAAATCAAGCCAACACTTTTGTATTCTTTGTCGAATCTCAAACCAGGCGTAAACGGTTTGGATGAAACAGTTTTTTTGCTTGACCCAGGCAATCTGGTATTTTTGGAAGGCTGGGCGACACGTATTTATAGCCAAGACCGCCGCTGGACGTGGGTACAAATAATCATAATGGGAATATTTGAAGTAGTTTTATTTTTCTATTGGCAGAGTTTTTCCAACCTATCGTCCGTGCGAAGCCGAGGTAATGCTGACCTGTGGTGGGTGTTACCAGTGGCCGGAATGATTATTCTTCCGATTCTCATTATATCTTCAATTCTAGGTTTGCGAAGTTCTAATTATCTGGAAAAGCATGGACGAATCGTACCGGCTCGGCTGCTATCCTCAGAAGGTAAATTGGTCAAGCCAGCCAAAGGCTGGCCCTATCTTGAAATGAAATTTAACTATGAACTTTACCTCGATTGGCCTAACACCAGAACATTGGCGGGTAACAGTGGGGGTAACAGTAAAGAACTGCTGGGACAACGGCAATTAGAACCAGGCACACCTTTAGCTGTTCTCTACGCCGACGATAATCACTATATGCTGTTATAAGGTGCCATTATTCAACCTGGTTATCCGTTTAAAGGGGTATCAGGAAAATACGGTAAGTTTTGGTTCTGTCTTACTTTTGCTGAAAATGAAACCCTGGTGCGTATATAAATAGAGGAATAATTTAACGGTAAAGTGCTATCTTAAAAGAAGAAAACTATTGTAACTATTTAGCCAACTGTTTTTGTATTTAGCCCATATATTGTAGGCCACTTTAGACACACTACAATATACAGCATACTCAGCTAAAAACCGAGGTAAATTAATGTGAATTTTCTCGATTTTTAAAGTATTTTGAAATTTTATGACCCTTTATACAAAGCCACTACCACAACATATTGTGGTCAACGGTTGCGCGAGACTATATCTGGTGGCTAAATAGTTACAAACTATTTCAGACCTTAGTCTTTTGCTGCCTGCCCAAATTGGATTGGTGCTTGAAACTATCGAAAGTGACCAGGCTAGCCTGACTATCAACCTTAGCTCGACCTGCGCCACTGCCCAGTGTCCCTTGTGTGGTGCTGCTTCAGCCAAAATGGAGACCAGTTAAAAGTGGGGGAGATTTTTAAGAATATTTGTGTTTACTCAGCTTTAAACAGCGGGCTGGACAGGTTGTGGTAGGATAATAATAAGAATTTTAAATTAGCTCATATCCCTAATTGAAAGCTTCCGACTGATGGAAAAATCAGTCCTTGACCCCCAGCCGAATCACAAAACTGCGTTTGAAATTTATCAACTTCATATTTTACGCTTGAAATCAGCCCAGCTATCTGGCGACGTTTGCTGGTTCGTAGTGATAGCACTATTGCCAATTTGCATTACTCTCTCCAAATCGCCCTAGGTTGGACTAACTCTCATCTTCATCAGTTTTCCTTGCACGGTCAGGAATATAGGGCTACCAACCCGGTGGGGTTTCATTTCATGATGACCCCAAGAAAGTTCGCTTGAGTGACTTGAAGTTGAGGCTGAAAGAACGTTTCAGCTACCAGTACGATTTTGGGGACAACTGGCGACATCAAATTCGGCTTGAGCAAAAACTCCCTTTTAATTCCAAAAAAGATTATCCCGTTTGTATTGATGGGGCGTGAAAAGTACCACCCGAAGACTGTGGAGAACCAGCCGGTTTTATGGAAATAGAGGTCTCACTGAAATTAGCTATCTGGGATAAAAAATCCGTTTAGCTCAAATTATGGCTAAATTTATCAAGGGTTTAGCTGAGGAAAAAGGGTTAGCGATTATTAACAAATACCACCCTGAAATCAAAAAGTTGTTAGCCAAAATCAAGGAAGCTGAGTTCGACCGCCAAGAGGTGAATCAGAGGTTGAAAAAATACACTTTAGATGACCCAACTTGGTGGGAGGGTTTTAGGTGACCGGGGTAAAATAAAAGGACGGAAGGAGTACCAAGCAAGATGCTCATAAAAATTCAAGTTATTTCAGAAACTGAAAATGGTCAGCTGCTGGTGGAAGAAATCGCCAGCCTGAGCCGGGCTGAATTAAGACCGGAAACCCTTGGTCTGAGCTTAACTGAGGCTAAAGAGATCGTAGCTGGTATTCAAAAAACTGTTGCAACCCAGCAAGTACCTGAGCATATTGAAAAACAGCGCCATTGATAAGAGTGCGGTTCAAAATATCTTCAGAAAGGGGTGCATCCATTAGTTTTTCGGACTTTATTTGGGAAGCTTCGGCTTAACAGCCCCTGCCTTTTCAGGTGTGGTTGCCAAGCTGAAAGGAAAATAGCTAAAAGTTTTAGCCCTCTAACCAGCCTGTTCAAAGAGCGAACCGCTCCAGAGTTTTTGTACTTGCAAAGTAAAAGGTCAGCTTTAATGAGTTACGGCCTCACCGCAAAGTTGCTGGAAAAAGTGTTACCGTTGGACAAACCAGTCAACACCGCCACTCTTATCCAAAGTGTGGTTAAAGTAGCCGAGCGCAGTGAAAAGGAGTTAGGCCCAGAACAGTTTGCTTTTATCTGTGCGATTCACAATGATGGTTTCAAAAAGCCTATTTTAGCTGCTTTTGGCCTAAACAGTATAACATCACTGTCACAATAATAACTTAACTGATTAAGCACATACCTTCTTTTTTAATAACGACGAGAGAACCACCAGCTTGCCTGGTGGCGAACGGGGAGGGGACAGCTTAGGCTGTCTCTATGGCTTTGAATTTGCCTGGCCTACCTTTTTTCAACTTCTTTCAGTTCCTGGGCACTTTTCCACTTTTGCAGTTTTACCTTTTCTTTCTTTGGATTAAACAAGGCTTCTACCTCGTCGTGGATAGGGGTTTGGCTGGCTAATTCTTGCCATTTTTCCGAGGGGGGTTTATTGCCAAGAGAACTATGCGGCCTTTCGTGATTGTAATAATCTTCCCAGACCTGTAATTTAGCCTTCAGTTCGGGGCTTTTCAGATCTACTATTGAATAGAACTCCTCCCAATCCGTGCGCTGGCTACGTTCTACTTTCCCATTCAGATGGGGAGAACGTGGTCTGATCGGCCTAAATTTAATCCCATATTCCAATAATTTTCCTGAAACTTGTAAGCAAAGAACTCTTGACCACGGTCAGTTTGGATCCTTTGAATCGGAAAAGGCATTTCCTCACATAAATGTTCCAAAAACAAAAGAGAATTAGCGGCAGAACGGCGGGGGTAAAGGGAAAGCAGTGGGTAGCGGGTGCAATCATAAATAGCGGTATATTGATATAGTCCTAGGGCAACCTGACAAGTGTCAATTTGAACTCTATCCCCCGGAATTGGTCTGGAATACCGATGTTTGGTATGCCGGGCTTTACGATTTTGGCTGAGGGGAAAAACCTGATTTTTGGTTAAGACTTTATGAATGGTAGCCAGAGAAAAAGGTAATCGTGTTGGCGGATGAGCTCACTCTGGATACGTCTAGCCCCTAATCGTCTTTTTTTCTTAATTCAAGGATCCAAAGTTCGTGTTCTTCTAAAACCTTGCGAGGGGCCGTAGATTTAGGTTTGTGGCTAAGGCTGGTGAGGCCAGCTTCGCAAACTCCTCAAAGCACTTAAGCCATTTACGAAGAGTGGGCCGAGAGATGCCACATTTTAGGCAGACTGAACTAGCATCTTTTGTTTCCAAAAATAACTTGACCCAACCGAGACGGGTTTGTGCTGGTGTACTCATTAATACATTTTACCATTGAAACCATCTCTGTGAATCACACAAATTAATGTTCTAAAAGCGGCCACTGAATTTGAACGGTTTCCATAATACTTTCTGACCAGAAAAGTGGGGGGTTATCTAAAAAGCGTGGTCGTGCCACTAGAATAAATTCTACCACGCCACCTCTCTTTGCCTTCCCTTATTATACAAGAACAAATGTGTGCTAGGCCGTTTGACTAAACTCCTCCACCGTTTCGGTTTTGAGTGGTTGCATCCCCGGATACCATTCGCAAAATCTTTGGTGCAATTCAGCATCTACCATTTTAACCTTGACCTATAACAACAAATACGCTCCTCTAGGTTGGCATTTCATTTGTTGCCTCTTCACAAACTTTCGGTTAATCAATTGATTAGGTAAGGTGGTTGGCAACCGAAAAAGCCTTGCGAATTTCGGTTTCTAAACTGTCCAACAAGGTTTCTGATTGTGAGCTTTATTCACATAAAAATTTTGTTGCGCGAATTTTTACAAAACCGCGCCCGGTCTTTGAACTAAATGCCTAAACCTTGCCCCTATTGGTTGGACTGATGGGTATTTCCACTAATCCTACCAACTAAAACTTTTTCACTATCACGATTGCTGATTTCAATAAAATAAATTAATTATCGCCGCTGGAATCCTGTAATTTTTCATAAAGGCTTGCGTTACAACTAGTAGGATTTATTGACTATTCTGGCAGCTTTAGTAAAACAGGAGCATAAGAATGAACGGAAATCAGGATGTTAGCCGACGGCGTTTCATTAGAATAGCTGGGGTGGTTTCAGGCTCAACGGTTTTGAGTTCCCTGGTGGCTTGTAGTGATAATAATGCAGTACGCACCCCTACCCCCACCGGCGGAAATCCGCCCATCACCGGGGTAATTCCAACCGCCAAACCCACTGTTCTCCCGGCGGGCAGCAATATTGATAGCTATCTGGCGATTGCGCCCAGCAACATGCGTGCAGGTCAAACTGAAAAAATATCCGTTTCTTTGTTCAGCGGGGCTTTATTAGCCACCGACAATGTTACCTTAAGCCTGATACAGGGGAGTCGGAAAGTAGCCAGCATTTCAGGGACGGTGCAGGGTAGGGGCGACCTGGCTTTAAATGTTCCGGCTCTGGCGGCTGGCAATTATACTTTGCAACTTGATACTTCCAATTTTCAGGCTCTGGCACAGGTGAAGGTTGAAGATGCCACCCTGGTTTTTCTGGAAACCGACAAGCCGATTTATAAACCCGGTCAACTTATCCATATTCGGGCCATTACGCTTGACCCACGCCTGATTCCGGTCAGCCAGGAAATTACGGTTGAGGTGCAGGACGCTAAAGGTAACAAGGTTTTCAAAAAAGTTGTCAAGAATGATGAATATGGCATGTCCAGTTTTGACCTGCCGCTTTCCTCCGAACCAAACCTGGGAACCTGGAAAGTAACCGCGCTGTTGGGTAAACGCCGCACCCAATTGGATGTAAGAGTCGAGAAATATGTCCTGCCCAAATATGAGGTTAAAGTGCAGCCAACAAAAAGCTGGGCGTTGGCAAGTGAGGCAATCAAAGGGACAGTCAGTGCCGAATATAGCTATGGCAAACCGGTACAGGGCGAAATGGAAATTCATGCCTTTAAGTATGTAGGAACCTGGCAGGAATACACTTCTCTGACTAAACCGATTGAGGGACAGGTAAATTTTGAACTGCCCGCTCCTGGCTATGTAGTGGGTGTGCCAAACGCGGGCGGGGAGGGAAATGTGCGGCTTGAGGTTAAGGTGCGCGAAAAAGCTACTGATTATGAGGAAAGTGCTACCGAGATTATCGTAATCACCCAATCGGCACTAACTTTACAGGCTATTCCTGAAAGCCTGATTTTCAAACCTTCCTTGCCGCTTTCGGTGTTGCTGGTCGGACAAACCCCCGACAAAAAACCGACTGATACCAAAGTGGACATCTATGTAACATATACTAAAGCCGATTTTTCCTCTGCTACTGAAAAACGGCAGGCCACAATTCAGCAAGGGCTAGGCACAGTCCAGATTAACCCGCCGGGAGATGCAATTTCCTTAACTTTAACCGCCAGCAGTGGACAGGCTTTTACCTCGCTTAATATGCAGGCGGGTTATTCCCCCTCCGGCAACTTTATTACCTTACAACAGGTGACAAAAGGCGGGTTGAAGGTGGGCGATAATGTCAGTTTCAAGGTTAATTCCACCAGACAGGCTCCTGGATTTTACTACGAAGTGATGGCACGGGGTGCGCTGGTTTATACCAGCTATTCCGCCAGCCCTGATATTGCCTTCACGGTGACACCCCAAATGGCTCCCCAGGCTCGTCTTTTGGTTTACCAGATTATGCCAAACGCCGAGGTTGCCGCCGATTACCTGCCATTCTCTGCCGAGGCCAGCTACCCCCACAAAATTGAGGTGGCTTTTGATAAAACCGAGGTTGAGCCGGGGCAAGCGGTAAACTTGAACCTGAAAACTGATGGCCCGTCCCGCATCGGTCTGGCGGTAGTAGACCGCTCAGTTTTTATCCTGGCGGAAAATCGACTTAACCTGCAACAGGTTTTTGACGAATTGGAAAAACTTTACCTGAAACCCCAGATAGAATTGCATAATGCCTCTCCGGTTGGCGGTGGGGTAGTCGGGGATGTGATAATGCCGGGTAGCTCGGCGGGCAAGTTGGAAACTTTAAGCAGCAAAGAGATGTTTACCAATGCCGGGGTGGTGGTTTTAAGCAACAAAAACGTGCCGCAGGGTAAAAGTTATGCCTATCCCTTTGCTTCTGGCGGAGTGATGCCGGTACTTGGTGCTGCCCCCGCCGGAGCTACTACCGCTGCGGCAACCACGGCGGCGGCTACTACCACGGCTGCCGCATTTGCTTCGGATGCTGCCAAAAGCCTTAACCAGGAGCAAGTAGGGCTGGCAGAAGTACAGCGTGTGCGGCAGTTTTTCCCTGAAACCTGGGTCTGGAGCGATTCAGTGACCCCGGCGGATGGCAAATTAAGCCAAAAGTTGGTAGCACCCGATAGTATTACAACCTGGATGTTGCATGTGGTGGCTCTTTCCCCCAAAGCCGGATTAGGGATGACCGAGGCACAGTTAAAGGTATTACAGCCCTTCTTTGTCACGGTGGATTTGCTATATTCGGTCATTCGGGGCGAACAATTCCCGGTTAAGGTTTCGCTTTATAACTATACCGCCCAGGACGAGCAATTTACGGTTGAACTGAGCCCGGAGAGCTGGTTTGAATTGCTAGACCAGCGCAACAAAACGGTTAAGGTGGGCGCAAACTCAACCGGCGGGGTAAGCTTTACGGTGCGGGCTAAAGAATTGGGCAACCAGAAACTTAAAGTGACAGCCCGTTCCAGCAGTCGGGCCGATGCCATAATTAAGGAGCTGATAATAGAACCGGAGGGGGTCGCCCGTGAACTGGTGGAAACAATTATCGTTAGTGCCGGTCAGAAATACGAGCTTGACCTCAGTGTTCCGGCAGGCATAATAGCCGGGTCAGCAAGGGCAAATCTGGCAGTAACGGGCAATTACCTGGCTCAAACTATCGAGGGGCTGGAAAGCCTGATACGGATGCCTTATGGCTGCGGTGAGCAAAATATGATTTTATTTGCCCCGAATGTTTATGTTTCGCGCTATCTGAAAGAAACCGGGCAAATCAAGCCGGAGTTGCAGGCTAAAGCCGAGAGCTTGATGGTTACGGGCTACCAGCGCGAGCTAACCTATCAACGGAACGATGGCAGTTTTTCGGCCTTTGGCAATAGTGACCCGCAAGGAAGCCTCTGGTTATCGGCTTTTGTGCTAAAAACCCTGGCGCAGGCTCGCGATTTTATTTACATTGACGATGGCGTGCTGAATATTACCCGTAACTGGATTTCCAAACAACAGAGATCGGACGGTTCTTTCGAGCCAGTGGGCTTTGTGCATCATCAGGATTTGCTGGGCGGATTAAAAGGCACGGCAGCTTTGACGGCTTATCTAGCAATTTCGCTGCTGGAGGCGGGTGATAAAGCCGGGGCCGCTAAAGCCATCAGCTATCTGGAAAAGAATCTGGAAAACATGACCGATACCTATACCCTGGCAATTACCTCGTATGGGCTGGAACTGGCAAAAAGTGGGCAGACCAGCAAAGCCTACGATATGTTGGTTAAATTGGTCAGGCAGGATGAGAATGGTGTTTATTGGAGCAACGGCGATATTCTGACCAAAGAAAATTCCAACTCTCAAGTCGTTCCCCTGCCCGGTAAATCAAACGGCAGCGCGGGTATAGAAACTACCGCCTATGTTCTGATGGCCTTTCTACTCCATGGCGACAAAATTATGGCAGCTCAGGCGGCGCGCTGGTTGGTTTCCCGGCGCAATGCTTATGGGGGCTGGAACTCTACCCAGGATACGGTGGTGGGTTTGCAGGCTCTATCTCAATTCGTAACTGGCAGCAAAACCGATGTAGATGCGGTGCTAGCCTTTAGTGCCCCAAACTTTCAGAAAGAGGTCAAGGTTAGTCCTGATAATGCTGACGTGTTACAAACAATCGAAGCTTCCGCCAATGGCACGCTCACTACCGATGTTAAGGGGCGCGGACAGGCGGTATTACAGGTGGTGCGCCGATTTAATGTGCCGGATGCCCAGCAGCAGAATCAATCGGTATTCCAGCTACAGGTGGATTATGGTACGGCTCAGGTTGCGCTGAATAACCAGATTACCGTTAAAGCCTCGGTGAAATTTACTCCACCGGAACCCCTAAAGGCCGGAATGGTGGTGCTGGATGTGGCTTTACCGACGGGATTTGCCCCGGTGGATGCCAGTCTGGTGGCTCTCTCCAAACAACAGCCTAAACTCAAAAGATATGATGTGGCAGGTCGTAAAGTTATTCTCTATATTGAGGATATGGCTCCAAATGACACCCTTACCCTGGAGTTTAAGGCGGTGGCACTCTATCCCATCAAGGCACAGGCGGTTACTTCTCAGGCATATTCCTATTACCGTCCCGATTGGAAAGGGGAATCGCTGGGTGGGGCAATGGTAGTAAACGGCTGAGTTAATTCTAGCTATTTGGTTTTGTAAAAATTCGAGCAACAAAAAATTTATGTGAATAAAACTCACAATCAGAAACCTTGTTGGTCTGGTTAGGAACCGAAATGAACAAAGCTAGCGAAAGTACGTGATCTGGAAGCCACCGTAGCCTTTTTTAAGCAAGCGATTGCCACCACTGGCCGTAAACCGGAAAAAGTAACTACCGATGGCGAGGTTAGTTATCCCAAGGTGATTCGAAAAGTTTTAGGCGAAAAAGTTGAGCATCGCACCAACCAATATTTGAATAATGCGCTTGAGCAGGACCACCGTGCGATCAAACAACGTTACAGGGTGATGCTAAATTTCAAGAGCGAGAACAGTGCCGATAGCTTTTGTCAAGCCTTCGACGAGCAACGGTAGTTTTTTAGGTTTCGACTGTACAAGAATCAAGAAGTGACCAACCACAGCCGGAAATGGCATTTCAGGCGACAATTCTACGAGCTGAGAAATGTTTTCAAGAAATTCAAAGTCACTAGCAATAATAGTGCAACCGTGTTGCAAATATAATTGAAGGATTAAAAAGCAAATTTGTTCTAAAAAGCTCTCGTTGCGCGAATTTTTACAAAACCAACCGAGGCTTTGGTGCAGAGGGATGCCGCCTAGCCCCCTGCTCCGGTGTCAAGAGAAAATCGGTGACAAAACCAGAGTAACCCCTCAAGGAATATTTCTGATTGCTCCTAAAGAAATAAGGTTAGCTTCCTGAACAACACTTAATCCTGCAACTCCATAAATATTCAGCTTCTCATAAAGCCCGGCATTTTTCAAAACTTGCACAAGCTCTTTTGTTTGTAAATCCCACAACCTGAAACAGTTCTCACCCCCGCCAGCTACTTTCAGGGCAGTTGGATCAAAGGCCAGGGTCCTAATAATACCTTTATGGCCTTGTAAATCGAAGAGATAGTGCCAGTTTTTTGCACTCCAAACCTTGACTTTGTGGTCAAACCCACTACTAACCAGATACTGCCCATCTGGAGTGAAGCCCACGGCCCACACCCAATTACTATGCCCCTCCAGAATTTTGAGGCATTGTCCACTAGCCACTTTTATTATGCGAATAGTTTGGTCGGCACTGCTGCTCGCCAAAACTTGCCCGTCCGGGCTGAAAGCTACTGATCTGAGCCAGTTGGTATGGCCCTGCAAAGTCTTAAAGCATATCCCACTTTTTAGGTCCCAGAGCGATCGTTACTACCACTGACTAAAAAGCTGCCGTCCGGGCTGAAGGCCGCAGACTCAACCCCACTACTATGATCCAGTAAGCTTTGGAGGTGCGCGCCGCTTGCCACCTCCCATAGCCTGACAGTGTGGTCGAAACTGCCACTGGCTAAAAGGCTGCTATCCGGGCTAAAAGCCACCTCCCAAACCATATCACTGTGACCCTGTAAAGTTTGGAGGCACACGCCGCTCGCTACCTCCCACAGCTGAATAGTCTGAGAGGCACCGCCACTGGCTAAGGTACGACCATCTGGACTAAAAGCTACTGTCCAGACTACTCCACTAGGCCCCCTGCAACTCAAAAGTTGTTGCCCGCTGCTTACCTCCCAGACCCGTACCTCCCCACTATAAGAGCCACTGGCCAATAATCGCCCGTCCCGGCTATAGGCTACAGAGGTAATGCTGTCAAAAGCCTGAGTGAAAACACTCCGTTCTAAATCCGCCCCCCTCAAAATTCACCCCATGTAGTTCGATGCCTTGAAGGTTAGCTTGCCAGACCCGTAAACCCGAAAAATCATAGCCGTTTAGATCGCCCTTGAGCAAACCCAGCAAATTAAGTATATTACCTCCACTGTAGCTCTGCTGCTCAAAGGGCTGTTCCCAGATGGTCGAAAGCACTTGTTGCAAATGAGTTTCCAGGGCGGTTTTATTTGCGAAGTGGTTTAGTAAGCTAGCAAGTATGGAGCGTAGAATAAGCCGGCGCTGGCTGTCTTTGACATAGCCTTTTGCTTCAGCTTTCAAAAGGGCGTGGCTCTGGATCAGTCGGAGTTGTCCACTAACTAATTCTGCACTGGCTTGCTTCACCAAGCGCTCGGTCAGATATTCCAGTAACACGGGCTGCAAGCCGAAGCGGGGTTCATTATATTCCTTTTCTAAGAGATTGCGTCGGCTCAATGAGATGAGAGCTTCCGCTACATCCTTGAAGGAGTAAGCTAACACCAGATTCTGGCTTAATTGCTGGAGCGAGACTGGTTCACGCTCTATAGCCAACCAATAGATTAACTCTTGCTCCAACATATTCAACCGTTTAAGTTGCTGAGCGATTACTTGCTCAATCTCCCCAAAGACTGTCCATTCTTCGGCGAGAAAAGCTTCTATCTTCCCTTCAAACAGAGTTTGCAGTGGTTCCGCTACAAGTTTTAAGGCTAAAGGATTACCACGGTAACGCTTCACCAACGCCTGCTGACTTTCCGGGCTGGCCTTTAATTTCAAATTTTGCAAGAGATACTGCGCTTCTTCTATTACTAAACCTGCCAGACTCAATGATCGTACGGAGCTAACTTTAGCTCCCATAAGTCCCAACTCACGCGGTGTCTCCCGGCTGGTTATAATTAGACAACTCTGATGTCTACTCTGAGCAAGACTCTCAAGCAGTTTGCCATACCCCTCGTAACCAGAACGGTATACCCCCGCTAACCTCTCCCCTTGTAACACCGTCTCCCAATTATCCAGCACCAAAAGCACCCGCTTGTTTTGCAAATGGGTCAACAGTGTTAACAGTCTCGTTTCTAGCCCACTGCTCAATTGGAGAGGGGCCGGGGCTACCAAAAACTGGAGAATCTCAGTCAAGAGGGTTTCTAGGGGTGGCGCATTAAACAAAGATTGCCAAACCACAAAATCGAAGTGGTCCTTGAGCTCCTGACATAGTTTAAAAGTCAGGGTAGTTTTGCCTATGCCCCCCATCCCAAGAACGGCAACAACGTGGCAGTGCTCTTCTAGCACCCAGCGTTTGAGTGTAAGCAGTTCCTTTTCACGAGGATATAGAGCTGAACGTTAACAACTAAACAAACAACCCGGCCTGGGCAATACAGCCTTGGATGACTTTGGGTTTGCGGCGTAAGCGTCTGGTAGCATCCTGTAGCCTCAAATACAACTCACTCAAGTTAAGGCTACAAGTGTTCGCCAACTCTACCCGCTTGAGATAGTTCCAAATCCCCTCATCGGGGTTCAAATCAGGGGCATAGGCTGGCAGCTTTT
>Ga0209724_1002143_pt1 | contig 17164 bp, 18 predicted proteins | sample grotaG_FD_184143 | JGI IMG/M metagenome (GOLD analysis project Ga0209724, IMG submission 184143) | Glacier valley bacterial and archeal communities from Borup Fiord, Nunavut, Canada, to study Microbial Dark Matter (Phase II) -... | ecosystem: Environmental > Aquatic > Freshwater > Ice > Glacier ...
GCGCGGCGTGAAGGGCGGAGAGACCCGCGTCTTCGAGGCCGACGGGCCCGACGGCCAGCGCTTCACGATGACCGAGCCGTGGACGATGCTGCTGCTCGACGACGCGCGCGTGATCCACGAGTCGACGCCGATCCAGCCGCTGGATGTATCCGACGCCGCGCAGGGCATCCGCGACACCTTGGTCGTCACCTTGCGCGCGAACGCATTCCAGGGCGACCCGGAGCCCTCCTGACGATCGTCAGCCCTTGTCGCCCGGTGTGTGGAACCCCGGCTTGCCCATCTGCTCGCGCTGCTGCGGCACCCTCTTCACGCGCGAGATGTCGTAGCCCTGCTCCTCGAGCTTGCCGAGCAGTTCCTGATACTTTGCCTCGGTGATGGACGGCGTGCGCGAGAAGATCCAGCCGAGGCTCTTGTCGGGATAGCCGAGCACCGTGTACTGGTACATCGGATCCACGTACAGCGTCAGCTGGCTGACCGAGATCGGCCAGAAGATGCGCACGCGCCAGTGCGCGTTGCCGGTGTCGGGCACCACCGTGTCGACGAATTCGCGGCGCGTCTCCGGCGAGTCGAAATTGTTCTTGCGGCCAATGTAGGCATCGTCGATCTTGCCGTCGGGCCGCAGTGTCCATTCGGACTGCCCGCCCACGTAGTCCTTCTCGCCGAAGTAGGGGATGTTGGCGATGATGTACCAGTGGCCCATGTACTTCGGCAGGTCGACCTGCGCGAGCTTGAGTTCCTGCGCCGCGCGCGGGTTGGGGTTGACCGGGGTGCTCGAGCAGCCGGCGACGAGGGTGACGGCGGCGACGAGTGCGGCGAGGCCGGCGGTGATGCTTCGGTGGGTCATGGTTTTCCTTGTTCAGCCGATCAGTCCCGCGATGCCGGCTGCGGCACCCAGGACGATCAGCCACAGCGGGTTGATCTTGGTCTTCAGCATCACGGCCAGCGTGGCCAGCACGACGACGGCTTCACGCAGCCCACCGCCGGTCGACGTGAACAGGACCCAGACGCCGGCGAGCAGCAATCCGACCGACACCGGGGCCAATCCGTTCCGCACCGCCTTGCCGAAAGGTCCGACACCGCCGCCCTGGCGCGTCGACAGGCTGGTCACGACGAACGTGAGCAGCGCCGGCGGCAGGATCACGGCGCCGGTCGCGCCGACCGCGCCCGGCCATCCGGCGGTCTGCCAGCCGACGAGCGTGACGAACAGCATGTTCGGACCGGGCGCCGCCTGCGCGATGGCGTAGGCGGCCGCGAACTGTTCGTCGGTGATCCAGCGGTGCACGTCGACGACGTAGCGGTGGATGTCGGGCGCCAGCATGATCACGCCGCCGCCGACCGCGGCGAACGACAGCAGCGCCAGGTGCGTGGTCAGCAACCACAGCGGCGTTTCGGTGAAGTCGTCCATCACGGCTTCTGCGGTCGCCGCGCGATCACCCACGACAGCCCGACGGCGATCGGTGCCAGGCCGGCGACGACGGCGGCCAGCGGCCAGCGCAGCAGACCCACGCCCACGAAGCCCAGCGCGCACAGCGCCATCTGCACGATGCGGGCGAACGTCCAGTAGCGCGTCGTCTCCGGGACGACGGTCGGTGCGCTCACCGTGTCGGTTCCGGGTACGGGGCGCGCGACGATGGGCTCGGGATCGGGCTTGAACAGGTTGATGCCCATCTTGACCGCGGTCGCGAGGATCAGGCCGATCGCGACCGACGACATGCCGTGCAGTCCCTGCTTGACGGCCGTCAGCCCGCCGTAGTGCTGCCACGCGATGCCTAGCGCGACCACGATGCACGACGGCCCCAGGACCATGCCCGCGAGCGCGGCACAAGCGCCCGCGAAGCCCGCGTAGCGCTGCCCGATCATCACCGACAGGTTGCAGATCGTGGGTCCCGGCATGACCTGCGCGATCGCGAGCAGGCTCGCGAACTCGCGCGCGTCGAGCCACTTGCGCTTCTCGACCAGCGCGCGATAGGCGAACGGCAGCACGCCCCCGAAGCCGGACAGCGCGAGCTGCGAGAACGCGACGAACAGTTGGGTGGGCCCGATCGCGACGGAGTCCGCGCTGCGGGCAGCGGAGGCGCGATCGGCCGGCGCGCGGGTACCTGGGGGATCGCTGTCCATCGGTTCGGGAAACAGGCGGGAGTCCGCCGGAAAGGAGGACGCGATTACAGCACAGCGCCCGGGCGCGCGACCGGGTTCGCGACCGATCGTGATCGTCGCGGGGATGCAGGCGCCGGCCTCGCGCGTTCACGGGCCATCCCCGACTACACCGCGCGTTTGCCATTAAACTTCCGCGGCTTCGCAGTACTGCCACCCACCAGGAGAAATCGATGGACCTGCTTGAACAGGAATTCGCGAGTCAACTGCCGAAGGCGACGTTCACCCGCCGCGGTTTCGTCGTCACGGCGCTGGGCTCGGGTTTCGCCGCCGCGGTGTTGCCGGTCGGGGCGCAGACCATCACGACCGAGACGACCGGCCTCGACGCCGGCGAAGTGAAGATCCCCGTCGCCGACGGACAGATGCCAGCCTATCGCGCGCAGCCCGCCGGCAAGACCAACCTGCCCACGATCATCGTGATCCAGGAGATCTTCGGCGTGCACGAGCACATCAAGGACCTGTGCCGGCGTCTGGCCAAGGCCGGCTATCTCGCGGTCGCGCCGGAGCTGTACGCGCGCCAGGGCGACCCGGCCAAGTACCCGACCATCCCCGAGCTGATCTCCAACGTCGTGTCGAAGGTGCCGGACGCGCAGGTCACGGGCGACCTCGATGCGACCGTCGCGTGGGCCGCGAAGAACAACGGAAACGCCGACAAGGTCGCAGCGACGGGATTCTGCTGGGGCGGTCGCCAGACCTGGCTGTTCGCCGAGCACAGCGCGAAGCTCAAGGCCGGCGTGGCCTGGTACGGTCCGCTGGCCGGCAAGCCGAACGACCTGCAGCCCAAGTCGGTGATCGACGGCGCGAGCCAGCTCAAGGCGCCGGTGCTCGGGCTCTACGGCGGCAAGGACACCGGCATCACCGCCGAGTCGCGCGACCAGATGACGGAGGCGCTCAAGACCGCGCCGGCCGTGGCGAAGGGCTCGTCGATCCACGTCTATCCGGACGCGCCGCACGGCTTCAATGCCGACTATCGTCCGAGCTACGTCAAGGCCGATGCGGAGGACGGCTGGGCGAAGATGCTGGCATTCTTCAAGGCGCACGGCGTCGCCTGATTTCCGCCGCATCCGGTCGCGCCCGCGCCGGGCGTGACCGGCCGCCGACACGGCCGCATCGTGCGGCCGTCGTTTTTTCCAATGTCCTCCCATGCCCGTCGCTTCCGTGATCACCGCGACGATCGCAGCCACCTTCGGCGTGGGTGCGATCAGCATCGCGCTCGCCGCGTTCCTGTCGTTCCGCCTGCTCGGACGCTTCGTCAATCGCATGGTGAGCTTCTCGATCGGCGTATTGCTCGCGACGACGTTCATGCACCTCATTCCCGAGGCCGTCGAGTCGGGCACGCCGGTGCGCCAGCTGTGCGCGGTGATGCTGGCCGGGCTGTTCGGCTTCTTCTTCCTCGAGAAGATCGCGGTCTACCGGCACAGCCATCACTTCGAGGGCGACGGCCACCATCATGACCACGGCCACGACGCGCACGAGGCGGGGCGGGGCGGCGTGTTCGTGCTGATCGGCAGCGGCGTGCACAACTTCTCGGACGGCATCGTCGTCGCGGGGGCGTTCCTCGCCAGCCCGTGGATCGGCCTGGCCGCGACGCTGTCGATCCTCGCGCACGAGATCCCGCACAAGATCGGCGACTTCATCGTGCTGAACAACGCACACGTGCCGAAGGCCCGTGCCATCGCGTACGCGTCCATCTCGAGTTCGTCGATCGTCGTCGGCGGGCTGGTCGGGCTCGCGTTCCTCGAACGCATCACGGCGCTGGTGCCCTATGTGCTGGTCGTGGCCGCGGCCAATTTCCTCTATATCTCGCTGTCGGACCTGGTGCCGCAGATGCATCGCATCGATCCGCACGGCCACCGGGGGCGCGACGCGGTGTGGCAGGCCGCGTTGATCGCGGCAGGCGTCGCGGTCGTGATCGTCCTCAATCGATGGGCCGGGTCGTGAACGCGGCGGTCGTCGTCACCGTTCGTCCAGATACCGATCGACGATGCACATGACCGCCGCCGTGCGCGTCGCCACGCCCAGCTTGCGATAGACGTGTTCGAGGTGCTTGTGCACGGTGCGCGGACTGAGACGCAGGCGCAAGGCGATCTGCCGATCGGTGTCACCGCTGGCGAGCGACAGGAGGACGTCGCGTTCGCGATCGGTCAGCGCGCCGCAGTCGCCGGCGGCTTCCGCGAATGCTGGCCGCCGAGCGTGTCGTGGCGAGGTCGTCGAACCCTCGAGAGTTGTGTCGGCATCCTTCATCTGAAGTTCTCCCCGATCGGCGGTACGCAATGGTACGTATTGTGCCCCGCACGTCGCGGCGTGACACTGTGTTTGCTAGCTGGACTGGCGCGGCGGTCCGGCCAGCGTGACCCGAAGCGCGAGGGAGAGATCGATGGCGATCGACGAAGCGAAGTTGAACGCGTTCATGGGTGCATTCGTCGGTGATCTCGGCGCGGTGATGCACGCGGCGACGGTGGTGGTCGGCGACCAGCTCGGTCTCTACAAGACCCTGGCAGAGGGCCCGATGACCGCAGACCAGCTGGCGACGAAGACGTCGACGGATGCGCGCTACGTGCGCGAATGGCTGTCGTCCCAGGCGGCCAGCGGATACGTGCACTACCAGCCGTCCGGCGAGCTGTTCAGCCTCGACGAGGAGCAGACGCTGGCGCTCGCGATGGAAGGCAGCCCGGCATTCATCCCTGGCGCGTTCCAGATCGCGGTGGCGCAGTTCAAGGCGATCCCGAAGATCGTCGATGCGTTCCGGACCGGCAGGGGTCTCGGCTGGCACGAGCACGACGTGGCGCTGTTCCACGGCACCGAGCGATTCTTTCGCCCGGGCTATGCGGCCAACCTGGTCTCCTCGTGGATCCCCGCCCTCGAAGGCATCGAGGACAAGCTGCAACGGGGCGCGTCGGTGGCCGACGTCGGGTGCGGGCATGGCGCATCGACGCTCATCATGGCAGACGCCTATCCGAGGTCGACGTTCGTCGGCTTCGATTATCACGAGCCGTCGATCGCGTACGCGCGCGAAGCCGCCGTCAGGGCGGGCGTCGTTGATCGGGTCCGCTTCGAGGTCGCGACCGCCAAGGACTTTCCGCCGGCGAACTACGACCTGGTCGCGGTATTCGACTGCCTTCACGACATGGGCGACCCGGTCGGCGCCGCTGCGCACGTGAAGTCGACGCTGGCCGAGGACGGTTGCTGGATGATCGTGGAGCCCTTCGCGAACGATCGTCTCGAGGACAACCTGAACCCCGTCGGCCGGGTGTTCTACTCGGCGTCGACGTTCATCTGCACGCCCGCGTCGCGCTCGCAGGAGGTCGGGATGTGCCTCGGGGCGCAGTCGGGCGAATCGCGAATGCGCGATGTCGTGATCGCCGGAGGCTTCGCCCACTTCCGCCGTGCCGCCCAAACCCCGTTCAATCTGATCTACGAAGCGCGGCCCTGACCGGCGGACCTGCTAGCCGCGTGCGACCGGACGGAGTGGATCGGCGCACCACGCGCTCCACGAGCCCGCGTAGAGCGCAGCACCTGGCAGTCCGGCGACTTCCATCGCCAGCAGGCCGTGGCAGGCCGTGACGCCGGAGCCGCACGACTGGATCACGGTCGCGACCGGTCGATCGCCCAGCGTGGACGCGAACGCGGCGCGCAGCGATGCGGCGTCCTTGAAGCGTCCGTCGGCCTCGAGGCTGAGCGCCATCGGATGGTTCGCCGCGCCCGGGATGTGACCGGCCACCGGATCGAGCGGCTCGACCTCGCCGCGATAGCGCTCGGGGGCGCGCGCGTCGAGAACGAGACGTGCGCCCGACGCGAGGTTGGCTTCCACATCGCCGGTGTCGACCAGGGTGACCAGCGCCGTGCCGACGGCGATGTCTGCGTGCTTCGCTTCTGGGATCGTCGCGGTCGTGGGCAGTCCCGCCCGCGTCCACGCTCCGAGGCCGCCGTCGAGGACGACGACGTCGGCATGCCCGATCCAGCGCGTCATCCACCACAACCGTGCCGCATACAGCCCGTTCGATGCGTCGTAGGCGACGACGACGCTGTCCCGGTCGACACCGGACTCCGCGAGGAATGCCGCGAACGCGTCTCGCGTCGGCAGCGGGTGACGGCCGTGAAGTCCGTCCTTGGCGCCCGACAGGTCGCGGTCGAGATGCGCGAAGCGCGCCCCGGCGATATGTCCTTCGCGATACAGCGCCTCGCCGGCGGCCGGCGCCATGAGGTCGTGGCGACAGTCGAACACGATCCAGCGCGGATCGTCGAGGTGCGCGGCAAGCGTGATGGCGTCAACGAGGGGATGCATCTTCGGGAACTCCCGGGGAAGGATGGGCGACGACGGTCTCGTCGGGTTGGGCGGCCGCCCGCTTCAGCGCGCGGGCGGTGAGCAACGTGGCGACGGCGCTCGAGACGACGATCACGGCCATCCCCAGCGCATTGGCGAGATGCAACCGGTCGCCGAAGATCAGGTAGCCCCACGCGGTGGAGAAGACGATGCCGGTGTAGCCGAGGTTGGCGCTCAGCAGCGTACCGCCGAAGCCGAATGCGCGCGTGACGGCGAGTTGCGCGAGCGTGCCGGTGAGGCCCACGCCCGCCAGCAACGCGAAGCCGCGCAGGTCGAGGGCATGGAACCCGAAGATCGCGGCGCCGACCAGTCCGGTGATGGCGTTGAACGCCGAGAAGTAGAAGACGATGCGCGTGTCCGGCTCGCCGATCTGGCCGAGCGCCTTGACCGACAGGTAGGCGGTGGCCGTGAAGATCGTCGACACGGTGCCGATCACCGCGTAGCCCCACTGGTCCGCGTTGAAGGTCGGCTGCAGCAGCAGCACGACGCCGAAGAACCCGCACAGCAGCGCCACCGTCATCGTGCGGTCGATGGGCTCGCCGAGCCGGTAGGCGAGCCAGGCGATCCACGCGCCGATGAACAGCGGCGACGACGAGTTGATCGTCATCGCGGTCGCGAGCGGCAGTCCGGCGATGGCCACGAACCACAGCGTCAGCGAGCAGGTGCCGGCGACGCTGCGTCGCACGTGCATGAACACGTGGCGCGTCGAAAGGGCCTCGACCACGGACGCGCCGCCGCGCCGCGCCCGCCACGCGATGACCGCGCCCATGATCGCGACGCCGAACAGGCCGCGATACGCGACGATCTCCCAGGTGTTGTACTGCGTCGAGGCGAGCTTGACCGCCACGCCCATCACCGAGAACAGCAGTGCCGCGACGACCATCCAGACGGATTGCATGCTTACCCTCTCCCCCCTTGAGGGAGGGCCGGGGAGAGGGCGGGCAAGGCGAGCGTCGGTCGGGGCGTGAGGACGAGGGGAGAAAGGAGCTACTCCCCCATCTCCTCCCGCAGCCATTCGTGGAAGTGCTGCATCCCGTCTTCCATCGGCGACTGGTAGGGGCCGACCTGGTTCTCGCCGCGCTCGAGCAGCGCGCGCCGCCCGGCGTCCATGCGCAGCGCGATCTCGTCGTCCTCGGCGCAGGTCTCCATGTACGCGGCGCGATTGGCCTCGACGAAGTCGCGCTCGAACAGCGCGACCTCCTCGGGGTAGTAGAACTCGACGACGTTGGTGGTGTGCTGCGGGCCGCGCGGGATCAGCGTCGACACCACCAGCACGTGCGGGTACCACTCGACCATCACGTTCGGGTACAGCGTCAGCCAGATCGCGCCGTGCGCGGGCGCGACGCCGTTCGACAGCCGCATCACCTGGTCGTGCCAGGCGCTGTAGGTCGGCGTGCCCGGACGCTGGAGGCCGCTCTTGACGCCCACGATCTGCACCGAATGCCTGCGGCCGTACTGCCACGACAGGTCGTCGCACGAGACGAACTGCCCGAGCCCTGGATGGAAGGGCCCGACGTGATAGTCCTCGAGATAGACCTCGATGAAGGTCTTCCAGTTGTAGGCGCACTCGTGGATCTCGACGCGATCGAACTGGTAGCCGGTGAAGTCGAGCTCGGGGATGCAGACCCCGGCGAGTTCGGCGGCGACGTCGCCGGGGCCTTCGAACAGCAGCCCGTTCCAGTGCGACAGCGGCGTGCGGCCGAGGTCGAGGCAGGGGTTGTCGTCGAAATGGGGCGCGCCGAGCAGGCGACCGTCGAGGTCGTAGGTCCAGCGATGCAGCGGACAGACGATGTTGCCACCGGCGTGGCCGCGACCGTTCTTGATGATGGCCTGACGGTGACGGCAGACGTTCGACAGCAGCGATACGCCGGAGACCGGGTCGTCGGTCGTGCGGACCAGCACACGGCCGTCGCGTTCGTGCGCGAGCGTGTGGAAGTCGCCCTGTTCGGGAACCATCAGCGTGTGGCCGACGTAGCGCGGCGCCGACCGGAACAGCCGGTCGATCTCGCGGCCGTGCCGCGCTTCGTCGAAATATGCACCGACCGGCAGCTGCGCGCTGCTGCGCGCGAGCTTGCCTGCGTGACCCAGATCGGACATCCCAACCCTCCCGAATGAAGTGGCGGCATCACCGCGCGGAGGCGCGCGGCGCTGCACCGACCCAACCCAAGCGAATCAAGAAGCTTCCGTACCGGTCGCGGATGACGGGGGAGGACCCCAGGGTCGTGGACCTGACTCGAGACTCTTGCTGACTTGCACACCGCGGCCAGGAGGCCGCATTTCCCTGCGGGCGGACGGGGTGCTGGAACCCCCCTGCCTGCGGGAGCGCGGAGTCTAGCAAAAAGGGGGGATGCGCGCCCGCCGTGACGCCCGAGGCGTCGCTGTCGCGCCCGGGGCCCGCGCCCGCCCCCGTTCGCTTAAAATGCGCGGTCCACCCATCCGTCGTTGCGACCGATCCATGCCGAAGGTTTCCGCGCAGTCCTCCCGACCCGATGCCGTGGCCGTTCCCGACCCGCTCGACGGCCCGGCCCCCGCGCCGATCCCGTTCGAGCAGGCGCTCGACGAACTCGAGACGATCGTGCGGCACATGGAGGACGGCACCCTCTCGCTCGACCAGTCGCTGACGGCGTACCGGCGCGGTGCCGAACTCGTCAAGGTCTGCGAGTGCGCGCTGGAACACGTCAAGGAACAGGTCCGCGTGCTCGACGGCGAGTTGCTGCGCCCGTTGGCCGACGTCGCGCCGCGGGGAACGGAGCGCGCATGAGCGCCGTCGCATCCTTCGATGCCGCGCCCTCCGATTTCACCGGCTGGATGAAGACGACGCGCGGTCGCGCCGAGGCCGCGCTAGATCGCGTGCTGCCAGCCGCCACCGTGGTGCCGACCAAGCTGCACGACGCGATGCGTTACGCGACGCTCGGCGGCGGCAAGCGCGTGCGCGCGATGCTGGTCTACGCGGCAGGCGCCTGGGCCGGAGCCGATGGCACGCCCGCGGGCGCCGCCTGTCTCGACGCCGCCGCCTGCGCGGTCGAGCTGATCCATGCCTATTCGCTGGTCCACGACGATCTGCCGTCGATGGACGACGACGACCTGCGCCGCGGCCAGCCGACGGTCCACGTCGCCTACGACGAAGCGACGGCGCTGCTGGTCGGCGATGCGTTGCAGGCGCTCGCCTTCGAGGTGCTCGCGAAGTCGTCCGCACCCGACCGCGCCGCCGCACAGGTCGCGCTGCTGGCGTCGGCCAGCGGCTCGCTGGGCATGGCCGGGGGCCAGGCGATCGATCTCGACAGTGTCGGCAAAGCGCTCGCGTGGCCCGACCTCGAGGCGATGCACCGCGCCAAGACCGGCGCGCTGCTACGTGCCGCAGTGATGCTCGGGGCCACGGCGGTGCATACTCCCGGCGACCGCGAGAGCGATGCGCTGGCCCACTACGCCGCCGCCGTCGGGCTGGCGTTCCAGGTCGTCGACGACGTGCTCGACGTGGAGACCGACAGCGCGACGCTCGGCAAGACCGCGGGCAAGGATGCGATGCACGACAAACCGACGGTGGTGACCACGCTCGGCCTGGATCGCGCGAAAACGCTGGCGCAGACGCTGCACGGCGAGGCCGACCGGGCGCTGTCTTTGCTCGGCGACGACGCGGACCGCCTGCGCGACATCGCCGATTTCATCATCGGCCGTTCGTACTGATCGTCCGGTCTCATCCGCGTTTCTCTTCATCCACCGTCGCTTCACGCCTCTCTCAATCCGCATGGACGATCTGCTCCAAATCATCGATTCGCCGGCCGATCTCAGGAAGCTCGAGCGCCATCAGCTCCACGCGCTGGCGCAACAGCTGCGCGCCTACGTGCTCGACTCGGTCTCCAAGACCGGCGGCCACCTGTCGTCGAACCTCGGCACCGTCGAGCTGACGATCGCGCTGCACTACGTGTACGACACGCCGAACGACCGCATCGTGTGGGACGTCGGCCACCAGACCTATCCGCACAAGATCCTCACCGGTCGTCGCGACCGCATGCACACGCTGCGGCAGAAGAACGGCATCTCGGGCTTCCCCAAGCGCGACGAGTCCGAGTACGACACCTTCGGCACCGCGCATTCGTCGACCAGCATCTCGGCCGCGCTCGGCATGGCCACGGCCGCGAAACTCAAGGGCGAGAAGCATCGCAAGAGCATCGCCGTGATCGGCGACGGCGCGATGTCGGCCGGCATGGCCTACGAGGCGCTCAACAACGCCGGCGTGATGCCCGACACCGACCTGCTGGTGATCCTCAACGACAACGACATGTCGATCTCGCCGCCGGTCGGCGCGCTCAACAAGTACCTGGCGCGGCTGATGAGCGGCAAGTTCTACGCGACCGCGAAGAACGTCGGACGCCAGGTGCTCGGCGTCGCGCCGCCGCTGTTCGAGCTGGCCAAGAAGTTCGAGGAACACGCGAAGGGCATGGTCGTCCCGGCGACGATGTTCGAGGAGTTCGGCTTCAACTACATCGGGCCGATCGACGGCCACGACCTCGAGTCGCTGATCCCCACGCTGCAGAACCTGAAGGAACTCGGCGGGCCGCAGTTCCTGCACGTCGTCACGCGCAAGGGGCAGGGCTACAAACTGGCCGAGGCCGATCCGGTGGCGTATCACGGGCCGAGCAAGTTCGATCCGGAGGTCGGCCTCGTGCCGTCGACCGCGCCGTCCAAGAAGAGCTACACGCAGGTGTTCGGCACCTGGCTGTGCGACATGGCCGCCGCCGACCATCGCCTCGTCGGCATCACGCCCGCGATGCGCGAGGGCTCGGGCATGGTCGAGTTCGAGCGCCGCTTCCCCACGCGCTACTTCGACGTCGGCATCGCCGAGCAGCACGCCGTCACGTTCGCCGCAGGCCTGGCAGCCGAAGGCATGAAGCCGGTCGTCGCGATCTACTCGACGTTCCTGCAGCGCGGCTACGACCAGTTGATCCATGACGTCGCGCTGCAGAACCTCGACGTCACGTTCGCGCTCGACCGCGCGGGCCTGGTCGGCGCCGACGGCGCGACCCACGCCGGCAACTACGACCTCGCCTACCTGCGCTGCATCCCGAACATGGTCGTGATGGCCGCTTCCGACGAGGCCGAATGCCGCGCGATGCTCAGCACCAGCTTCCTCCACGACGGTCCGGCCGCGATCCGCTATCCGCGCGGCGCGGCCGCGGCATCGCACGCGGCGTCGGGCAGCACGGCAACGCTGGCGCCGATCGCGATCGGCAAGGGTATAGTCCTGCGCGAGAGCACGCTGCACGGTGCGACGGCCGGGCCGCGAGTGGCGATCCTCGCGTTCGGCTCGATGGTGCCGATGGCGCTCGCGGCCGGACAGGTCCTCGATGCGACCGTCGCCAACATGCGCTTCGTCAAGCCGATCGATGCGGCATTGCTGGCCGAACTCGCGGGGCACCACGACCTCCTGGTGACGATCGAGGAGGGTGCGATCATGGGCGGTGCGGGCTCGGCCTGCGCCGAGGCGCTGACGCAGACGTCGCATGTCCGGCCTTTCTTGCATTTGGGACTGCCGGACCTATTTATCGACCACGGCGATCCGGCGCAGCTCCTCGCGCAGTGCGGCCTCAGCGAAGAGGGCATCGTGACGTCCATCCGCAACCGCCTGATGCAGTTCGCGAATCGACGCGATAGCAATAATTCAGGCGAACTTCGCGAACCGCGTCTCGTCGTAAGCAACGGTTGAAGGCAGCGCCGCGTCAAGCATGCAAGAATGAAGGCCGGTTCCCGCTTCGACACCGCCTACCGGCCGGTGCCGCGAGCGGCCGGACCCACCGGGCGACTCGATCCGGTTGAAAGCTCCCGCACGAATCTCACCGACCCATCACCCGCGTCTGCGCGGGTCACCGCCATGAATGCACCCGATCCGATCAAGTCCATCTCGTTCGATCTGCCCGACGTCCAGGGCTCGCCCGATCAGCGTCACCTCGCCATCCAGCGCGTCGGCATCAAGGGGGTCCGCCACCCGCTGTCGGTCCGCAATGCCGGTGGCCAGACGCAGCACAGCGTCGGCACCTGGAACCTGGACGTGCATCTTCCCGAGACCGTGAAGGGCACGCACATGTCGCGTTTCGTCGCGCTGCTCGAAGAGCGCAGCGGCGTCCTCGACCTGGCGGCGTTTCGCGCGCTGCTCGGCGGCATGACCGACAAGCTCAACGCCGAAGCCGGACGGATCGACGTGAAGTATCCGTACTTCATCACCAAGACCGCGCCGGTGTCGGGCGTGCAGAGCCTGCTGGACATCGAGGTCGCGCTCGCGGGCCGCATCGACAACGGCGTCACCGACGTGTCGCTCACGGTCGTGGTTCCGGTCACCAGCCTGTGCCCGTGCTCGAAGCAGATCTCCGAGTACGGCGCGCACAACCAGCGCTCGCACGTGACCATCGAGGCAGGGCTCGGAGTCAGCGGCGAGATGACGGTCGAGGAACTGGTCCGCATCGCCGAAGAGGAAGCGTCGTGCGAAGTCTACGGACTGCTCAAGCGGCCAGACGAGAAATACGTCACCGAACGCGCCTACGACAACCCCAAGTTCGTCGAGGACCTGATCCGCGACGTCGTACAGCGCCTCAACGACGAGCCACGCATCGGCCGTTACGTGGTCGAGGTCGAGAACTTCGAATCGATCCACAACCACAGCGCCTACGCGCGCATCGAGCGCGCAGCGCCGGCCGCGAAGCCCTGAAGTCGCGACGTGGACTCGATGCAAAAGCCCCGCGAAGTCCGCGGGGCTTTTTCTTTGGGGGCGCGTTCTTCGACGCGCGTCCGGCCGTCGGCAACCCGCGACTAGAAGCGCCGGGTCAGCACCATGCTCTGCCCGTCGCGGCTGACCTCGGTGCGCGACAGGAAGCTCATGCCGAGCAGGTTGGGTCCGTCGTAGCCCTCCAGCACGCCGGCCTCGATGTTCGTCAACTCGACATCGCCGACCTTGATGCGGTCCAGCGTGACCGTGCGATACGTGACACGGCCGTTGGCGGTCTGCGCCATCGACTGCGGCGCCTGCCGGTATGCGACCTTCAGCCGGTCGGCCTCGCGCGACGAGATCACGACCATCGTCGCGCCGGTGTCGACCAGGAAGCGGGTGGACGTGCCGTTCACCGCGCCCTGTGCCATGTAGTGGCCGCTGCCGTCCGCGCCGAGGACCGCCGTCGCGCGCCCGTGGTCGCTGCTGCCCGCGACGTACGACCCCATCGGGACCGTCTGCCTGCGGCCGTCGACGAGGAAGGTCGCCACCTCGCCGTTGACCGCGACGAGCCTGAAGCCGGCGACGGTGTCACCGACGCTGATGCTGCGCGGCCCGCCCCCGTCGATCGAGACGACGGCCTTGCCGGGAAACACGCCGACGACGTCGATCTTCGCCGCCGACGCGTCGACGGCGGCGGCGGTGCCGAGCACGAGCGCCGCGATCACCGGTCGTGCGAGACGCATCGGCGCTCAGTCGCGGAAGTTGTTGAAGTCGAGCGGGACGTCCGTGATCGACTTCTTGAGCAGCGCGATCGCCGCCTGCAGGTCGTCGCGCTTGGTCCCGGCGATGCGCACCGCATCGCCCTGGATGCTGGCCTGCACCTTGATCTTCGATTCCTTGATGGCCTTGACGATCTTCTTGGCGGCCTCGGACTCGATGCCGTTCTTGACCTTGATGACCTGCTTGACCTTGTCGCCGCCGATCTTCTCGACCTTGCCGATGTCGAGGAAGCGCACGTCGACGCTGCGCTTGGTCATCTTGGTGTTGACGATGTCGCGGACCTGGCCGAGCTGGAACTCGGAGTCGGCGAACAGCGTCAGGTCGCGTTCCTTCTGCTCCACGCGCGCGTCGGACCCCTTGAAGTCGAAGCGCGTCCCGACTTCCTTGTTGGTCTGGTCGATCGCGTTGCGGACCTCGACGAGACTGGCTTCCGAGACGACATCGAACGAAGGCATGCGGTTTTCCGGCGGTGCTGGCGAAAGAACGAAAAGTATAGACGAGCGGTGCGGCCGGGAATGCCTCGATCGCGCGTCGATCGCTATACTCCGCCGCTTTGCGGACCTTCCCGCGGGCCGGCGCCATGCGTTCGATCATCCTCAGCGACGTCCTGCTCACGCCGTTCAACACCTTCGGCATCGCCGCACGCGCGAAGCGCTTCGCGCGCATCGACACGGTGGAGGCGCTGCTCGAACTGCGCGCGAGCCCGGCGTGGACCGAAGGACGCAGGCTGATCGTCGGCGGCGGCAGCAACGTCCTCTTCACCCAGGACTTCGACGGCCTCGTCGTGCACATGGCGACGAAGGGTCACGCGGATCTGGGGGACGACGGGACCGATCGCCTGGTCGCGGTCGCGGCGGGGGAGTCGTGGGACGGCTTCGTGCGCACCAGCCTCGCGGCCGGCTGGCCCGGGCTCGAGAACCTCGCGCTGATCCCCGGCTCGGTCGGTGCGGCGCCGGTGCAGAACATCGGTGCCTACGGCCTCGAACTCGCGGAACGCTTCGCCTGGCTGGAGGCGCTGGATCCCGACACCGGGGTGATGACGCAGCTCGATGCCGACGCCTGCGCGTTCGGCTATCGCGACAGCGTGTTCAAGCACGCGTTGAAGGCGCGCGCGATCATCACGCGCGTGGTGTTCCGCCTGCCGCTGCGCTGGCAGCCGCGGCTGACGTACGCGGATCTGGCCCAACGCCTGGCGCGCCAGTCCGCGGTCGATCCGAGCGCCGCGCAGATCGCCGACAGCGTCACCGCGATCCGCCGCGAGAAATTGCCCGACCCGGCGGTCGTCGGCAATGCCGGCAGCTTCTTCAAGAATCCGATGGTCGATGCGGCGACCTGCGCCGCGTTGCGCGCGCAGGAGCCGTCGCTGGTCGCGCATGCGCAGGCCGACGGGCGCTCCAAGCTCGCGGCCGCATGGCTGATCGATCGATGCGGCTGGCGCGGACGCAGCGTCGCGGGTTCGAGCGGTCGGGCCGCGGTCCACGACCGTCATGCGCTGGTGCTGGTCAATCGCGGCGGGGCGAGCGGCGCAGAGGTGCTGGCGCTCGCCGAGGCGATCCGCGCCGACGTGCTGCAGCGCTTCGGCGTCGCGCTGGAGCCGGAGCCGCTGGTCGTCTGAACTACTTCTTCGCGCCCGGCAGCGCCGCGATGCCGGCGCAACTGGCACCGAGCCACCTGCCGACGATGCCGATGTGGAACTTGCTGCCGTTGCCGCGCTCCTGGTCGATGCTGCCGACCACGCTTTCGGGCGACTTGGCCTCGAAGGTCATCGTGCCGGTGCTCGCGCGTTCCCCGGTGCAGGTGGTCGCCATGACCAGCTTCGTCGACGTGCGCGAGACGGTCTTGACGGTGCAGCTCGCGTCGGTGCTCTGCATGAAGCGGTCCTGGTCCAGGTCTTCCTTCTTCACGCACGACTTGCGGACGTCCGGCGCCCGGCCATCGGCCATGCGCTTCTCGATCATCGCGCGCCGTTCCGGCGGCATCCTGGCCAGCGCCTCGGGCGGGATCGTCACCCCGCTCATCGTCGTCGTCATCTCCCATGCACCGGGCTTTGCGTCGAACGACTCGGCGTGGGCGGCCGATGCCGAGAGCACGAGGATGCAGGCGGCGAAGCCGGTGGTCCTTCGGGACAGCAGCGGATCTCGCATGTCGGCGTCTCTCTGTGAGGGAGAGCGCAGTATTCCAAAGGGTGGGCCGCTCGTCGACTGTTCGATCGCCGACCGGCTTGCTTCGATCGCTGCGCGTCGAAGCGCCAGGGGCGCCGTTCTCAGGACCGCTTGCGCCGCGCCGTCTCGGCGATCCGCATCCGCAGTGCGTTGAGCTTGATGAAGCCCCCCGCGTCGGCTTGGTCGTACGCCCCGCCGTCGTCGTCGAAGGTCGCGATGTTCTGGTCGAACAGCGTGTCCTTCGAGTCGCGCGCGACCACGCTGACGCTCCCCTTGTAGAGCTTCAGGCGCACGAAGCCGTTGACGTTCTTCTGCGTGTGGTCGATCAGCACCTGCAGCGCGCGGCGCTCCGGGCTCCACCAGTAGCCGTTGTAGATCAGGCTCGCGTAGCGCGGCATCAGGTCGTCCTTGAGGTGCGCGACCTCGCGGTCGAGCGTGATCGACTCGATCCCGCGGTGCGCCTTGAGCAGGATCGATCCCCCCGGTGTCTCGTAGCAGCCGCGCGACTTCATGCCGACGTAGCGGTTCTCGACCAGGTCGAGGCGGCCGATGCCGTGCTTGCCGCCGAGCTCGTTGAGCTTCGTCAGGACTTCGGCCGGGCTCATCGCCGTGCCGTCGATCGCGGTCACGTCCCCGCCCGTGAACTCGACGTCGATGTATTGCGGCGTGTCGGGCGCGTTCTCGGGCGACACGGTCCAGCGCCACATCGCTTCCTCGGCCTCGGCCTTGGGGTCCTCGAGGTGGCGACCCTCGAAGCTGATGTGCAGCAGGTTCGCGTCCATCGAGTAGGGCGCGCCGCCCTGCTTGTGCTTCATCTCGATCGGGATGCCGGCGGCTTCGGCGTAGGCCAGCAGCTTCTCGCGGCTCAGCAGGTCCCACTCGCGCCACGGTGCGATCACCTTGATGCCGGGCTCGAGTGCGTAGTAGCCCAGCTCGAAGCGCACCTGGTCGTTGCCCTTGCCGGTCGCGCCGTGCGACACCGCCTCGGCGCCGGTCATGCGCGCGATCTCGATCTGGCGCTTCGCGATCAGCGGCCGCGCGATC
>Ga0209724_1002145_pt1 | contig 17144 bp, 16 predicted proteins | sample grotaG_FD_184143 | JGI IMG/M metagenome (GOLD analysis project Ga0209724, IMG submission 184143) | Glacier valley bacterial and archeal communities from Borup Fiord, Nunavut, Canada, to study Microbial Dark Matter (Phase II) -... | ecosystem: Environmental > Aquatic > Freshwater > Ice > Glacier ...
ATCAGCTGCAGTAATGAGTGATGGCAAAATTGTTATCGGTGCAACTGATGGCATAATTTACTGTCTCGATCTCAAAGGAAAGCTGGTTTGGAAATACAAAACAGAGAATTCGATAGAGGCTCCGGCCATGATTCTGAACGGAAAGGTATATGTCGGGAATCTTGATGGGAATTTATATGCCCTCAAACTTTCGGATGGTTCACTGATATGGAAATACAAAACCGACAACCAGATTATGGGATCGGCAAACTTTTGGAAATCAGGATCTAAAACGTCGTTAATTGTAGGAAGTTACGACTATAATCTTCACTGTGTTGATGCCGAAACGGGTAAAATGCGCTGGATGTACGAATCAGACAATTTTATTAACGGTGCAGCTGCCTGTTTCAACGGTAAAGCGATTTTCGGTGGTTGCGATGGTTTCCTTCATGTTGTTGATATCAACAGTGGTAAATCAGAGTCAAAGATCAATGTAGCTACCTATGTTGCCGGTTCGTGCCCGGTAAGCGATAAAATGGCCTATATTGGCGATTACGATGGTAAGTTATCGAAAGTAGATATTCAAGCACAAAAAGTTGTCTGGAGTTGGGAGAATAAAGAGCTAAAACAGCCTTTCGTTGCTTCAGCGGCTTTATCTGGCGATAAAGTTGTAACGGGCAACCGCGATAAGTTCGTCTACTGCTTCGATAAAAACACGGGAAAGCTGCTTTGGAGTTTCAACAGCGGAAACCGGGTAGAAGCATCACCTGTCATTATTAAGGATAAAGTGATGATCGCCAATATGCGTGGTGACCTGGCTTTACTGAAACTGACAGATGGTTCAGTGATCTGGAAATACGAAATTGGTAATTCGATTCTCCATAATCCGGCTGTTATCGAAAACCTGATGGTTGTCTGTGCGTTAGATGGAAATGTATATTGCTTTGGTAAATAGATTCAGGAAGTTTGATACTATTGAAAAAATGAATAAACGAATACTATATAGTCTGATTTTAATTCTGATTAGTTCAAGTCTTTTTGGACAAATTGATTTGAAATTTCAAAATAAAGTTTCTGATTTCAAAGAAAGTGTCAATTCAGATGTATCAATTATATTTCCAAATAGATTAAGGGTGCAGATTTATCAGGATACGGTTAGAGAATACGATGTTATTAAAAAAGGTTTTTCAATTCAAACTGGTGAATACAAAGTAGTTTGTCGATTTGTAATTAATAACAAAGTTGACTCTGTTGACTATGTTTTTAGTTTAAAAGGCAATGAGAGTGACATTGAAATTAGTATAGATTTAGGTCAAGATATTCAAGCCAAATGGATAAACAATATTTGGACAGAGATCAATAGAAAAAACAATGGTCATATTTCAGTTGTCAAATATTATAAATCACCAAAATCTATAAGTTTATATTTGGCTGATATAGAATTCGATGAATATTACAAAGGTCCTTTCTTTAAATTAAATAATAATTCAAAAGATACAATTTATGGTGAGTACTTACCTGGATATTTTTGGGGAAGTTTATCAATTGTAACTAATGACTCCACAAGGAGTAGAAAGCTTATTGGAATAATAGACACTCAGTTTGAGGGCTTGCCTCCTTTGTCTCCAGATTCTAATAGAATTGCATCAGTTGGTTCATTCGGACTATTTAAACATCTGCCTAAAAGCAATTATAGATATGAATTACTTTACTCAACTACAGGAAATTTTCATGAATACAGAGAATACATTAATAAGATCAATATTGAATGGTGGGCAAAGACTGAAGAATTTTACAGATTAATTTATGACTTTGAAGTAAAATAAATCTCAAAAATAGCATGGTGACTCTACTGTTGGACCCAATTAAAAGGTAGTAAACAACTAATATTGAAAATAATTGTTGATCTAATCATCAAATTATCCTCTTTCTATGAATATCGTTCAGATTATCCCAGGTTCAGGTGGCAGTTTCTACTGCGGTAACTGCCTTCGCGACAGCAAATACGTTGTTGCCCTTCGCGAACAAGGTCATCAGGTGATTAAAATACCGATGTACCTCCCCATATTTTCGGATGAACGCGACATTAAAGAGATCCCTGTATTTTATGGCGCCGTAAGTATCTATTTGAAACAGCTTTATCCCATCTTTCGTAAAGCGCCGCTTTGGGTCGAAAGATTGCTTAATTCAGGACCACTCCTTAAAATGGCGGCATCAATGGCCGGTTCCACCAATGCAAAAGGTCTGGAAGAGATGACTGTTTCGATGTTGCTGGGTGAGGATGGTAAACAGCAGGAAGAGCTCGAACGGTTGGTCGACTGGATGGCAGTGCATTGCAAACCGGATGTCGTCCATATTTCGAATGCATTGCTGCTTGGTTTGGCGCATCGGATCAAGGAAAGACTGAATGTTCCCATTGTCTGTTCGTTACAGGATGAGGATGTGTGGGTTGATGCGATGAAACCTGTATTCCGCGACCAGATCTGGAAACTGATGAGTGAAAAGGCGAAGGATGTCGACCATTTTATAGCCGTCAGTGATTTCTTTTCAGACGTGATGAAGGAACGGATGAAATTGCCGCCCGAAAAGATTCAAAGTTTGTACCTCGGCGTTGATCCGGTTGATTATCAGTTTATCCCAATTTCAAATAAAGGAAGAAACATTGGTTATATCTCACGGATGTGTCACGAAAACGGATTTGACATTGTGGTCGATGCATTTATCCTCCTGAAGAAGAAAGCTGGTTTCGATGACGTAAAATTGATTCTGACAGGTGGTTCAACGGGTGCAGATACTACTTATATCAGAGGGTTAAGAAAAAAATTATCCCGCGAAAACCTGAATGATCAGGTTGAAATCATCGAAGATTTTGAAGAAACGGGAAGAAAATCCTTTTTCAGCAAGGTTTCAGCAATCAGCGTGCCCGTCAGGAATGGCGAGGCTTTCGGAATGTATTTGCTTGAATCAATGGCTTCCGGAGTCCCCGTCGTACAGCCTTCGTTGGGTGCATTTCCGGAAATTGTCAAACTGTCGGGTGGTGGAATTATCTACGAACCCAATACGCCTGAAACATTGTGTGAAACTTTTGCCGGATTGCTGTCTGATCCCGAAAAGCTGAATCGCTTGAGCGTTACTGCCCGCGAAGGAGTCGAAATCAATTTCAATATCCACGATCATGCCAAAGAGATGATTGCAGTTTACCAGAATATACAAGTCAAATAATTTTTTATCCATCCTATTTCAACCTGTGCAATGATTCTCCAGTTAAAAAATATTTCCAAAGGATACGGTGATCCAGCGAAGAGTAATTTTAGAAAAGTGCTCGATGAGCTTAATTTAGAAGTTGATACAAATCAAAAGATTGCAATTGCCGGACCAAGCGGGTCGGGGAAGACCACCTTATTGAACCTGATCGGAACACTCGATCAGCCCGATTCGGGTGAGATCTTCTTTAACGGGAAAAAGATTACCGGCTATTCGCAGGAAGAGCTGGCCCATTTCCGCAACCGCGAACTGGGATTCGTGTTTCAGATGCACCACCTGTTACCGCAATGTACGTTGTGGGAGAATGTCCTTTTGCCAGTTTTGCCGATCAAGAAAGTAGTTGGCAAGGAGGAAAAAGCATGGGCCGAACATCTGCTCCGGAAGGTTGGAATCTGGGAACAACGGTTTCAGAAACCTTCCGAACTTTCGGGTGGCGAATGTCAGCGGACCGCAGTTGTGCGTGCACTGATTAACAAACCACAACTAATACTCGCCGACGAACCGACAGGTGCGCTTGACGAACAAAATGCCAATAACCTCGCCGATTTATTGAATCACCTGAGTGGCGAAGAGGGCGTTTCCCTGGTAGTTGTGACCCATTCGTCAGAGCTTGCCTCGCAAATGAACCAGGTTTATCACCTTAAAAACGGGAAGTTACAATGACGCGTTTTAAACTGGTAATCAATAGTTTTATTCATTATTTCAAAGCTAATCTGCTTGTAGCTATTGGTGTAGCTATTAGTACGGCTGTGTTGACAGGTGGCTTGATCATTGGTGATTCAGTCACATTTAGTCTTGAACAATCCGCATTCTACCGGTTGGGAAGCACGACACATCTTGTTTCAACCGTTGACCGTTATTTCCGTTCAGAACTGGCCGGAGAACTGGCAGCAAAAGGCGGTTTTGAGGTGGCTCCTGCATTGATTCTCGAAGGAATGGCAGTGGCCGAAGGCGGAGAAAAGCGTGTCAACAAAGTTCAGATAACAGGAATTGACGACCGTTTCGAAAGGATTGCAAAATCATCCATCTATCAAAAACTAACCGGAAGCGAAGTGATCATCAGTGCCAATCTGGCGGAAAGACTTGGGCTTAAAAAAGGGGATAGTTTCCTTACACGGATCAAAAAGGCGAGCCTGATTCCGCTGAATGCCCCGTTTGTATCCGATGCCGAGACAAGTGTCTCTTTTCAGGCGACCGTTAAAGCGATTGCCGATCAGCATACATTGGGATTTTTCAACCTTAAAAATTCACAGACAGCGCCTTACAACCTCTTTCTATCTCTCACGAAACTGAACGAACTGATGAAGTTTGACGGGAAAGCCAATCATCTATTGATTTCAGCAACATCTCTTAATAACCAACAAATAAGCAATTTACTTGACGAATGTTTTACAGCGGAAGATGCAGGACTCAATGTCAAAGAAATTCCGTTGACGCATGAGATGGAGATCACTTCCGAACGGGTGTTTATCGACGATCAGATCATAAAGGCTTTTGAACCCTTTAAAGCGTCATCTCCAATTCTAACCTATTTTGCGAATAGTTTAGCATTTAATGGCAAGTTGACACCTTATTCATTCATTTCAACAATCGATGATATCAACCTAAAGGACAACGACATCATCATAAACGACTGGGTTGCATCCGATTTGAATGTGAAGCAGGGCGATTCGCTCACGATAAAGTATTACGAGATCGGTCCTTTGCGTCAGTTAGTCGAAAAAGGAACATCCTTTATTGTCAAGGCGGTCGTTCCGATCGAAGGAAAGTATGCCGACAAAGATCTGATGCCGTTTCTTCCGGGTATGTCGGATGCCGGGAACTGCCGTGACTGGGAAGCAGGGGTTCCGATCAAACTCGATGCAATCAGGGACAAGGATGAAGCTTACTGGAAACAATACAAAGGAACACCCAAAGCGTTTATCTCACTCAAGAAGGCGCATCAACTATGGTCAAACAGGTTCGGAAACTATACGGCGATCCGCATCGGCGAAAGTGCTTTTTCTGACAAAGAATACCGTTCTCTATTCTTAAACTCAATAAAACCTGCCAATCTGGGTGTGATGGTTACGGCTGTCCGGGATAATGGTTTGAAAGCAGCACGAAATGGTGTCGATTTTAGCCAGTTGTTTCTTGGACTTAGCTTTTTCCTGTTGGTGGCAGCGCTGATCCTTACCGCTTTGCTGTTCCTGCTAAACCTCGAAAGCCGTCAGTCGCAAATGGGAACATTGCTGATGTTAGGGTTCACCAGACGACAGATTCGCAGGCTTTTGCTCTCCGAAGGGGCTATTGTTGCCCTTGTCGGGTCGCTCTTCGGCCTCGTGATTGCCGTTTTTTATACCAAAATGATCTTCCTCGCGCTTAATTCGCTCTGGTGGGCAGTCGTTCGAACGTCGGTTCTGGAGATTGAAATCAGGACATCGACACTTATTACAGGACTGGCAATTAGCCTCTTTATTTCGATCGTAACGATCATCTATTCGGTGAATAAAAGTTTTAAACGGCAGGCAGTCGAATTGCAGCGGCAACAGGATCAGCCGCAAAAACCACTCGTGACAGCGATTAAAAAGTGGGTGATGATCGCTGCGCTTGTTGCGGCGGTTGGATTGGTCGGTTTTCAGTTGTTGCTTTCCAGACAGTTGGGGGCTGCACTCTTTTTCCTTTCCGGTGGTTTATTATTGATAGGTTTACTGTTATTGGCCGATTACTCTTTCCGGCAAAACAGAAATAAGGTAGTTGAAGATTTTTCTGTCCAGGAATTGAACAGGCGCAACAGGTCACAAAACCTGGGTCGTTCGCTTACAGTGGTCATTTTATTCGCGTTGGGAACCTTCCTGGTCGTCTCAACAGGTGCCAACCGGCAGGATTTGTTGTCAACTGCCAACGAGAAGACAAGCGGAACCGGTGGATTTCAGTTCTTTGCCGAAACTTCGATTCCTGTTCTGTATAGTCTGAATGACAAAGACCGTCGTTTAAACGAAGGGATCACTTCAGAATACAATGCAGCCCAGTTTAGCAGGATGGATGGCGATGATGCGAGTTGTCTGAACCTTAACCGTGTTTCCAATCCGGCTATTCTTGGAGCGGATCCCGAAATGCTGAAGGGACGATTCAGCTTTGCTGCCAGTAGCAGTGAACTCAATTCTGATAATGCCTGGGATGCTTTGAATGAACAGTCTGGCAATGATGTTATTCCTGCAATTGCCGACCAGACTGTAATACTATGGGGACTCGGAATGAGCATCGGTGATACATTGCTTTACAAAAATGAACTGGGCGATACCTTGCGGCTTAAACTTATTGCCGGATTATCACCCTCTGTTTTCCAGGGATATGTATTGATTTCGAATGCCAACTTTCTGAAAAACTTTCCAACGAGTTCCGGTTCCAATATTTTTCTGATTGATGTTCCGAAAGAAAAGGCGAAAACAACAGGGGAGGAGCTCCAATCCGTTTTCCGCGATTACGGCTGGGAGATGACTTCAAGCGTACAAAGATTAATGGAATTCAATTCAATAACCAATACCTATCTTTCGATCTTTCTGGCGCTAGGTGCATTAGGTTTGATCCTTGGAACGGTGGGACTTGCAGTAGTATTGGCCCGGACGATCCTCGAACGTAAAAAGGAGATTGCCATGATGCAGTCGCTTGGATTTACGCGTAATCAAGTAGTTGGTTTACTGATCCGCGAATACATTACCTTACTTGTCTGGGGTATCCTGATCGGATTTATTGCTGCGGTGGTAGCGGTCCTTCCCAATTTCCTGACACCCGGAAGCGACGTCTCATTAATGACCGTTCTGGTGATTGTATTGGCGATACTTGTAAACGGCGTGATTTGGATTGCAGGTCTTTCGTGGCTTGGACTGAGGAAGAAAAGTTTGGTTGTGAATTTGGCAAATTAAGTCGAATAAGGATAAAAATTCTAACCACGAAAATGAGGGCAGCACTTTTTACCGCGTATGCGGTTTTAGTATTGAAGTAAAAGGAACCACCCCTGATTGGGCGCATCTGCTGCTTACGATTGAAATGCTTCGGATCTATGCGCCTCAGGCAAATATCATAAATGGAAATTAGTTTAACCGCTACGCGGTAATTGATATCTTCGTCAATGATGTTTCTACTATACTTAAATCGCTACGCGATAATCTGAAACTTCAACGTTAAAGTTCATTGAGGAAATCTTTAGCCGATTGCAGTTTTACTTTACCTTCTTTAGCAAGCTTTACTTCTTCAACCGAATCTTTAAGATCATACATAAATGATTTCTTATCGCGAAGGGTTTCCAGTTCTTTTAAGTCATTTTGTATTTGTTCCCAGTCTTCAATAGGAAGTTGTACTGCTTTTTTTCGGCCTTTTGTATCGGTTATATATTGTACGTTCATAATTGTCAATTTATAATTAGTGTTGGGATTCCTGTTATTGGGTATTATCAATTATTAGTTCAAAGATAGTCAAAAAACGACTTATTAATAACTGTTTATCAGATCGTTTTACAATCTTTGCGAATAGAATGATCTGGATTATTGTCCTGCGAATGTAGCCTGGACAAAAAAAAGGAAAATTAGATTGATATTTCTGATTACCATTAAAATAAAGATATCATGGAACGACTAAAAAATATACACCCGGGTGAGATTCTCACAGAAGAGTTTCTGATTCCACTCAACATTTCAGCTTACCGACTTTCCAAAGATATTGAGATTCCACAGACAAGAATCTCACAAATCGCAAAAGGGAAAAGAAGTATCACCGCAGATACTGCCTTGAGATTTAGTATCTATTTTAGTACCACCCCTGCTTTTTGGTTAGGACTTCAAAATGATTATGACCTCGAAGAAGAAAGGATAAACAAGAAAGAGGTATTCAGCCGTTTAAAAGGCTTTCGGAAAAGTGAAACTAAAAGTGTTGAAATCTAACGTCAAACTTCTCCGAGGAAGTCTTTAGCCGATTGCAGTTTTATTTTACCTTCTTTGGCAATCTTTACTTCTTCAACCGAATCTTTAAGATCGTACATAAATGCTTTCTTATCCCGAAGGGTTTGCGGTTCTCCTAAGTCATTTTGTATTTGTTCCCAGTCTTCAATCGGAAGTTGTACCCCTTTTGGCGACAAGGGACCGCTTTTAGCGAGGAAGGGGACGCTTTTGGCGAAAAAGGAACGGTATTGGCGAAAAGGGATCGCTTCTGGCGAGAAGGGATCGGTATTGGCGAAAAGGGATCGCTTTTGGCGAAAAGGGGCCCCTTTTGGCGAGAAGGGATCGGTTTTGGCGAGAAGGGATCGGTTTTGGCGAGAAGTAGTCCAGGCACAAAAGATGGTGATCTGGTCTCGCGAAAATGGATTCAAAATAAAGGAATTTAGTTTTGGCTAAATCGGATCAAGGAATTGATTATCTTATCCATCCAGCTAAAGCTGGAGGCAATTCATAGAAGTGACCGGGTGAGTGTTCAGGTCATGGGCACTCACCCGGTCACTTTTGTTTTTTGCAGACGATTCAATTAAAGATGAACTGGTGTCTTATCGTGAGTCTGAATTTCCACTGGCTTCAGCCAGTGGATTAAAAGGGAGATTACAGATTGGCTTTAGCCACATTTTTTATATACCCAGGAATAGCCATTATCTTTTAAAAAAGAAAATTCAATCAGAAATATTATTTTCAACACCAACTGTTGTTTGTCGATAAAAATCACTACTATTGAATCATTAAATAGCCTGAATCATCAACTTAACTCAAAACGCCTGTAAACCCATGAACACTGCCCGAAAATTCATTTTGTCATCCCTTATTGCCTTCTTTTTCCTGCCATCGTATGCCCAGGAATTAAAAACAAAGAAGATTTTAACAGGAAATTTCCAGGAGATTTTTACAATTGATAAAAAAAGCAAGTTGAAAAATGGCGAATATCTTAAATTGGACATAAAGTCAAGGGACACGCTGGTTTCAGGCACTTTCCGGGATGATCAAAAAACAGGTACATGGAAGTATAATGGTAAAGAATCCAAACCATGGATTACTTACGACTACGACAAAAAGATTCTTAACCCAATTTCAGAGGAGATTACTGAAATTGATTCTTTTATGATCAAAAAAGATAATGTATTCGTTTCGGAAAAAGTGGATGCACCTCCTGTTTATCTTGGCTTTAAAGATGAATTGAAGAATACTTTTGCAATGAATGTTAAAATTCCGGTTACGATTATGACAGGACAACTATCAGTAGTTTCAATTGCATCTTTTACTGTCGGTAAAAACGGGAAAATGAAAGATTTTGAAGTTGCACAAACTTTATCAGATGAGGTCGACAGCAATATAAGGAATGTATTAAAAAAGCTTGATGGTGAATGGGTGCCTGCCATTTATAAAGGTCAGCCTGTGGAATCAATCGTGTTTGTCGTATTTGAAATCAAAAACAAGGAAGCCCCATCTGTAATGCCAATGATTTTAAATGCTATAGAAGTACGTTTAAACTACTTTGGTGTAAAAAGAACTGTTACCACACGGGTTGTTTCAGTAACAGCAATACCCCACAGATAATAGTTTAATAGGAATTAAGGAAGAATTGTATTATCACAATTCGATTAAAATCATTTTGGCTAAAGCCTATCAAGGAATTGATTATCTTATCTCTCCAGCTAAACTGGGGGCATTTCATGGTTGCAACTCAGGATGCTGATAAATATTCAATATGTTGGTAAGAAATATTTGAAATGAAGTGCCATTGGTTTTATGAATTGCCACTGGGCTTCAGCCAGTGGATTAAAAGGGAGATTACAGATTGGCTTTAGCCACATTTTTTATATACCCAGGAATAGCCATTATCTTTTAAAAAAGAAAATTCAATCAGAAATATTATTTTCAACACCAACTGTTGTTTGTCGATAAAAATCACTACTATTGAATCATTAAATAGCCTGAATCATCAACTTAACTCAAAACGCCTGTAAACCCATGAACACTGCCCGAAAATTCATTTTGTCATCCCTTATTGCCTTCTTTTTCCTGCCATCGTATGCCCAGGAATTAAAAACAAAGAAGATTTTAACAGGAAATTTCCAGGAGATTTTTACAATTGATAAAAAAAGCAAGTTGAAAAATGGCGAATATCTTAAATTGGACATAAAGTCAAGGGACACGCTGGTTTCAGGCACTTTCCGGGATGATCAAAAAACAGGTACATGGAAGTATAATGGTAAAGAATCCAAACCATGGATTACTTACGACTACGACAAAAAGATTCTAAATCCAATTTCAGCGGAGATCACTAACGTTGATTCATTCATGATTCGAATAGATGATACTTTTGTTTCTGAAAAAGTTGATTCACCTCCTTTATATATTGGTTTTAAGGATGAAATTCGGGTTGATATGACCAATAATTTTAAAATTCCGGTTGATATCCTGGTAAATGGTTTATCCGATAATTCGGTAGCATCCTTTATCGTTGATAAAAACGGGAAGATGACCGAATTCAGGATTGAAAAAATGCAGAATAAGGAAGTTTCAGCAAATATAATGAGTGCCTACAAAAAGATTGAAGGCGAATGGAAGCCGGCAATTTTTAAGGGTCAGACTGTCGATTCGAAAATCTATATGGTTTTTGACATCAAACCTATGGGTGTAGCATCAACGGTACCAAAAATCCTGAATTCACTTTTCATTCAGGTATTATACTATGGTGTTAAAAGAGGTCCAATTGAAGTTCGTTCAACCTCAAGTCCATATGGTAGCCTTCCACGCAGGTAATCAATTGAATGGGAATTGTGGGAGTATTTGCACAACTGCATTTGTAATATCGTATTTCAATTAAAATCATTTTGGCTAGAGCCGATCAAGGATTTGATAATGGCCCTCCAGCTGAAGGCAATTCATGGTTTTTCCTTTGTGAAACCTGGCTGCTTTGTGATGGAATACTAAAGTAATAACGAGGCCACTAAGTCACGAAGGCTCTAAGATACACAAAGTCTTAATTGTATTTTCTTTGTGAAACTTTGTGTCTTAGTGACTTCGTGGCCTCGTTTGTTTTTTTTATTACTCTTTTTTTGATTAAAACATCTATTAAGCTCTTCCCTTTTTATTCAACAATCTTAGCATCGACGGATAGACAGTTATTAGCAAACGGTCTAACCTTCCTGGCCTGCAACTAATTGTTGTAATCGTAGAGCAAAGGGCTGTTTTTAAGCGCCGAATGGATGTAAATTTCTAGTGACTGAGCCTGGACTTTGCCGAAAATCAGGATACACAAAATCAGGGTACTCAAAATGTTTTTTATCATAGCCTATTAGTAGCAATTTTGGAGTAGATTAATACTATGGTAAAGATAGGAATATATCAATATTGTTGTTAGATTTCTATCTTCTTTGTGGCTAATTATACCGATTATGTTCCGGCAAAAAATAATCCTGTATTTTGAATAAGAATAGAAATCTATTTTTGTAGATTTGGGTACTCAATTTATAATCAAAACATTCATCACGATGAAAAAACTGCTCGCACTTGTTTTTTTAGCCTCATGGGCATTATTAGGTTTTGCCCAGAATGAGGACAACATTACGGTTGAACGTAAAAATGTTGTGAAGTTTCTACCTGTAAATATCCCTTTTCAATCGATCTCATTTGAATATGAGCGGATGATAAATGCCAGAAATTCTGTAACGCTGGGAATTGGCCTTCCAAATCAAAAATCAATGATAGGCAAATATGGTATTGACGGTGGTTCAGACCTTAAAACAGCTGAAATAGGAACAATGCATCTGAGGGCTGCATTCCGACATTATACAGGACACCATCAGCTTCCAAAAGGATTTTATATTGAGCCCTATCTGAAGTATCAGAAGATCAAAGGTACTGCCAGTATATCCGGCATTGAAGATCAGACTGGCGAAACTTACAAAGGGGATTTTGATCTGAACCTGAATACAATGAATGCGGGATTTCAGATTGGTACACAGTTCCTGATCGCTAAGCGGGTCACGCTTGATCTCTACTTTTTAGGATTGGAAGCAGGTTTTCTGAGCGGAAATGTGAATGCCATCTCCGATCAACTTTCGGATGCAAATAATGTTAAAGATGATCTCGATAATGCAATAGCCGATTTACCTTCGTTTATTGGCGATAAAATAACCGTAACACAAACAGGGAATAGGGTTAATGCTAAGGCTAACGGTATTCCTTATCCATGGCTTCGCGGCGGGATCAGTATTGGAATTGCTTTCTGATCATAGATTGGTATTGATACAAAAAAATCCGGTTAATGCCGGATTTTTTTATGCTGTTGTAAACGTGAATGCAAAGTTTAAACCGAAAGTGTTGTACACGGTATTGAAATTGGAATAAAAATCAATTTTTAGACTTGTGCTTTACCAAGAGTCGCAACGATTGATCGTAGGTGATATATTTCCACGACCAGTTAAGCAATACAAATAGTTTATTCTTTACCCCCACAATCGACAAAAGGTGAACGACCGACCATAGCAACCAGGCAAAATATCCTTTAAACTTCGCAAATGGTAAATCGGCAACTGCAAGATGACGGCCAACAGTTGCCATCGAACCTTTATCGATGTAGTGAAATGGTTTGAGTGGCTTATTCCTGTTCAATTGAATTATATTATTGGCGACAGAATTAGCCTGTTGAAGTGCTACTTGTGCGACCTGGGGATGCCCGTTGGGATGGGTAGAATCGATCATGATCGAATTATCACCCAATGCGAATATATTCAGGTGACCATCAACCTGATTGAATGCGTTTACAAGCAGGCGATTATTGCGTCCGTAAGCTATTTCTGCAATTCCATCGATCCTTGAAGAGGTGATTCCTGCAGCCCAGATTACTGTTTTTACATCAACGGTCACGCCATCAGGCAATGTAAGCGTCCGACCATCGTAATCCTGAACAGCCGTCCCTGTATGAACTTCGACACCCAGTTTCCGGAGATATTCATTGGCAACTCTCGAAGAGGTTTCAGACATTCCTGCAAGAAGTCGGGGAGAGGCCTCATAAAGCATGATCTTCATGTTGCTCATATCAAGCTCGGGGTAATCCTTCGGCAATACATACGTTTTCATTTCGGCCATTGCACCAGCGAGCTCAACCCCAGTTGGTCCTCCGCCAATAATAGCCACATTCAGATATGACTTCACATCCTTTTTATGACTCTTATTCAACGCTTTTTCGAAATTCATCAGCGTTTGGTTCCGAATGTAAAGTGCATCAGGGGCAGACTTCATCTGTAGCGTATATTTTTCAATCTTCTCCTGGTTAAAAAAGTTGGTCTTCGCCCCGGTTGCCAAAATAAGATAGTCGTATTTTAGTTGTCCGATATCGGTTACCACTTCATTATTTTCGGGATCAACAGCTTCCAATCGGGCCATGCGATAATGAATACCGGTTTTCTGGAAGACTTTACGGAGTGGAAACGAGATGGCACTGGGTTCGAGCGCCGACATTGCTACCTGGTAAAGCAAAGGCTGAAAGAGGTGGTAATTGTTTTTATCGAGCAGGACAATCTGAAATTTCTTTTTTTGAAGTTTTAGCGCAAGTTTCAATCCACCAAATCCACCACCGACAATAACAATCCGTTTATTTGTCGTATCCGGGATATTTAAAAGATAATTTTGTACCGACATTTCTATTTTTCTTAGTCTGACAATATAACGCCAAAATCATTTTTATGTTGCAGAGAACATGTTAAATAAAAGTTATATCATGGCTTCCGGCAAATGATTTTCCTGAACTGCTTATAGCCAGGTGCCAATAAAAGCTGAATTAATGCAGAATACCAATTCAAAGTGCCTGAAAACTCTTAATCACCATTTCTGCCTCAGGAGAATCATTCGGATCAATCTTCCCGCGTTGAAAAAGCCATAAGTTAATGTGAATCTTCCCGTTTAGATCAACCGGGACATCTTTGGCTGAATAATTCCACTCACTGATAACCATCGTATTGTCAGTTGGAGCTGAAGTGAAATAACCCCGATAGCTTGCAAATGCTACTTTTCCTGGCTTCCAATCGAACAAATGGGTCGATGCATTGACATTTAAATCAATTCCAAATTTTTGTGTGTTACCTGGAATATCTGATGGTTGTATCGCGTAATGAAGCATGTTTGCACTATTGGTTACACCCCATTTTGAAAACTCAATATCAATCTCTTCTGCATTATCCGTGCCATCAAGATAGGTAAATAATCCCGCTACGACATTGGGATGATACTGCCCGATCAAACCCGAAACCTGAAAAATGTATTTTTTATAACCTAATGGCTTTGTAAGTGTAACTTCTGCGCAATACCACTTATCGTTCCTGTTTGTAATTTTCAGATGCAGCCATCCGGATTTATCAATCCAGACATTTTCTGTTGAATCGGAGTAATAGTTATTTCCCGGTGCAGCGGTTCCCGATAGGGTGGTGGAAGAAGATTTAACAAGCCATTCATAACCGGAAAATGAGATGGTCCTGCCTGAATTTCCATTTCCCGGAACATCACCCGGCGTCGTAGCGTTTTTGCAGGAAGCAATCAGCAATACGCCGGCCAACAGCAGGCTAAAAGTCAGGCTTGAAAAAGGGTGATCGGATTTCAACGGATTATTTCTCATTTAAAAAAGAGCATGTGATTATACTATCGGATCCATTATCCAATCCCTGTTCTGAATGGAAATCAAGGCAGATAATAGCCATAAAATAAACAACCCGCACATTTTTTTGTTGTGCGGGTTGTTTATTTGAATTTCAATAAATTAAAAGTCATAGCTATTCAGGAACGCAATTGATCACTTGGATATCCATCAACATACCTGAGCATCGTCCTTTAAACGTGCCAGTTGATCCTTTTGTAAATTGGCTGAGTTTTGATGAACTGTTTATTACATCAGCGCTGTCGACCGTGCAACTGACCCCTTCCATTTCATCCTCCAGACTAAATACCATGCTGTGGTTATCTAAAGTCCGGATACTTTTAATTTCACCTTTCACTGTAATTGTCTGATCGAGGTATTTTTTGGTCGCTACAGCTTCATCATTTTTAAAATCTGAAATCAATTGTTTGGCTTCCAATGTGTAAACTGCATTTTCTTTGGAAATATCCCTTCGTGGCATATTGAAAACGTAATAAATACCAGCAGATCCAATAACTATTCCAATCAAAAAAATCCACAGAATAATACGGAATGTTTTAAGCTTCTTAGTCATGATTTTGATTATTGTTGATAAGGTGCATAAACGGCATCAATCTTAATCGTAACCTCTTTGGCAATTTTATCTCTTACAGCCGAAGGAATTGCAATCTTGAAATCTTCGGGAGTCACTTTTAATTCAGCAGTTGCAGTAACCTTCGACTTCCCGGGTGTAATTGTAGCTTTCAAGGTTACCTCTTTCGTTGCGCCATGCATCGTAAGTTCACCTTTGACATCAACGACGATCGCTTTTTCGCTTTTCCAGTCAATTGGCGAAATGATTTTCCCTGTAAACTTAGCTTTTGGAAATTTCGCGGACTCCATATAATTCTCGTTGAAATGCTCTTCCATTAAAGCCCTGCGGAATTTGAATGAGGTTGTCAATACCGAAAATGCCACTTCGTTTTTCTCAATATCAATAAAGGTTGTTGCCTGATTCGATTCAGCAATAATATCTTCAAGTGGGGTAGAAGAGTTAAAGTTGATTTTTGCGTCCTTCGTAAAGAAGCGATTTTGCACTCCGGCATTAAAGAAAACCATCACAAAGGCAAATAATAATAGTAATTTATTCATATAGACGTTTTTATTATTTATTAAAAGAGAAAACCCTTGAAATATTGAATCCCAGATGTATGCCTCCGTCCGACCAGCTTCCTGTTGTTTTACCAATAAATCCACCTTCACGCATAGCCTGTGAATTTGTCAGCATGATCTGAAAAACATGCCCTCCTGTTTCAATATCAATACCAACAGACAGTGGGTTGTAATAGGTGATAGGAAGAGAACTGCCATTTGCCCTGTAAACGTAAAAATATTCGACATTTAAGGCAACGCGTTTTGACAATTTATACCGTCCGCCAATACCACAGGCAAACAGGTCATTTTTATCCAATTCTGTGGGTACGAGATTCCTGTGAATATAAGTTGGTGTTAATTGGACAGATAAGCCCTCATTTAACTTGCGTGCAATCAAAATTTGCTGAATAAATGACATTCTCGAAGCGAAATCAACATACTTTTCCGGCGTCTGTTTCAGCGAAATGACCTCTGTACTTAATAAATAAGAGAGCTGAATGGGCATGTTCTTCACTCCGGAGCTTTGCCTTAGCAGTGAGACTTTTCCAAAACCATCGAATGTTTTTTCGTAGGTACTACGCCCTATTCCAACTTCCAGCCAATCAGTCAGTCCATATTCCAAAGCCAAATGAATTGTACCCTGATCAAGTCCCCATAGATTGTAAGAACCTTCATTGAGCTGTCCAAAACGGTGCGAGACCCTGAACTCAAGTTGATTTTTTTTCATCCTTTCAACCGAATGGCCGTTCACAATCCGGGTGGATTTGAAGGTAGCAGTCGCATAAGTTGTTTCAGGTTTTAACTCCTTATCGAGGAGAGCGTCCAGATCCTGGCTTTTAGCCGGGATTGAACATAGAACAATAATACCAAAAATTAATGCTGAAGATAACCGGTTTTTAGTCATAGCTTTAATCGTTTAAGGTTCCTTTAGTAATCCATGTATTAATAATCAGGATATTACAGTCACTGATTTTTCCGCCCCCTTTGGGCATCGCTGAATATCCCGACCGATGTTCAACCGAACCTACCAGTTTACCATTTATAACATTGGTTTTTACATCAGCGTAGTCCTGAAGCTTAATACCTCCGCCATTAGCAGTTGCTGCTGCGTTCGAATGACACGTTAAACAATTGGATTGCAGAATTGGTTTAAT
>Ga0209724_1002151_pt1 | contig 17105 bp, 13 predicted proteins | sample grotaG_FD_184143 | JGI IMG/M metagenome (GOLD analysis project Ga0209724, IMG submission 184143) | Glacier valley bacterial and archeal communities from Borup Fiord, Nunavut, Canada, to study Microbial Dark Matter (Phase II) -... | ecosystem: Environmental > Aquatic > Freshwater > Ice > Glacier ...
TTTTTTTAAGTTTTTCGGCCAGTATTAGCAATTGCTCTTCATTAATAAAATGCATGCGCCAGGCAATTTCTTCGGGACATCCTATTTTTAAACCTTGTCTTTTTTCTATTACCCTTACGTATTCACTTGCATCATTCAACGATTCAAATGTGCCGGTATCCAACCAGGCAAAACCTCTGTCTAAAACACCTACTTTTAATTTTTTATTTTTAAGATAAATTCTGTTGACATCTGTAATTTCATATTCACCCCTTGGGCTTGGAGGTATGTTTTTAGCAATGTTCACCACTTCATTATCATAAAAATATAAACCGGGAACAGCATAATTACTTTTTGGCATTGTTGGCTTTTCTTCGATACTGACAGCATTTAATGCGGCATCAAATTCAACCACACCATACCTTTCTGGATCACTAACTGGATAAGCAAAAATTACGGCACCATTAGGGTTAGCTGAATCCTGCAATAATTTACTGAAGCCGCTGCCATAAAAAATATTATCCCCAAGTACCAATGCTACACTATCAATACCAATAAATTTTTCACCAATTACAAATGCCTGTGCCAATCCATTTGGAATTTCCTGTTTGGCATAGGATATTTTGCAGCCCCATTGTGAGCCATCGCCCAAAAGGCGAATAAACTGTGCCTGGTCATCTGGTGTTGTAATAACCAATATTTCTTTTATACCTGCGAGCATTAAGGTGCTTAGCGGATAATAGATCATTGGCTTGTCGTAGATAGGCATTAATTGTTTGCTAATACCCATTGTTATTGGATACAACCTTGTCCCGCTCCCGCCTGCTAGAATTATTCCTTTCATATTCCCTGTCCCATTAAAGAGAGATTGACTTTTTTATCGTTTGTGATATTGTTGCTGATAGTAATTTTGATAGTTTCCACTTGTAACGTGACTAAGCCATTCCGTATTGCCAAGATACCAATCAATAGTTTTGGAAATACCTTCTTCAAATTGTAAAGACGGTAACCATCCCAATTCATTTTTTAGTTTGTTGGCATCAATAGCATAACGCAAATCGTGGCCAGCCCTGTCTTTTACGTAAGTAATTAGTTTTTCGGAGGCCCCTTTTTCTCTGCCCAATTTTTCGTCCATTTGTCTGCACAATTCTTTTACCAAATCAATATTTGTCCATTCATTGTGCCCGCCAATATTATACGTTTCGCCAATTTTACCTGTATGAAAAATTACATCAATTGCCCTAACATGATCTTCAACATATAACCAATCTCTTATATTCTCACCTTTGCCATAAATTGGCAAAGGTTTATTATTAATGATATTGTGAATACAAAGCGGAATCAATTTTTCGGGAAAATGAAAAGGTCCGTAATTATTACTACAATTGGAAATTTTAACAGGGAGGTGATATGTATGATAAAATGCCCTTACCAAATGATCGGAAGCTGCTTTGGATGCAGAGTAGGGGCTACGTGGGTCATAGGCAGTTTCTTCCGTAAAAAACCCTTCCGCACCTAGTGAACCGTATACCTCGTCGGTAGAAATATGATAGAAAATTTTGTTTTCAAAATTATCCTTCCAACATTCTTTTGCGGTTTGCAATAAGCATCCTGTACCCATTACATTGGTAGAAACAAATACCAAAGGATCTGTAATTGATCTGTCGACATGGCTTTCTGCTGCACAATGTAACACTGCGGTAAAGTGATGTTTTTCAAATAACAACCGGAGAAATGGTAAGTCGGTTATATCTCCTTTTACAAACTGATAGTTACGTTGCCCTTCAACATCTTTTAAATTTTCAAGATTACCTGCATAGGTAAGATTATCAAGGTTTACAATATTATATTGAGGATACTTGGTTACAAATAGTCTTGTTAAATGAGAGCCTATAAAGCCTGCCCCCCCGGTAATTAAAATAGTGTGCATTGTATTATTTACTTTAAAATAGATCAAAAATATAGATAAATAAAATATCAATCATTATCTAATTATAAAGTTTAATAGAGAACGGTTATCAATTTTTGTCAATACCTTTAAACGTATTTTAACCGGTTAACCTGTCAAAGTGCTTTTTCCATTTGCAGCCTAATTAAAAACTTTAGATGCTTACTTATTACGATGCAATATTAGCACCGATCTATTTTATTTTAATACTATTATTATTGATAAGATGGAAACGGAAATATTATAGTAATACTCCTATTGCAAAATATATTATCCCTTGCTTTATCTTAAAAGTTTTTTGTTGTGTTTTTTTGGCCTGTATAATTAATTTTTACTATGGCTATGGGGATATGATGACATATTTCAAGGGGTCTCAGGAAATATGGAATGCTGCAAAAGAAAGCCCGTTATATGGATTAGAGCTGATTTTTAAACCGATAGAAAACTGTTCTTTTGGTGCTCAAAAGTATGCCGACCAATTGATTAATCCAATTCATCCTCATTCAACTTTATCACTATTTAAATTTACCGGGTTTTTGAGTATTTTTTGCTTTGGCACATTTCTCCCAATCGCATTTATCTTTTCTTTATTGGCATTTTGGGGAACATGGAGAATATTTATGGTTTTTTATGAAGAGTATCCTGAACATCATAAAGCTATTGCATTGGGTTGCTTATTTGCTCCTTCTGCTCTGTTATGGGGTACAAACATATTAAAAGATCCTCTTTGCATGTATGGTCTTGGTCTTTGTGTTACAAGTTTATTTGCCATTATTAAAAGACGGTTAAAACTTGTCAACATCATTGAGTTTATAATTGGATCTATTTTATTAATTTCTTTTAAAGATTATATTTTTTATATCTTTTTACTTGGTGTTTTATTTACGTTTTTGTTTAGGTATAAAAGTCGTTATCCTATTATAAAAACTATTTTTTATTTTATAACTATTATAGGATTAGTGGCGGCTGCCTTGTGGGCTTATAACAATGTACAGTTATTAGGAAGTCTGGTTTATATTAATTTTACAGAATCAGCTCAAAAAATTCAAAATGCTCAAAATATTCAAACAGAAGAAGGGGCTTCAGGCTATATTTTACCAGGCCTTACTGACTTTTCTGCATGGGGTATTTTTCGAAGCTATTTGCTGGCTTTAAATGTAGCCTTATTCAGGCCTTATATTTGGGAGGTACGTAACCCACTTATGCTTTTAAATGCCGTTGAATCCACAGCGATACTATTACTTACTTTTTACTTATTAATCAAAACAAAGTTTGCTTACTTTTTCAAATTTTCTTTGCAAAAACCAATTTTATTCTTTGCCTTAATCTTTAGTTTACTGCTTGCCCCTTTGGCAGGTTATGTTTCGTTTAATTTTGGAACATTGGTGAGGTATAAATTTCCAATGGTTCCCTTTTTTTATACCTATTTACTTTTGTTATATATGGATGTAAAATATAAAAAACTCAATGACCAGCATATTGTTAAATATGAACCGGTTAGCGCAGTTAAAGAATTAATTTAAAAGAAATTTTTCAATTCTACCAAGTAATGGCTTTTCAATTTTCCGATGAACCGAATCACTTATAATACATAAGAAAAATATTGACATAACTAATTCTACAAAAGCAATCCAGATATTGTCAATTTTTAATAATGGATGAACTAATCTTAAAAAATATTTATAACAAATCTGTTTCCTTCCAACTGATTAAAGTTAAAATAAACCATTATAAAAAAACTAAGAAACCCGATAATACCTAAAAAAAAAGAGCCCGTTTTTTATTAAAATGCATCTTGTAGTTTTTATACAGCCAATATAATACTGGGCCAAATATAAATTCTAATACAATAGAGTTGCCATAAATAGAAAGGTAATAATTGGTAAAATAATTTGATTGCTGAAATAGATATACCATTATTAATAACAGGGAGGTATAAAATAAAATTCTTTTAACATTTTTGGAGAAAATTAAAAACAGGCTCAATGTGAGGTAAAAATATATTTCATAATTTAGGGTCCATCCAGAAGAAAGGATGGGGCCGGAAGTATACTTCATATAAGGTATAAACAATAAAGATTTTGCTAAAGAAGGCCCATCTACAAATACATTGTGAAATAAATTAGGCCATATAAGCCCCAGGATTGAAATAAAAATTGTAACAATATAGTACATCGGTACAATTTTTATAATACGCTTTAAAAAAAATCAGTTTGGTTTTTTAATAATACAAACGACATTATAAAACCACTAATGATAAAGAATATATCTATCCCAAAAAATCTGATCTTACTATTATTAAAACCGAAATGGTAATAAGCAACAAGTAAGGCTGCAAGGGCCCTGAAGACTTGCAAATCTTTTATCATCGTCAAATATAATGACTTAAAAAGTTTATACAGATTTTTACATTTAATTTTGCAGGATGCTTGGAAAAGAATCAAATCTTAAAAATTGTCCAATAAGACAAATGTGACTAATTACACCCGGTTTATAACAATCATTTTAGCAAATGAACAAAAAAAAGATTGCAATATTCATTGTTTCACTTTATGGTGGTGGTGCGGAAAGAGTAGTATCAATACTATTAAATCATTTTGAGAATAGTTTTGATATCCATTTAGTTTTATTACAGCCAATAATAGAATATGATATTCCTGCTGGCCAGAAAATTACAGTGTTGGATAAATCCCCTTCTAACAACAGCTTTTCTAATATTTTAAAAATACCTTTTTTGGCATTTAGATATTACAGGTTTTTATGTAAGAATAATATTACTACCAGTTTCTCTTTCTTAAACCGCCCTAATTTTATTGCTGGATTTTTAAAAATATTTGGTTGGAAAGGCAAGGTAATTATTAGTGAAAGAACTTTTACTTCTGAATATTATACTACAAAATCAGCAGGTGAGAGAATTGGTCGCTGGTTGGTAGAAAAATTATACCCTAAAGCTGATCTTATAGTATGTAACTCCAAAAGTATTGAAAAAGATCTTAGGGAAATATTTAAGGTACAAACTAATTACTCAATAATTTATAACCCAATTAACTTAAGTCAAGTAAATGAAAGTATAGCTTATAATAAGAAATTTGAAAATAATACTACAAGGCCTTTCACATTTATAACCATCGGAAGGCTTAGTCAGATAAAAAATCACAAGTTATTTATTGATGCTGCTTCTTTATTAACTGATTTTGATTTTAGAGTGCAAATTGTTGGAAAAGGAGAACTGAAAAAAATATTAGAAGACTACATAATTTTAACAAGTATGCAAGAACGGATTACATTAATTAATCATTCAAGTGACCCAATTAAGTATTTAATAATGGCCGACTGCTTTGTATTAACCTCCAATTTTGAAGGCTTCCCTAATGTTCTCTTAGAAGCATTGGCCTGTAACTTACCTGTTATAAGTACTGATTGTAAGGGTGGGGTAAGGGAGCTTTTGGCACCTTCAATTTCAATTGATACACCTGCTGCAAATAATGAAATAATGTATGTTGATTATGGCTTGCTTGTACCTGTTGATAATGCAGAAATACTTGCAGAAGCAATGAGAAGTATGTATAATAATACAGTTTTGCAACAAACATATAGAGCAAAGAACCATCATCGGGCAAAAGATTTTGATACATCTGTTATTATGGATTCATTCAAAAACCTGTTAAACCAATAATATAGAACTGGAGCAACACAGCTATTCTTGTGGAGTAATTAGCAGCTATACATAAGTTGATTTTGCAAGATAATCAGTAAAGGTGTATTCTCAAGGTAGTAAAATAGTTATTAGGGCAAAGCTATCTTTTATAAGACAGAACATGTAACAGTCAGATATAATAACTCAAACAGCTCTTATTTTAAATGACTTTATTTAGATTTTTAAATAAGTAATTTGCTTACTTTTGAAGATTTACATGGTATTTGATTATGGAAGAAAACAGAACTGAGATACTTGTTACCGGTGGGGCCGGCTTTATTGGAAGCCATTTAATTGAACAATTACTGGAAAATAACTATAAAGTAACCATCGTCGATAACTTCGATACCTTTTTTTCTAAAGAGATCAAACTCAAAAATATTTCTGGTGTAATAAACAATCCTTATTTAAAGGTAATTGATATTGATATTTTGAATACTGCTGATCTATATGCACGATTAACTGATCAATATGAAGTTATAGTACACCTGGCAGCTAAAGTTGGTGTTCGCCCATCAATTGAAGACCCCATTGCTTACCAGGATATAAATGTAAAAGGAAGCCAAAATATGCTTGAATTTGCCCGTCATAAAAATATCAAGCAGTTTATTTTTGCTTCATCCAGTAGTGTATATGGCACCACTAAAAATTTCCCGTGGAAGGAAAGCGATGTTGCCTTAAATCCCATTAGCCCCTATGCCAGCACCAAAATATCTGGCGAAATGTTGGGGCATGTATACAGTCACTTATTTGGTATTCGTTTTATTGCCTTACGTTTTTTTACAGTATTTGGTCCCAGGCAAAGACCAGACCTTGCGATTCATCAATTCAGCAAAAAAATTTTAACCGGCGAAGCAATTAATTTTTTTGGAAATGGCAGCACCAGGCGTGATTACACCTACGTAGCCGATACAGTACAAGGAATTTTTAACGCCATTCAATACACCCGAACACCTTTTGAGGTTTTTAACCTTGGAAATCATCATACAATATCATTATCCGAAATGATACACACGCTGGAAACAGTGTTTAATAAAAAGGCAATTATTAAACACCTTCCAGAACAAATGGGTGATGTACCAATTACATATGCTGACATTTCTAAAGCGGAGCAACTGTTGAACTATGTGCCGAAAACCAATTTTAAGCAAGGAATTACAAAATTTAAAAATTGGCTTGAAACGCAATGAAAAATGTAGCTATCGTCTCCAACACATCCTGGTATATATATAATTTTCGCAAAGGATTATTAAAAGAACTAATCAAATCAGGTTATACGGTATACGCTATATCACCAAGAGATCGGTTTGTAAAAGAAATTGAAGGGCTGGGTTGTACTTTTATAGAATTATCAAACATTAATAATCAGGGAAAAAATCCCTTGCAGGATATATTATTAACGGTAGAATTAAGGAGAATCTTTAAAAAGAATCAAATACATTGTTGTCTTTTTTTTACTCCCAAAATAAATATTTATGGTAACATAGCTATAAAATTTACTCCTATAAAAGCAATCACAACCATTAATGGTTTAGGATTTGTTTTTAATGAAGACCAGCCTAAATGGCTTCAGTTTACTGTTAGAAACTTATACAAATTTGCTTTTAAAAAATTAACTTCTATATTTTTTCAAAATGAAGATGACAAGGAGTTTTTTTTAAATTCTAATATTATTCCATCAAACCAACATATTTCTGTAGTTCGCGGGTCAGGAGTAAATGTATTTGAGTTTAATTATAAAAAATCTTTTAATCCTTCGGATAAAATTGTATTTCTTTTATCGGCCAGATTAATAAAAGAGAAGGGATTGTATGAATATTTTGAGGCTGCAAAAGAAATGAAGAAAAAATATCCGTTGGTTACCTTTGCATTATTAGGCCTGCCGGCAGATAACCCTTCAGCAGTATCCCTTGATATAATTAACGAGTTTCATAAAAATGGCATTATTGAGTATTGGGGTGTTTCGGATAATGTTTCTCAAATTTTAAATAAGGTAGATGTAATGGTATTACCTTCTTATTATCGTGAGGGCGTTCCAAGGATACTGATAGAAGGTTTATCTAAGGGGTTACCTATTATTACCACCAATAATGTAGGTTGCAGGGAAACAGTAGATGATTTACAGAATGGTTTTCTTATACCGGTAAAAGATGTTCAATCTTTAAAATCAGCGATAGAGAAAATGATCAATATGCCAATAGAAGAAAGGATTATGATGAGCGAACAAAGCAGGCAAAAGGCAGTTAAAGAATTTGATGAGTCCCTTAATCACAAAAAGTATCTCGAGATAATTAAAGAAATATTTGATATATTATAATTCTATTTTATCAATCTCTTTTTACCCCATAGATATCACAATTAACACATCAAGTCAACAAGAGGAAATAAAAAAATATCTTTAATTTTTTTAATGCCAGCCCCAGCGTTAAAAAAAGACATACTCAGTATTTACTGCATATTGGCTTGATTAAAAAATTAAGCTCCCAGTGTTTTGAACATTATAATTATCTTAGTGATAAGACTAGTCCACCAATATTAATTAAGGTAAGTTTAAATAATAAGGATACTAAACATACAAAATATCTAATATACAATGGAATATACAATAGAAAAAATAGATATCACTAACCTAAATACGGAATTGGAAATAAGGCAAGTAATTAAAGCTGCATTTAATTCTCAAAATCTATTACCAGAAAATTATTTAATAAACAACATTCAAAGTAACGCATCAATGCCCAGTTTTTTTTTAGCCGCTAAAGAAAATGGCGTAATTATCGGCTGCAATGCTTTTTTGGCAAATGATTTTGTTTTAAATAATAAGCCTTATGTTGGTTTTCAAAGTTGTTGGTCCGCAACACATCCTGATCACCAAGGAAAAAAAGTATTCATGAACATGATTAATGAAGGTAAAAGAATATTAAAAGATGCTAAGGCAGGTTTTTTATATGGTATAGCTAATGATAATTCACACCCAATTTTTATAAAAAAATTGGGGTTTATAGAGACCCCCGCTGTCTATGTTAGAATTCTCAATATTCCATTTTTAAAAAATTCATATTTTAACAAAACAACAATTAATACAAACAACTCCTTAATTATAAATGAGGGACAAGTAGAAGCATACAAGCGTACCCAATACCCTGCAAATACAAAAATAATCAAGCATAAAAATAGTTGGGTTTGGGGCAAGATAATTAACAAAGCAAAATTTGGAATACATATCAGGGCTTTTTATGTTGGTGGCATCCATATTTCTGAAGAAAATGATTTTAAGTATCTAATCAATAATTTGTTCAGGATTCACAAGGTATTTGCCATTCAGTTAACTAGTTGCAAAAGTAATAGTTTTAATAAATTACTTAAAAATTGGAAACCTTCTATGCACATGAATGGCTTTATTTTCTTCAACTTAAATATGCCGGATTTCGAACATCTTAATCTAATGATTGGGTCTATAGATGTATTTTAAAACTTGATCAAATAAGAGAAAAGAATACTTTTTAAAATATTAAAATAATGGGGAAAAGTGTAATACTGAATTTTCACAAAGAGACCGATGGAAAAATGTTTGAAAAAATAATCATTGCTCTAAAATCAAGATATACGCTGGTTAATTTAGATTTTATTGAAAATTCATTCGTACAAAACAAAGAATTTAAAGATATCTGTCACATCACCTTTGATGACGGAGATCTTTCCTTCTATCAGATAATTTTCCCATTGCTTAAAAAACACAAGGTTTCTATCACTCTTTTTGTTTCGCCGAAAATAGTAGCTGAGCAAAGTAATTTTTGGTTTCAGGAACTAGAGGGCTGTGATCCAAAAGCTATACTTGTACTGCTTGCAAAAAAAACAAACGTTTCTATAGAAATACTAAAGCACTTCAAAAATGAAGATATATTCAAGTGTCTGCCAGTTAAAGATATTATTGAGATAGTCACATTATATCTAAAAGAAAATAACCTCGGAAAGATATCTCCAAAAAATATAAATCTTGAGCAACTTAAAGAAGTTGAAGATTCTGGATTAGTAACGATTGGAGCCCATACATTGCATCATCCAATTTTACAAAATGAGGATGACACTTCAAGTTTTCAGGAAATATCATTTTCTGTTAAACAATTGGAAGCATTATTAAATCACCCTATAACTTGTTTTGCATACCCAAATGGACGTCCCGATTTGGATTTTGGAGAAAGAGAAAAAAGATTTCTAATGGAAAGTGGCATCACCATGTGTTTTTCGACAGAACTTGATCACTTGTCTTTAAATAGCAATAAATTAAGCATTCCAAGGATGGGATTTCCCCGAATGGGATTGTCTCCATCAAATCCACTTATTTCATTTCGATTATTTTTGGGGAAAAATTGGCCTAATATAAAAGGAATTATCAAAATTTCCGAAAAAAAGACGAGGCAGCAAATTTATAACTTGATTAATACTAATTAATTCAATATCATTAATTTCTTGAAGTGATAAAAGTGAAAGCTACTCCGCATTTTAAATTAATATATGCTTAACTACAAACAATAGTATCTTTTTCTTTAAAACAATCAAACATAAAATACCTCGTCCAGTAAATTAATTTTGTAGAAAAAAATTGTTTGATTTTAGACTATCTAGTGTTATTTATTCATTCCATCCATTCTTGCCACCACAATTGAAACATTAAAATTAACCAGAGTTTGGAAGTGTCGTTAGAACTATTAGCAAGATAACTATCCCGAAAATTAATAATTTTATCTTCATTAAAAAGACCATGTTTCTGCAAATTCTTTCTGCTTATTGTCTCTAATACCAATGGTCGCAGTTCTCCCTTCATCCATTTATTAAGGGGAATACCAAAACCCATTTTAGGCCTGTCCATTATTTCTTTTGGAATATAGCGATAGGTTAATTCTTTTAATAAAAATTTTTTGCTCCCTTTATTGTATTTCAGAGAAGAAGGCAGTTGAGCTGCCCACTCCACAATACGTTGATCTAAAAATGGTTCCCTTCCCTCTAGGCCAACACTCATGGTAGCACGGTCAACTTTGGTTAAAATATCGTCGGCAAGATAGGTTTTGTAATCAGCAGCTAAAACAGTATTGATAAAGTCGCTTTTAAGAGGAATATTATACACATCTATAAGTCTTTCCTTAAATTTTACGGCATCATTTAATAAGGCATCTACCTGCTTATAAGTAAAGTGCCTGCTCAAGCTATCACTTATATCAACATCTGTAGTAGCCGATAAAATCTCCCCAAGTTTTGCATATCTTGAACCATTTACAGGCAATTGCTGTAAAAGTTTTGAAGATATATTTTCTAATAATGTAGGAATGTATTTTTTAATTCGCTTAATTTTCATCAATTGGTCGTAACGACCATAACCCGCAAATATCTCATCTCCCGCATCTGCTGACAAAGCTACTGCCACCTGCTGTCTGGCAAATCTGCTTACAAGAATTGTTGGAATAGCAGAACTGTCGCCAAAGGGTTCATCGTAGTAATATGGCAATGTGGGTATTATTTCCTGTGCTTCTTTTGTTGAGCAATAATATTCGTTGTGCTCAGTGCCAAGATAATTCGCTACCTCTTTGGCATATACCGCTTCGTTATATTTGTCTTCTTCAAAACCTATGGTAAATGTTTTAATTTTATTCATAGTGTTTTTTTGCAGTATGGCTGTCACTAATGAACTATCATAACCTCCGCTTAAAAAAACTCCTACTGGCACATCGCTTACCATTCTATACTCAAAGGCAGAAGTTAATAAATTTTCAAGATGCTCAATTGCATCCTCAACACCGATTTTTATAACCGGTTTATTGTAATAATCCAAAACATTCCAATACTGTTTTAAATGAAGTTGCTTAGTTGCCAGATCTAAAGTTGCATAATGCCCGGGAGATAATTTGTGGGTATTCTTAAAAATACAATATGGTTCTTTTATGTAACCATAACTTAAATAAAGTGAGACAGCTTTTGGCTCTATCTCTTTTTTAAAACCCGGATATTGATGAAAGGCTTTAAGCTCAGAGGCAAATAACATGCAACCATCTGCAAAGTAATAATAGAGCGGTTTTACACCAGCCCTATCTCTTACTAAAAAAATTTGCTGCTTTTCAGCATCATATAAAGCAAAAGCAAACATACCAATAAATTGCTCTACACACGCTATGCCGTAGTGTTGATATGCTTTAATAATAACTTCTGTATCTGAATTTGATTTAAAGTAAAAACCCTTTTCTTGCAATGCAGCCCGGATATCTTTAAAATTATAAATTTCTCCATTTAAAATTATTACAATTTTGCTATCATCACTGTACATAGGCTGGTGGCCCAGGCTCGACAAATCAAGTATCGATAACCGTCTATGTCCTAAACCAATATTAGCATTAATTGTGTTAAAAACAACCGCATCTCCGTCATCAGGTCCACGATGTTGTAATACCCGGTTGGCATTTTCTATATCGCCTTTTTGCAGATGCTTATTAAAATCGCAAAATCCATTTATGCCACACATATTATCTATTTAAAATACAAAGAATTATAAAACTACTATTTAAATCAGAAAGTCAATTGCTATAGTTACGACTCAGCAATTTTTGTGAATAGCTGTTCGACTTTATTTAAAATATTTAGCACCGAAAAACGCTCATTTGTTTGTTGCCGGATATTACTTTTATCAAAGTTTTTTGCTAGTGCTATTTTAATAGTTTCTGCAAATACTATTGTGTTATCGTACTTTACAAGCAACCCATTTTCTCCCGCTATTATAATATCATTTAAACCGCCTGGTACATCAAAACCAACAACAGGTATTCCTAATATACCGGCTTCTATAACTGCATTGGGGAATCCCTCGTGATAGGAGCCCATTAAAAAAAGATCAGCGTTCTGCATATTTTGATAAGGCTGTACTTTAGCCCCTTCCAGTATAACCTTTCCTTGCAGGTTCTTTTCAATTATTAATTGTTCCAACGACTTTCTTTCAATACCCTCCCCAATAATATGATAGATAAAAGGAATTTTTAAATAAGATACTGCATCTATTAACCGGGCTAATCCCTTTTCTTTCGACAACCTTGCAACAGTAATAAATTTGTAGGTTCGTTCATCTGATTTGTTTAAATTATTAAGCTGCAGATCTACATCAATTATTTCAACCGGGTTATTAATTACGATCGTATTTTCCTTTTTAATTTTATATTGCTCTATTAAATCTTGCTGCATAAAGACCGACTGGCATAATATAAAATCAAGCCTCTTGTAATACAATTTTAGTAGTCCGTTAAATAACCAAGTAAACTTTTCTTGTTTTTTTTGAATGCTTACGATACTTGATTCTCTGGCAATAATTTTTATAGTACCTGTTAGCATACTTTTAAAAATGGCGAAAAACAAATTGAGGTGGTTGGCAGTAGTAAAGATGATATCAGGTTTTACTGATTTAAAAACTTTGCGCATCTTAAAAAAAGATTTCCGTACTGTTGATACTTTTAAATCAATAATTTTTATTGCTGAACTGTTGATTTTATAAAACGGATTTGAATTATTTAATACCACTAACGTAACATCGAATTTTTCTAAACTTATATTATTACATAGGATTGATACAAATCTTTCTGCCCCTCCACATTCAAGACTCGGAGTGGTTATAAGTAGTTTAACTTTTTTATTGTCTTTCCCTTTTTCATTCATGCTTAAAATTGTTTTTTGCCACTTTTGCCTTCCTATGTAATCCTAATTACTACTAGCTAAAAAAAATAAAACCAATTATAATTAAGTTATTAGGCTGTAAATTTAGATCGCTACATTAGCTTATTTTAATCGAATAGTAATAAAAAAATACACTTCCCAATTAGACTAATAAATAGCAGTATACACAAACCCAAATAATTTATTTCTTACTTTATTATTATAGCTTTATTGCTGTTTTAGAACTAAACTGCGCCATATTTCTTATTGCTAATAAATTTTCGCACTTTACAGAATTGTATAGCCGAGAAATATTATATAATTTATCATTCTTAATATTAAAAACCTTAAAACCTGTATCTTCAAAAAGATCAATCAGTTCGCCGACAGTGTAACCATAGTTTAAAAAATGCTGATCCCAAGATTCAAATAATACAACATCCGTCCGCTTCAGCATTTCGGTAGCTCCCCCAACCACAAATTTTTCAAAGCCTTCTACATCTATTTTAAGAAGTGTAATATGCCTTTCTTGCTTTAAAAGCGCATCCAGTTTTTTTACAGGAATAATAATACCGCTACCATTGCTTCCTATAACTTTATTTTGATCATCGGTATTACTGTCCGAAAAAGAAAGCATGCCATCTTTATCGCCAACAGCATAGTTTAACAACTTAATATTTGTAAATCCATTCAATGCTACATTTTGGGAAAGATATCCAAACGTCCTGGGATGAGCTTCGATAGCAACAACTTTTCCTTTAGAACCTACAAGTTGTGAAGCACATAAAACCAATGTCCCGATATTTGCACCAATATCGACATAAGTGTCACCCTCCTTTAAAATTTTTTTCAAAAAATCTTCATCATGATCTCTATCTCCTGCATTACTAAATAAGGTAATGCTTAAAGCAGTAGGGTTAAAAATTAATTTATATCCATCCATTTTAATCACAAAAAACTTACACAAGCCGGTTTTAGCAAGCACTTGGGCAATTAAAAATCGCAGCGGTTTTTTTGATTGCTTTACAACTGTCAGGAACTGTAGTAACTTCCTATAGGAGTCGTATATCATCCGTTAATTTTTCGATTTAGTAAATAGGAATCTCTTATGCGAAATATAAAATTAATTATTAAACCTGGTAGTTTTAAAGGAAGGTAAAATAGACATGCATTAACGGATAAAGTAAACCTTTTTTTTTCTGATGGGGAAAGAAATGGTTTAAAACTGGCATAGACCAATGCATTTTTTATAAAATATACTTTATAATAAAAAAACCAGGATAAATTATTATTTAAAACTTCGCTACTTTCAATACAACGGCTTAATGCTGTTATTCTTGCAGTTCTTTTTTGTGACATTATCGAATCTCCGGAATTTTCCAAATAATAAATGCGTAGTTCTTTATCTATTAATTTCACCCGATAAGTATCTGTCATTTTGCACCAAATTATTCCTTCTGGAAAATAGGTATTTCTAATGTCATTTGGAAATGGAAATTCCTTCATAACACTGGTGAGGTAAATATGAAAAGCCTCTTTTCGAAAGTAACATTTGTAAAAAAGCTCTCTTAGGTTACCATCATATATTTTTCCAGGTACTGGATCGCTAATCCTATTACCAAACTGATCTTTACAACAGGCCCATATTCCGCAATAATATTTTTTTTTATCTTCCGGTATTTCTCCCCAGGCATCTAAAAATTCTTGCAGCGCATTTGTTTCAATTGCATCGTCACTATCTGCAATATTAAAAAAATATCCCTTTGCTAAACTAACTCCGGTATTAATGGCGATATGTTTTCCTGAATTTTGCTGGTATTTGTATACTATATTAAAGCCATTGCTTGTTTTTTTAAAGTTGTCCACGAGTACCTTCGTATCATCTGTGGAGCCGTCATCTACAATGACCCATTCAAAGTCTTTAAAAGTTTGGTTTTGCAAGCTCTCAAAGACTCTTGACAATTTATTTGCCCTGTTAAATGTTGGTGTAAATACTGTAATGAGTGGCATAAATATTAAGCATTTAGCGACTTCATTTTTCTTATAAATGAACGCCTGTTTAAAAAGAACATCAACATTACTACCAAACATAAATTGACTGCTAACCCTTTACCTGCCCACAAATAAGTAAAAATGGAGCCCATTATAACATTAATTATTGCAGCAATCGAAATATTAATAATAGATTCTTTTTTTTGCTCTTGTATAATCATTAACTGAAAAAAAAAGGAAACAAAAGGTGAAAAAAATAGTGCCGCACTCATAATCTTCAAAATAGCAACAGAATAGGATATATCTTCCCCATGCTCTTTCTCTAACAACAACTTTATTATTAACGACGCTCCAAAAAACTGTGCTAAGGAAAATACAAGAAAAATACCCGTAATAATAACTATGAGTTTGTTAATATTTCTTTTATAGGCTTGTAAAGAACTAACATATAGTTGTGAAAGGTATGGATAAAATGTTCTGTTGATGATATTCGTCAGCATTCCTATAGCATTCAAAATTTTTTCTGCCACAGCATAATAACCCACCATTAATGGATTAGTAAATATTCGTAGAATAAAAATATTAACTGAGGTGTATAATGGTGCAAGAATAATACTCATAAAAATGTAACTACTTTCTTTAAATATATTTTTTATGAAAACAAGGTCAGGTAACAAAAACCCTTTACTTAGATTTTTAAACATGAAAATTATTGCAATAACACCTGCTACCATATTACCTGCCGACATAGCTATAATAGCATACTCAAGATCTGTTTTTTCTTTTACCAATACCAAAATGAGCAATAAAGAAACCGTTTTGGAGACTATTGTAACAAATGTAATGTTCTTCATTTTCTGTATTCCCTGAAAATACCAGTCTGGAAATAACATATTACCCAGCAAATAAAAAGAAGATAAGGGAAGTAAATACACATGTCCTTGCAAAAAAGGTGTAAAAGAGCAGGCAATAAAAACAATGAATGATATAAGAAACAATATGGTTTTAAGAATATAAACAGCAACAATTATCTTTTTTACCATTAACTCATCTTGCATATTTGCTGCTATTCTTTTTGTGGCGGTTAAGCCAAAACCAAAAGAAACAAGCAGGTCGAAATACATAATGAAGGTTTGTACAAGAGAAAAAATGCCAAACCCTTCTATCCCTAAAACCCTTATTAAGTAAGGAAAAGTTATTAATGGAAAGACGATACTTATGCCTTGAACCATTGATAATGATACTAAATTCTCAACTAATCTTTTTCGGTGTGGAGCCATTTTAATTTTTTCATTCGTATCAAAAATAAGATTATTCTAAAAGCTAGATTTTTTTTTGCAGGTTCCTTAGTCGGTAAGTGAAAGATAAAAACTAAAAAGAAATAACTTTTCACCTTTTCCGATCCATGATTCCATCTGTAAAAATAATAGTATCTTTTTATTACTAACTAAATATGGTTGTTAGAGCATTTTTAATGAGGGATTTTATTGAGTAACGATTGAAACAGGCTTATTAGCAATGGCACACAATCTTCGCAAAAAAGCAGCTTAAAAAAGCTGCCTATCAAAAATTTTAAAATATCCTGCTGTTGGCGCTCCCCTAGAAAGTTAATCTTACCAAATCGCTTCCATAAAATAAAATTTATAAAAAACCGCCTCATTTAATAATGAGACGGCCTCTTTTTTAGTAACATATTTATGTGGTATATTTCTATTTACATTGAGCGGCTAAACCTTTTGCCATTTCGATCATTTTATTCAATCCGTCCTGAGGCAAATTACCCTTTTTAAAATCAGCTAATAT
>Ga0209724_1002152_pt1 | contig 17105 bp, 17 predicted proteins | sample grotaG_FD_184143 | JGI IMG/M metagenome (GOLD analysis project Ga0209724, IMG submission 184143) | Glacier valley bacterial and archeal communities from Borup Fiord, Nunavut, Canada, to study Microbial Dark Matter (Phase II) -... | ecosystem: Environmental > Aquatic > Freshwater > Ice > Glacier ...
GGAGCCTACGGACGCAGATCGCGTGCCCGCGCCGAGCCGGGCCCAAGCCACGATTCGTTTGCCGGAAGTGACCCAATTTCGGCGAATCGGGGCCGCGCTTGAGCCCGCGACGCCCAGCGGCCGGCGCGTTGCGCCACTCTTGCAAGGATCTGCCGCAGATGTAAGCAATTTCACGGCGCCCATTGCCGCCCGGCTCAGACATCGACGGTGTGCGGCCCACCCTTTTCGTACCAGTGGCTGAAGCGCGTGCCGTCCCAGTGCATGGCGATGTGGGCTGCGGCCTTGGCGTGGCGCAGCGCACGTGGCCGAAAGATGCCCACGCATTCACCGCGTGGGTCGCGCACGCTCGGCCAGCGCAGGCCCCAGCTGCCGGCCGCGCGCAGCTGCCGACCGAGCCGCTGCGACGCGGCGTAGTCGTCTGGGTCGAGCACGGCGGCAAAACGCTGCGCTGCGCGCAGTGCAGCTTCTCCTTCGGCACCGGCCAGGTCATGCAGCTCCGCCTCGACGTTGGCGGTGATCAGCCTCAGGTCGATCTCGAGCGCGGGCTCGTCGGTGCGGCGCAGGAACACGGTTCGGTGGTGGCCCACTTCAGCCCGCGCCGTCGCCAGCGAGTGGGCCGCGTAGTAGACGCCGTAGCTGCCGTCGGAAAAGCGCGAGCCTTCGGCATTCAGATGAGTGAACGCGGCCATGATCGTGGTGGCACCCGGGCCCGAGACGCGCTCTTCTGGCGACACCAGCGAGAGCTCGCCAATCTCGTCGCGCACGCGCGGGTTGGCCAGCGCCTCGATCGCGAACACAGCGTCGAGATCGGCCGGGTCGGCAATGGCGTCGTAGAGGCCGACCGTCGGAAAGCGAGACGGGATGAGCCGGTACGCCGGGCGCCACGAGACGCGCGCCAGCGGCACGGCGGCCGGATAGCCGCCGCTCACGACTTGCCGCCCCTCTGTGCGTCGAGGTACTGGCGAACGACCCACAGATCGGCCACCTGGCCACCGAGCATGCGTTCGAGCGCGGTCTTGCCACCGAACACCGGTGCGGCGTTGGGCTTGCGGATCCACGCGTCTGCCCGGATGGGCACGGGGAAAAGGATCTGCAACGCGGAGTAGATGCCGAACAGATGCGACAGCCGCTCGAGCTGGTGCCGGTCGAGCGGTGCCACCTTGCCCTGCTTCCACTGGTAGAGCGTGGCGCGGGCCACACCGAGCAGCGTGGTCTGCTCCGCGACCGAAAGCTGCCATGCATCGGCCAGCCGGAAAAAGGTTCTCAGCGCCGCAGCCGCAGCATGCGCCGAGCCGAGATCGACGCCGGGGTGCGACGGTTTGAGGAGCGCTCTCATAAGCACCGAAGATATTCCATCGGAAGACGTATTTCAAGTATTCGTCTATTCGCAGACAGGGACTTCGTGGGCATTCGTGCGCCACCCCGACCGTCGCCGTAACGCCGGGCGCGTCGATTGCCGAAATCCTCTATGGCAAACCGCCGCAGCACCGAAGGATTCACGATGAACCGTTCCACCTCGTTCGCACTTGCCACTCTCGTGGTCACGGCTTGCGGGCTCGCATCGGCGCAAGGCACCACGCCGGCCAAGGGCGACTCCGCCGACTCGGCCGCCTCCGGCATGCAGGGCAAGGGCATGAAGCACTCGGGCGCGATGAAGAAAGACGGCATGACCAAGCACGAAGCGAGCGACCAGAACACCGCCCGTTCGACCGGCGCCAACAGCCCCATGAAAGCAGGCACCCTGAAGGGCGGCTCGATGAAGAGCGGCGACATGAACTCGCCCGACATGGCGTCGAGCGGTTCGAGCAAATAGGCGGCCACTCGATGCCTGCGCTGCCCGCAGGCAAGGTTCAGCGAGGGCAACTGCAGCGCCTCGTGAGGCTCACCGAGACGCTACCGTGAGGTAGCCGAGCCAGGCCCTCACGACGCGGCGGACCTTGCGCATCGTCTGGGGAAGCGCAATGCGGCGGTGGGCGACCTGCCGCTGATTTGCAAAGGCCACACACCGCTGTGGTTCATCGCCGGCAATCGCCGCATGACCGCGGCTTCGTGACCGGGCTTGGCAATGTGCTGAGGCGGCAGCTTGTCGGGCTCGCGGCGCGCGCCCGCCTGCACGCCGGGCTTTTTCTTGCCTTCGTCGTCGGGCGGGAGCGATCGCTGGTCGTGCGCGACTTGCGAGCGCTGGATGCGACGCTGGCGGCCGGCAGTGGTGGTTGGAGTCTGCTTCTTCGTGGAGGCGAAGGCGGCGTGCTCGCGATATGTGGGGCGTGCATGACGGGTCAAGCGCCATGCCGCGGCACGGTGATTGCCTCGTACGTGCTGCGCTCTTACGCAACTACGCTGCAACCACATGGCCTCGACCGATCCCACCGTACGCAAAGGCACCACCCGCACTTCGACCGACGGCGAGCCTGCACCGAGACTGCCGCACGAGCACGACGAATCGAGCGACAGCGGCCAGAGCGAGCCACGCGACGTGATCCGGCAGGCGCACGACGACGTCGAGAGCGGCAAGACCGAGACCGACCGCGGCGAGGTGACCGACGAGCTCTACCGCAAGACGCTGAAGGGTGAGCCCGGCTCACGCTGAAGCATCGCGGCAGGCACCGCAAAAACAGGCACAGGTTTTGCCGTTCAGGCGCCGCAGATCGAAACACGGTGGCGTACCGCGCCGTCATTCAACCAACCGAGGAAGTCTCGTGGACAAGGGCAGTGCATCTTTTCATTCGGCCGCATCGCGCGTCGTTCCCGGACGTGCCGGCTTCGACACGCTCATCGTCGGCGCCGGCTTCGCGGGCAGCGTGCTGGCCGAGCGGCTCGCCAACGTGCTGGGCCAGCGCGTACTCGTCGTCGACAAGCGGCCCCACATCGGCGGCAACGCCTACGACCGCCACGACGACGCGGGTGTGCTGATGCATCCCTACGGCCCGCACATCTTCCACACCAACTCGGCCGACATCTTCGAGTACCTCTCGCGGTTCACGGAATGGCGCCCGTACCAGCATCGCGTGCTCGCGAGCGTCGACGGCCAGGAAGTGCCGATGCCGATCAACCTCGACACGGTCAACAAGTTGTACGGCCTGAATCTCACCTCGTTCCAGCTGGAAAAGTGGTTCGAGTCCGTGGCCGAGAAGAAGGAACACATCACCACTTCCGAAGACGTGGTGGTGAGCAAGGTGGGCCGCGACCTCTACAACAAGTTCTTCCGCGGCTACACCCGCAAGCAGTGGGGGCTGGATCCGAGTGAGCTCGACGCGAGCGTGACCGCACGCGTGCCCACGCGCAGCAACCGGGACGACCGCTACTTCGCCGACACCTTCCAGGCGATGCCGAAGAACGGCTACACGCGCATGTTCGAAAAGATGCTCGATCACCCGAACATCAAGGTGATGCTGAACACCGACTACCGCGAGGTCGCCGACCTGCTGCCCTGGAACCACATGGTCTACAGCGGCCCGATCGATGCCTTCTTCAACTTCAAGCACGGCAAGCTTCCCTACCGCAGCCTGGAGTTCAAGCACGTCACGCTGCCGCAGGAGCAGTTTCAGGCCGTGGGCACGGTGAACTACCCGAACGACTACGGCTACACCCGCATCAGCGAGTTCAAGCACATCACGGGGCAGCAGCACCGGAGCACGTCGATCGTCTACGAGTACCCGAAGGCCGAAGGCGACCCTTACTACCCCGTGCCGCGCAAGGAGAACGCCGAGCTCTATCGGCGCTACGAAGCCGAGGCGGAGCAGCTCGAGGACGTGACCTTCGTCGGCCGGCTCGCAACCTACAAGTACTACAACATGGACCAGGTCGTGGGCCAGGCCCTGGCTGCATTCAAGCGCATCGAGAAGCGTGCGGTGCAGTGCAAGCCGGAAGACCCGGCACTGAGCCACGGGGCCACCGACGCACCGGAGTCGCTGGCAGCTGCGATCTGACGAGGGGCTTGGGCACAATCCGGCGGTGCCACTGCCCCCGTCCCGCCCGATAGTTGCGCCGCTCCATCTCGTCGACACGACGATGTTCTGGAGCCCCACCGGGGGCGGCGTGCGGCGTTACGTGAACACCAAGCACGCATGGCTCGAAGCACAGCCCGGCTGGCGCCACACCATCGCCGTTCCGGCGGTACGCGGCGAAAGCGTCGAAGCCGCTTTGCCTTCTCTTCCACTTCCGTTCGGCAACGGTTATCGGCTGCCGCTGCGCCGCGGTGCGATGGCCCGCATGCTCGTCGGCCTTCTACCCGACGTGATCGAGGCCGGCGACCCGTATCGCGTCGCCTGGGCGGCGCGAGATGCTGCGGAGCGGCTCGGCGTGCCTGCGGTCGCGTACTGCCACTCGAACATCGTGGCGATGGCACGCATGGTCGGGGGTTCGCGCTTCGGCAGCGCAGCGGCACGGGCAGCGCAGCGCTATGCACGCCATGTGTACGCCGGCTTCGACCTCGTGCTCGCGCCGAGCCGCAGCATGGTGCGGCATCTTGAAGGCTGGGGCGTGGCGCGCGTCGCCTGCCAGCCGCTCGGTGTCGACATCGCGGCCTTCAACCCAACGCGGCGCGACCCCACCTGGCGGGCGCGACACGGCATCGCGAAAGAGGCGCGGGTGCTCGTCTTCGCCGGCCGCTTCGCGCCCGAGAAGCACCTCGACGTGCTGGTCGATGCGGTGCACCGCCTGGGGCCGCCCTACGTCCTGGTGGCGATCGGCGCCGGGCCGTCGGCGCCACGTATCGATGCGCGAGTGAAAGTGTTGCCGTTCGTGTCGGGCACGGCCGAGCTGGCCACCGCGCTGGCGAGTGCCAACGCGTTCGTGCACGCCGGCGACCAGGAGACCTTCGGCCTCTCGGTGCTCGAGGCCATGGCGTGTGGCACGGCCGCGGTGGTGCGCGACGCCGAGGGCCTCGCCGAGCTGGTCGACGAGCGCACCGGCATCGCGGTGCAGTACGGCACCGGCGCAGCCTTCGCAGAGGCCATCGCGGCGCTGTTCACGCGCGATGCCGCAACGCTTGCCGCGGCCGCGCGGTCCCGCGCGGAGGCGCTCGCCTGGGAGCGCGTGTTCCCGTCGCTGCTCGGTCACTACCAACGCGCCATCCGGGGCGAACCGGTCACCGTGTCGGCCGTGCCGGTCACGGCTCCGAGCGTGCCGGTGGGCATCGATTCATCCGCTGCCGGCATGGCGCCGCTCGAGCACGAATGGCAATGAGCGAGCGCGCCGTCTGCATCGTGCTGCACGACGCGGCCGACGCCACCCGCGCGGCTTCGATGCGCACGCTCAACGCCGTGCGTGAAGTGGCCGGCGATGCGCCGGTCACCTTGCTCGCGGTGCCGCGCTATCACGGCGCCTCGCCTACACGCGAGCTCGAAGCGTGGCTCGGCGAACGCAGTCAGCGAGGCGACGAGCTGGCGCTGCATGGCCTGACCCACCTCGATGAAAGCGCGCCGAGCGGCGGGCTCGACGGCATACGACGCTCGCACTACACGCGCGGCGAGGGCGAGTTCTGGGCGCTATCGCGTGACGAAGCGCTGAGCCGCATCGACGCCGGCCGGGCCTGGTTCGCGAGCAATGGTTGGCCGCTGGCGGGCTTCGTCGCGCCGGCCTGGCTCGTCGGCCCCGGCGCGTGGGAAGCGATCGCCATGCGACCGTTCGAATACACCGCCACGCTGCGCCAGCTGGTGCACCTGCCGAGCCGCGTGGCCGTCACCAGCCAGAGCGTGGTCTACAGCACGTCGAGCGGCTGGCGGCGCGCCAGCTCACGACTCTGGAACGGCTTCGTTGCGCGCATGGAGAGCGGCAGCCCGCTGCTGCGCGTCGAGCTGCATCCGCGCGACGCCGATTTCTCGGATGTCAGGCTCTCATGGCAACGCATCCTCGAGCGCGCGCTGAGCGACCGAACGCCGAGCACGGTGGCGGCCTACATGCGGAGCGTGCGGCCGGCCGAGCCGGGAGCGGCCGGCGCATCGACCACCACCTGGCAGACGACTACAGCAGATTGAAGCTCACGACGGCCGTCACCGCACCGATCAGGCCGCCGACGAACACGTCGCTGGGGTAGTGCAGGCCCAGCACCACTCTCGAGACGGCCACCAGCAAGGTAAATGGCCAGACGAAGAGCGCGAACATCGGGTAGTAGCCGGTGAGGATCACGCTGAACGCCACCGAATGCAGCGTATGTCCGCTCGGGAAACTGAACTCGTCGAGCGGGCGGGCGCACTCATGAATGCCGGGACAGGTGCGAAAGGGCCGCGGCCGCGCGATCCAGCGCTTGATGATCTGGTAGATCACCAGATCGATCAGGCCGACGGCGACCATGCGAACCGATGCCGATGGCCCTGAAGCACCGCCAGCCCACGGCAGGCACACCACGATCGCATACCAGAGCCAGCCATCGCCCATGCGGCTGACGGCCCGGAGCAGGCGTGCGACCCAGGAGCGCGTGGCCGCGCCATGCGCCCAGAGCGCGAACGAACGATCGCGCTCGACCCAGAGCAGCTGCCGGTCAGGCCACGAGAGGTACGGGTGCGGCGGGCGTTTGGTGCGCATGGGCGATGCTTTCGAGACGGGCCTCGAAGCGGGTGAGGAGGTCGGGCCAGCGGGCCCGGTGCGCGGCGGCCACGGCGGCCTCGCGCATTGCGGGCCAGCTGGCCGGCATGGTGGCGAGATCGCATGTCGCGCCGATGAAAGCGGATTCGTCGCCGGGAACCACGAGGCGGCCCGAAGCACCGTCGATCACATGCTCGGCGGCGGCGGCGGTGTCGAACGCGACCACCGGAAGGCCGGAGGCGAGTGCTTCCATGACGACGTTGCCGAAGGTGTCGCTCAGGCTCGGAAACAGGAACGCGTCGGCCGAGGCGTAGTGCGCGGCGAGTTCGGTGCCGCGCTGCACGCCCACGAAACGCGCCGCTGGATGCGCCTTTTCGAGGCGCGCACGCGACGGGCCGTCGCCGACGACGATCATTTGAGTCGAGGGGACGCGCTCGCGGGCTCGTTCGAACGCGCGCAGCGCCAGCGCCACGTTCTTTTCGGCTGCGAGCCGGCCCACGGTGAGCAGCACCGGCCCGGCGTCGGCCTGCCAGTCTTCGCGCAGCGCGGCGCTGCGCGCAGCCGGAGAAAACCGATCCGTATCGACGCCGCGGCCGATGACCGCGAGCTCGTGAAAGCCGGCCGCAGCCAGCTCTTTCTGGGCCGCACGCGTCGGCACGAAGGTGCAACGCGTGAGGTTGTGAAAACGGCGCATGAGCGATAGCGCGGAGTCGGCGAGCCAGCCGATCCGGTAGTACCGCGCGTACTGGTGGAAGTTGGTGCGAAAGTCGGACGTGGTGGCAATGCCCTTCGAGCGCGCGGCAGCCAGCGCTGCCCACGCGAGCGGCCCGGGCGTGGCGAGATGAACCACATCGGGCCGCGTTCGCTCGAAACGGCGTGCCAGCGGTGCCACCAGCGCAAGGCCGAAGCGCATCTCGGGATACATGGGAATCGCGCAGCCCGCGGTGCGCAATTCATCGGCAGCGTCGAGCGCTGCTTCACCAGGCTGCCGGGGCCGGATCAGTTCGACGCTGTGACCTCTCGCTCGCAGGAAACGCACCGTACGCTCGACCGTCAGCGAAACGCCGTTCAACTCGGGCGGAAAGGTCTCGGTGACGTAGGCAATGCGCAACGGCTGGCGGCAAGTGTCCATCGTGACATTCTTGGCAAACGGGCTGCTGAAGCCTGTAGGACGCTGCCGCAAGGGCCGAGTTCAATCAACCCGGATTGCGTCGGCACGCATCAGGAGCTGCCGAGGTAGGCGCAGACCGGACGCAGCGCACGCGTGCGACGGCAGGCAGCGCGCAAGCCGAGCAGCAGCGGCACGGCGAGGAAGGCGCCGGCCACCCCCCACAGCCAGCCGAGCAGCATCACCGCCACGAACACGAGCACCGGCCGCAGGCTGAGTCGGTGTCCCATGATCACCGGGCTCAGGAAGTTGGCCTCGATGCCGTGCAGCACGAGGAACACCGCCGGCGGCCCGAACATCGCGAAGCCTGAACCGAAGGCGACGTTGCCGGCGAGAAGTAGCAAGAAGGCGACGAGCAGGGGGCCGAGGTAAGGCACGAACGCGAGCACCGCCGTCGTGGTGGCCCACAGCACCGGGTTCGGCAGCCCGATCGCCCAGAGTGCCAAGCCAGTGGCCGCACCGAGCGCGACGTTGACGATGCTCATCGTCGAGATGAACAGGCCGATGTCGCGCTCGGCCTGACGCAGGCCCGAGAGCAGCAGCAGTCGCGCCCGCGGGCTGCGCACCGCGCTCGCGGTGCGTGCCACCAGCCAGTGCTCCGAGGCCAGCAGGAAGAACAGCAGGATGATCGTGGCCGAGGCCGAGAACGCGAACCCGAGCGTCTCGCCGATGGCCAGCCGCGTAAAGGTCCAGCCCTCGTTGGCGATGCGCTCGCCGAACCCGGCTGCGGGTGCCGGTGCCGCGCCGAGCGAGGCCGGCGGCGCATAGGGAAACAGCGCGTCGCGCCAACCCTGGGCAGACTCGACCAGGTTCTGCAGGATCTGCGGTGCGCGCTGGCTCCACGCGGCTGCGGGTGCTGCGACGAGCGCGCCGACGAGCACCACGGCGCCGATCATCGCGCCCACCACCAGCCCCGAGGCTGCGTATTCGTGCAGGCCATGCCGGCGCAGGAAGCGCACCGGGGCTGCGAGCACGAAGCCGAACACGATGGCGATGGCGATCGGCAGCAGCACCGGCCGCGCCTGCTCGAGCAGGAACACCACCGCGACGAACACAAGCGTGCGCGCGAGCCAGGGCGAGGCGGGAGGGAGCGGCGCGGGCAGGGGCAAGGTGGGCCGGATGATGGCATGGGTGCGGACCCCGACCCGAGTCGGGGCCGTGTTGCGCCGACCTCCCTACGCTTGCAACAAATAGCGAAACACACGCTTCGTTGCCAAGCCGCTTCTCGGCCCGCAGCGCGACCTCGATACCTCTTCGAAGAGCGCCGCAGACGCCATTCGCATCCGGGCCGGGGACCTTCGTGACGACTACCGCGTCATGCGGGCTAAGGCACCGGCAGCGTCGACGGCACCGCCGGCAGCAACGTGATCACAATCACGAACCTGCCGAGCGCAGGCTCCGCCAACAACAACTTCGGCGAGACGCTGGCGCAGATCACCGGATCGGTCTGTCAGGACTGCTCGCCGGGCACGCCGGCGGCACAGAAGGCGGCCTGTGCCGAGGTCGATCTCGTGCATGTCGCAGCCCGTAGCGATCTCCGCCGATCAGCCGGCGAGTTCAAGGGCGATGGTCGCGCGCAACGGTTTCGCAGCGCCGGGTCTAGCCTTTCGTGGAGATGCCGCTGGTTGCGGCGAAACCGCGAGCGTGGCCGGGCGGTGCGTAGGCGATGCGAAGCGGCCGTGAAGACGTGGCCGATGAACCGCGCCGGCTGCGCGTCACGCCTGCCCGACAATGCGAGCCAGGCGTTGCAGGTGGCGCCGAGCGAGGCTGCGAATGGCGAAGATCCTGGTGTTGAACGGCCCGAACCTGAACCTGCTCGGTACGCGCGAGCCGGCCGTCTACGGCCACGCCTCGCTGGCCGACGTGGAACGCGCCTGCCGTGAAGCTGCGAAGGCGTACGGCCACGAGATCGACTTCCGTCAGTCGAACCACGAAGGCGTGCTGATCGACGCGCTGCACGACGCCGGCGCTGCGCCGGCCGGCACGGTCGCGGGCGTGGCGATCAATGCCGGCGCGTACACGCACACCTCGGTCGCGCTGCACGACGCGATCAAGGCGATCGGCCTGCCGGTGGTCGAGGTGCATCTCTCGAACGTGCATGCGCGTGAGGCGTTCCGCCACCACTCGTATCTGGCGGTGGCCTGCGTCGGCGTGATCGCGGGCTTCGGCGTCGACAGCTACGTGCTCGCCATCGACGCGCTGTCGCGCCGCGGCGCGGGGAACTGAGCCGCTGGAAACACGTTGTTCGCGGGTTCCTCCGGTCCCACGGCCGGTACGCTGGCTGTCTTCGAATCACGAACGACTGCCAGCGATGAAGCTTTTCGGCATTGCCCTTCTCAAACCCGGCTTCGGCGAAGTGACGGCCGCGGCCGTGATGGGCATCGGCTGCTGGATCGCCGTGGTGGGCATCGCCAAGGCCAGCGGCCATCCGCTGGCGGTCATCAATGCCGGCGCACTCCTCGTCGTGACGGTGTGGGCCACGGTCGGCGTGCGCTTCGGCCTGCGCTTCGACCAGGGGCCGCGTCACCTCGCAGCCTACGGCGTTGTGGGCACCGTTCTGCTCGGCCTGTACCAGGGCGTCGCTGCGGTCGTGTAGCTACGGCCGGGGAGAGCTGCGTTCAATCGAGCTCGTTGCGCTCGTTCAGTTCATCGAGCTGTTTCTGAGTGGCAACACCGAAGGTGATCAGACTTTTCAACACCTTTTGCTTGTCTTTGATGCTCTTGTCCTCGACGAGGTTGATGGAGTTGTAGATGTATTTCCAGCTGCCGACCTTGATGCCCAGGCGAAACCAGGCGCCATCGAACGAGATGACGAAATCGAGCGGCTTCTTGGCCTTTGCCATCAGCTCCGCCAGCTTGTGCTTCTTGACGTCGTTGTCGTCGAGCTGCTCCACCCGCAGCCCGAACTTCGCGGAAATTCGGTCCTTGGTCTCCCTGCTCAGGAAGACGATCCGTTCCGGCGTCCTGGCGGAAAAAATGCTTGCTTCAGGCATGAGGGGCCTCGTTGTTACTGTGTCAGTGCAGCCACTGCTCGCATCGATGGAGCTCGAGACTGGCCTCGCCCGAAACGATCCGTCGCCCGCTACTCGAAGCGCGGCGCGCCGGCGCTTTCGACCGGGGTGATGGGTGTCGGGTCGAAGGGTGGCTGGGGCGTTTGGCCGATCAGGCTCGGGATTTCGACCATGGTTTGCAGCCACTATGGCCCAGCGGCCTGCGCGTCCGCGTGAACTTCACCGCTGCCGCTCGTCAGGAAGGCGAGCGCAAGACCGGCTGCGGTTGCCGTTGCCAGCCGCATTGGCTTGGCGGTCTTGCGCCATGCCTTGGGCGGCCACAAAGATGAATCTTCGAGTTGCGTGCACATGACGTGTTCCCTGCTCAGCGTCGCGTGACCACGACTTGCAGGTACTCGCTGGGCACCACGAGCGACGAAGAGCCGGCGCGGTTCATCTCGTTCAGGAGATCGGTGAGGTCTCGCTCCAGGGCCAACGCAGCGTCGCCAGGCAGGGTGGCAAAAGCCTTGTGGATCGGCCCGTACCACGTCCGAAACACCTCGATGAAATGCGCTGCAGAGCGATAGCGGAAATTGAACATGCGTCGGGTCACGACAATGGCGCTGGCGGTCTCGCCGAATAGCGAATGCAGGTTCGCCTCGACACCCCAGCTTGATGGCGGTTGCACGCCGGCCGGTGGGGGCAAATGCCGACCGAGCGTTTTGAAGACCTTCCCGATGAACCCTTCGGGCGTCCAGTTGGCCAGACCGATTCGGCCGCCCGCACGGCACACCCTGGCCATTTCCGCCGCGGCCTTGGGCTGATTCGGGGAAAACATGACGCCGAAGGTCGAGACGACTGCATCGAAGCTGGCGTCTTCGAATGGCAGCGCTTCTGCGTCTGCTTCCAGGAAATTCACCGTCAATCGTTCCGCGCGCGCGCGCTCGGCGCCACGCTCAAGCAAAGCACCGACGTAATCGGTCGAGACTACCTTGCACCCGCAGCGGGCCGCGGCCAGGGTTGCGTTGCCGTTGCCGGCGGCGACATCGAGCACGCGCTCATCGGTGCGCAGGTCGCACGCTTCGGCCACCAGCTCGCCGACGAGTTGCAGGGTCGTGCCGATTACCGAATAGTCGCCACTCGCCCACGCGATCTGCTGGCGACCCTTCAACGCTGTCAAGTCAACGGATGTGTCCATGAGAATGTCTCCTGTCGTGGATGGGTCGGAGATCAGTGTCTTGCGCGCCTTTCGGGAAAGCGATGAAGCGGGCGTGAATCGTTGTGAATTCGACCCGCGCTGTAAGCTTGTCAAGCCGCACGAAAATCGATGACCTCCGCAGCCGCCAGCCGCCGATTCGGGCGCTTCGAGATTCGACCGCAACAGCGCCAGTTGCTGGCCGATGGGCGGTCGGTCTCGCTAGGAGCGCGTGCCTTCGATTTGCTGCAGGCCCTGATCGATATGCACGACCGGGTGGTGGGCCATGCGGAGCTGCTCGAGCTGGTCTGGCCCGGCCTGGTCGTCGACGAGAACAATTTGCGCCAACACGTTTCGACCTTGCGCAAGGTGCTGGGCCCGACGGCCGTGGTCACCGTGCCGGGGCGTGGCTACCGCTTCGGGCTGGCTCTGGAGAACGTCGACGCCTCGACCGGCAACGCGCAAGCCGCCACGGAGTCGGGCTCCCGCGAGAGGTGCGCAGCGCTCGACAACCTGCCTCAGAACTTGCCGTCGTTGATCGGTCGGGAGTGCGATCTGGCGTCCGTGGTCGACCTGCTCGGCGCGACGCATCTGCTGACGCTGGTGGGTGCCGGTGGCATCGGCAAGACGCGGCTGGCGTTGGAAGTCGCCCGGACCGTCGCGGCCGATTACCCCGACGGCATGGGGTGGGTAGAACTCGCCCCGGTGTCCGACCCGTTGCTCGTTGCCGGCACGGTGGCTAACGTGCTCGGCGTCCACGAAGAGCCCGGTCGCCCGCTGCTCGACACCTTGCTGGATTTTCTGCGCCCTCGCCGCCTGCTGATCATTCTCGACAACTGCGAACACCTGATCGAAAGCTGTGCCCGGTTCACCGAGCAGGTGCTCCTTCGGACAGTCGGCGTGCGCATCTTGGCCACCAGCCGCGAGCCTTTGAACATTGCCGGCGAAACGGCGTGGCGTCTTCCGTCGCTGCGGACCGCGGAGCCCGGCACCCACCTGTCGCCCGAAGCTCTGCTGGAGTACGCCGCCATTCGCCTGTTCGTGCAGCGTTCGATGGCGGCCTCGTCGGCGTTCGAACTTACCCCGCAGAACGTGCTTCCTGTGGCGATGATCTGCCACCAGCTCGATGGCATCCCGCTCGCGCTGGAGCTGGCCGCGGCACGTATCGGCGCCATGCGGGTCGAGCACGTAGCCGAACGGCTGCAAGACCGCTTCGCGCTGCTGTCACGCGGAAGCCGCACTGCGATGCAACGGCATCAAACGCTGCGCTCGCTCATCGACTGGAGCCACGGGCTGCTCAGCGAAGATGAGCGCGCGCTGTTGCGGCGGCTCGCGCTCTTCGCCGGTGGCTGGTCGCTCGAAGCGGCAGAGGCCATCTGCAGCGACGCACTCGTGAAGCGAGAAACGATCCTGGATGTACTGACGAATTTGGTCGAAAAGTCTTTGGTCGTCCTCGACGGCCAATCGGTCGAACCGCGATATCGCCTGCTCGAGACGATTCGCCAGTACGCCCTCGAAAAGCTGGGGCTCGCGGGTGAAGAGGACGCGACGCGTGAGCGTCATCTGCTCTATTTCGTCGACCTCGCCGACACGATTCGGCCCATGTTGACGCGCCAGGAACAGCTGCACTGGCACGAACGAGCAGAAACGGAACTCGACAACTTCAGGGTCGCGCTCAACTCGGCCCGGTCACCCGGCAACGCCGAGCACGGTCTGCACTTGTTCAGTTCGCTGACACGCTTTTGGTACAAGAACATGCACTGGAAGGAGATGGTTGGCTGGCAGGAACGGTTGGGTGAATGCTGCAGGCGAGACGGCAGTGAGCGGTCTGTGTACTTCGCACGCTCTCTCTACGGCTCGGCCATGCTCGCCACCAATTTCGACCCCTCCCTCGGACGAAGGCTGAGCAGCGATTGCCTGACGCTTTCCCGCTCGCTCGACTTCGACGAAGGCATCGCCTGGGCTTCGATGTGGATCGGATACATCGACACCCGCCAGCACGACGCGGCTACGGCCGCCATGTTCGACGAAAGCCTGGGCCGTGGGCGCCACATCGAAGACCCTTGGCGTCGGGCGTTCCTGCTCGCGCAAACGCTGATCTGCTACGCCGGATACGAAGCTCAGATGGGCCGAGACGAATCGGCCGAGCGCAAGGTCGCCGAGTGCGAGACGCAGATCGCGAAGATCGGCGGCGACAAGCTGTATGTGGGGCATGGCCGGGCGCTTCTCGGCACGATCGCGATCCGGCGGGGCGAATTCGAGCGCGCGGATCAGCTGCTCCAGGAAAGCCTCGACCTTTACCGCGCCGTGGAATCGAGGTTCGACGTTGCAGGCAGCCTGGCCCAGCAAGGCTTTTTGGCCCTGCGCCGCAGTGACCCGCAGCGCGCACTGGCGCTGTTCAAGGAAAGCCTGCCATTGCACCGAAATTACCCGACCTCGCCGTGGGTGACCCGAGGTCTGGCTCAGCTGTCGATAGCCTTTGCCGCCGCAAGGCACTGGACTGTCGCTGCGCGGCTCGCCGGAGCGCTGAGCGACGCGAGCTCCAAAGGAGCTTCGCTGCCGGTCGCGCCGCTCGAGCTTTCCGGGCGGGTGCGGCAAGCATTCGAAGAAGGATTGGCTTGCACACGTGCTGCGCTGGGAGAATTCGAATTCGATGAAGCGGTCGTGGCGGGGCGCCGCATGACGCGCGAAGAGGCCATGGATTTCGCTCTGGATCGGTAGGCAACCTTGGCAGAACGGTGCGCCCACCATCGCAGCCAGAGCGCTTTCGCAGGCCGCAGAATGGGCACCGGAGAGGCGTGCCCATGATCCAGAAAGAACTTGCTTCGCTTGCCGCCGCCGTGGCCGACGTGCCCGATGGCGCGACCGTCATGATCGGCGGCTTCGGCACCGCAGGCCTGCCCAACGAGCTCGTCGGCGCGTTGCTCGAGCAGGGCGCGAAGCAGCTCACCATCGTCAACAACAACGCGGGCAACGGCGACACCGGGCTGGCCGCGCTGCTGGCCGCCGGGCGCGTTCGAAAGATCGTGTGCTCGTTCCCGCGCCAGGCCGACAGCCACCACTTCGACAGGCTCTACCGCTCCGGCGAGATCGAGCTCGAGTTGGTGCCGCAGGGCAACCTCGCCGAGCGCATACGCGCGGCCGGTGCCGGCATCGGCGGCTTCTTCACGCCCACCGGCTACGGTACCGATCTCGCCAAGGGCAAGGAAACGCGTGAGATCGAAGGCCGCATGTACGTGCTCGAGTCGCCGATCCATGCCGACTACGCCTTCATCAAGGCCGAGCGCGGCGACCGCTGGGGCAACCTCACCTACCGCATGACGGCGCGCAACTTCGGCCCGGTGATGGCGATGGCGGCGAAGGTCACCGTCGCCACCGTGCACGAGGTCGTGCCGCTGGGCAGCCTCGATCCCGAGGCCGTGGTCACGCCGGGCATCTTCGTGCAGCGCATGGTGAAGATCGATCGCGTGGCGACCGGCGCTGGAGGATTCAAGACATGAGCGGCACGGTCAAGAGATGGAGCCGCGCCGAGATGGCGGAGAAGGTCGCGGCCGACATTCCCGACGGCGCGGTCGTGAACCTCGGCATCGGCCTGCCGACGATGGTGGCGAACCACCTGCCGCACGGCCGCGAAGTTGTCCTTCACAGCGAGAACGGCGTCATCGGCATGGGCCCGGCGCCCAAGGAAGGCGAGGAAGACTACGACCTCATCAACGCCGGCAAGCAGCCAGTCACGCTCCTGCCCGGCGGCTCTTTCTTCCACCACGCCGACAGCTTCGCGATGATGCGCGGCGGCCACCTCGACGTATGCGTGCTCGGCGCATTCCAGGTCTCGGCCACGGGCGACCTCGCCAACTGGCACACCGGTGCGGCCGGTGCCATTCCGGCCGTGGGCGGCGCGATGGATCTCGCCATCGGCGCGAAGAAGACCTACGTGATGATGGAGCACGTCACCAAGACCGGCGAGCAAAAGATCGTCGAACGCTGCACCTACCCGCTCACCGGCATCGGCTGCGTCGCGCGCATCTACAGCGACCTCGCGGTCATCGACGTCGGGGCTGCCGGACTCGTCGTTCGCGAGATGGCCGAAGGGCTCGATCTCGCCACATTGCAATCACTGACCGGAGCGCCGCTGCGCGCCGCCTGAGGAACCCTTCGCCATGGCCACCCACATCACCGAAGCCTTCATCTGCGACGCGATCCGCACGCCCATCGGCCGCTACGGCGGCGCTCTCTCGTCGGTGCGCACCGACGACCTCGGCGCCATCCCGATCAAGGCGCTGATGCAGAGGAACGCGAAAGTCGACTGGGCCGCGATCGCCGACGTGCTGTACGGCTGCGCCAACCAGGCCGGCGAAGACAACCGCAACGTGGCGCGCATGTCGGCGCTGCTGGCCGGGCTACCCATCGACGTGCCAGGCGCCACCATCAACCGCCTGTGCGGCTCCGGCATGGACGCCGTGGGCACGGCCGCGCGCGCGATTCGCAGCGGCGAGGCGCAGCTGATGATCGCCGGCGGCGTCGAAAGCATGAGCCGCGCGCCGTTCGTGATGCCGAAGGCCGAGAGCGCGTTCGCGCGCACGAACGCGGTCTACGACACGACCATCGGCTGGCGCTTCGTCAACTTGGCCATGAAGGCGATGTACGGCGTCGACTCGATGCCCGAGACGGCCGAGAACGTCGCCACCGATTTCGGCATCGAGCGCGAGGCGCAGGACCGCATGGCGCTGGCTTCGCAGCAGAAGGCCGTGGCCGCGCAGCGGGCCGGCTTCTTCGATGCCGAGATCGTGCCCGTGACGATTCCGCAGAAGAAGGGCGATCCGGTCGTGGTGAGCGTCGACGAGCACCCGCGCGCGACCAGCCTCGAGTCGCTGGCCAGGCTCAAGGGCGTGGTGCGGCCCGACGGCACCGTGACCGCAGGCAATGCCTCCGGCGTGAACGACGGCGCCTGCGCGCTGCTGCTCGCCAGCGAACGCGCGGCGGCGCGCCACGGCCTCACGCCGCGTGCCCGCGTCGTCGGCATGGCGACGGCCGGCGTCGCGCCGCGCGTCATGGGCATGGGCCCCGCGCCGGCCACTCGCAAGGTGCTCGAGCTCACCGGCCTCTCGCTCACGCAGATGGACGTGATCGAACTCAACGAAGCCTTCGCCGCGCAGGGCCTGGCGGTGCTGCGTGACCTGGGCGTACGAGACGACGATCCGCGCGTGAATCCGAACGGCGGCGCGAT
>Ga0209724_1002154_pt1 | contig 17096 bp, 12 predicted proteins | sample grotaG_FD_184143 | JGI IMG/M metagenome (GOLD analysis project Ga0209724, IMG submission 184143) | Glacier valley bacterial and archeal communities from Borup Fiord, Nunavut, Canada, to study Microbial Dark Matter (Phase II) -... | ecosystem: Environmental > Aquatic > Freshwater > Ice > Glacier ...
AGAAGTTTGTGCCTGCGAAATCCTCGGCACAAACTAAATCAAAGGGTAGGCAAGTTTGGATAGTGTGAATTATTGAAAAGCATAATTCACACTTAGAAGTTTGTGCCTGCGAAATCCTCGGCACAATCTAAATCAAAGGGTAGGCATGTTTAGGTAGTATGATTTGACAAGATGATTAGGGGGGGAATAGCTATGGAGGATTTTGAATTGAAGAAGATGATTTACAGCTTTATCAAAGAAATATGTCATTATAGTCAGATGCAGGTATTTGCGACTTCTTATTATCAAAAAAATTATTTCCAGATGCAAATTGATGAGAGAGTAACAGCACTCATGACTGATATTTTACAATATTCTAAAAAAACCGATACGGTAATGGTACGTCCTATAGTGGAAGAGATAGCGGGAGGTAGATTGTTTACCTTGGAGGAACTGTCCCAATATGATGGTTCCGATGGAAAAGAAGCCTATGTTGCCGTAAGCGGAGTGGTATATGATGTGAGTGGCATAATTGCGTGGGCTGGTGGTACCCATTTTGGTTTATCGGCAGGGAAGGAGTTGACTACAGCATTTGAGGATTGCCATCAAGGCTCTGTTGAACTACTGGAAAAGATCCCGAGGATTGGAATATTAATAGTCTGAATATTTTATAATACACAAGGCCCTGATTTTTCAGGGCCTTGCGTATAATGATAAGCTGCTGGCCAATGACCAGCACAGTAGGTTTTTTGAATGTTAGAAATATCATTTGGAAAGAGTTATTTTTATACTGCATTGTGGCAAAAAGCTGCGATGCTTCTAACCGGGATATCACATACAGAACCAACCCTATGATTCTTTTCTTTATCATGGTAGCCGTCTCCATTACCTAATCCAATAAAGCCTCTTGGACCGGATCCCTGGCCGTTTTCCATATCGCCACAGATATTTTCAGCGAGAGGGTTAGTTGGCGGCATCCCTTGATGAGTTACCAGTCTTACAAATTCGCAGTTAACAGAGAGAATGGTACCTGCAAATCCACAACCGGAAGCACCACCACTGGTTGTGAATATAATAACAGCTTCACCTACAAAGTGAGAGATGTGTCTTACAAATGCTAGGTTTTCTCCACAACTATTACTTCTTGAACATGACATATGAATTCCTCCTATTTACTAATTATTGGTATTTACTTTTGAGTAGACTGCTTAATTTTCCGTGCTATCATTTGATACAAGTTGAATTGATAAATCAATTCACTTGTCGTGAACTAAATTGCGTTATGACAAAACGATGCAATTCTATTGATTGGAATATCACATACAGAACCAACGCTACATTCATCCTCCATACCACCACAACCCTTGCGGCCATGGCTGGTACCGTTCATTTCACTGCAAATGTTTTCAGCAAGAGGGTTCGTTGGTGGAGTACCCATTTTGGTGATTAGCCTGACAAAGCAGGGATTAACAACAATGAGTACACCTGTAAAACCGCAACCGGAGGCACCGCCGCTGGTTGTAAAGATCGTTACGGTCTCACCGATAAATTTACAAAGATCTAAAAAATCATTACTCATATAAATTCCTCCTATTTTTTGTTTATTATAAATGAAATTGTCGAGCATACTCGCTACGAATAGGCTACCTATTCTGCGTGTAGGAATACCAAGTAGTTAGCTTTTTGTAATCCCAATATAACATATGCATCAATTCTCCATAATGCGACAATAAGATATATAAAATAACAAATTTCTACTAACAAATGAAATTGATTAGTGATAGTACGACTACAGTTAAGTGCATCTTTAATACCAAATTATGGTATTAATTTATCTCAATAGAGTTGATACTTAAGTGGGCTTATTTATAAAGCATTTGAAATAAAGCTTATTTAGTAAATATATTTGTAAATAATCACGTATAATTCTAAATATAAAAACGATTTTATTAATTTATTTGACGATATCTAAGTAAATGTAAATATTTTTGGAGAAACAAACCCATAATATTGATTTGAGCAGTCAATTACTACATTTATTATGTAATATTTAGATATTATATGTATAAAGTGTATAGTTAATTTCAAAAAATAGGGAATAAAATTGATTTTATTATTGTGTTTCTCTTTTTCATAGATTATAATGAGCTTATAGGAAATTTAAGACGATTCTAGGAAGCGAAAACAAGACGTTAGGAGAGAGACTGATGGTAACAATCAATGATGTGGCCAAAGAAGCAGGCGTTGCTATTTCTACCGTATCAAATGTTCTTAATAAAGTTGATATCGTAAGCGAGGAAACAAAGCAGAAAGTTCATGCTGCTGTAGAAAAATTAAAATATGTACCCAATATGAATGCTAAGCTTTTGAAATCAAATAAGAGAAACACGATTGGATTGTTCCTACCCAGTATCCAAGGTGACTATTATCGGATGCTTATGCAGGCAGTACATTTACAATGTAAATTAAAGGGTTATTTATTAAACATATATGTAAGCAATGAGAATACCAGTGAAGAAATTTATGGTATGATCATTTCCTCCGGTGTGGTGGGTGCAATTGTATTAAATGAACGGCTTCACGATGAATATATTGACAGGATAGCGCGGACTAATTTGCCCATCGTGTTTATCGACAGGGAATTTTCAGGAGAACGTATGTCAAGTGTCATAATAGACAATTTACTGGGAGCCAACTTGGCAATGGAATTTTTAATCAAGCAGGGTCATCGGCGGATTGGATATATCCATGGGATTAACAATCTTGATGATGATTTAAGATACGTAGCTTATGAGAATGTGCTGAAGAAGTATGGGTTGCCGATCGATGATAAAATTATTTTAAAAGGATATTTTGAAGAGGTTGTTGCCTATAGTGAAATGCGTGTTTTGCTGTTAAAAGGGATAGAAGTACCGGATGCCTTCTTTTGTGCAAATGATGAAATGGCTTGGGGATGCATACGTGCCCTTACCGATTGGGGTATCAATGTCCCGGACAATGTTAGTATAATGGGCTTCGATGACATTGGGTTGTCTGGATATTATTCACCTTCGCTTACAACCATTCATAGCCCGGTTACGGAACTTGGAAATGTAAGCACAATAGAGTTAATACGGTTAATCGACAGGGAAGAAAAGCGACAGGGTAAGGTGATTATTCTTACCCCGACTTTGACGGTTAGAGATTCCTGCAAGGTACTGATATAGTTTTTATTAAATATACTTATCATAATTAAATAGGAGGATTATTATGGGAAACTATCGTTTACAAGGTGATACTTATATTATTGAAGGATTTGATGAACTGCCTGCCTTCTCCAGCTTCTTACCGGGGTTAGCCGGTATCAAAGGCATTCCTCTTTGGGTTTATTATACGAACAGAGGGCAGGGAATTAACAGCTTTGGAATTCATAATAAAGATAATGCAATCATGGAGTTTAATCCGGCTAATACAGCCTATGAAAATACGGCTTTAAAAGGTTATCGTACCTTTGTTAAATGTAATGAGGAATACTTTGAACCATTTTTTACATTAGATAAAAGAGCAAAGCGTAACTTGTATATTCGTAAAAATAGTATTATTATGGAGGAAATTAACCAAAAGTTTGGATTAAAAATATGTATTAAATATTTTGTATTGCCAAATGATAGCATAGGCGCCTTAGTCAGAAGAGTAGAGGTTGAGAATATCGATGGGGAAGCTAAGAATATTGAGATGATTGACGGCTTACCTAAGATTATTCCCTATGGAATTAAGAATGGTGCGTATAAGGAGATGTCCAACCTATTAAGGAGCTGGACCGAAATTAAAAATATCGAACATAACGTTCCTTTCTATACCTTGCGCGCTTCTAGCGATGATTCCGCAGAAGTATCGGAGGTGGAGGGCGGATATTATTATATGGCCGTACATGACGGTCAGGTCCTTCCTGTAATCTATGATACGGAAGTGGTTTTTGATTATGATACATCCTTAGTTAATCCGATTTCATTTTTAAATCATTCCCTAGAGGAAGTGATGAGCAAAAGCCAATGCTTCTATAATAAAATTCCTTGCGGATTTACTCCACTTAGCTTTTCCTTACCCCCTACCAAGAGTTATCAGTTTACTACGTTGACAGGCTTCGTAAGCTCACCGGAACAGATGAATGAGAAACTGGCCCAAATTTGTGCGAAGGGTTACCTGTCAGCAAAGGAAGTGCAGGCTGATGAAATTGTAAATGAATTAACGAAGGATGTGAAAACCCATACATCAAAACCGATATTTGATCAATATATCGAGCAGAACTATTTAGATAATTTCTTGCGCGGTGGGTATCCGTTTTTATTTAATAAGGATACCAACAAAGCTGTGGTACACCTCTTTAGCCGGAAGCACGGAGACCCGGAAAGAGATTATAATTTCTTTTCAATAGCAGGTGAATATTATTCCCAGGGTAACGGGAATTTTCGTGATGTAAATCAAAACAGAAGAAACGATGTATTTTTTCAAAAGGATATCGGCGATTTTAACATTAAGACCTTCTACCAATTGATTCAAATTGACGGATATAATCCATTGGAGGTTCGCCCTTCTACCTTTGCCGTGAAGCAAGATCAAAAAGGTGAGGTAGGGGAACTTCTAAAGAACAATATAGTAACCTATATGGAAAAGCTTCAAAAGATAGTGAGTGGACCTTTTACACCGGGACAGGTGGCAAACTGTATTGCACGTTTCCATATTAGTGTTGCTTGTGGTGAAGATGAGTTTTTAAAGATCTTACTTTCTTATTGTAATCAAAATATCGAGGCAGGTTTTGGCGAGGGGTATTGGAGTGATCATTGGGACTATAATATGGACTTGATTGAAAACTTCCTAAGTATCTATCCAGAGAAAGAAACTGAGCTTTTATTTCGTGATCACAGTTACCGTTTTTATGACAGTGCCGCAAGAGTTCTGCCACGCAGTGAAAAGTATGTTATTAACAGTAAAAATGAAGTAAGACAGTATGGAGCTCTAGTTCATGATGAAGATAAAGCAGCCATGGATGGTTTTAAAAAGAATGGAACAAACTGGTTAAAAACCAAGAGCGGAGAGTTTGCAGAAACAAATTTAATGGCGAAGCTGATATCATTAGCTTTGAATAAATTTTCGTCTCTGGATTCCTATGGAATGGGTGTTGAGATGGAGGGAGGCAAGCCGGGCTGGAATGATGCAATGAACGGTTTGCCAGGCATTTTTGGCAGCAGTATGCCGGAAACTTTTGAACTGAGACGCATGATTTCCTTTATCTGTAATACAATCACCGGGGAGGAGACAATTACACTTCCGGTTGAGCTTGGTGAATTTTTAAAGAAGGTTGCTAAGGCATTAAAATCTGCAAAAGCAGAAGGTTGGAGCAGCTTTACTTATTGGGATACTGTCACGACGTACCGCGAACAATACCGTGAAAATGTCAGATTTAACATCGACGGAGCAATGCAGGAGAAAAATACAAAGGAATTGCTAGAAATATTTAAGGAATTTGCAGTAAAACTGGAGGATGGAATTAAAAAGGCTTGCAGCTATGGCGATGGAATTGTCCCAACCTATTTTACCTTCCATGCAACACAGTTTGAAACGGTAGTCGATGATAATAAGAAAACGGTAATCAGTCATTACGGAATGCCGAAGGCTAAAGTTCTAGCTTTTGAAGTACAGCCATTACCATATTTCTTAGAGGGACCTGCAAAAATGCTTGGTACAATGCAGGATAGCGAAGCAGCAAAAACGTTATACAAGAATGTTAGAAACAGTGAACTTTTTGATAGAAAGCTAAAAATGTATAAAACCAGCGTACCGATTGAACATCTTACGATGGAAAATGGTAGAATACGTGCATTTACTCCGGGATGGTTAGAAAGAGAAAGTATTTTCCTACATATGGAATACAAGTACTTGTTATCAACCTTAAGGGCAGGATTATGCGAAGAATTTTTCGAGGATATACAAAGTGCAATGGTAGTATTTAGAGACCCTGCTCAGTACGGGAGAAGTATTTTGGAAAATTCGTCGTTCCTGGCCTCCAGTGAAAATCCGAATAGTGCAGTTCATGGAAGAGGTTATCAGGCTAGACTCAGTGGATCGACAACGGAAACCATTTCCATGTGGATAAGGATGTTTATGGGACGAAAAATTTTCACTTATGAAAATGGACAGTTGCTATTACATTTTGAACCTACGCTCCCAGGATGGATATTTGACGAAAACGGCGATGCCTCCTTTACGCTTCTATCAAAATGTAAAGTGATTTATCATAATCCAAATCATAAATCTACCTTTGGAACAGGTGGTGCGAAGATAACCAATATCTTTATTTCGGATACAAAGAAAGAATACACCTGTGACTATCTAAGCGGTGAAGTGGCAGAAGCCGTTCGATGTGGAAGGATAAATGAAATCATTGTTAACTTTAATTAAAAGAACCTATAAGTATTATTAGGACCTATAATAAATAATATGAAAAATAATAAATACTTTCTAATTTGAGCAGGTCCATTATCAATCAATGAGATAAACAGATGGGAGAACAATATGAAAATAATATCAACGACTTATGAAAACAATCAAAAAAATACAATTACAAAAGAGACAAAACTGTGCGATGGTGAGGGAGGAATGCAGTGCGTCAATATTTACCCTGAGTACGAATATCAAACCTTCCATGGCTTTGGGGGTGCTATTACGGAGGCTTCGGGTTATGCTTACTCAAAATTAGGGAAAGCAAACCAGGAAAAAGTAGTAGAATACTATTTTGGTGAAGAAGGAAACCGTTATAATATGGCCAGAGGGCATATTGACAGCTGCGATTTTTCTTTGGGTAATTATTCTGCAATGACAGATGCAGAAGATATTGAGATGAAAACCTTTACCCTAAAGCGAGATGACAAATATATTATGCCTCTTATGAAAGCGGCTCAGGAAAAATACGGAGAAGCTCTGGATTTATTACTATCCCCTTGGTCACCACCCGCTTTTATGAAAACAAACGGAGAAAAGAATCATGGTGGTAAATTAAAACCTAAGTTCAGGGAATTCTGGGCACAGTATATCTGTCGTTATATCGAGGAATATGAAAAGAGAGGCTTTAAGGTAAACCGCCTTACCATCCAGAATGAGCCGGCAGCAGTACAAAGCTGGGATTCCTGCATTTACACTGCAGAGGAGGAAAAGGAATTTATCAAAGATTTCTTATACCCTGCACTTGTGATAAAAGGATTGTCTGACGTAAAAATCAATATATGGGATCATAACAAGGAAAGAATGGTTCAAAGAGCGAAGGCAACAATTGACGAGGAAACCGATAAAATGATTGATGGTATCGCGTTCCACTGGTATTCCGGAGATCATTTTGAGTCGATTAATCTGGTGCGGGAAACCTATCCAAAAAAAGAACTGCTTTTTACCGAAGGGTGTGTGGAATACAGCCGTTTCGGTACCAACCAGCTTCACAATGCACAAATGTATGCGCATGATATCATCGGTAACCTCAATGCAGGAATGACAGGATTTATTGATTGGAATATTTTTCTCGATGAAAAGGGTGGACCCAACCACGTAAATAACTTCTGTGATGCACCAATTATGATTGATACACAAAATGATACCTTCGAGATAAAGTTATCCTTTGATTATATTGGCCATTTCAGTAAATATATCAAAAAAGGTGCAAAACGAATTGCATATTCAAAATATACAGACAAATTAGAGATCACTGCTTTTAAAAATCCGGACAGCTCTATCATAATTGTAATGTTAAATCGTAATGATCAAGATCTTCCGGTAACCGTGGATATTAGTAATAAAGTTTTTGAAACGGTAGTCAACAAAAATTCAATTATGACTGCTGTGATATAAGTCAAAAAAAGGAGCAGTGGAAATCAGGTCAAAACACAATGATCATTCGTAATTTCAAAGGGGAAGAAAATTTAGTATATAAATTGAAGGATGAGGGATATAATGAAAAAATTTAAGCTAATCATTATTTTGATGGCAGTGCTATTTATATTTGCAGCCTGTGATAAGAAGGATAATGCATCAGTTTCAGATCAGAAAAATCCGGATGGGGTTTCACAAGAGGAAGATTTAAAGTACCTAGATGCGACATTACCCACAAAAGACAGGGTATCCAGCCTACTAGGTCAAATGTCCCTGGAGGAGAAGGCAGGCCAGATGCTTCAAGCTGAGCGTAATAGAGTTACGGTGGAGGATATGACTGATCTAAAACTCGGTTCCGTGCTCAGCGGCGGAGGTTCCGTCCCAGGAGACAATACCTTGGTGGATTGGCAGGATATGTTTGCCCAGCTTCAATCAGCAGCCATGAAAACATCACACAAGATACCGGTGCTTTACGGCGTCGATGCCGTTCATGGACTCGCTATAGTAAAGGGTGCAGTTGTGTTCCCGCATAATATCGGTTTAGGGGCAGCAAATGATGCTGATCTAATGTATCAAATGGGGGCAGCAGTTGCAGAAGAGATGAAACTTACGAACGTCTTATGGAACTTTTCACCCTGTGTTGCAATCAGCACAGATCCTAGGTGGGGGAGAACCTACGAAAGCTATTCCAGTGATGTGGAAATTGTCACACCTCTGGCAGAAGCTTTCTTGAAAGGCCAGGCAGACCATGGAGTTGTAGATACGCTGAAGCATTATGTAGCAGATGGTGGGACTACCTACGGTACAGGTGAAATAAACGATTTGCTTGACCGCGGTGACTCACGTTTGTCAGAGGAAGAATTAAGAGCGACCCACTTATTACCATATCAGGCATTAGTACAATCCGGAGCAAAAATAGTCATGCCTTCTTTTAGCTCTTTTAACGGAGTAAAAATGCATGAACATAAATATCTGCTCACAGATGTCCTAAAAGGTGAATTAGGCTTTGAAGGTTTTGTAGTATCTGACTGGGAAGCAATGACTGCTTTAAGCGGTAAAAACTTTAAAGCAAATATCTCTTTGGCAATTAATGCAGGTGTTGATATGCTGATGGAACCAAATAATTATAATGATGCAATTGATGCAATTATAAGCAGTGTTAAGAAAGGAAATATTTCTGAAGAAAGAATAAATGATGCGGTTAGCCGTATATTAACCGTCAAATTTGATCTTGGGTTATTTGAAGACCCTTATCAGGAAAATGTAAGCCATGAAGTGACAGAGCTAGGTAGCGAAAAATATCGCGATCTTGCAAAGCAATTGGTTGAAAAATCCCTGGTTTTATTAAAAAATGATAATGCAACTCTTCCGTTAAAGCAAGGTCAGAAGGTATTTGTCACTGGCCCCGCATTAAATGATATAGGTATGCAAGTTGGTGGCTGGGGTTTATCCTGGCAGGGACAATTAGATAATGGAAAAGGAAAAATAACGGAAGGTATTACAATTTTAGAGGGTTTGAAGGAATATGGGGAAACCTATGGCCTTGAAATTATAACGGACATAGATAAAGCAGCAGACGCCGATATTGTTATCATGGCAATCGGTGAAGTTCCTTACTCTGAATATCAAGGTGATACAACGGACCTGTCCATTACCGGCAAGAAAGCACATTCGGAAAATAAAAGTACTATTAAGTTTGTAGACAGCCTTAATAAACCAGTGGTAACACTGATTGTGGCAGGAAGAAATGTTATAATAAACGAATATATGGACAGCTGGGACAGTATTGTTATGTGCTATTTGCCTGGTACGCAAGGGGATGGTATTGCCTCTGTATTATGCGGTGAAAAACCCTTCACCGGAAAACTTCCCATGCCTTATTACAAGCAGGTGGAGGATATCGGTGAGGTAAATGCAAAAATTTTATTTGAAACAGGGTATGGGTTAACTTACTAATTAGTTTCGAAAAAGCCATACATATTTACGTAAAAGCGGGATTGATGTATAATATAAGGATTAAATCAGTAAACATTAGAAAGTATGTTTTACTGATTTAGTCCTTTTTTCATAATATAGTAAAATAAAAATTAACTGTAAAGCATTCACTGTTACGGCAGATTACGCGCAGATGCGGTCGATATCTTCTCCACTAAGAGATTCATTGTCCAACAATTCTACCGTTATTTTTTCGAGCAGATTAAGATTGGATTGAAGTAATTTTTTGGTATCTTCGTACAGGCTATTCATTTGTGCTCTGCATTTACCGACAAGTTGGTTGTCAGTACCATTTTCTAGAACATCCATGCTAAATAATCCCATGTCCGGATCCATTCCAAATTTATTAATATAGTCTAGAATAAGGGAAGAAGCCTTCTGTATATCATTGCTGGCACCAGTGGTTACTTCTCCCGCACCAAAAATCAATTCTTCGGCAACTCTGCCTGCTAGTAGTACTTGAATGTTTCCTTTGATTTGACTCAGACTCTGATACATGGTATCCTTCGGAATGCTTAAATTGAAGCCACCGGCACCACGGACACTGGGAATAATGGTCACCTTGGATATAAAATGCTCTGGTAATAGCAGTGTGGTTGCCAAGGCATGTCCTGCTTCATGATAAGCGGTAATTTTACGATCGCGGTCAGTAATATAACTGCGATCTTGTATCGGTGCTCCTGCAATTACCATATAAAACGCTTTTTCAATGTGCTGACTGTTGATGACATCTTGCTTTTCATTGGCAGCATTGATAGCGGCCTCATTAAGCAAATTTTCCAACATAGCACCACTGAAAAATACCGTAGACTTAGAGAGGGCATGCAAGTCTACATCAGAAGATAAGGGCTTTACATTGGCATACAAGGATAGGATTTTTTCTCGCGCATTTACATCCGGCAAGCCAATTTCTATTTGACGATCAAAGCGACCCGGACGAAGTAAGGCTTCATCTAGAGTATCCAACCGATTGGTTGCACCGATTACAACAATCCCGCAGTTTTCATGGAAACCGGACATTTCAGTCAATAGTGCATTCAAGGTTTGATCACGTTCATCGTTACTGGCTGAGACATTTCGAGCTCTCTTTTTCCCGATAGCGTCAATTTCGTCAATAAATATGACAGCCTTTTCATTTTTTTTGGCTTTTTGAAATAGACTACGGATACGGCTCGCCCCGACACCAACATACATTTGAACAAAGTCAGAGCCACTCATGGCATAAAAAGGAACATTTGCTTCACCCGCAATGGCCTTTGCCATCAACGTCTTACCGGTTCCGGGAGGACCATAAAGTAAAAGCCCCTTTGGCATTCTTGCACCGACGGCTGCATATTGTTCAGGCTCCTTGATAAACTGTATGATATCCTTCACCATGGATTTTGCTTCCGTATTGCCGGCCACCTGGTCTAAGGTGATGTGAGATGTGTTTTTTGACTTCTTATTTGCATTCGAGATTAACTTGGAATTGCTACCTCTTCGGGCGTACAATATTCCACCTATAATTAAAAACACTAATATTACCTGAAGTATATTAGAAGTACTATTACTACTATAGCTGACTGTAATATCATTGACTAATAAAAATTCCGTAAAGGCTTCTGTCTTTGGATTTGGTACAGTATAAGGACGATTCGGTTCATCTTTTAGCAATGCCTTAAAGGTGTTTCCACTTTCCGCTAAAATAGCCTCGTCAATTCGGTTTTGATCTACTGCCTCTAAAAATGAGGGGTAGGACATTTTTAAGGCGGGTTTATTAAAATAATAAAAGCCTGCCAGACCAGCGATAAGAAGAAGCAAGAAAGACAAGACAATCAAATGAGCTTTTTTCACAAAACGACCTCCTAGTGATGAATAAATAACGATAAAGAGTTCCTTATTCAATTGTATCATCTTTATTCAGGTTTTCCAGATTTAATTTATGGTAAGTATGTTTGAATACTCCAGAATTGAGAGTTGTTTCACATCAAGAAAAATAAAATAATAATACCTTAACATAAAATATGCACCTTTATGGGCTTGGCAAAAGGCTTCGCTCCTACTATAATTAACTATGTTGCAATGCTTAGGAAAGCTTAGCGAAGAACAAAAGTGGAAGCTACATAAAAACGGAGGAATTTAAGTGAAAAAGGTATCTAAATTTATAAATGTAAGCCTTATATTAATGTTGATAGCATCCCTTGCATTTGCAACGGGCTGTAAGAAAGAGGAAAAGTCTAATTCTGAGACATTGGTATTAACCGTAGATGATTCAAAAGTATATTTGGATGAAATGATGTATCATATTATGCTAGCTGAAATGCAAGGTCAACTTTATGCTTCCTTTGTGGAAGGTGAAGAAAATTATTGGGATATATTAAATGATGATGGCAGTACCATAGGGGAAGCCTCGAAGGATTTGGCAATTCAAAATGCAATTAAATATGAATTATTCTATCAATTAGCGATAAAAGAAGGTTATACATTAACCGAAGAAGAAAAGGAAATAAGCAAGAGCCAGGCAGATAACATAATAAAAAGTGTTGAGCCAACGCAATTTCAAAGTACAGAATTAACCGAAGAAAAATTATTGCAAATTCAAGAAAAAATTGCAATAGGAATCAGATATTATAATGATTACCTAATTAAGCTCGGTGTTGATGAAGAAGCTATTAAGGCAAAGATACCTACGGCTGACTACAAACAATATGATATTCAGTATATCTTTGCGGGAGAACAGCAATACGATGATCTTAAGTCTCTGCTTGAGATAGCAAAAACAACGGAGGACTTGACTACGCTCACAAATGATACAAATTTGACTTCCGGTAATCTATCCTTTTTAGAGGGAGCAGGCACTTTTGGGGAAGAAACAAATCTGGAAGATGTAATTAAAGCAATGGCCGTTGATGAAGTAAGTGATATTGTTGAAACCGTAAAGGGGCACTATATTATTAAACTTACGGATAATAAGTCTACGAAGCTGTATGATGCAGCGGTAAGAAAAGAATTAGAAAAGGCAGTAACAGAGGTTTTTGAACCTGCGTATGATGCCCTAAAACAAGATCACAAGATTAAAATTGTGAATAAGGTTTGGGACCCAATTAAGATGGGGAGCACTACCATCAGCTCTAAAGAAAAAGAAAGTAATTAATTATATATGCTGAAAGTGTAACAAAAAGCGATATCTGTAGTTAAGACATTGAGCCAGATTTTAACTTTATCTTAATTCGATAAGGAAGTTATTATAGGGTAAAATGGAAAATCTAGATATCGCTTTTGCTATATAATCTAAAGATTTCATAGAGGAAAATATTATAATTCTAAAAAAATGATACCATTCACAAAATATTTCCATTATATCAAAAACTATTCTTATGTATGATAGAAACAAGAGATGACAGATGGAGGATTTAGTATGGCTAAAACAACTGCGACATTAAAAACAGTCCAGAAAATTGGATTTAAGAATACCATGCGGAAATGGTGGGGTCAAAAATATCTGCAATTTATGGTTTTACCCGGTATTATCTGGATGTTCGTATTCAATTATATTCCAATGGGTGGTATTGTTATAGCATTTAAGAAATATAAAATAACAAAACCAATTTCTGAAGCACCCTGGGTTGCTTTAAAATATTTCAAGGAGTTTTTCAATGATTCAAATTTTGGGGATGTTTTGACTAACACCTTGGGTATCAGTATATTAAAACTTCTTATAGGATTTCCATTACCAATACTATTTGCACTTTTAGTTAATGAGATAAGGGGAATAAAGTTCAAAAAAATTTCTCAGACTCTTTCCTACCTTCCTCACTTTCTTTCGTGGGTAGTACTTGGCGGTATTTTAACAACCTGGCTGGCAAAGGATGGAGTTATTAATGATTTCCTTGTGGCAATTAATATACTAAAAGAACCGATATCCTTCTTAGGTGGACCGCAATACTTTTGGGGACTTGCTTTAATTTCCGATAGTTGGAAGGAACTTGGGTGGGCGGCGATTATCTATCTTGCTGCAATTGCCGGAGTGGACCAGCAGCTGTATGAAGCTGCAACCGTAGATGGAGCAACAAAGATTCAGAAGATTATTTATATTACATTACCATCCATTACCGGTACGATTGCTATCATGCTTATCTTACAGGTATCCACATTACTCAATACAAATTTTGATCAAATGATGATATTAAAGAACCAAATTAACGTATCTCGTAGTCAGGTTATTGATACATACGTTTATCAAGTGGGTATGCAAATGGGTAAATACTCCTATGCAACAGCAGTTAACCTTTTCAGATCAGTGATAGCATTGTTTCTGCTATTAATTTCGAATAAGACATGTAAAAAATTGCTGGGCAGGTCGCTATATTAGGGGGGAGATTGGCATGAAAAGATCAAGAATTAGTAAGATTAAACGTTCGAAAGGAACATTTATATTTGATACAATTAATACGGCTTTCATGATATTAATTTGTTTCCTCTGTATCTATCCAATTTGGTATGTTATCGTTAACTCCTTTAATGATGCAAAAGATGCAATGATGGGTGGTATTTATTGGTGGCCAAGGATGTTTTCACTAGATAATTATACTACAGTGTTCGAAGATAGTAGTGTGTTACAGGCATTTAAAGTTACTATCGGTAAGACACTGATAGGTACATCGCTTAATGTTTTCTTTACCGCTATGGTTGCATATCCCCTTTCTAAAAATAATTTGGTCGGAAGAAAGTGGTATATGGCAATGGGTACCGTAACCCTGTTTTTTGGCGGTGGTATCATACCGGTGTTCATAATGTTTAAAAAGCTTTATTTATTAAATAATTTTTTGGTTTACATAATTCCGGCAGCATTCAACTTCTTTAACTTATTAATATTCATCAATTTTTACCGAGAAATCCCCAGTGCACTAGAGGAGTCCGCAAGAATTGATGGAGCCAGTGACTGGAAAATATTCATGAAAATAATTATACCGCTATCAAAGCCGGTACTTGCAACAATAGCCCTTTTTGCAGGAGTTGGACAGTGGAATGACTGGTTTGGCGGATTAATGTTTATGACAACTCGAACTGATTTGGAGCCAATTCAAACCTATCTGTATCGTATGGTTGCCCAGGTTGGATCTAGCCAAGTAGCAGGTTCTATATCAGCTTCCAATATTACCGCTTCCGATACCACTTCAACTTCGATTAAGCTGGCTACTATGGTTATTACTACATTGCCTATATGCTGTGTCTATCCATTCCTTCAAAAGTATTTCGTTAAAGGAATGATGGTTGGTGCAGTTAAGGAATAAATGCAATTATTATTTAAAGGGAGGAAAAACAATGAAAAAGAGTTATTCAAAAATCCTTGCTCTTTTACTAATCCTAGTTATGGCAGTTACTGCAGTAGGATGTAAAAAAGACGAGAAAGAACCGGTTGTTAATGATACGCCGGCAGCAGTAGAAACAGAACCAACAGAAGCACCAGAGGTTGATGCTCCTGAAGCTACACCTGTAGTTGAAGAGGCTGTTGTACCCGGTTGGCAGGCAAACGCAGCTGATAAAGTAGATCTTACTTGGTATATCAACTTTTCTTGGTTTACCACACCTTGGGGCGAAAATTTAATTTCTAAGACTATTACTGAAGAAACAGGTTGTAATGTTCAATTTATAGTTCCTGCAGGAAACGAAGCAGAGAAACTTAATTCATTAATCGCTTCAGATTCACTACCAGATCTTGTTACTCTTGGATGGTGGGAAGGCCAAGTAGGCCAGATGATAGAAGATGGTATGGTTTATGCATTAGATGAATTAGCAACAGAATATGATCCTTATTGGTTTGAAGTTGCAGATCCAGGTCGTATTGGTTGGTTTACGAAAGAAGATGGACATATTTATGGCTATCCAAACTCATCTTTTTCACCAGCTGACTATGAAAAATATGATAATATTTCTTCTAACCAGACATTTTTAGTACGTAAAGATATATATGAAGCTATAGGTAGCCCTGACATGACTACTCCTGATGGATTTATAGCTGCTGTTAAAGCTGCGAAAGAACAATTCCCAGAAGTAAACGGTCAGTCCTTAATTCCAGTTGGTGCTCATGAATTTGGAGCTATTGGAAATTCTTCATTTGATCAATATTTATGTAACTTTTTAGCAATTCCTTATGAAAAAGACGGTTTACATTATGACAGATACACAGATCCAGAATTAGTAAGATGGTTAAAGGCATTTAGAGTATTAGGTGCAGAAGGCTATTTAGTTGATGATATCTTCATTGATAAGAGAGCACAAATGGAAGAAAAAATTGCTCAAGGCCGTTATTTCTGTATGTTATACCAAAGAACTGACTTAGCTGATCAAGAAAAGATACTTTTTGCAAATGATCCAAACAGTATTTATATTGCAGTAGATGGTCCTAAGGACTCTGCAGGTGATCCTCATACATTACCTGGTACTGGAATTAATGGATGGACAGTTACTATGATTTCTAAAAATTGTAAACGTCCGGACCGTGCACTTCAATTATGTTCCTACCTAATGAGTGAGCATGGACAGCTTATGACTTGGTTAGGCGTTGAAGGCGTAACTTGGGATAATGTTGATGGTGTTCCTACAATGAAACAAGAAGTTAGAGATTTATTAACATCAGATAGAGCAGCGTATGATAAACAATACGGTTCTGATTCAGCATACTGGATGTTCCAGGACAACGCTATGGCTCTTACATGGGCAGTTCCAACTGCAGAACCACTTGGACAGATGGAAAGATGGACATTCCCTTATGTTATGACAACTTCACCATATGATGTTACTTTGGCTGCTGGTTCAGAAGAGGCTGATATTCGTGCTATGGTTGATAATGAATGGGGCGTAGTTCTACCTAAACTTCTATTAGCTAAAACAGAAGCAGAATTTGATGAGATTTGGGCTGCATTCATTCAAAAGCGTAAAGATTTTGGAATTGATAAGGTAATAGCTGTCAATACCGAAATGATGAACGCTAATAAAGCTAAATTGGGATTAAAATAATATTGTATTAAAATATAAGCCCAGAGGAAAAACAGCCTGATGGTAACATCAGGTTGTTTTTTTCCTTGAAATATTATATAATTATTAAGATAGAATAGCTTTATAACACTAGACAAGAGGCTTACTATGTAGTGTTTTTATCTCGATACATAGGGGAGGAATAATGAAGAATATTAAAGGTCGCTTTTCGTCTCTAAAATTAAGCCATAAATTCACATTCCTTATTA
>Ga0209724_1002155_pt1 | contig 17090 bp, 11 predicted proteins | sample grotaG_FD_184143 | JGI IMG/M metagenome (GOLD analysis project Ga0209724, IMG submission 184143) | Glacier valley bacterial and archeal communities from Borup Fiord, Nunavut, Canada, to study Microbial Dark Matter (Phase II) -... | ecosystem: Environmental > Aquatic > Freshwater > Ice > Glacier ...
CCCAGGCGGTCGCGCCGGCGCTCATGCGGAACAGGCCCAACAGCGCGCCGGGCGCGCCGGGCGCACGGCGCCGTTCGGTCAAGTGGCCGCGCCGAACACGGCCTGCCACAACGCGAGCACCGCGTCGCGCTGCGTGGCCATCGCGTCGGGGGCGACCTGCGTGGGCTGCTCGTCGAGCCGAGCCCGGTGCTGCGCCCGGCGCAGTTCGCGGTAGGCGTCGGCGGCGTTGCGGCCCACCCCTGGCGCCAACAGACCCAGCGTTTCGGCGCGCTGCAGCAGCGCGATGTTGCCGACGTCGTCGAGCAGTTCGGCGTGCGCCGCGCCATGCGCGAGCACCAGCAGCTGCACCGCGAACTCCACGTCCATCATGCCGCCGGCGCTGTGCTTAACGTCGAAGCGGCCCGCCTTGACCGGGTGGGCGGCGCGCACCTTCTCGCGCATCGTGCGCACCTCGGCGCGCAGCGCAGCCACGTCGCGCGAAGCGCGCAGCACGGCGCAGCGCACGGCATCGAAGCCGGCTTCCAGCGGCGCCCAGCCGGCGCACCAGCGCGCCCGCGTCAGGGCCTGGTGCTCCCAGGTCCACGCGGTGTTGCTGCCCCGGCCGGTCTGGTACTTCTCGAACGACGCGAGCGAGGTGACGAGCAGGCCCGAATTGCCGTTCGGCCGCAGCGCCGTGTCGATGTCGAACAGCTCGCCGGCCGCCGTGCGCAGCGTGAGCCAGTTGATCAGCTTGCGCACGAACGCGGCATAGACCTCGGCGGCGAGGTCGGCATCGGGCTCGTCGGCGTCGTCGTAGAGGAACACCACGTCGAGGTCGCTGCCGTAGCCCAGCTCCTTGCCGCCGAGCTTGCCGTAGGCGATGACGGCCAGGCGCGGCGCCTCGCAGTGCGGCATTCGCGCCGCCTGCTTCAGGTGCTTCCAGGCCCAGCACATGGCCATCGACAGCGTGGCGTCGGCCAGGGCCGACAGGTCGTCGGCCACCTCTTCGACGCTGATGTGGCCCTCCACATCGCGCACCAGCGTGCGGAACACTTCGGCGTGGTGGGCGCGGCGCAGCGTGTCGAGCAGCGACTCTTCGTCGGCCTGGCCCGAACGCTCCCAGGCGTCGTGGCGGTCTTCGAGTTCGCGCGTGTACTCGGTGGCACTGAAGCGGCTGTGCAACAGCCGCTCGTCGGCGAGTTCGTCGATTACGCCGGGGTGCAGCATCAGGTAGCGCATCGGCCAGCGCGCCAGGCCCAGCAGGCGCAGCAGCCGGCTCTGCACCTCGGGGCGCTCGACCAGCATCGCCAGGTAACTTTCGCGGCGCAGCAGCGGCACGACCCAGTCGACGAAGCGCGTGGCCGCGTCCATCGTGCATGCGCCTTCGGTCACGGCCTGCGACGCGCGGTGAATCAGCCGCGCCAGACGCAGCTTGCTGTCGTCGCGCAGCATCTGGATCTTTGGCGAGTCGCACAGTGGCTTCACGCGCGCGGCCAGCTCGGGTTGCAGTTGTTCGATGAACGCGTCGCTGTCGATCGGCTGGGGCGGCAGGCCGCAGCTGCGGCAACCGGCAACGGCGTTGCCCGCCGCCGGCGCGCGGCCGTCGTGCAAGAGCGCATCGAACTCGGTCGCGACGAACTCGCGCACCTCGCCCAGCTGGTCGAGCAGCTCGCAGGCGCGCGCGTCGCAGGCGAGACCAAGGCTGCGCGCAATCCAGTTCAGGTCGGCGTCGTTCGTGGGCAGCAGATGCGTCTGCTGGTCGTCGAGGTACTGGATGCGGTGCTCGACGCGGCGCAGGAACTCGTACGCCGCAGCCAGCCGCTGCGCACTCGCCGGCTTCATCAGCCCGCCGGCGGCCAGCTTGTCGAGCGACTTGAGCGTGGAGCGCGTGCGGATCTCGGGGAACTGCCCGCCGCGCGCCACCAGCAGCAGCTGCACGATGAACTCGATCTCGCGGATGCCGCCACGCGACAGCTTCACGTCATTCGCGCGCTCGGGCCGGCCGGCGGCGCGGCGCTGCGCTTCTTCGCGCACCTTGGCATGCAGTTGGCGCAGGCCCTCGAACACGCCGTAGTCGAGGTAGCGGCGGTACACGAACGACGTGACGAGCCCGCGCAGCGCCAGCGCGCGCCCGCTCTTCACGCTGGCCAGCGGCGCCACCACGCGGCTCTTCAGCCAGGCGAAGCGCTCCCACTCGCGGCCCTGCACCTGCAGGTATTCCTCGAGCATCGCCAGGCTCACGGCCGGCGGGCCGGAGCTGCCGTTCGGGCGCAGCATCAGGTCGACGCGGAACACGAAGCCGTCTTCGGTGGTCTCGCCGATGAGCGTGTACAGGCTCTTCGCCACGTCGCCGAAGTACTCGTGCGCGCTGACCTGCTGCGGCCCGTCGGTCTGGCCGTCTTCTTCGTACACGTAGACGAGGTCGATGTCGGACGACACGTTCAACTCGCGCGCACCGAGCTTGCCCATGCCGACGACCCAGAACTCGATGCGCTCGCCCGCCGCGTTGCGTGGCGCACCGTAGCGCAGGTCGTGGTCGGCCTGGGCTTGCGCGAGCGCGCGGTCGAGCGTCACTTCGGCCAGCTCGGTCATGACGCAGGTGATGTCGGCCATCGGCGCGGCGTGTTCCACGTCGAGCACGGCCAGGCGCTCGAGCACGAGCTGGCGCGTCACGCGCATGGCACTGGCCAGCGGCCGGCCTTGTGCCATGAAGGTGGCGATCAGCGCATCGATGGTGTCGCGCGTCGGCAGGCCGGTTGCAAGCATCGGCAACTCGGCACCGTAGCGGCGCCGGATGCGCCGCACGAAGCGGCTGTGGTCGGCGGTGGCCGGGCCGGTGTCCGGCGCATCGGCCAGCGCGGCGAAACCGGAATCGACCGCAGCGGCCGAATTGGCGACGACGGGGGCAACAACCGCAGCAACGGGCGCCAGGCCCATCGTTGAAAGCACAGTTTTGGGTGGGGCTTGCACGGTCGGTGGCAGCAGCGTGTGTGCTAGATTGACCCGCCAGCCACGGCGCATGCAAGGCGGTGGTTGGCGATGGGCTTGCGCTGAGCGGCGGCCCCGCACCGATCAGCGGCGTGCTGCACCTTGACCTGCCGACCCGAAGGCTGGAGCACCGAAGTTTTCATGTCCTTGATCCCGCCTGCCTCGCCCCAGCCCACGGGTGCTGCTGCACCCGCGCCGCCCGTTGCCCACAACCTGCGCACCACTTCGTCATCTACGCCGTTGCGTTGGGTGGCGCGCGTGGCTGTCGGCCTGACCACCGTCTTCGTCAGCTTGTTGCTGATCGCGTGGCTGGCGATTTACGCAATGATTCTGCCCCACATCGAAGAGTGGCGTGAACCCATAGAAGCCCGCGCCACCCGGGCGTTGGGGGTAACGGTGCGCATCGGCCACATTGCGCTGCGCTCGAGTGGCTGGGTGCCATCGATCGAGCTGGCCGACGTGGTCTTGCTCGACGCCCAGCAGCGCCCCGCGCTGCGCCTGCCGCGCGTGTTCGCAGCGGTGTCGCCGCGCTCGCTGCTGAGCTGGCAGCTGCGCTTCGAGCAGCTGCTGATCGACGGTGCCGAGCTCGAAGTGCGGCGCGACGCAACCGGCCGCATTCTCGTCGCCGGCCTGGTCTTCGACGGCGCGCAGGCAGGCGACGGCCGCGCCGCAGACTGGTTCTTCGCGCAACACGAGTTCGTGATTCGTGGCGGCGCGCTGCGCTGGGTCGACGAGTTGCGCGGCGCCGCACCGCTTGCGTTGCGCGACGTGCAGTTCGCGGTGCGCAACGGCCTGCGCCTGCACGAGCTGCGGCTCGACGCCACGCCGCCGCTCGAATGGGGCGACCGCTTCAGCATCAGCGGCCGCTTCACGCAGCCGCTGCTGGCGCGCCACGGCGACTGGGAACGCTGGAGCGGCCCGGCCTACGCAAGCCTGCCGCGCGCCGACCTGCAGCTGCTGCGCCAGCACGTGGCGCTGCCCTTCGACCTGCGCGAAGGCGTGGGGGCACTGCGCGGCTGGTTCGAGTTGAAAGACGGCCAGCCTGTGGCCGCCACGGTCGACCTGGCCCTGCGCGCCGTCGCGCTGCGCCTGGCGCCCGACGTGGACCTGCTCGACGTGGACGAGATCGAAGGCCGCTTCACCGCGCAGCGCGATGCCGAGGGCGCGCAGATCGCGCTGCAGCGCTTCACCTTCCTGACCGGCGACGGCATTCGCTGGCCGCAGGGCGACCTGCGCCTGGCGTGGCGGCAGCGCGCCGGCCAGCCGGCAACGGGCGGCAGCTTCAGCGCGCAGCGGCTCGACGTGGGGCAGATGGCGCAGATTGCCTCGCGCATTCCGCTCGGCGGCGCGCTGCAGCGCCTGCTCGCGGAGCTGAACCCGCGCGGCACCGTCGTGGGTCTCGACACGCAGTGGACCGGCCCGCTCGATGCGCCCACGCACTACCGCGCCAAGGGCGCGCTCGCGAACCTGGCGCTCGCAGCGCGGCCGTCCGATGCGGCCGGTGGCGTGGGCCGCCCGGGCCTGCGCGGCGCGACGATGCAGTTCGACGCGACCGAGGCCGGCGGCCAGGCGCGCGTTGTCATGAACGGCGGCGAGCTGCACCTGCCGGGCGTGTTCGAAGCGCCGGTGGTGCCGCTCGATCAGCTCAGCGCGCAACTGCTGTGGAAGATCGAGGCGGCTGTTGCTGCGCCCCCTGCAAAGCCGGCCGCAACGGCACCCGTACGCGCCCCCGCGCCCGCCCCCAAAGCTGCTGCCACCCCGCCGGCCGAGCCACCGCAAGCTCCCCCGCCGCAACTGAGTGTGCAGGTCAAGGACATGCGCTTCAGCAACGCCGACGCCAGTGCCGAACTGAACGCCACCTGGCACACCGGCGCGGGCCCGTCGTCCGCGCACGGCGGGCGCTTTCCGGGGCGGCTGGAGCTCGAAGGCAAGCTCAGCAACGGCACGGCCGCGCGCACCTTCCGCTACCTGCCGCAGGGCCTGCCGAAAGACGCACGCCGCTATGTCGAGAGCGCGGTGCTCGGCGGCAAATTGGCGAGCGCCACCTACCGCGTCAAGGGTGATCTGTGGGACTTCCCGTTCAACAGCGCACGCAGCGCCAAGGACGGCGAGTTCCGCATCACCGCCAAGCTCGACAACGTGGGCTTCGCGTTCGTGCCGAGCCTGCCGGCCCCCGCCGCCCCGTCGCCCTGGCCGGTGTTGACGGGCGCCACCGCCGAGCTGGTGCTCGACCGCAACACGCTCGAGATCCGCAATGGCAACGCCCAAATGGCGGGGCTCGGCGTGCGCGGCCTTCAGCTCGCCATTCGCAACCTCGACACCGACAGCGTGCTCTCGCTCGACGCGACCGCGCGCGGCCCGCTGGCCGAGATGCTGCGCGTGGTGGCCACCACGCCCATCGGCGGCTGGACCGGCAAGGCGCTCGACGCAGCCACCGCCACCGGCAACGCCGGGCTCACGCTCAACCTCGGGCTGCCGCTGAACCGCATGAACACGGCCACCGCGCGCGGCAGCTTGCAGCTGGCCGGCAACGACGTGCGCATCAGCCCCGACACACCGCTGCTGGCGGGCGCCAAGGCGCGCATCGACTTCACGCAGAAGGGCTTCAACGTGGTCGGCGCCACGGCCCGCGTGTTCGGTGGCGACGCCAGCTTCGAAGGCAGCCAGCAGGCCGACGGCATGGTCCGTTTCAACGGCCAGGGCACGGCCAGCGCCGAGGGCCTGCGGCGCGCTCCCGAGTTGGGCCTGCTGGCGCGACTGGCCGGCTCGATGAGCGGCCAGACCGGCTACCGCATCAACGCCGCACTGGTGCGCGGGCAGCCCGAGTTCACGCTCACCAGCACGCTCACCGGCCTGGCCATCAACCTGCCGGCACCGCTGAACAAGCCGGCCGACGTGGCCTGGCCGCTGCGGGTGCAGACGAGCCTGGATGCGGCCGGTGCGGCCACCGGCGCCGCCGTGCGGGACGTGGTGCGCGACACCGTTCGCGTGGAACTGGGCAGCGTCTTGCAAGCACAGTGGCAGCGTGAGCTGGGTGGTGATGCGCCACGCGTGCTGCGCGGCGGCATCGGCGTGCTGGAGCCCGCGCCGCAGCCGCTCTCGGGCGTGGCTGCGCACATCAACCTCAGGGCACTCGACCTCGACGCGTGGGAAGCGGCGGCCGACAAGCTCTTCGGCGGGGCCGACAAGCCCGCCGGCGTAGGCGACAAGCCAGCGGGCTCGGGCAGCGCCACCAGCCCCTACGAGCCCGACACCATCGCGCTGCGCGTGCAGGAGCTGAGCACCGGCACACGCAAGCTCACGCACCTGGTCGCGGGCGTGTCGCAAGACGCGGGCATGTGGCGCGCCAACCTGGACGCCGACCAGCTCAACGGCTATGTCGAGTACCGGCCGCCGTCGCGGCGCGGCCCCACGGCATCAGCAGCCGGGCGCGTTTATGCGCGGCTTGCGCGCCTGTCGCTGCCGAAGAGCGACGCCGACCAGGTCGAGAGCCTGCTCGACCAGCAGCCCGCCAACGTACCCGCGCTCGACATCGTGGTCGAAGACTTCGAGCTGCGCGGGCGCAAGCTCGGCCGCGTCGAGATCGAGGCGGTGAACCGCGCCACACCGCTGGGCTCGGGCCCGAGCCGCGAGGTGGTGCGCGAATGGCAACTCGCCAAGTTCAACCTGACCATGCCCGAAGCGCAACTTGCCGCCAGCGGCCACTGGGCGGTCGTCGGGCCCGCCGCCAACGGCCGGCCCGCGGTGCGCCGCTCGGTGATGGACTTCAAGCTCACGCTCGCCGACAGCGGCGCCCTGCTTGAGCGGCTCGGCACGCGCGGCGCCATTCGCGGCGGCAAGGGCGACATGTCGGGCACGGTCGCGTGGCTGGGCTCGCCGTTCGCGCTGGACTACCCGAGCCTCGCGGGCCAGATCAACGTGAACATCGAGGCCGGCCAGTTCCTGAAGGCCGACCCGGGTGCGGCGCGGCTGCTCGGCGTGCTGAGCCTGCAGTCACTGCCGCGCCGCTTGTCGCTCGACTTCCGCGACCTGTTCCAGCAAGGCTTCGCGTTCGACAGCATCACCGGCGATGTGAAGGTGAGCCAGGGCGTGGCGCAGACCAACAACCTGCGCATGCGCGGCGTGCAGGCCGCCGTGCTGATGGAAGGCAGCGCCGACATTGCACGCGAAACGCAGGACCTGCGCGTGGTCGTGGTCCCCGAGATCAACGCCGGCACCGCCGCCCTCGCCTATGCCGTCATCAACCCGGCCATCGGCCTGGGCGCGTTCCTGGCGCAGGCGCTGCTGAAGAAGCCGCTGACCGAAGCCGGCACCCGCGAGTTCCACGTCAGCGGGCCGTGGGCCGACCCGAAGGTCGAGCCGGTGCAGCGCAAGCTGTTCGGCGCGGTGCCTGCGGCGGCGGATGCGGCCGGGTCGTCGCCCGCGCCGGCATCCGCGCCTGCCGCCAAGCCCTGAACCGCCATGACGCCATCAGGTACGAAACCATCGAGCTATCGAACCATCGAACCATCGAACTATGAAGAGGCCCGCATGAAGATCGCCGCCATCCAGATGGTCTCGACCACCGACGTCGCGCAGAACCTGGAAGCCGCGCGCCGGCTGGTTGCCGAGGCCGCCAGCCGGGGCGCGCAGCTGATCGGTCTGCCCGAGTACTTCTGCCTGATGGGCCGGCGCGACGGCGACAAGCTCGCCGTCGCCGAGCCAGCGGGCACCGCCGAAGCACCGGGCGCCGGTCCGATCCAGCAGATGCTGTCGAGCGCCGCGCGCGAGCACGGCGTGTGGCTGATGGGCGGCACCCTGCCGATCCAGGGCAGCGACCCGAGCCGCGTGTGGAACGCCAACTGCGTCTACGCCCCCGACGGCCGGCTCGCCGCGCGCTACGACAAGATCCACCTCTTCCGCTTCGACAACGGCCGCGAGCACTACGACGAGGGTGTGGCCATTCAACCGGGCAGCGCGCCGGTGGCGATGCAGGCGGGCGGGCTGAAGGTGGGCTTGAGCGTGTGCTACGACCTGCGCTTTCCGGAACTGTATCGGGCTTTGATGGGGGCGGTGGGGCCGGTAGGGGCCAGCCCGTGCGACGTGATCGCCGTGCCCGCCGCCTTCACGCACACCACGGGCCTCGCGCACTGGGAACTGCTGCTGCGCGCGCGGGCGGTGGAGAACCAGGCCTACGTCATCGCCCCCGCCCAAGGCGGCCAACATGAGAACGGCCGCCGCACCTTCGGCCACACCATGATCGTCGACCCCTGGGGCCAGGTGCTGGGCGTGCTGGCCGAGGGCGAGGGCGTGGTGATTGCGGAGCTGGATGCGGCGCGGTTGGCGTCAGTGCGGCGGCAGCTGCCAGCGCTGGAGCATCGGCGGTTGTGAGTCATCTGCCATGCGCACGCGCTGAATGGTCGCGTGCTCGCCAGCAGTGTGCTCACGCGCGCACACACCCTGAGCGATAACCACCGCAGCCTCAAAACAGAAAGTTTGATCCATCCCAACGGCGAGTGGGCGCACGATGATCGCCGACCTGGGCATGCCGGAGGTGCTGTCGCTGCGGTCGAGCGGGTCGCGGCCCGCGGCCGGTATCGTCGCCAGCCCGGTTCCCGCCAGTGCCAGCAGCGCCATCGCCCCGTGCCCATGCGCGTCGTTGACGACACGGAACTGGTCGAGGTCGATGAACAGCAGGGCGTGGGCGGCCTGGTGCATTAACGCGTGCCAAGCGCGACTGGGCTCGCCGGCATGCCGGAACACCGCCAGATCGCGCAACTAAAGTGCCGCGAGATGCTGCCGAAATTGAGACGACATGCCCTGGGACTTTCAGGGTCCGACCGCATCCGTCTGCAGCTCCGAAAGCCGACCGTCCAGTGACACAAGTGCCGCGCTCCTACACCACCATCGAAGTCGCCAAACGCCTCGGCGGCTCGCTGCAGACGGTCCAGCGCTGGGTCGATGCCGGCCACGTGAAGGCATGGAAGACCTTCGGCGGGCATCGAAGGATCGAGGCCGCAGGGGCGGAAATGCTCTTCAAGGAGCAAGAAGACCGCCTCGGCGCGGCGGCGGGTCCGAACGTCGTCAGTGCGGCGGCATCCCCGGTCAGCGTGGTTGTCGTGGACGACGACCCGCTGGACCGGGCGTTGTTGGTCACGCTGGTGCAGATGGCCCTGCCGAACGCAGCCGTTGAAGTGGCGGCCCACGGGTTTCAGGGCCTGGTTGCCATCGGCAGGACGGCGCCGCAGATCGTCATCATCGACATCCACATGCCGCACATGGACGGCTTCGAGATGATTCGCACCTTGCTGGAAGATGTCGAGATCAGGCCCCAAACCCTGATCGCTGTCTCCGCGATGTCTACCCATGAGTTGGCCGCAGTCGGCACCTTGCCCGCCGAAGTGCAGGTCCTCATGAAGCCATTGGACCGTGAGCGGTTCGTGTCGGCGCTTCGCGGCGCCAAGTCGACAGGCCCGGCAGGGCAGGGCGTCACATCGTGACTGCGCTCTTCAAATGGGCATACGTGCCTCGGCCTCATGCTGCACGCTTCGCACCATGGGCGGTGGCCCTGCTCGGCACTTGCGTCGCGGCCGCCGCCGGCCTGTGGCTGCAGCGCGCACTTGAGGCTCGGGCCGCGGTCGAATTTGGCCGCGCTGCTGCGCGCGTGGCCGAGGTTGTCGAGTCACGCATCCGGCAGCCGGTCTATGGGCTCAAGGGCGCCGCGGGCCTCTATGTAGCCAGCCGGGAGGTGCATCGGCGCGAGTTTCGCGCCTACGTCGGTTCCCGCGACTTGCCGCAGGAGTTTCCGGGCGTGCGCGGTTTCGGCTTCATTGAGCGGGTCGAGCGCAATGCCGTGCCCACGTTCGTGGCCAAAGTACAGGCCGACGAAGTGCCGCAGTTTGCCGTGCGCGAGCTGACCGCGCGGGGCCACGACGACCTCTACGTCATCAAGTACATCGAGCCTGCAGGGCCCAATGCGGCGGCACTCGGACTGGACGTCGGCTCCGAGCCGATCCGGCGCAACGCCGCCGAGCGCGCAGTGGCCACCGGGCTGCCCACGCTGACGGCGGTCGTCACGTTGGTGCAGGACGAACACCGCAGCGCCGGCTTTCTGCTCTTCCTGCCTGTCTTCAGGCACGGTGCCGACCCCACCACGCCGGTTCAGCGGCGCCAAGCCCTCGTCGGGTTGCTGTATGCACCGATGGTAGTGGGCGAGATCCTCGGTGCCGTGCCGGAAGTGGCCGCCGGGCTGGTGCATTTTCAACTCAGCGATGCGGCGGTCGGCAACACCTTCTTCGACTCCAGCGAGGGCCGGGGTACCGGCGCCGCGGGGGCCGCGGGGGCCGCTACTGCAGCTCGGGTGGGCCTTTCCCAGGACGAACGCAGGCTGTCGCTGTTCGGACGCGAGGCGGTGTTGCGCGTGCACAGCACGCCGCAGTTTGACGCCTTGCACGAAAACGCCTCGCCGTGGATCGTATTCGTCGTCGGTGCGCTTGCCAGCGCCTTGCTGGGGGCAGCGCTGGCGGTCCTGCTGCGGCAGCAGGCTTCGCTGCGCACGCGCGCCGAGGCGTTGGCCGAAGGCCTGACCGCCGAGCTGGAGCGCTTGGCGCAGGTGGTGCGACACACCAGCAATGCGGTGCTGATCACGGACCGCCAAACACGCATCACTTGGGTCAACGAGGGCTTCACCCGGATCACCGGCTACCACCTGACCGAGGCGCTTGGCAGGACCCCCGGCGAGCTGCTGAGCAGCGGCAAAGCCGACCCCGCGGTGCTGCAGACGCTGGCTGACGCGGTGATCTTGGGCACGGGCTGTCGGGTCGAGATCTTGAACCGCGCCAAGTCCGGCCACGAGTATTGGAACGATACCGAGGTCCAGCCCTTGCTCGATGCGAAGGGCGATTGCATCGCCTTCATGGAGATCGGCTCCGACATCACCGCCAGCAAGCAGGCCGAGGCCGCACTGCTCGCCAGCCAGGCGCTACTCGACAAGACCGGGCGCATCGCCGGCGTCGGCGGCTGGGCGGTGGAACTGGACACCCAGGCGATCGTCTGGAGCGACCAGACCTGCCGCATCCATGACTGCGAGCCCGGCCACCAGCCCGGGCTGGAGGAAGCCATCAACTACTACGCCCCCGAGGCGCGGGCGGTGGTGGCGCAGTTGGTGCAACGCTGCATCGACAGCGGCGAAGGCTTCGACTTCGAGCAGCCACTGCACACTGCGCAAGGCCGGGCAATCTGGGTGCGTTCAGTGGGTGAACTGGAAACCGCCGATGGCCGGCCACTGCGACTGGTGGGTACCTTCCAGGACGTCACGGTACGGCACCAGCTGGAAGCCGAGGTGCGACGCAAGAGCGAGCTCATCAACAGCGTCATCGAGAACCTGCCCTGCGGCCTGAGCGTGTTCGACGCCGATCTTCAGCTGGTGGCCTCGAACACCGAGTTCCGGCGCCTGCTCGACTTTCCCGAGACGCTGTTCGCCGGCCCGACCACACGTTTCGAGGACGTGATCCGCTTCAACGCCGCGCGCGGCGAGTACGGCCCGGGTGACGTCGAGGCGACCGTGCAGGCGATCGTCGAACGCGCGCACAGCCAGAGCGTCCAGCCGCACCAGTTCGAGCGTGTGCGCCCCGACGGCACGCCGCTGGAAATCCGCGGTGGCCCGATGCCGGGTGGCGGCTTTGTCACCACCTACACCGACATCAGCGCGCGCCAACGCGCCGAGGCCGAAGTGCAGCGCGTCAGTGCGCTGCTGCGCGGCTCCATCGACGCGCTGGACGATGCCTACGCGCTGTTCGACACCGACGACCGCATGGTGCTGTGCAACCAGCGTTACCGCGACCTGTACCCGCTGATCGGCGAACTGATGCAGCCGGGCGCGCGCTTCGAAGACATCGTCCGCGCCGGCGCCGAGCGCGGCCAATATGCCGATGCCGTCGGCCGCGTCGAGGCCTTTGTGGCCGAGCGTCTGGCCGCCCACCGCCAGCCCTCGTCGACGGTGACGCGACGCCTGGGCGACGGCCGCATCCTGCGCATCGGCGAGCGCCGCATGGCCGACGGCCACATCGTGGGCTTCCACGTCGACATCACCGAGTTCGTGCGCGCCACCGAGGCGGCTCAGGAAGCCTCGCGCTCGAAGAGCCAGTTCCTGGCCAACATGAGCCATGAGATCCGCACGCCGATGAATGCCATTCTGGGCATGCTGGCACTGCTGAAGAAGACCGGGCTGACCACACGCCAGGCCGACTACACCGGCAAGACCGAAGGCGCCGCGCGTTCTCTGCTGGGGCTGCTGAACGACATCCTCGACTTCAGCAAGGTCGAAGCCGGCAAGATGACGCTGGACCCGCACCCATTCCGCCCCGACCAGTTGCTGCGCGACCTGGCCGTGATTCTGGCGGCCAACACCGCGGGCAAGCCGATCGAGGTGCTATTCGACATCGACCCGCAGCTGCCGCCGGTGCTGGTGGGCGATGCGATGCGCCTGCAGCAGGTGCTCATCAACCTGGGTGGCAACGCGATCAAGTTCACGGCCCAGGGCGAGGTGGTGGTGTCGGTGGCGGTGGTCGGGCGCAGCGGCAACGCCGTGACGCTGGAAGTCGCGGTTCGTGACTCGGGCATCGGCATTGCGCCCGAAAACCAGCAGCGCATTTTCAGCGGCTTCTCGCAGGCCGAGGCCTCGACCACACGCCGCTTCGGCGGCACCGGGCTGGGACTGGCGATCTGCCAGCGCCTGGTGGGTCTGATGGGCAGCGAGCTGCGGCTGGACAGCGCGGTAGGCAGCGGCAGCCGCTTCCACTTCCGCATCGAGCTGGCCGTGGCCGACGAGCAGGCCGGCATCGAACTGGCGCCGCTGCGCCTGCGCCAACCCGTGGCCCTGCGGGTGCTGGTGGTGGATGACAACGCGATCGCACGCGACCTGATGGGGCGCATGGCCGAGTCCCTGGGCTGGCAGGTGACGCTGGCCGATGGCGGCGCAGCAGCGGTGGCCTGCCTGCAGGGCGAGGACGCCGCCTACGACGCCGTGTTCATCGACTGGCAGATGCCCGACCTGGACGGCTGGGGCACCTGCGCCCTGATTCACCAGGGCAGCCAGACGGTTGCCAAGCCCCTGCTCATCATGGTGACGGCCCACGGTCGCGAGATGCTGTCGCAGCGCAGCGCAGAGGAACAGGCGCGGGTGGGCGGTTTCCTGGTCAAGCCAGTCACGGCGTCGATGCTGTACGACGCGGTGGTCGACGCGCGGGCCGATCCGCATGCGCCGGCGCCATCACGCACCGCATCGAGCGCAGCCGTGCAGCGCCTGGCTGGCCTGCGCCTGCTGGTGGTGGAAGACAACGCCAACAACCAGCAGGTGGCGCGCGAACTGCTCGAGGACGAAGGTGCCTCGGTGCAGATCGCCGACAACGGCCTGCTCGCCGTCGAGGCGGTGGCGGCGGCCGACCCGCCGTTCGACGTCGTGCTGATGGACTTGCAGATGCCGGTGATGGACGGCTACACCGCCACCACCCGCATCCGCCAGGACCTGCAGCAGCTCACGCTGCCCATCGTCGCCATGACCGCCAATGCCATGGCGGCAGACCGCGAGGCTTGCCTGGCCGCGGGCATGAACGACCATGTCGGCAAGCCCTTCGACCTGGACCACCTGGTGGCCGTCTTGCTGCGACAGGCTGGCCGTGCGGACATGGCTGCCAGCGGGCTGCCTGGGGGCGAAGCGGCCCTGGCGCTGCCGGCCCCTGTGCTGGCTGCGGCACTGGCCGCCGGCGTGGACATCGACCGGGCGCTGGCCCGCCTGGGCGGCAAGGTGAAGGTCTACGGCCGCACCTTGCGCAGCTTCACGGCCGAATTGCGTGGCCTGCCGCTCAAGCTCGACAGCCAGCTGCAGGGTGGCGAACGCGACCTGCTGCGCCGCGAACTGCACACGCTGAAGGGCGTGGCCGCCACCGTCGGCGTCACGGCGCTGGCCAGGCTGGCCGGCGAGGCCGAGGCCGAGATAGCTCACGCCGCGCCCACCGCTGACGGGGCCGACTGCGTGGGGCGTGTGAGCGCTGCCATCCACCTTGCCGCGGAGTCGCTGGAATTGCTGTGCGCCGCGCTGGACGACGGCCAGGAGACGGCCCCCGCCGGTGCCGCCGCGGCCCCGCTGACTCCAGTTGACACGGCTCTGCTCGCCGGGCTGTTGCGCACCGTGAAGGGCCTGCTGCAAGCCTCTGACCTCGATGCGGCCGACGCCTTGCAAACCCTGCGTGCCCGTCTGCCTGCAGCGGCCGGTCCACGGCTCGACGCGCTGGAAACCGCCGTCGAGTCGCTCGAATTCGAATCTGCCCTTTCGCACTGCGGCGAATGGCTGCTGGCTTGCGAAGCATGAACCTTGTCGAACCCGGCCTCACCAACCTGTTGGCAGTGCCTGCAGCCACCGACGAGCGGCCGCGCCTGCTCGTCGTGGACGACCAGCGCGTCAACATCCAGGCCCTGTTCCAGGCTTTCCAGGCCGACCACAAGGTACAAATGGCCACCAGCGGCGAGCAGGCGCTGGCGCTCTGCCGCAGCCAGCCCCCCGACCTGGTGCTGCTGGACGTGGTGATGCCGGGCATGGACGGCTTCGAGGTCTGCCAGCGCCTGAAGGCCGATGACGCCACCAGGGACATCCCGGTCATCTTCGTCACCGGGCACCACGACGAGGAGGCCGAGACGCGCGGGCTGGACGTGGGCGCGGTGGACTTCATCTCCAAGCCCATCAACCCGCGGATCGTGCGCGCCCGCGTCAAGACCCACCTGACGATGAAGCGCCAGTCGGACCTGCTGCGCCAGTGGGTCTACATCGACGGTTTGACGGGGGTGAGCAACCGCCGCTCCTTCGACGAGCACCTGAAGAGCGAGTGGGCGCGCGCGGTGCGCTTGGGCGCGGCGCTGAGCGTGGCGCTGGTCGACGTCGACCTGTTCAAGCGCTACAACGACCACTACGGCCACCAGGCCGGCGACGAATGCCTGCGCCGCGTGGCGGCGGAGATGAAGTCCGGCGTGAAGAGACCGACCGACCTGGTGGCCCGCTACGGTGGCGAGGAGTTCGGCCTGCTGCTGCCCGACACCGGCCTTGACGGTGCCTTGCACCTTGCAAACCAGATCCGGCAGCGGCTGCTGGAGGCGCAGATCGAACATGCCGACTCGACCGTCGGGCCCTTGCTGACCATCAGCGTCGGTGTCTGCACCTTGCCCTCTGGTGACGCCGGCAGCGCTGCAGCGCTGCTGCGCGAGGCCGACGCGCAGCTCTACCTGGCCAAGTCGCGTGGCCGCAACCAGGCCTGCGGCGTGGTGCTGCCCGCGACATGAAGCCGAACACTGTCATAAGGGGAACAACCCACGCCTGAGGGGCAAAGGACGGTCTGATCGAGCTTTGAGCCGGGCTGACCCTGCCGATACTGAGAGTGTGGGAACGCTGACCAACCAAAGAGAAGCTCCGACGTGAACAAGCTCAGGTCATTTCAAACCGCTGATGCCGTCTTGTGGCTGGCCGCTGCCGGCGCGATGCTGGCCGGTTGGCCCGTGGTCGCCGCCCTCGCCTGGCTCGCCCTGGGCGCTTCGGGCGGGCTGCCCGGGGCGTGCCGCTGGCTGCAGCAACGGTCATTGCTTCCGGGCGCGCGCGTAGACGCACCGCTTGCGGCCGATGCCGCCACGCAAGCCTTGATATCGCGCCTGGACGAAGCCGCGCGCACCTGGACTGCCCACCTGGCCACCGCCCAAACCCACCTTCGCGACGCGACCTAGCAGTTGCTGGGCGGCTTCGCGCAGATCCTCGACCAACTTGACACCATCGTCATCGCCCCAGGCAGTAACGCCAGTGCCGGAGATGCCGGTATCGATGCGCGCTCGGCCGTGCTCGAGCAGTGCGAGAGCCAGCTTCGGGGGCTGATCTCCAACTTCCATGGCTTCGTGCAGTCGCGAGAAGAAGTCATGGGCTCGGTGCGCACGTTGTCGGGCGCGTCTGCTGGCCTGCACGACATGGCCGAGGACGTCGCCAAGCTGGCTCGCCAAACCAACTTGCTGTCCATCAACGCCGCGATCGAAGCGGCACGCGCCGGCCCCAGCGGGCGCGGGTTCGTCGTTGTGGCCAGCGAGGTACAGCGGCTGTCGGCGGAGTCGGGTGACACCGGCCGGCGCATCGGCGAGCGCGTCAGCGACTTCGGCGACCGAATGAAAAGCGCGCTGGCCCAGGCCGCCCAGCACACCCAACATGACGCCCGGGTCTTTCACGAGTCCGAGGCCACGATCCACCGCGTGGTCGGGCAGGTCGATCAGGCGGTGACCGGATTGAACGAGCGCGCGGCCGTGCTGAGCGAGCGCGGAGCGGTCGTCAGGGCCCAAGGTTGAGCAGCTCATGGTGTCGTTTCAGTTCCAGGACCGGGTGCACCAGATCGTCGACCAGGTCAACGGTTCGATCCACTCCGCAGTGGACTGCCTCCGGGAGACCCTGCTGGCCGGCCAGCGGCCGGAGGCCGATGCCTGGAAGGCACTCCTGAGCCAGGGCTACACCACCGACGAGCAACGCGCCGTGGCGGACCAACCGTAATAGTCCGACGAGCACCCGTGCGATTGGGAGCTATTCAGTTGAGCTGAGTCGTTCGTTGACTTCGTCGACGCTGAAGGCGGTGGGATCGAACGAGCCGCCGATCCAGTGCTTCAGGTCTCGATGCTCGGGATGCTTGGGATCGACCAACGCGGCGAGGAACTCCTCGTAGCCCGGAGGGCCGCCGACGTCCTCCGGTGGGCAAGCGTTCTCTCCGCCGACACACACGCCTCGGTCGATGGGTGCGTCCAGAGTCACGATCTTTTCGACCTTCACCTTGTGACGCCAGTCGTCGCCATAGTCGTAGACGTAGGTGAAGGTCTTCTTGGCGCCCAGCGCATCACGCAGCGTCACGTCCTCTTCGTCCACGATGTGGTCGAGGTCGGCCATGTCGGTTGGACCGTAGTTGTCGCGACCGATCATGAACTCGTGGATGTGACCTTGCCCCTGAAGAACGTACTCCATAGCTGAAGCTGAAAATGCATTCAAGGAGCACGAAAGATGAGCAAGAAAAGTCAAGACCAGCACCGCGCGCGGTACACGCTGGAGTTCAAGCTGGAGGCCGTTCGGCTGGTCAAGG
>Ga0209724_1002157_pt1 | contig 17086 bp, 19 predicted proteins | sample grotaG_FD_184143 | JGI IMG/M metagenome (GOLD analysis project Ga0209724, IMG submission 184143) | Glacier valley bacterial and archeal communities from Borup Fiord, Nunavut, Canada, to study Microbial Dark Matter (Phase II) -... | ecosystem: Environmental > Aquatic > Freshwater > Ice > Glacier ...
GAGTTGGTGTGTGAAGTTCAAGGTAGGCCACGGTGCCGGCTTCGGCCATCCCTATGACGTGGGCGGGGTTGGTGGCGCGTTCGCGAGACCTGTTGAGCGGCAAAGGCGCGCCCGGGCAGGCGTCAGCGCTTCGGTTCGGTGGTCGATGTGACCATCGACTTCCCTGCGGTGCTCGCGCTTCCGGCCGTCGCCGAACTCACTTCGCTCCTGCATCGCTACGTTCAAACAGTCGGCGACAGTCAGTTGACGAAGCGCGCTGCGCGCGCGGCCGAAAGCCCTGCGCTCCTCGGCACCTCACAGGCGCGCAGCCACCTGCCCGGGCGCGCCTTTGCGGAACGGTGGGTGGCATTTCGTCGAACCGCAACCACCGCCAGCCGCGAGTTCGCTCAACCCCCAACAACGACGCGCCATCGGGTTTGTTCTCTGCCCCGCTCGCGCCTGTGCGCAAATCATCGACAGCTCGCTGTGGCTGGCGCAGCGAACGTCGTTTCACCATCCCGAACCGGAGACTCGAATGACCGATTTGTTCATTCACCCGAACCAGGCCACGAGCGCCTGGCTGGCCGATTTTTCTTCTGCGCTTGCGAGCAACGACGTCGAGGCCGCCGTTGCGCTGTTCGAGCCCGACAGTTACTGGCGCGACCTGGTGTCGTTCACCTGGAACATCTGCACCCAGGAAGGCCCGCAGGCGATTCGCGAGATGCTGGCCGCGCGGCTGGCCGACACCCGGCCTTCGAACTTCGCGCTCGAGGGCCAGGCGACCGAAGCCGGCGGCATCACCGAAGCGTGGTTCACGTTCGACACGGCAGTGGCCCGCGGGCGCGGCCACCTGCGCCTGCGTGGTGGCAAGGCCTGGACGCTGCTGACCACCATGACCGAGCTGAAAGGCTTCGAGGAGCGCACGCACGAGCGGCGGGTCAAGGGCGCCGAGCATGGCGCGCAACCCGGTCGAAAAAGCTGGCTCGAGAAGCGCGATGAAGAGGCCGCACGGCTGGGCTATTCCGAGCAGCCGTACGTCGTGATCGTGGGCGGTGGCCAGGGCGGCATTGCACTCGGTGCGCGGCTGCGGCGGCTGGGGGTATCGGCCATCATCGTCGACAAGAACGCGCGGCCGGGGGACTCATGGCGCAACCGCTACAAGTCGCTTTGCCTGCACGACCCGGTCTGGTACGACCACCTGCCTTACCTGCCGTTCCCGAACGACTGGCCGGTGTTCGCCCCGAAAGACAAGATCGGCGACTGGCTCGAGATGTACAGCAAGGTCATGGAGCTGAACTACTGGGGCTCGACGGTCGCGAAGAGCGCGCAGTTCGATGAGGCGAAGCAGGAGTGGGTGGTGACCGTGCTGCGCGACGGCGCCGAGGTGGTGCTGCGGCCGAAGCAGCTGGTCTTCGCGCTCGGCGTGTCGGGCTACCCCGTGACGCCCAGTTTGCCCGGTGCCGATGCGTTCGAAGGCGACCAGCACCATTCCAGCAAGCACCCGGGGCCCGAGGCCTATGCCGGCAAGAAGTGCGTGGTGCTCGGCTCGAACAACTCGGCGCACGACATCTGTGCCGCGCTGTGGGAGCACGGCGCCGACGTGACCATGGTGCAGCGCTCGTCCACGCACATTGCGCCGTCCGATTCGCTGATGGAACTGGCGCTTGGCGGGCTCTATTCCGAGCAGGCCGTGAAGAACGGAATCGACCACCACATGGCCGACCTGATCTTCGCGTCGGTGCCGTACCAGATCATGCATACGCTGCAGATTCCGGTGTACGACGAGATGAAGAAGCGCGACGCCGACCTCTACGCGCGACTCGAGAAAGCCGGCTTCATGCTCGACTTCGGTGTCGACGGTTCGGGCCTGTTCATGAAGTACCTGCGGCGTGGCTCGGGCTACTACATCGACGTGGGCGCGTCGGAGCTGGTGGCCAACGGCAGCGTCAAGCTCAAGAGCGGCGTGAGCATCGAGCGCGTCAACCCGACCTCGGTGACGCTGACCGACGGCACCGTGCTGCCGGCCGACCTGCTGGTCTACGCCACCGGCTACGGCTCGATGAACGGCTGGCTTGCCGACATCATTTCACCGACGGTCGCCGACAAGGTCGGCAAGTGCTGGGGCCTGGGCTCGGCCACGCCGAAAGACCCGGGGCCGTGGGAGGGCGAGCTTCGCAACATGTGGAAGCCCACGCAGGTGGCGAACCTGTGGATCCACGGCGGCAACCTGCACCAGTCGCGCCACTACTCGCAGTTCCTGGCGCTGCAACTCAAGGCGCGCATGGAGGGGCTGGATACGCCGGTGTACAAGCTGGCGCCGTCGCATCACGTGAGGTAGAGCCGTTCAGCGTGAGCGCCGCAGGCGAACATTGACCACAGGCCTCGTGGCCGGCACCGGCCGAGGGTTTGAGGTGCGGACCTTACTCCGTCGGCCGGATGGCCTTGTCGCTGCTCAGCTTGACGCCGCCGAGCTTCGCCATCATCGTCAGCCCGTCGGCGAGGCGGGTATCGACCCATTCACGGTCGACACGATTGGTCTTCAGGCGTCCCCAGACAGGGTCGAAGCCGAAGGCCCCCCACACCTCGACCCGGCATTTCATCTGCGCCGCGTCGGCGCCGACATTGATGAGCCGGACCGAATAGACCAGCGACCCCGACATGTTGTTCAACAGATTGCGCTTCCACTTCGAGAACTGCGTCGGCGCGAACACCAGTGCCGGGCGGCTGGGATCGAGCGTGCTGAAGTCTGGCGGGTCGCCGAGATTGGGCGCCGGCAAGACAATCACCTCGCCACCGAGGCTGTTCGAGCGAAGCACCTTGGGTGCACGCTCGGCGACGAGCCGGTTGATGTCGTCAAGTTTCCAGTCTGCCCATTCCTCGTCGGGAGCCTGTTCGGCTAGGCCCGCCTTCCTGGAGGTGGCCGTGACAAACACGATGTCGACGGCCGTCAGCAGCGCCTGAGCCTCGGCGCTTGCGGGCGTAGCGTTTGGCGCCGGCTTCGGGCAGGTCTCCCTGGTGCCGCCGTCGGCCGCCGCGGCTGACAGCGCGGCGGTCAGCGCGAAACTCAGGATCGAAGCGCGACGCGCCGAGGCAATGGACCAGGTCATCATGGCGTATCGGAATCAGAGAAGTTGAAGGGGAAGCAGGGTCGGCGAGATCTCTTCGCCTTGCGCGTCTCGGGGCACCTTTCCGTGGAGCGGGAACAGGCCGTCGCGGTCAAGCCCGCGCAGCACATCGGCGGCCAGGCGCTCGGCGCGCTTGGCAGCGTCTTTCGGCATGACACGCAGCCTCAATGCGTCGAAGGTTGCGGCGCTCGCAAGCGTGCCCTTCCAGACCAGTTTGCGGCTGCTCGCATCCCACAGCACCGCTTCGTAGCGGACGTAGCCGGTCTGCTGGTACTGGCGAGTCAACACCAAGGCATGTGAAGCCGCGTTGCCTGCCGGTGCTTCAGACCAGGATCGCTCCAGCGCCTTCAGGTCTTCGAAGGGACGCTGCAGTGTCACGATCTGAGTCGTTTCCAGGCCGCTTCGCTGCAGCGTCGCGACAAAGGATTCGTGCGCGGGCGAAGCGACCACCGGATCGTCACTGCCCCATGCGAAGACACGCACAGCGCGAATCGCGTTCGAGGTCGGAGTGAGCCGCTCGGTCGGCGCGTGGACACAAGCCGTCAGTGCAGCCGCAATGACAATCAGGAGGAAGAGGCGCCGGTACATGCCGACCGAGTATATGGATGCCGGTCGCTCGACGCCGTGACGAAACTAACGCGTCAATCGGTTGCAGTGATTACTTTGGGCGAGGGCGTGCCGGCTCAGGCAGTGCCACCATCACGGCCTGCCCCGGCTGCGTGCAGCCCGTGTCGCAGCAGCGGCCGGGCTGGCGGTTGCGGGTGATGGTGCGGGTGGCATCGCGTTCGTTCTGCGCGAGCACACCCCGGTCGAGCAGTCGCTCGACCAGATCGACCTTGCTGCCCACCGGGTAGCTGCGCCAGATCTCCTGTTTCATCGCGGCCGGCGAGCCGCCGCCGTGCAGGCTGATGAGCGAGTACCAGCCACCCTGGTACGACGCGGTCAGGTCTTCGATGAAGCGGGCCACCTCGATGCGCTTGTCGTAGGGCACCGCAGGGTTGGCGCGCAGCACCTCGGCCAGCGTGGCGGCGGTTGCGGGGTTATGGTCTTCGTCGGGGCCGGGCAGGGCCACGATCAGGCCGCCCGACACCTCGTGCGCGAGGCGGTGCATGTCGTAGATCTGCGTGGCGAGCAACAGCTTGCCGATGTTCGCGAACACCGGCTCGGGCATGAACGTGCCGCTGTGCTCGTCGCGCGTGCCATACACGCTGGCGGCCACGCCGCAGGCGAAGAAGCCTTCGGTGATCTTGATGAGCTCGACCATCGGGTCGCGCAGGTTCGCGTGCGCGCCCGGGTCCAGGCCGTTCGCCTCGCACATTAGCGCGCCGGCGCCTATCAGCAGGTCGCCAAAGCCGGCGCGCGCCGCAATGCAGCTGTGGCGGTGGTGGGTGGCATAGCTGTGGGTCAGGTGGCCCGAGTGCTCCCACTCATCGGCGTAGAACACCCGCTCCCAGGGCACGAACACCTTGTCGAAGATGACGACGGCGGTCGATTGCCCGTAGCGGCGCGAGAACAGTGCTGCGCCGTGCTCCAGCTTCTCACCCGGGCGCCCGGCGGGCCGCGCGACCATGGTGATGCCGGGGGCATCGACCGGCACCGCGCAGCACACGGCAAAGGCGGCGTCGGCCTCGGTCATGTTGCGGCCGGGCATCACGATGAGTTCGTGCATGTAGGGCGCGCCCGTGACGATGGCCTTGGTGCCCGAGATCACGATGCCGCGGCCGTTGCGTTCGACGATATGCACGTAGGTGTCGGGGTTGGCCTGCTCGTGCGGGCGCTTGCTGCGGTCGCCCTTTGCGTCGGTCATCGCAATGCCCAGGCTCAGGTCGGCGTCTTGCACGTGCTGCAGGTAGGCCTGGAAGCGCGCGCGGTGTTCGGTGCTGCCGCGCGCATCGTCGATGCGCGCACTCACCTGGCCGAGCGCATTCAGCGCATCGTGCGCGAGGTAGCGCTGCGCGCAGCCGGTCTCCTGGCACAGCAGGCGGACGGCTTCGAGCTTGTTCAGCAGGTCGCCGGCCGACTCGTTAAGGTGCAGCATGCGATTCACGACCTTGCCGCTGGTGGTCGACTGCGTTGCCGTCATCAGCGGCGCCAGTTCGGGACGAAACGCGAAGTCGTAGGTCACGGCGAGCGCGTTGATGCCGGGCTGAAGCGAAGGCGCATCGGCCACCGAGTCGATGCGCTGCCCGTCGACGTACACGACGGGCTTGCAGCGCCGCAGCGACTCGCGGTAGTCGGCGCCGGTCATCAGCGTTGACGTGGTGGCGGGCGGGGTCGGAGTCGGTGCAGTCATCGGGCTTGTCTCGAGTCGAAGCAGATATTGAACACTGTTCAATGCAAAGAACGACTGTATATTGCAGTCATGATCTCGTCAAACAACAGTGCAATCCATACGGTGGCGTCGCGCGGTGCGCGCCAGCGCGCCGTCGCCGACGTGAAGCGCGCGCACGTGCTGGCCGCCGCGCGCACGGCGTTCTTCGAACTCGGCCTGGACGGCGCCAGCATGCGCGAGATCGCACGGCGAGCGGGCTACACGCCGGGCGCCATCTACAGCTACTTCGCGAGCAAGGAAGAGATCTACGGTGCGCTGCTCGGCGAATCGCTGGAGCGGCTGAACGCTGGCGTCGCGCGGGCGTTGCCCCCAGCCGGTGCCGGGCTCGGTGCGCGGGCAGGGGCAGGGGCGAAGGCGTATGCAGACGCGGGCGCACTGTTGGTGGCCGCAGCCACCGCCTTCTTCGACTTCTTTCGCGAGAACCCGCGCGACCTGGACCTGGGCTTCTACCTGTTCCAGGGCATGCGCCCGCGCGGCCTCACGCCGGCTCTCAACGAGCGCCTGAACGCCCGTCTGCGCGACGCCCTGGCACCCGCTGCGAATGCGTTGCTGGCGCTGGGTTTCGACGCGGCCGCCGCCCAGGCCGAGACCACCGCGCTGTTCGCCCACAGCGTGGGCCTGCTGGTGCTCAGCCACACCGGGCGCATCCGCATGTTCAGGCAGGAGTCGCGGGCACTGTTCGGCCACTATGTCGAAGCCTTGCTGGCGCGCGCGCCGGCCGCCGCCGCGCGGCCCGAACCGAAGTCCCGAGCCGACGCCCGAGCGAACGCCCGAGCCGACGCAACAGTCACCGCAGGAAAGGCCTCGCCATGATCAACACGACCGACCACGCCATCGACCCTGCTGGCTGCGTGCTCGTGCTGGTCGACTACCAGCAACGCCTGATGCCCGCCATCGACCGCCATGCCGACGTGCTGGCCGATGCGCTGTGCCTGGCCGACGCGGCCCGCGTGCTCGGCCTGCGCATCATCTGCACCGAGCAGAACCCGCAAGGCCTGGGCCCGAACGTGCCCGCACTGCGCGAGCGCTGCGACACCACGCTTGCGAAGATGCACTTCGACGCCTGCGCCGACGGCCTGCTCGACCTGCTGCTACCCACCGAACTCACTGCTGACGCAGCGCGGGGCGCTCTGCGGCCCGACGTGGTCATCGCAGGTTGCGAAGCCCATGTGTGCCTTCTGCAAACCGCGCTCGGCCTGCTGCGTGCCGGCCACCGCGTCTGGGTCGTGGAACCTGCCTGCGGCTCGCGCACCGCCGCCAACCATGCGCTGGCGATGGGCCGCCTGCGCCAGGCCGGCGCGGGCATCGTGAGCGTGGAGATGGTGCTGTTCGAGTGGCTGCAGACCTGCCGGCACGAGAAGTTCAAGTCGGTGCTCGCGATCATCAAGGCGCGCTCGGCGGCATAGCGGGTTTTGGCGCGCTCGAACTTGCGCGCCGCGCATTTCCGCCTGCGTGAAATGCCGCGCCACGCGCATGGCGGGCCGGCTCTGTCACCATTGCACTGTGCCGTTCGGGCACGTACAGAGGCACACCATGTCGACAGCTTCCACTCACCGCCCGCACCGCGCGCCGTTCGCGGCTGCATTGCTTGCGCTCGCTGCCTTCAGCGCGGCCCAGGCCCAGCCCGCTCCCGCAGCCGCCGCCTGCCCCGCTCTGCTTCAGCAGACCATGAACCGCCTGCAGGACGAAAAGCCGCAAGCGCTTTGTCAGTACGCGGGCAAGGTGTTGCTGGTGGTCAACACCGCCAGCTACTGCGGCTACACCTCGCAGTACGAAGGCCTGGAGGCGCTGCATGCAAAGTACGCGGCCAAGGGCCTGGTGGTGATGGGTTTCCCGTCGAACGACTTCGAGCAGGAGCCCGGCAACGGCAAGGAGATTGCCGACTTCTGCTTCAACACCTATGCGGTGAAGTTTCCGATGTTCTCGAAGACCACCGTCGTGGGCAAGCAGGCTGCACCGCTGTACGTGCAACTCGCCAAGGCAACGGGCGCGCCGCCGGCCTGGAACTTCCACAAGTACCTGATCGACCGGCAAGGCAAGCCGGTGGCAAGTTACTCCAGCAAGGTGGAGCCGGGGGACAAGACGCTGGTGTCCGCCATCGAGAAGGCGTTGGCGCAGAAGTAGCCGTGGCGTGACCGACTGAAACCCATCGACCGCACGACCGCATGACCGCCGACACCGACCTGCCCGACACCCTCAAATCCCCCGGCCTGTGGCGCGACAACGGCTGGACCGCCCGCGTCGTGAAGAACGAGGACGACGAAGGCTGGGCGGTCGAGATGCACCGCGACGGCGAGGCCGAGCCCGCGCTGGTCGGCCCGTGGACGATGGGCCGCGACAAGAAGAACCCGAAGCCGCTGGACGTGTCCGCCTTCAACACGCTCGTGAAGACGGCGGCCGAGGTGATCCGGCGCCACGAACAGTCGCTGCACGCCGTGCTGCACAAGTCGGTGGCGGTGACCGTGGCGGCGGCGCGCTGGAACGTGACGCTCGACATCGTGCCCATCGAGGACGACCCGCATGCGCTGCTGGCCGCACTCGACGCCTACGGCGACTGCGCCGCACGGGTACGTGTGCGCCCGGACTTTCGGCTCACAGGGGCCAGCGCGGCAGCGTGGGTCGAAAGCGGCTTCGCACGGCCGGGTTGAACCGGGTTCCCGTGCGCTGTCAGCGCCCCGTGCGCTCCCCGCGCCGGAACACCAGGGTCAGGTTGTTCGACGGCATGGCCACGCGCTGCTCGAACAGCAGGCCCACGCGCTGGGCTTCGCGAACCACGTCGGCGAGCAAGCGCAAGCCCCATTGCGCATTGCGCAGGCGCAGGTCGAGGTCGAACGCGGTGTTGCCCGGCGCCACGGTCTCGCCCTGCACGAGGAACGGCCCGTACAGCACCAGCACACCGCCAGGCACAAGGTGCTGGGCGGCTCCCTGCATGAGCGCCGCGCAGGTGGCCCAGGGCGCGATATGGATCAGGTTCGCGCAGAACACCGCGTCGAACCCGCCGAGTGCCGCCGCCCACGGGCGGGCCAGCACGTCGAGCGCGAGCGCGGGGCGCACGTTGGCGAGGCCGGCGCAGCGTGCATCGATGAAGGGCAGGGCGCCGGCGTCGGCCTCTGTTGGCTGCCACGCCCAGCCGGGCTGGGCGCCCGCGAAGTGGGCCGCGTGCTGGCCGGTGCCGCTGGCCAGTTCGAGCACGCTCGCACGGCCCGGCAGTGCGCCGCGCAGCACATCGAGGATGGAGTCCTTGTTGCGCTCGGCGGCGGGGCTCATCGGCCAGTCGGAGAAGCAGGTCGGTTCGGTCATCGTGGTCAGGGTCATGCGGATGCATTGCGTTGTCGAGCCGATAGAGTGCCAGAGATGCCAGTGACCTCCATCCCCCTATTGCAGGTGCGGGACCTCCGCTTCGCGTATGCCGGTCAGCCCGCCCTGGTGCAGGGCTGGACGGCCTCGGTGGGGGCGGGCGTCACGCTGCTGTTCGGCGACACCGGCAGCGGCAAGACGACCTTGCTGCGGGTTCTTGCCGGTGCGCTCGCCTGCGCTGGGCAGCTGAGCATCGCCGGCATTCGGCTCGACCAGGATGCGCAGGCCTATCGCCGCGCGGTCTTCTGGTTTGACGCCGAGGCCGGCAGCGCCGCCGAGGCCGGCGCGGCGGCGCGGGCGGCGCTCACCCCGCGCGAGTGGGTGGCGGCGTGGTGCGCCATGCACCCGCATTTCGACGCCGCAGCCTGGCAGCGCTATGCCGAAGGCTTCGGCCTGGGCCCGCACGTGCACAAGCCCATGTATCAGCTCTCGACCGGCTCCAGGCGCAAGGTGGCGCTGGCGGCCGCGCTGGCAAGCGGTTGCCCGCTGACGCTGCTCGACGAGCCCACCGGCGCGCTCGACGCGCCATCGGTCGCCTACCTGATGCACGCGCTCGCTGGGTGTGCACGGCGTCCCGATCAGGCCGTCGTGCTGGCCAGCGCCGAGCGCCCGCCCGGTGTGCTGCTGGCCGGCGAGATCGAACTTCCGCTGCCTGCTGCGGCCGTGGCCTGAGTCGTCATCGTCACGACGATCGAACGCGGCGGATGAAGAAGTTCTGGGTACCGCCGTGCAGGGCCTCGGCCGCGTTCCGTTTCCAGAATTCGGGCCGCTACTGGACGGCGAAGTTCGCCACGTAGTAGGCCAGCCCGTCCAGGTCTTCTGCCGGCACTTGACTCAATGCCTCGGACATCGCGCGCGTGTAGCCGAGTCGATCACCTGTCTTGTAGCCATGGAGGACCGCGCGAACGTAGTCTTCCTTCTGGCCGCCGATGCGCGGCACGCCCTGGCCGCCATCCAGCGCCGGGCCGTGGCAGAACACGCACTTGTGCTGCTGGGCAAGGGCCTGCCCCTTGCTCATGCGCGCCCCCTCGGGCGCCGTGGCCGGCGCAGGTCCCGCAACGGCGGGCAGCGTACCGATGAACGCTGAGTACCCACGCAGATCCGCATCCGTCATCGACTTGGCGATTGCCACCATCGCCTCGCTGCTGCGACGGCCTTCACGGAGCATGAACAGCTGCGTGATGGCGTACAGCGAGTGCTGTCCCGCCAGTACGGGCGTGCCGGCCATGTCGCTTCTGCCGTTGGCGCCGTGGCAGGCTGCGCAGACGGCTCCGAAGCGTTCCGCATAAGCCGCGTCCGCCGAGGCGGCGGCGCCGGCAGGGCGCGCGCCAGGTGCCGCGTTCGCAGCGGCACCCGTCGTGGTTTGTGCACCCGTGGGCGGCGCCGCCGCCGCCGACGCGAGCAGTGTCAATACCACCGTTGCCGCAACGTGTGACGCGCGTCTCAGGTCAGGTGCCGGCATAGCTGATGCGGTAGATCGCACCGGCATGGTCGTCACTGACCAGCAAGGACCCGTCCTTCATCACGAGGAAATCCACCGGCCGACCCAGGTAGCCGTTGTTTTCCACGAAACCCGTCATGAACGGCTCGAGCTTGGCACCGCCCTTGCCATCGGGGAACGCCACCATCACGTCAGCGTATTTCTTGGTGCGGTTCCACGGGCCATGCCGAGCAATAAACATCGCACCCTGGTACTTCGCCGGGAACATCTTGCCGGTGTAGAACTTCAGGCCCAGCGTACCGGCGTGCGGCCCGGTGAAGGCGACAGGCTTCGTGTAGTCGTCGCACGACTTGCCCCAGCCGAACTCGGGATCGGGAATGTTGCCTTGGTGGCAGAACGGGAAGCCGAAGTGCTCCTTGCCGGGCTGAGTCACATGGTTCAGTGTGTCGTTCGGCAGCTCTTCACTAAACCAGTCGCGAGCGTTGTTCGTGAACCAGAGCTCGCCGTTCTTCGGATCGAAGTCGTATCCGACGGTGTTGCGCACGCCGGACGCGATTGTTTCGTTGCCCGACCCGTCGAGGTTCATGCGGTAGATCTTCGCGAAGTCGCCCGGATCGCAGATGTTGCACGGCGCGCCGATGTTGTAGTACAGCTTGTTGTCGTGCACGCGCAGGAACTTCCAGCTGTGGTCGTCGCCCCCCGGGAGCTTGTCGGTCAAGACCGCGCTCGGTTCGCCGAGGTTGTCGAGCTTGTCCTCGACGTTGTCGTACCGAACGATTTTCTTGTTGGTGGCGAAGAACAGCGAGCCCTTGTAGAACTCGATCCCGGTCGGATACGGGGTCTTGTCGATAATGACCTTGGGCACGCGCTTGCCGTCTACCGCCTTCTCGGGAAGCACGTAGACCTTGTTACCGACGAACAGCGTGCTGACGAAGATGTTGCCCTTGTCGCCCTGGCGCAGGTCGCGCGCGTCAAGTACACCGGCAGCCCAGGTCTCTACCTTGAAGCCGGGGGGCAGCTTGAACTTCTTGGTCGGCAGATCTTCAGCCGCAGTCGGGATCGGAAACGCCGGCACGGGCGCCAGCTTCATCGCCGTCTCGGTTTTGGGTCGATCCTTGGCCCAGCCGGGTGTGGGTTCCTCGGCAGCAAACGAAGCGGTAGCCGCGCACAGGAGCGGAACGACAGCCAGGAAGGTCGAAAATGAGCGACTACTTTGATGCATGTGTCACCTTTGAGAGCGTTGTAGAAAAAGTGGTTTCATCGAGTGGCCAATGGCCTTCAGCAGCACGCCGCCGTGGTACGGCGAGTCTCGGGTGACGGACAAGGGTCATGCGTTTGCTGCACCAAACAGGCTCGTGACGAGCCGGGGCAGCTTTGCGCCTATGACGCCTCTGTGGGTCGTTGCCACATGCGATCCAGAAACTAAGACAAATGCATCTTAACGAGTGCAGGCGGCAAGTCGAATAGGGGATAACGCACGGTGTTGTTAGACGATGTGCAACTGGATCGGCCAGTCACGGCGCACCACCCCCGTGCCGGGATGACGTGCCAGGCCGCCGCCTTTCGATGAGGTCGCCGACGATCCCGGCACAGTTCGACTGACCGGAGAAGTCGACGCCACAATGCAGTTGCCCGGTGCCATGCCGCAAGACCCGACGAGCCGGGCCACCCGCACCACCCGCATCGCCCGGGCCACCACGCGGCGCTGCGCCGCCGCACCACGACCCCGCTGCCCAAGGAGCACCGCATGATCCACGTCGTAGCCATCATCACCGCCCAGCCCGGCCAGCGCGCCGCGCTGCTGGCTGCCTTCAACGCGAACGTACCGGCGGTGCTGGCTGAGGACGGATGCATCGAGTACGTGGCCACCATCGACGCTGCCGGCATCCCCACATCGAAAGGCAACGTCGGCCCCGACACCTTCGTGGTGGTCGAGAAGTGGGCCAGCCTGGACGCCCTGAGGGCGCACGCGGTGGCGCCGCACATGCAGGCGTATGCGGCGAAGACGAAGGAGCTGTTGGCTGGGCGGGTGATTCACGTGCTGGAGCCGGTGGCGCGCTGAGCCACCATTGGCTCGTCACTCGGGCCTCGACGCCGATGCCGGTATCTCGGCTGTCATTCAGCGTGAAGCGCAAGCCCGATACTGCGCCAACCGCCGTCAGCGGGCAGGCGAAAGCGTTGCGCCAAGCGGCCCGGCCCGAACCGGCCGGCAAGCGCGGCGAACCTAACGTACGGGTGCAAGGCACCGAACGACGGTCCAACTGGTCGCACAGACGGCGCGTGTAGCGCTGTCGCGTTCGCAACGAACAGCGGGCCCGCCTGCGTCGATGTGGTCAGACCACCCGCGTCGATTTCGATGAAATGGAGTTGTGCAGACTCATCCTTCGCCAAAGCATCTTGTGGAATGGCCGGCAAGTCCAACGAGTAGCGTTTATGTGACGCCATGCGAAACCACCGCGTTCGTCCACCTTCGGCTCGACGTCAGATAAACGCTATTCGTTAGGGACCATCTGCATGCCGAGCTTGGCGGCGCGTTGAGACAGCGCGCGCAGCACCCGCTCGCGGTAGCGCTCCTCGTAGTAGTCCTGGCCTTGATCGGTGTATTCCTCGCCCTTGGTCGGCATCGTGTAGAGCAGCCGCGCGAGCTTGTGAGCGGCGGCGGTCACAGCCTTGGGCTTGTCCATGCGTGAGCACATCCTGCGGAAGTACGCACCCAGAGCCGACTTGCTGCTGCGCAGTGCGGCGGGTGCCAGGCGCAAGGCCTGCGCCGCGCGGGTGACGACCCGCTTGTCTTGCTGCTCATCACCTTGCCGCCGGTGATCTTCGTTCCTGGGCACAGGCCGAGCCAGGAGGTGAAGTGCTTGATCGTGGGGAAGCGCGACAGGTCGGCGCCGACCTCGGAGACGACAGCCAGCGCGGTGGTGACGTCCACGCCATCGATCTCATCGACGCTGGCGCGCACGCGCACGTTCTTCATCGCACTGAACACCTGAGCGTTTCGCTCGCCGGCAACAATAGCGCGCAGGATCTTCTGGCCGCTCTCGCCGACGACGTCGGACAGGACGTTGGTGAGCCAACCTTTCCTTCAGGCGGCCCCGCCTTCGGCGATTCGCTTAAGTCAAACTCATGGTGGGCAAACGAGTCGTCGTGCTGGTGCGTTCATCAAGAACACTCAACGGGCACTCGATCGTGAGTTGAAGCTGGCGCGAAAGCGACTGAAGGAGTTGCAAGATGGCTGAACTGAAGTACAAACCCGTTCCCCATGATCACGAGGCGTTCCTTGCGAAGGCTACGTCGCCAGGATGACCTTCGATGCAGAAGACAAGATCATTGTCGGCAGGGTGCTTGATATCGACGACATCATTTCTTTTCACGCAGAGTCCGTATCCGACTTTGAAGTGAACTTTCATAGCGCAGTGGATGACTGCGTGTCCGCGTGCGAGCAATTGGGTAGCGCGCCAGAGAAGCCGGCCAGCGGAAAGCTGATGCTCAGAGTCCCCCCAACGGTGCACGCGGCCGCGCTCAAAGCCGCTGCCCGCAGCGGTGTGAGCCTGAACAAGTGGGCCGAGCAGGCGCTCAGCTCGGCGAGCCGAAAGCTGGCAAGCCAGCGAGTGGCTCGCGACAAAGGCTTGCTCAGGTCCGTCGCGACGAAGTCAGAGCTGTCGAAGCTCGAAGCTGCTGCACACGCCACCTCGATCAAGGCGCCGCCTCGTCGGGCCGGCAAAGCCGACGCGTAACTGCGCAGCCACTTTGACAGTCGTAGCCCACAGGCTACAATCAAACATGCGGGTCGAAAAGACTGAAACCTATTGCGGATGGATCAACGCCCTCAAGGATCGTGCAGGCAGAGCCCGAATTTAGGTTCGGGTTGATCGACTCGTTCACGGCAACCCTGGACAGCACCGAGATCTCACTAACGGCGTGTATGAGTTGAAGATCGACGTCGGTCCTGGCTACCGCGTCTACTGTTCACAGCGAGGAACGCGACTGCTGTTGTTTCTGGCTGGCGGAGACAAGTCAACCCAGCAGAGAGACATCGAGACAGCCATTGACCTGGCCCGGAACTTTCAGGAGTGGTACACCATGACCAAGCCCGCCGCCAAGAAGCTGAAGCCGACGAAGACGAAGACCACGCCGTACGATGTGGCGAAGCAGTTGCGCACGCCGGAAGAGATGGCCGCGTACCTCGATGCCTGGTTCGAGGAAGCGCCTGACGACGCAGCGGGCATGGCCAGAGCACTTGGCGACATCGCGCGAGCGAAGGGGATGACGCAGGTCGCCAAAGACGCCGGGCTCAGCCGAGAGAGCCTTTATCGGGCACTCAGCGCCGACGGAAACCCGAGCTTCGCGACTGTGCTCAAAGTTGCGCGCGCCCTCGGGGTCAAGCTGCACGCCGAGGCGGCGTAAGCCACCCGCATCAGCCCGGTTTGGGGCCGATGCGTTGCACCGTGCGGCAGGCGGTGTCACCGCAATCAAGGACCAGCGCGTCAATCGACACCTCTTCTGGCCAGCAAAGCCGGCGCGGAACTGGTTAGTCGAGCAACCACTGGCATGGCCAGACCATGTCCAACGTCGAGCGCGTCAGTAGTGATAGCGAAGCTGGGCCAGCAGCAATGCGCCACCTTCGATCTTGTAGACCATGCGGTGCTCGTGGTTGATGCGCCGCGACCAAAAGCCTGTCAACGCATGCTTGAGCGGTTCGGGTTTCCCAACCCCGGCGAAGGGGTCTCGCTTCATTTCACCGATCAGCTTGTTGATTCGTTCAATGATCTTCGTGTCTTGCTTCTGCCAGTACAAATAGTCTTCCCAAGCTTCGTCCGCGAAGATCAGCTTCACTTGGTCAGCTTTTTTTCCACGCCCTTCCCGGCAGTCAGCTGCGCCGTTGCCGAGAGCAAGCGTTTGGCGTTTGATGGGTTGCGCAACAAGTACGCAGTCTCTTCGAGCGCTTGAAAGTCTTCGAGCGAGAGCATCACGACGGCCTGTTCGCCATTGCGCGTGATGATCAATGCCTCGTGGTCGTTGCACACACGGTCCATCGTGCGGGCCAGGTTTGCGCGGGCTGAAGAATAGGTGATGGCATCCATGGCGGGTTCTCTAATAAGTACGCTTTATTGTACAAGTCAGGCGGCCATTGCAACAAGGCAGAGGCCTCACCCCGGCGCGTCGAACGCCCCGTGCCGCCCGGCACCCGCCGCGAAGCGTGCGGCACCCGGCAGCGCTTCGGCGGCCACCACCGCAAACCCACCCGCGCCTTCGCGCTGCAAGGCTTCATGCATCGGCAGGCTCCATTGCGCGAAGGCCGACGCGCGGTCGGCGAGCATGCAGGCCTGCGGGAATGCGGCGATCTGCCGCGCCAGCACCTGCGCTGCGGCCAGCGCCTCGCCGTCGGCCACCACGCGGTTGGCCAGACCCATCGCCAGGGCTTCCTCGGCGGCCACTGGCCGGCCGGTCAGGATCATGTCGAGCGCGCGGCCCATGCCCACGAGGCGGGGCAGCCTCACGGTGCCGCCGTCGATCAGCGGCACGCCCCAGCGGCGGCAGAACACGCCGAAGGTGGCGCTGCGCGCGGCCACGCGCAGGTCGCACATCAGCGCCAGCTCCAGCCCGCCGGCCACGGCATAGCCTTCGATCGCGGCGATCACCGGCTTGGTGAAGGCCATGCGCGTCGGCCCCATCGGGCCCGGGGCGTGGCCGGTCGGCTCGATGGCGTTGCGCAGGGCCGGGTCGCCCAACGCGGTCAGGTCGGCGCCGGCGCAGAAGTGCCCGCCGCTGCCGGTGAACACGGCCACGCGCAAGGCGTCGTCGGCCTCGAAGCGTTCGAAGGCCGCGCGCAACGCCAGTGCGGTAGGCCCGTCGACGGCGTTGCGCCGCTCGGGCCGGGCGAGGGTGATCGTGGCAACAGTGCCATCGGCTTCGAAGTGCACGCTGGGGGATGAATTGCTCATGTCGTTGCCGTTGGTTGGTGTGCGGATGCGGATCGGGTGCAGGTGATCGGCCCGGGGTCGTCAGCCCAAAGTCGTCAGCTCAAGACAGTCAGCCCGTGATGATCGGCCGCAGCGTGTCGATCTCGCTGACGATGAAGTCGAAGAACGCCGCCACGCGCGGCGTGTTACGCAATTCGGCGGTCGTCAGCACGCGCCAGATGCGCGTCAGCTCGGCCACGGGCTCGATGACCCGCACGAGGTCGGGCTCGGCATCGCCGAGCGCCGTGGGCAACGGCGCCACGCCCACGCCGGCCTTGGCCGAGTAGACGAGCCCGAGCACGCTGTTGCTGCGCGCGGCGAGCACCACGCCGGGCGCCACCGTGCGCAGCCACGCAGCGGTGCGGTGCTTGGCCATCGTGTCATCGAACCCGACGAGCGAGTGTTGCGCCAGGTCTTCGATGCGCTGTGGGCGCCCGTGGCGCTCGATGTAGGTCTTGCTCGCATACACCGCCCAGAGCGAATCGCCGATCTTCCGGCCGACGAGTTCATCGTCGTCGGTGTCGCCGGAGCGCAGCGCCACGTCGGCCTCGCCCTTGGCCAAGTCGATGGTCTTGTCGCTCATCACGAAGTGCACCTGCAGGGCAGGGTAGCGCTCGCGGAACCGGTCCAGCAAGGTCGACTGCGTGATGCGGTAGACGATGGGCTCGGGGCACGTCACGCGGATCACGCCCGCCACGTCGGCAGCGGCCGTTGCCAGATGGTGCTTGAAGGCCGCCACCGCGTTCTCGACCTGCTCGGCGTGCGGCAGCAGGGCCTGCCCGAACTCGGTCAGGCGGTAGCCGCTGGGCTGGCGCTGCACCAGTGCCTGGCCGAAGCGGCGTTCCAGCTCGGTCAGCCGCCGCTGCACTGTCGATTGGTCGACGCCGTG
>Ga0209724_1002158_pt1 | contig 17069 bp, 15 predicted proteins | sample grotaG_FD_184143 | JGI IMG/M metagenome (GOLD analysis project Ga0209724, IMG submission 184143) | Glacier valley bacterial and archeal communities from Borup Fiord, Nunavut, Canada, to study Microbial Dark Matter (Phase II) -... | ecosystem: Environmental > Aquatic > Freshwater > Ice > Glacier ...
GAGATTACCCCGGTGGCGACGTTAAGCGCGTCCAGCAGCAAATCCACCCGTTGGGGATAATAGATGTAGTCGGTGTAAAACGGCAGTTCATGCAAGTCCCACAGGCTGAATTTGACCCACCAGGTGTGCCACAACTGTTGCCAGACATCCCCACTGGCGGTGCGAATCACTCTGTCCGAGAGGTTCAGAACCAAAGGCCAGGTGAAAAGCATCGCTCCCAACAGGTAGATAGTTAGGGGCAGGAGGTGTTTTTGAAGTAACGAGTAACGAGTAACGAGTAACGGGTCGGATTTTGGTTTTTTGGTGAATAGTGAAGTCATTATTTTTTTGGCACATAGATAAATTTCGGAATGGTTTTCAACCCGGTAACAGGCACAAATACATTATCACTTAGCAGGATTGATTCTTCCAAAATATAATTTTGTTCAATATCTTTCTGAAACATAGCGGTATCAAAGGGGGCAATAGAGCCGTTTGTATCTAGAATAATTGCCCCAAATTTCTTGTTTTTGATAGCCTGCCTGATACCGTTAATCAAGTAGGTTTTAATCTCTCCATTATTGCCCCTTAGAATATCGCCTATCGCCATTCCGTCGGCGTAACTATCTTTTTTTGCCAGAATAGGAAAATAAGAATGATAAGGAATAAAAACGCTACCTTTAATTTGGGCTAATTTAGCGTTGAGTTGTTGTCCGGCGGCTAAATCCTGTGAGGTGGGTAGTTGGGCCATAGGGTTATAAACTAGACAGGCAAATTGGATAAAACAGGCAAGATAGACATAGCTGCCAACTAACTTCGCTTTGTCTTGGGCTATGGCCTGGATAAATTTCAGGAGCATGTCCAAAGCTAGTGCAAAAAGGATTGCTAGAATGGCAAAAGCTGGTAACAACACATTATCATAACCCCCAGAATGCAAGCGGGATAGCCAGGAGCCCCCTATCATACCAACAGTCGTCAGGATATAAAAAAGGTCTGGCTTTTTTTGTGAGCCTATAAACTGGTAGGATATATAAAATATAGACAGGGCAAACGCAATCGGCAGGGGCGCAATCAGGTCTTTGAGCCAGAAATAAACCAGCATATCTTTCAGTAGCGCATGTTCTTTAGGCACATCAAAAACGTAATACAAGTACCATCCATCCGATAGCAAACTGAAAACCAGCGTGCTTATTCCGATTAAAATTACTACAGGCACAACCAACCAGATAGAACGTCGCCAATTCCGAGTAATAGTATACCCGATTAAGGGTATTGCTATAATAATAGCGGTTTGTTTGGTGAGAAAGGCCAGCGCAAGGAATAGTCCGGCAGTTAGATAGCCAATTCTGGTGGAGTTAAAGCGGATTAAATAGATTGCGACCAGCAGCAAAAAGAGGAGTAGCGAATCTTCTTTGGCAACGTCAAACCAAGCTCCCCCGATGCGGTAGGTTGCGGCAACTAAAGCGGCGGAAAGTATCCCATAAAACCAGTTGGTAGTTTCTTGCTTAACGATACGATAGATTATAAAAAAGCTGCCAACCGAGGCCAAAAGAGATACCAAGCGCAAGGGCATTAGCCCCACCCCCAAAACGATTGCCACCAAACTCGAAAGATAAAAATAAAGGGGAGTATATATTAGCGATACGTATTCAACCGACGGTTTGGCGTACAGATTTTGCCCGGATGTTAACCGCCGTACTTGCTGTAATGCTCCACTTTCGGTAACGTCCAGCTCAAAGGGATATTGGATACGGAAAAAGGCCAGGATAAGGTAGAGGATAATAAACAACACAGCACTTACTAGCAGAACATATTTGAAAATTGTATTTATTTTAGTTAAAGTTTTTAGGTTCATTCATAATATTGTAGTGATTTTTGGTACTTTACCGGATGTAGGCAAGGCAAACCGCTGTGCCTACCCTGAATTAACGACCAGTGAGATATTACCAAGTTTTGTTTCGGTTGAGGAGGATTTTTAATTCTACACTGTAATAACCCTCAACTCCAAGACCAATATTATCAAAGAATCTTGCTTTTCGACGTTCTTCCTCTAAATATTCTAAATCGTCTTCGTCAATATTTTCAGCTTCTACCTTTTCGGGTATTCCTGAGCGTCCTAAGCTAAGTTCGAGGGCAGTGAAAACATAACTATAGCCCTGTTCTGGCAACTCTTTGTCGTAGGGAGTCTCTGCCGAAATTAGGGCTATTACTTTCTCAGCTTCGATGTTAAATAAATCAATTCCTTTGTAAACGACATCTACACCATTGTCACTAAAAACCCCAATAAAATTTACAATAAAGGTTTCAGTAGAATAACCAACCTTGAAACAACCGTTAAAGTGGAAAGAACTTACATCCTCTTCCCCAACTGCTTTTCCTCTGGGAAGAATACGGGAGGGAGTTGTGCCCATTGCCGCATATACTTCCCGGTGGGTCATTCCAAAGCGGATAGGGCCTATTCCTATTTTTGGGATTAATTCATAAGAAACCATTTGCATCTCGCTATTCATTGCATTAGCGGCAGACCAACCCCTCACCCTAGCCCTCTCTCCTGAGTACAAGGGAGAGGGAATGAATCGCCCCGCATTTCCTCGACCCCCAACCCCTGTCCCCCTTCCGTCATCCTCCCCGGCGGAGACGGGTCGCCAGGGTCTTGTAAAAATAGGTTTTGGATTGCAAGCGGGCGAAATAGGCCGAATGGGGACTGTGGGTAATATTCAGCACATCCTTATCCTCGATTGAGAAATCGGGCTGCCCGTCAATCGTTACTGATGCGCCCTTGCGCGTGCCGACATAAAGGGTGATAGTCGAATCGCGGGGAACCACCAAATGGCCCAGGTGACTGAGGTGCGGGGCAATCGCCGCTAGCACAATCGCCCGCATCGAAGGGTCTAGCACCGGGCCACCCGTCGCCAGATTATAGGCGGTTGAGCCAGTGGCGGTGCTAACTATCAGCCCATCCCCGATGTAAGTCGTCACATACTCATCATCAACCTTTAGCTGGACATCAATCACGCCCGAAAGGTAGGCCCGCCCCACCACAATATCATTTAACGCCTGATAATTACCGATTTTCTCACCATGCCGCAAAAGCTCGGCTTGCAACATCGCCCGTTCTTCCACCCAATGCTCGCCGCGCAGGAAGGCTGGGATTTTCTCCAATGCCTCAGCAGGGGAGATTTCCGCCAGAAAGCCGAACCGCCCAAAATCTACCCCGATAATCGGCACACGATGCACTGATGCCACATTTCCGACATGCAAAATCGTGCCGTCACCGCCCAGCACAAAAACCAGCTCGCAATCCGCCACAATCCGGGCAAACTCGCCACTATCCGGCACAATCCCGCGCCAAACCTTGACTCCTTCGCGGGTTAAAAGCTTTTCAACCTCGTCCAACAATTCTTGCGCCGCAGGAGGGGGGGAAGGGCGCGTCACAATTGCGATTTGTTTCACAATATAAGCTCCTCAAACAAGTTATTAATCAGCGATAGGCTATCGGCACGGTTGGTTGGTTCAGCTACCGCCCGTAAGTTAGCGAGAAACTCGGTGTTACCTTCTGTGCCCAGAATCGGCGAACGAATCAGGCCAAGCAGAGCAAAATGATTAGCGTGCCACCATTCTACCAAATCTTCCAGCACGGCGCGATGCACTTTAATATCTTTGATTATACCACCCTTCCCCAGACGTTCGCGCCCCGCCTCAAATTGGGGTTTAACCAGAGTGATAATCGGCGCACCCGGCACAACCAGCTTCCGCACGGCAGGCAATACCAGCTTTAGCGAGATAAAACTGACATCAATCACCGCAATATCAGCCAGAGCCGCCCCCGCCCCCGGCTCAACTTCGGGTAGACTTTCGGAGTAGCGCACATTGGTTTTGTCCAGCACAAACACCCGCGCATCTTGCCGCAAACTCCAGGCCAGTTGGCTATGGCCCACGTCCAGGGCAATCACCCGCCGCGCCCCCCGTTGCAACAGACAGTCAGTAAAGCCGCCAGTGCTGGCCCCTACGTCCAGCCCTAATTTCCCGGTAGGGTCAATGCCAAATTCGTCCAGGGCATGTTCCAGCTTTAGTCCGCCGCGCCCGACGTATTTCATTCCCGCTCCGGCCTTGAGGGTCAGGGTTTGAGCCTCCACCTCACCGATACTGCTGCCGGCCTTGTCCACCCGCCGCGTCCCCACCAGCACATCCCCCGCCAAAATCAAAGCCTGCGCCTTCTCGCGGGTTTCGGCCAGACCGCGCTCCACCAGCCAGACATCAATCCGTTTCTTCTCGCTGGCCTTATTCGGTTTTATGGTTTTGGTCGGTTTTGCCATGGGTAAACCTAACCCCCTTCCCGACACAGGAAGGGGGAACAATTCGTAGGGGCGGGGTCTCCCCGCCCGTTATTGCGCCACCCCTTTAGTCATTCGGCTGTAAACACCAAAAATCTTGCTATTATCGGCAAGACCCTTCACAGGTTCAGGGTGACAGGGTTGGGTGGATTGCCAGAATGATGACCCCGATGCAGGGCGGACACGAGGTTTGCCCCTACGAATGCCTTGATGCTGGGCGGTTCGCGAAACGCCCCTACGAAATTACCCGATTTTAGATATTCGATTAGGCCAGCCAACCCCTCACCCTCTCCCTCTCACCCTGGAGAGGGAACAGAACCGCTCCTACGAAATCTTATTCCCTCTGATTTTCTTCATCCTTCCTACTTCCTCCTTTTTATGTGTCCAAATTCCCCCGAAGGCGGTCTTCGTAGCGGCGACTGCGGAAGTGGCACATCGCTACCGCCAGAGCATCGGCGGCATCATCGGGCTGCGGAATATGGTCAAGACCGAGCATAACCTGCACCATCTGTTGTACCTGGTCTTTGGTGGCGCGACCATAGCCAATCAGCGATTGCTTAACCTGTAACGGGGTGTACTCATAGACCTCGATTTCGTGGTTAGCCGCCGCCAGCAAAGCCACCCCCCGCGCCTGACCCACCGCAATTACCGTTGTGGTATTTTTATTGAAAAAAAGCTCCTCAACCACCATCTGGCCCGGTTGCCAGCGGTCGAGAAGCTCCACTAATTCTTTGTAAATAAGCTGTAAACGTTTGGGGGGAGACTGTTGCGGCGTGGTAGTAATAACACCATAAGCCGCTAACTCAAATTCATCGTCCTGAGCACGTTGCCGCACCACGCCCCAGCCCATACGGGCGGTGCCAGGATCTATCCCTAGCACAATATTTTCCTGGTTGTCTGGTTTACCCGTGAGAGGCCACCCTTACATCGCCGCAACTTCATCGCGGATGTTCAGGTTGCTATAGACGTTCTGCACATCGTCCAGGTCTTCCAGCTTTTCCATCAGCTTGAGAACCTGCAAGCTCTTGGAGTCGTCCAAATCCATCAGGTTCTTGGAAATCATTATATCCTCACTGCTGATGATTTTAAACCCGCTCTTTTCCAGCGACTCCTGCACCTTCCGCATATCCTCAAAGGTGGTGTAAACTTCCAGTTCGGTTAATTCGCCGCCCTCGTCTATCTCCTGCACGTCGCTGGCTCCCGCATCAATGGCGGTCAACATCAATTCTTCGGTATCGCCCTTTGGTTCAATCCGAATCAGACCAACATGCTCAAACATCCAGCCTACCGAGCCAATTTCGCCAGAGTTGCCGCCGCCTTTGGTAAAAGCGTTGCGGACTTCGGAGGAGGTGCGGTTGCGGTTGTCGGTGACGGCCTTCACGAGAATCGCCACCCCGCCGGGTCCATAACCTTCGTAGGTAATTTCTTCATAGTTCACCGGGCCATCGGCACTAACCCCCAACCCTTTTTCAATTGCCCGTTTGATATTATCGGCGGGCATGTTCTCGTCGCGGGCTTTCTGGACAGCTACCCGGAGGCGGAAATTCATGTCAGTGTCGCCGCCACCACCTTCGCGGGTTGCAATAGAAATTTCACGGGCCAGCTTGGTAAATACCGCCCCACGCTTGTTATCGAGTATCCCTTTGCTGCGCCGAATCGAGTGCCATTTACTATGTCCTGACATAAACCAAAAGCTCCTTTAGATAGTTTCCCTCTTAGCTGGATTAATCAACTTATATTGATTTTGGCGAATTATACCACCCGCCTCAACCCTTTACAACTATGTTGGGGGTCGGGGGATGGGGGTCGGGATAAATGCGTAGGGGCGGTTCGCGAACCGCCCGGTGATGTCCCAGTCAGGTGGCAATGATATACTTAGGTGGGTTGTAGCCCAATTCGGTGCTATAAACGAATTTTTTTGCCCGTTCAGACTGACATGACTGGTTAATTCTTACAAGATTGAGGTAAGCAAATGATAATAGTTGCGGGGGGAATTATTGCGGCGACGCTCGGTGGTTTGATCATCGGCACAACCCTGCTCGCAAGGCGATTTACTCGGCAGCGCGGTAAAATCCAGGCCATTGGCATCATTAGTTACTTGACCTTGATTTTGCTGCTACTAACCACCTTCTTTTCGATTAAGAACCTGTCAGTTAGCGATAACTTCACCTATTGCACCGCTACCGACGGGTATATCATTGGTTTCCCGTACCTTATGGCTTGGGTGGATGTCGCCAACGGTTCGGGTTTGAAGTGCGCCGGGCCGAATTTTGTCAGGTATGATTTCCAGTGGAATTTGGGGGGATTACTATCAGACCTAAGTATCTGCTTAATCTTAGCCAGCCTGATTTATACCGTTATCCTGGGATTAACTCGAATCCGACCTATGTCAGCCACTCCCACCGCACCGGGTGATTCCTGAATTCAGGTCCGACCCCAGACACCCTGCACAGTGTCCCCTGCGCATAATCCCCCTTCCGCTTTAGGGAAGGGTGCTAGGGAGTTAGGTTTGCCAAGAAATATTCGCAAGAATGAACAGGATGAAAAATGCAGGGGTCAGGGAAATCTAAAATTAAACTCAGCGAAACCGTAGGAGTAGGCTCTCTCCTGCGAAAACCATCGGATGGCAGAGCATCCTCCTACGAATTGTCCCGATTTTGGATTTTAGATTTTCTAATTATTTTATACCCCAATATAGCGGGCGTACAGGCTCTTGGCTAGATTCTGGTCTTCGGTGCCTTTGATAATAGCGCGGGCATCCGGGAAAACCGTAAAATCATAACCATCCAGGGCGAATTTCAGCAAATATTCGTTATGGTTGAGAGATTTTGCCCCCGCCGTTTGAAGTCGCTCTGCCAATTCGGCCAGATTTAGTTCGGGGGTAGGTCGCACCGAAACCTGCACCGCATTCCGTCCGCACAGGCTGGCTGCGTGACTACCACGCTCGTCCTGAGCGTTCAGGAACTCAAAATTACGCCGCCCACAACACGAACAATCAGGCAGTGGTGCTTCGATAGGTAAACGGTCAAAGCTGTTCTGCCAGAGGTCAATCGAGAGCAACCCGCGATTGATTTTGCCATTCCCAGTGATAAGTTTCAGAGCCTCGCCCGCCGCGATGGACGAAATCACCCCCACGATACTGCCGATAATTCCCGCCGTGTCACAGGTTGGGGTTGAACCGGGCGGCGGGGGGTCGGGAAATAGGCAACGCAAGCAAGGAGTCTGACCCGGCACAATCGTGCTGCTGACCCCATAGGCCGCAATCACCCCACTATAAACCCAGGGCTTGCCCAACTTCACACACACATCGTTAAGCAGATAGCGCGTCTCAAAGTTATCGGTACCGTCCAGCACCAAATCGGCCCTGCTGACCAAATTCACCACATTCTCATAATTCAAATCCTCCACCACCGCCTCAACCGTAATTTCGCTGTTAATCAGGCGTAATTTGTTGGCGGCGGCAACTGCTTTGGGCAGATTTTGGCGCAAATCTTCCTCATCAAACAGGGTCTGACGTTGCAAATTGTTTAGCTCGATAAAGTCACGGTCTATAATCGTGATATGGCCCACTCCGGCCCGCCCCAGGTGGTTAGCAAGGCCCGTTCCCAACGCCCCGCAACCTACGATTAAGACTCGCGCCGCCTCCAATTTTTTCTGCCCTGCCAGCCCAATACCTGGGTAGAGAGTCTGTCGTACATAGCGGGCTAAGCGGACTTTATCAGTTTCGTTCTGTTTATCTATTGATTCTGAGGTAGTCATCTCTTATAATCCGTCCAGTCTTTATGAATAGTCGTCGGTTGTCGGAAAAAATTAACAAGGATGGACAGGATAAACAGGATATTGTTAACTCTCTCTTCCGATGTAGGGACACGATGCATCGTGTCCGGGGGCTAGGGGGTTAGGTTTGTTACCCGATTCTTGCTCCTTGCTCCTTTATTCTGACTCCTGACTCCTGACTTCTTTATTGTGATATATATAAGCATAACATGAACGTCAAAGTCGCCGAACCAACCGCCAACCTGAAAGCCGCCAAAACCGATGGACGTTTCTTTGGGCTGCTGGCAACTTTAGTGCTTGGCTTAGCGGCCTTTCTGACTATTTTTATCGAAATTGTTGCGCCCGTCAACTGGAAACAGACCGACATCACCCCAACCGTCATCGGCTTGCGGGAAGTGGTGCAACGCCACAACCCCTACACCCGCGAACTTACCAGCCACATTCAACGCCTGGTGCTGGAAGACACCCCCGGCATAACCGAGGCCGATTTACAGGCGGTAGAAAAGTTGTTCCGACAGCCCTTTAACTATCCCCTGCCCCAGGCTTTGTTGTGGGTTCCCCTGGCCGTGCCGTTTCCCGAAGTGGTTTCGGTAGCCCTGATGCGCTTTGCCACTCTGGCGGGCTATTTTGGAGGAGTCTTGCTGTTTTGTATGGCCTTTAACAACCGCCAGAGTTACCCCGGACGCTCAAACTTACCCGGCCTGAGCCTGTTAATAATTCTCACGGCGGTTGCGGGTGGCGCAACTCTACGCACCCTCTGGCCGATTGTCCAACCCGCCGGAATAACGATGCTCTATCTGGGGCTGTTCACCTACTTTTTTATCAGGGGTCGTTACGAATGGGCTGGGGCGATGGCCTGTATCATGCTCTACAAACCCCAACTTACCGCCGTGCTATTTCTGGGCGTGTTATGTTTTGCGTTAATAAACCCGCTGGCCCGTTGGCGAATGTTCAAGGGCTTTCTGGCAGCAACCTTACCCCTCAGCGCGTTGGCCTTCTTCTTCGTCCCAAGCTGGCCTTTGGAGTGGCTAAAAGTTTTAGGCTGGCTCACCGCTAACGACGAAACGACCCATATCGAGTATATTTCCGCACTAGGCTTTCTGGGCTGGCTGGTGGCGGGACTGGTGGTATTGCTAAATATTTGGGTCTGGTGGCGAGCGGCCCGTACCCCGGAGAGCGACCCTGAACGCACTTTTCAGCTAGGATTGGCCCTATCGGTGGGGATAATGAGCTCGTTGTTTCTATTGCCCCGCACGGGCAGCTATGACTATATTGCCTGTTATCTGCCCCTGACCTTTAGTTGGGGCTATATCGCCGCCCATTGGAAACAGCCCTGGCGCAACCTTTCAGTTGGTTTGGGGTTATTAATATTATATGGGGCTTCGCTATATTATCTTCAGGTACAAGGGAATGAGATTTTCGCGGCGGTATTAGCCCTGAGCGCGCTATACACGGGCGGGGTGCAGGTCTACCGCAAAATAGCCGTCAAGGGGTAAAAACGTGCTATAATTATCGGGCTTTTTAACCTAACTGTTGAGGTTCGGGGGGATTATGGATTTACGCTTAACGCCAGAGCAAGAAATGATAAAACAGGTGACGCGGGAGTTCGCCGACAAGGAGCTATTACCCACCGCCGCCGCCTTCGACGAACGGCAGGAATTTCCTACTGAACTCTGGAAAAAGATGGGCGCACTTGGCTTGATGGGCTTGCTAATCCCCGAAGAATGGGGCGGGGCGGGGGTGGACACCGTTAGCTATGTGCTGGCTTTGGAAGAAATTGCGCGAGGCAACCCGGCCCTTAGCACTGCCATGTCCGTCACTAACTCCCTGACAGCCTATGGTATCTGGCGGTTTGGCACCGAAGAACAAAAACGCCGCTTTTTACTACCCCTGACCCAAGGCGAAAAGCTAGGCGGTTATTGCTTGACCGAGGCGAATAGCGGCAGTGACGCGGTTAAAATGCAAACGACGGCGGTTAAAAAGGGTGATAAATATATCCTGAACGGCACGAAATTATTTATCACCAACGGCTTGTCAGGCCATATCTACCTGACCTTTGCCGTTACCGACAAGACCAAAGGGGCTAACGGCATCACCTGTTTTATTGTGGAAAAGGGCTTGCCCGGTTTTAAGGTGGGCAAGAAGTTCGACAAACTAGGCATGCGGGCCAGCGATACCACTGAGATAATTTTTGACGAGTGTGAAGTGCCGGAGGGCTATCGGCTGGGCGAGGAGGGGGCGGGTTTCAAGTTGGCGATGGAGTTACTGGACGGCGGACGCATCGGGATTGCGGCCCAGGCGTTGGGGATTGCCCAGGCTTCCTACGAGTTCGCCCGCCAGTATGCCACTGACCGTCAGCAATTCGGGCGTAAAATCTATGACTTTCAGGCCATTCAGTTTATGATTGCAGATATGGCGACCCGCATAGAAGCGTCCCGTCTACTCGTCCACAAAGCCGCCAGTCGCCGCGACCAGGGCTACAAAGTCGGCCTGGAAGCCAGCATGGCAAAACTTTTCGCCAGCGAAACGGCTATGAAAGTCGCCACCGATGCGGTACAGGTCTTTGGCGGCTATGGTTATATTAAAGAGTTCCCGGTGGAACGCTACTTCCGGGATGCTAAAGTAACCGAGATTTACGAGGGCACTAGCCAGATTCAACGGCTGGTAATAGCCAAACATTTATTGAAAGCTCTGGCGTGAGCGGTTGTCGGTTGCCAGTTGTCGGTTGTCAGATAGGGAATTTCGTAGGGGCGACCTGCTGGTCGCCCGGTATTAGGGAATATTTCGTAGGAGGACGCTCTGCCGTCCGATAAATATCGCAGGACAGAGCCTGCTCCTACAATAAAAAATCTGTTGGAGGGTACTTGTCTCAAATTTCCCAATCGAGGTTGGCAGGGGGGAATCCTGGCAACTTGTCACAAATTGACGCGCTGGAAAAACCCAATAATCACCAATTTGCCCCACTTTTCACCGCTATCTGGTTATTTCTGATAGCAGCAGCGGTGATGCTAGTCTTCGCCATAAATCGGCGCGGGGCGTTTCTGGCGGACGATTATATTATTATCAACCAGCTAACTTTTACCCATACCTCTTTTTTTGATAATCTAACCTGGTTCTGGCGCGATTGGGGGGTCGGTGTACAATTTTACCGCCCCTGGATTCGGCTGTTTTATTATTTCCAGTTTTTGATTTTTGGCGATACCCCCTACGGTTGGCATCTCTTTTCGGTATTTTTGCATATTATAAATAGCTGGCTGGTTTTTGGGTTGGCCTGGAAACTAAGTCGCCGCAAGGCTGCCGGAGCGGTGGCTGGACTAATCTTCGCCCTGCAACCTGTGCATGCTGAACCCGTCTCCTGGATTAGCGGGCAAACCGACCTGTGGGCCACCCTGTTTGTGCTGGCGAGTGCTTATTGCTGGATAACTTTTCGGCAGAGCGGCAGTCAGGGAGTGCGCTGGTATTGGGGGTCAGTGGGGCTTTTTACGCTGGGCCTTTTGTGCAAAGAGGTAGTAATCGCCCTACCTGTAGCCTTGCTGGCCTACGATTTCGTGACGGGCGGAATAGACCGCATCCGCCAGCATGACGACCAAGAACCCGGCCTGATTGGGCGAATGATAAAATTGCACAGCCCCTTCTGGTTGATATTGCTACTTTATTTTGTCCTGCGCTTTGTGTTGTTTCAGGGATTGGGCGGCTACACCTCCGACCCCGGCCAAAAAATAGACCTGGTACTATTCCTCAAGAGTAACCTTAGCTGGCTGGCCCAACCCTTTAAGCTGGGCGGCACTTCCGGCCTGATAACCATCGGGCTAGTGCTAGCCTTTTTAGCGCTGACAGGGGTGCAGGAGCGCGAACGCCATCGCTTGCGGCACGGCTTGTCAATGGATGAAAAAGTCGGTTTAACTTCTCGCCCCGCCCAGCCCGACGAAGAATTAGATGACCCCTATGCCGCCGCCCGACCAGCCCCTGACGGTGTGGTGGTCGAGCTGCCCAGCTATCACGAAGATGGCCCGCCCGTGCCCTATTACAGCTTGCGGATGGCGGGTTTCGGCTTTCTGTGGGGAGTTACTTTTCTACTACCAACGGTGCTTAGTCTCCCGGCAGAGCGTTTCACCTATTTACCAAGTGCGGGCTTTGCCTTGTTTCTAAGTGCGGCTCTGGCGACTTTTAGCCACGATACCCACCTGGGCGATACCCGCAGCGGTTGGCGCAGACGGTTTGATTATCTGTTTGACCTGGGGCTGTGGCTCAGGGTTAGCGCGATTGTGGTGGTGCTGGGGGTCTATACCATCAGTGCCACTAACCGGGTGCAAAGCTGGTTAGATGCTGGTACGAGCGTACGCCATATTTTAGACCTGACCAAAGCCGTTATTCCCGGCGTGCGTAATTTTGACCGCTTTATCAGCGAGGGTGTGCCAGATAGCAATAACGAGGCCCTGATTTTCCGCACGGGCTATCGGGACGCTATTCAGTGGCTCTATAAAAATAATAGCCTGGATGCCGAGAAGGTTGACCGCCTACCCATCACCGTAGACCGGTTGCGTAACACGATTTTTCTGGAATATCGGGGTGACCGCCTGATTAATCATCAGGAAATCCAAACCACCCTGACCCAACGGAACGAGCTTCGCAAGCAGGAAAAGAGCTTTATGATGTGGGACTTTACCAAACAAGTGCCCAGTGTGGTTTCGGGGACGTGGTTTGAACCGGGCAGTACTGGAGCGCTACAAAACCGCGAGAATATTGGGCTGGTGGTGCAAGCTTCGCGAAGTGCCGAGCTCCAAAGTCCCGAAATTACCCTGTCTGCGGTGCAGCTTGGCAGCCTCGAAATTACCATGAGGGCTGACCCCAAAGGACGGGCCTATCGCGGCGAGGTGGTTTGGACGGCGGGTGGGGCTAATCCTGGCAGTGCCGCCCGCTCCAACGTGAGTTTTGATATTATGGCGGATGGGCAATATCACACCTACAAAGTTACCCCGGAAGGCAATAACACCTTTGCCTATGCCGACCAGGTGGCGCGGGTGCAGCTTAAAATCCCCGAAGGGCTGGACGAAGTTATTATCCAAAAAATAGAACAGTTCCAGATTCCCGTAGATTACAAACCGACTCAGAGATAGATGATTAGAGTTTATAATTGGTTACATAAAAATTGGGGGCAATCTCGTTTATTTTTCCTCGATTTATTAGAGGCCACTCGCCGCGACCAGACGGTTGAATCGAGCCCGCCACCCTCGGCTATAACCCTTGAAACGGCGGTTTCGGTTGATACCATAAAACATTTTCATTCTGCCGCTTTACACAACCACCGCACCATTGAGGTTTTTCTGCCGCCTGCTTATGCCAGTGATACCACCCAGCATTATAAGGTTTTATACGCTAACGATGGGCAGGATATGACCGCCCTTGAGCTAAAAACCAGCCTGGAAAAACTATATGCCGATGGCAAAATCGAAAACATTATAGTGGTAGCGATTTACGCCACCCACGAGCGGGTCAAGGAATATGGGGTAGCCGGGATTCCTAATAGTCTGGGGCAGGGCAACAAAGCCAAATTTTACGGGCAATTTTTGCTTGGCGAAGTTATGCCCTATATCCAGCGTAACTACCGGGTGCGGGAGGGGGCGGCTAATACCGCGATTATGGGAGCCTCTCTGGCCGGGTTGGCGGCTTTTGACCTGACGTGGCAACACCCCTCCCTTTTTGGTAAAGTTGGGGTCTTTTCCGGCTCATTCTGGTGGCGTTCCGATGATAGTAGCGTAGTTGCTAAACAAAATTCGCGGATTATGCACAAAGTGGTGCGGGAGAGTAATAAACCCGAAGGCTTGAAAATGTGGTTTCAAGCCGGAACCGAGGATGAGGCTAACGACCGCGACAACAACGGCGTGATTGACGCAATTCAGGATACCACCGAGCTAATGGACGAACTGCGACACAAAGGTTATCGGGATGGGGCTGAGATGGTCTACCGCGAAGTTGTAGGCGGCAAACACAATCAGACGACCTGGGCGGAGGTATTGCCCGAATTTCTGGGATGGGCCTTCCCGGCGTAAATGGTTGTCAGTAATCGGTTGTCGGTAAAAGTTGAAGGTCAAAAGTCATGGAATTCTAATTTTCTGACTAGGGACTTGCGACCTTAAAATTAGGGGAATTTGACAAAATAGGATATAATTTGGGAATAGGCTCTATTTGAGTTCAGATATACAGGGGGTCAGTTCCAGGATGCCAAGAGGGACAAATATGTTCAGACCGATTAAATTAGCTTTTCTAAATCGGCATAAGGCCACCGCCTTGTTAGCCCAACAAATATCTGAGCTACCCGACATCCTTAATCAGCTAGGAGTACCCCAATTCCGCCCAACTCTGGTGCTGGTGGGGGGCGCAAGTCGAATGAGTGCCAGCGACCTCCAGAATTTAAACCACCTGTTCAAAGAAGCGATTGTCCCGACTATTCAAGCCCTCAATGCCGTAGTGGTAGACGGAGGCACTGATGCCGGGGTGATGAAGATGATGGGGCAGGCTTACGCTGAGCTTGAGGCAACTTTCCCGCTGGTAGGCGTAGCCGTCGCCAACCTGACGCTATTACCCGGCACAAAACCCTTTAACCCCGAAGCTACCCCCCTGGATTCTAATCATACCCACTTTATACTTGTTCCCGGCTCAAACTGGGGCGATGACTCACCCTGGATTGCCGATGTTGCCACTTTTGTGGCGGCGGACTGCCCATCCCTGACGATTTTAATCAACGGGGGGGAAATCACCTTTGACGATGCCGCCCATAGCCTCTTGCACGAGCGCCCGATATTGGTGGTGGCGGGGAGTGGGCGCACGGCTGACCAGTTTGCGGCGGCTTTGCGGGGTGAAGATGCCGACCACCGGGCCGAGGAAATGGTGAAGTCAGGGCAAATCCGGGCGCTCAGCCTGACCGATGATTTTGCTAAATTTGCCAAAGAAATCAAAACTGCTTTAGTAGGCTAGATGCTTATTTACAAAATCAAGCAAGCATCGCCAAAGCTGTAGAAACGATATCCTTCGCGCACGGCCTCGGCATAAGCTTGCATAATAAATTCCCGCCCAGCAAACGCGCTGAGTAACATTAATAATGTGCTTTTGGGCAGGTGGAAATTGGTAATCAGGCCGTCAATCGCTCGCAGGGGCTTGCCGGGGTAGAGAAAGATAGTCGTATCCCCTTCAAAGGCTCGCTGCAAGCCAGTTTCAGGGTCAAAAGCCGACTCCAGAGTACGCACCGCCGTTGTGCCCACCGCAATTACTCGCCCGCCATTAGCCCGCGCTTCGTTCAGACGTTCCGCCACGCCCGCCTCAATTTTGCACCACTCGCCGTGCATGTGATGTTCAAGAGCGTTTTCTTCTTTTACAGGCTGGAAAGTATCCAGACCCACATGCAGCAACACCCGCTCAAAGCCAACCCCTTTTTCTTTTACTTGCTCGATTAGCTCCGGGGTAAAGTGTAATCCGGCGGTAGGGGCGGCGGCACTACCGGGGCGAGTAGCATAAACCGTCTGGTAACGATTAGGGTCGGCAGGCTTTTGGTGGATGTATGGCGGCAAGGGCATCTGACCATAACGCTCCAGGAAGTCCAAAGGTGGGCGACTAAACCGTATGAGCCGTTCCCCCGTCGGCGTGACCACTAATACCTCGGCTTCCAGGCTCTCATCGCCCGTTGGATTAGTGAAAATAAATCGCGCTCCCACTTGCGTACCTCGCCCAGGCCGCACCAGCACCGTCCAGGTATCGTTCTCGCCCAAATGAGCAATATCGGCGGGTTTCAGTAGCAAAAGCTCGATTTGCCCGCCACTTTTGATCTTGTTGCCAAACAGCCGGGCTGGAATCACCTTGCTTTCGTTCACCACCAGCACATCCCCCGCTTTGAGGTAATCCAGAATAGCCCGGAAACTTGGACGATGAATGATAGTGTGGGTAGCACGTTCCAGCACTAACAGCCGCGAACTATCACGGGGCTCGGCGGCGGTCTGAGCGATTAGTACCGGGGGTAAATAATAATCGAAATCGGACAGGGGTAAATTTTGTGGTTGGTTTGTCATTTTTTAACAGATATTTTCATATGGTAAGCCACTGTTTTATTCTTGTTCTCTGCTCCTAACTACTCTGTTATTATCAGACTTTGTTTCCGCATACGGAGCACAGATAGTTGCAGGAAGTTTTGGGCAAGCTGGTCGGTCTCGATAGAGTGGTATTCCTCAATCCGACCACTATCCACCAATTCGGCGGCACGGGGGTCGAGTGGCAATAGAGCCAACAAAGGGGCGTTAGCGGCTTCGGCTAATTCCTCAGCCCGACTTGGCCCAAAGATGTTGAGATGCTTGCCACTCTCGGGCAGGGCAAACCAACTCATATTCTCGGCTACGCCTACAATCGGGGTGTGCATTTTGTTCGCCATGCTAATAGCTTTGCGGACGATACTGGTCGCCAGAAGTTGGGGTGAACTTACCAGTATCAGGCCGTTGGTGGGTAGGGCTTGCATTACCGTCAGGGGCGCGTCACTGGTGCCGGGGGGCAGATCTATCAACAGATAGTCTAATTCGCCCCAGAGAGTAGCGTTATAAAAATTGTCCCGAATCATTTTGGTAATCATTGGGCCGCGCCAGATTAAGGCTTCGTCCTCGTTCGCCACAAAAAAGAGGCTGGACATAATTTTAATGCCCTGGGCACTGACCACCGGGACGATTTTGCCGTTATCGGGCAGGGCGGGTCTTGCCACAATCCCAAAGGTGCGGGGGATACTCGGCCCGGTAATATCGGCATCCAGAATCCCCACCCGGTAGCCCGCCCGGTTTAGCCCCACCGCCAGCATACTGGTCACAAAGGATTTGCCGACTCCGCCCTTGCCACTAACAATGGCGATGATATTTTTAATACCGCCAGTGGTTTCGTTCTCGCTGCCGGGGGTGACAGCGGCAAGCCCGCCCGTTTTGATTTCGGGGAAGGCCGCCGGATTTACCA
>Ga0209724_1002163_pt1 | contig 17047 bp, 11 predicted proteins | sample grotaG_FD_184143 | JGI IMG/M metagenome (GOLD analysis project Ga0209724, IMG submission 184143) | Glacier valley bacterial and archeal communities from Borup Fiord, Nunavut, Canada, to study Microbial Dark Matter (Phase II) -... | ecosystem: Environmental > Aquatic > Freshwater > Ice > Glacier ...
TTCCAGCGATGCTAGAACATTCCAGTGAGATGCTAGGACATTCCAGTGAGATGCTAGGACATTCCAGCTTGATGCCAGAAGATTACTGCCTGATGTTGGAAGCTGACAGCGGGCAGTCGTATACTGAAAACTTCCTTTGTATTCAAACAAAAATCCCTGCCGGAATTATTGATTGCCGGCAGGGATTTTCAGTAACGTTAAATAGTTGTTCAGAGCGCCTGTTTTAGGCAGAATATCAAATTGTGAGATCTTCTTACTTTAGTGTTATGAATGAAAGGCCGCTAATCGATTTATATTCGGGACTGATAGATCCGTAAGCCGATTTAACGTATAATTTCGAATCTAAAGCAACGGGTACCAATCCGGTTTTAGGGGTATACAGTACGATCTGGCGTTGCCGGCGGGCGGCATCGGCTATGGCATCCATCGAAATACAAACTGAATTGGCATTTTTCAATGCCTCGTACCTGGCTTTGAGCGACTCGATGCCAAGATCTGCTTCATTTGGCCGGTAGGCTGCTATTGTAAGCAACAATGTGATGAGCCGGTTGAAATTTTCAACTCTTGTGCCAAACGAACCGTTGCGTATTTTATTGTGTTTCTCTTGCTCCTCGTCGTCTTTACCATCTTCCGATTTGGCAGGGGGGATAATCTCTTCCGCTCTTTTATTGCGTAAATCGCGTACGATCGATTCGATTTGCCCGACCGTTTGTTCCGATGCATCCGAAATCCGTACACTATTGGCAACGCGGGTGACTAAGACATCCAGCCCTTCGAAAACGGTGGTTCGGGCAGATACTGCATGATCGCAGGCGCTTTCGGCTGCCATTACGTCGTTCAGCACTTCATCGCCACTCAGTTTGAGTTGCAGCTGGTTCGCGATCGAAAGCCTTGGTTCGGAAGAATTGTAGGGGGGCACAAAAGTGGCGACCTGTTTGGTTAGTTTTTCAATGTTGTCAACATTCTGCTGATGACTTTTTTTGTTTGTTTTCATTGTGGTTGATTTTTGTTAGTAATAATTAATGCTTAAAAACAGAATTATTCCGTTTAAAAAAGATGACGAACTGACAAAAAAAACGGAAACACAATTTTACTAATTCGCTGTTTTTTAGCGAACCGATACCTGCAAATAAAAATATACAAAAATGATGAATACAAATATAAGAAAATGGTTTGGTAAAAAACAAGCGTTTTTCTTGTCAATAATAAAATTAATTCAACTTTTTTTCAAAATAAATCAATATTGGGCATTCAGACCTTTAAAACAATGTTTTTTGCCCTTTCCCTGTTAAACAATCTTCGAAGGATGCGACGAATTTATACGCGATTCAGATTAATTAGTGTGCCGGTTTCTGTCTAACCCGGCAGACGGGATCAAAACTTCGGCGGGGCGGTTGCCTCCGAATATTTAGACCGGTCTGTGCAGAATTCCATTTTATTATGAATTTGGCATTACGGTTTCGTAAGCGCGATAAAACAACCGGAAGGCACCCTCTCTTTGAGTGGAATAAGTTTATGAAATATATCTATTCCGTTTGATGATTTATGAATATAAGTTCTTACATTGCAGGAAATAAAAAACGACTAAACTCATACGATTTCAGATTGTTTTTAATATGCTTTACTTATTATCTGTTTAAATAAACGCATTATGAATCATTCTAATAAAATAAAATATTGCAAGGAATGCTTCGATTTCCATACTTAAATGAATAAAAATCTCAATCTTGATTTAAATCTGGAGCAATCGCTTAACTATGATGAAAAATCTGCTTAACGTGTAAACTTAAATTTATCAAACTGAAACATTAATACTAAGCAAAAATATGTCCAAAATATCTTGTCTTCATTTATCCGATATTCACATAGGAAAATCTAACTCAAAAAGCGTTGATGATTTTTATTCAACAATATGTCGAGATTTAAAAGCGCATAATCAAAAAATAAATATAGTCATTTGTACAGGTGATTTATTTCTTGGAAAAACTAAAGACAAGTCTGTTCTTATAAATAGAACAGTCGACTTTTTTAACAACCTAATGAATAGGATTAATAAAGAAATGCTGTTTTGTGATTGTCCATTAATAAAAAATGACTTTATTTTCGTTCCTGGGAATCATGATGTTGATAGAAGTTCTTCAAATCAATATCATGATTACGAGGACTTCTTAAATAAATTCTACACATCAAAACTTAAGAAGAAAATCTATAACAATGATTACTACTTTATAACCAAAATATTTGAAGAAGAAAAAATTGCCTTTGTTGGTCTTAATTCATGTATGGTCAAAAAAACTATTACAAATCAAGAAAATGAATGGATTAATGGATTAGAATTTAATACTATTTCACTTGGAGATAAAGAAACGGAAATAAAAGATTTTCTGATTAAATCAAAAACAGACTTTGATGACTACGGCGAAATTTCCACCAAGCAATTACTTGATGCATTTGATCAATTAAAAGAAAGCATAGATGTAAATTCTTACAAAATAGTGGCGTTTTTTCATCATCATATATATCCATTCCCAGAAATTTACGATAAATATGGTGACAGCAGTATGATACGGAATTTTTCAAATGTTATTAATTCCTTAATGGATAATAATGTCAAAATAATTTTACATGGTCACAAGCACATGCCAATTTCAAGATTAATTACTACAAATAAATACTTTGAAAACCCAGAAAAAAGCATGTACGTCTTTTCTACAGGAACACTTGAAAATATTGATGGGCAACGAGCATTTGAAGTTGTAGACGTTCATTCACCAAATCAAATAATAGAGGCCGAGATTTTTAAATATAACTATAGTGGGGAAGAATTACAAAAGAGAGATGAAATTTGTATCCCTCCAAAGTATAATACAAAGGACGGAAGCATTGGCCAATTTAAAGATAAACTAAGACAAAAAGATTTAAAGCTATATGAGGAATACAAAAACGAAATAGAAGAAAGAGATAATGTATCAACAAAGTATGGCGTTATAAATCTAATTTCAAACTTAGAAAGTACTTTTTTGAATTTTGATGGTATTAATCAAGACTTGATTAGAGAGCCTGAAATGATTTTTAAATTATTGTCTTTTGTTCATTATAGAATTGTTGAATTAGATTCTATTAATAGTGGAACAAATAATATTCTTGTTTTAGAGCTAATTAAAAAAAGTTTAAAGAAGATTATTAAAGATCCTGAATACTTAGATGAGTTACTATACATTTTAATGTCTGACAAAAGTAGTGAATTTAACACAAGAATAAAGTCAGTTTTTGATAATATGAAGTATAATAATCAAAGAAAAACAACGGCATATTTATCTGTAGTCACGTTATTTACGGATTTGTTTTTATCTATAAGTCCATATGGTGAAGTTTACTTTAAGAAAGAAGGATTAGAACATAAAATTAATATTAAAATAGGTGATGGTGAATTTAATACAAATATACCCAATAATTCCATTAAGATTATGGGTGAAGAAGATAGACGATGTGCGATAATTTCTTTTAAATGTAAAAATCCAACAGCACATAAAATAGGGGTACTTATTGTAAAAGACTTTGAAGAAAGAATTACTAAAATTGAAGAAGCATTTAAAGAACTTAATCTGAAATTATACTACATCAGACCAAAGGTGGAAAAAGATGGTTATGAATTGGATAACTATAATTTTGAAGCCTACATTCCTACGCTTTTACCATTGTTAACTGGAGATAATTTATATTCGCAAAAAGAAGTTTTTATTCGTGAATTAATTCAAAATTCTTATGATGCTATTCGGCTAAGAGAGAAATTAGATGATTCTAACTTTGATAAAAATATTTATATTGAAATTGGGAGTGAGAAAAGAGAGAACGGCAGAATGATTCGATTTCTTAAGATTAAGGATTTCGGTGTAGGTATGGATTTGTACAAAATTGAACGATACTTTACAAGTATAGGAAGAAGTTTTTATACATCTGATGACTTTGAAGAATTACAACGAGATAAAAACATACAATATAAAGCAGTAAGTAATTTCGGAATAGGATTTCTTTCTGTCTTTATGGTTTGTAAAGAAGTAAAGGTTAAAACAAAAGCTTTATTTTCAAAAGAAGGAATTGATATTCATATTCCAAATTATGAAGGTTGTTTTTTTATTAATAAAAACAATAAAATATCTACTACTGGCACAGAGATAATTATATATCAAGACGAAAGAGGATTAATAAATACTTCGAATATTTTAAAATTTATACGTGAAAATTTTCTAGACATTGGTTTAAATATCAATGTTAAATATCCGAATAAAGTACATTTTTTTGAAGCTGACAAATTAAAAAAGGACTTACCTAAATTTTCTCTATTTGTTCCATTCGATGAAAATGAAGTTAAACAAATAAACGTAGAAAATGTTATAGACAAGAGCTTTATTGGAAAATACCCTTTCGGCTGTGCAGTTAACTTTAAAATACAAGATAAAGATAGAGATCGAACCTTATTGTTGAATAGTGGGATTAAAGTTAACAGTAAGTCAAATCAATTTGAAATGCCAATTGATAGTAATTATTTGGCTAAAGTATCATATAATTTCCCGAGTTCTAACATTAACTTAGATGTTTCCAGGGACAAAATACTAAATTTAAAAGTCAACGACATTAATTTGTTTAAAGAATCCATCAAACAAAAAGTTGCAAAACAGACTTTTGAGTTAATCGAACAAATTAAGTGCAATTATAAAAAAGAATCGCTATTATTTGTAAATCAATTAGTTGAATTTGGATTAACACTAGATAAGGAAATTGATTTTATTAGCAATTCTTATTCCTTGCTAATAAAGAAGGATGGAAATGATTTTAAGTTTATTGCATGTAATCCTAAACAACTTGATGCATACAAGAAAGATAAGGATATAATTTGCGGAACAAATATTAGTGGGTCATTTTTATTTTCAGATAGATTTGTAAAATATTTAGAAGAATATTGGAATCTTTCTAAAAATAATAAAAAGCATTTAGAAAATATTAATAAAAATGTTTTTGAAGACTCGTTTCTTTTCAAAGAACGTTTCTATCATCAATCTATCGAGCCACTTAATGAGAATATACAAGAAAATTTAAACTTAATATTCAAAAAAATTCTTGAAAATTATTCGAATCAATTTAATAAAAAAATAATTTACAAATCTTTTTTTGATACTAAAGCAGAGGCAGTGAGTATGAATCTGTTTAATGATGAAATAATAAATGACAAACGCACTAAATATGAAATTAATAAGAGATTTAGTGAAATTGAAAATTTTAATATTGATGTGTTAACGACTATGTTCCCAATATATAAATTATTCTTGAGTTCATATACAATTGAAGAAATTGAATATATGTAATTTATCATCGTTTATTTGGCATAGTAAGTCTACTCGTTCATTTGTAACTACCATTTCGTCACAAAAAGTTCGCATCAATTTATATATCAAAAAAGCATCATAATCAAAGCACATATATTTATGAAAACAAAGATCACTAAAAACACTGTTGCAACTTTATTTTTGATGTCAGCGATGGCATTCAATGTTCAATCACAGACCAGTCTCTCCTGGGGCCGGCAGATCGGAACCGACAAGGAAGAATACGCGATGAACCATGTGGATGACCGGAACGGGAATGTATACATCTGCGGCAAGACATTTGGGAATATGGCCGGTGTCAACCTTGGTAAAAACGATGGGTATATTACAAAGATTGACAGCCTTGGGAATACAAAATGGACAAAGCAATTCGGATCGGCCGGTGATGAAGATGAGCAATGGTCTGCGATTGATCAGAAAGGCAATATTTATATTACAGGCTCTACAACGGGTGATCTGAACGGTAAAAATGCAGGAAAGGAAGATATCTTCCTCGTTAAATACAACGCCGATGGACAGCTGTTATGGACCAAACAGCTTGGAACCGACAGCACCGACATCGGGAAAGGGGTCTACGCCGATAACAAGGGATTTGTTTACATCACCGGTTTAACAATGGGAAAACTGGGGGAATCGTCGTTTGGTAAAATGGATGGTTTTATCATCAAATTAGACAGTAACGGGAAACAGCTCTTCACCACCCAGTTTGGAACTCCGGGTGACGACAGCAGTATCTCCGTCACGGGCGACAATCATTCCACGATCTATGTCTGCGGGAATACCTGGGGTGACCTGGGCGCGAAGAGCAAAGGGTTTATCGACGTTTTCACAGGTCAGTTTACGGATGAAGGGAAGCTAATCAAATATAACCAGTTTGGAACTGAAGGATTTGATATTACAATGAACCTGAAGGTTGACAGCGAAAAGAACCTTTATGTGGTCGGCTCAACAACCGGAAATATAGGTTGTCAGCAGATCGGCGAGGGGGATTGTTTCCTTACCAAAATAAGTGAGAAGGGAGAACTCCTTTGGACCAGCCAGTTTGGAACCCCCAAACATGATGGTATCCGCGGAATTACATTCGTTGAGAACAGGCCCGGTAAAATACTCGTAAGTGGTCTTTTAAGTCTTCCCCCTGCGCAGGCATTTGTGCGCATGTACAACACCGATGGCAACTTTGTATGGGAAAAGAAAATGATTGAGGACGGAAAACCCGGCGACGCATCGGGTAAAGATGTAAGTGTTGACAAACATGGGAATATTTACCACATCGGTCTTACAGGTATCGGCCTGTTTGGTACACACATCGGATCGAATGATGTATATGTTGTCAAATTGAAGATGGATTGATTGTATTGTTTAAATTTCCCATAGGGAAAACCGGTCGGTAGAAAATAGGTGGAATGCAGGGTTCCGTCCCGCACGGGCAATGCTGTTAAGTTAAGGTTTTCAATATTTTTTTCTTTGTGCAATCTTTGTGCCCTTGTGGCTTCGTGGCTATTTTTTCTTGCCACTAAGTCACAAAGCCATAAAGGAACACCAAGAAATTTCCTTAACTTAATGACATTGCCCCAGGCTCTCCCTCGCTGCAAATGAGAGGGAGCGGAGGTTAATTAATCCGTGTAATCCGTCTTAATCCGTGTAATCTGTTTTTCAGTGTCATCCGTTTTAATCCGTGTAATCTTCAATACACTTAAGTAGAATAGTTCTAAACAAATTTCGCAGATTCCTGTTTCCTGATAGAAAGCAACGGTATCCTGGTTTATCGGGCGACCGTTCAGTCAATTGATTGAAAATTTAATCCATTTAATATGAGAAGAATCCTCTTTCTGATGATTACAATGGCATTTATGGGAGCCTGCCAGTCGAATCCAAACAAGAATTCAGCCAAACAGCTTGCAGCTGACGCTGACAATGCCGGGTTGAAACTTCCGGAAGGTTTTTCTGCCCTTGTTTATGCCGACGATATCGGTCGGGCACGTCATCTGGCGATTAATACAAATGGTGATGTGTACGTGTCGCTCAGCAATAAAAAGAAAGGCGGCGGAATCGTTTGTCTTCGCGATGAAAACAAGGACGGAAGGGCTGATATCATTAAATACCATGGTGTTTATGACGGAACAGGCATCAAAATTAACAACGGGTATGTTTATTTTGGGTCCGATCAAATGGTTGTCCGTTATAAGCTGACTGAAGGAGAACTGCTTCCGGCTGCGAAACCTGAGGTAATTGCCAAAGGTTTTGATGACCAAAATCAGCATGCCGCCAAACCGTTTACGTTCGATCAGGCAGGCAATATGTATGTCACAGTGGGAGCCCCTTCGAATGCCTGCCAGCTTGAAGACCGCACGAAAGGTTCACCGGGTATGGATCCTTGTCCGCTACTTGCAATGCATGGCGGGATATGGCGGTTTAAGGCAGATGTTTTGAACCAGGACCAGGCGAAAGATGGTTCCCGTTATGCAACAGGAATCAGAAATGCACTGGCAATTACCTGGAATACAGTTGAAAATAAGTTGTTTGCCCTTCAGCATGGAAGAGATCAGCTTGGGTCGTTCTATCCTGAACTTTATACAAAAGAACAAAGTGCACAACTTCCGGCCGAAGAGTTTTTGTCTGTCAGCGAAGGCTCGGATTTTGGCTGGCCATACAGTTATTACGATCCCATCCAAAACAAGAAAGTGCTTGCTCCTGAATATGGTGGCGACGGCAAAAAACCGGGCAGACCGGATGCAGAGGATCCAATCCTGGCATTTCCAGCCCATACGGCTCCGAATGATGTGCTGTTTTACACGGGAAGTATGTTCCCTGAGAAATATAAAAATGGCGCTTTCATTGCGTTTCACGGATCGTGGAACCGCGCTCCGTTACCACAGGAGGGATATTACGTCGCATTTGTTCCTTTTAAAGATGGTGTTCCTTCGGGAGCATGGGAAATCTTTGCAAATGGTTTTGCGGGGATCGACGTGGTAACGAATCCGGGTGATGCAAAACACCGTCCATGTGGTCTGGCACAGGCCCCCGATGGTTCGCTGTTTGTTTCGGATGATTCAAACGGCCGCATTTACAGGATTGCATACAAGTAACAGCAATTATAAAAACTTCTAATTCATTTTATGAGCAGTATCGTTAAACAGTTAATTTTTAGTGTCGTATTGGGTGTATTTGTTATTTCGCACCAGGAGAGTCGCGGAGCTAATAATACAGGGTCTGTAAGGTCAGAACCACTGGCGAAAGAGATCTCCGGGAACCAACCTGGTAAAACAGCCGCAAAAGAGCATCCGGGAAAGGCTGCCTATACAAAGTATTGCCTGGTTTGTCACCAGGCGAACGGATCGGGTGTTCCGGGAATGTTTCCGCCATTGGGGAAAGGAAGTTGGGCAGGAAGAGACCCCAAGGAGTTGGTTCTTATTATCACGAAAGGGCTCAGCGGAAAAATTGAGGTGAATGGCGAAGTCTATAAAAGTGCCATGCCTCCACAGGCTTATCTAACCGATAAGGAGATTGCGGATATTCTTACGTATATCCGGTCAGATTTCGGAAATAGTTTTAAGCCGGTGGATGTTGAATTTGTTAAGAAAGTCAGGAGCGGGAAATAAATAGTATCCGGTTAGCCGGAAACTGCTTTGAAATCTTTGTGACTTCGTGTCTCCTATATAACTATTTTTAATTGATTGATATTCAGCATTGTTTTTCATTAGTTTTATGCAGCTTGGTTTAATCGAGCTATTTGTTTTTCCAGTTTTTTGATTTTTTCTTTTTTGATTTTTTCTTGATTTTCAACAATCATTCCAGAATTGTATTCTGTCTTCCTTAACAACATTGTGTAAATAATTCTTGCCAGTTTATGTGCAGTGGCTAAAGCAGCACCTTTCCCGCCTAGTCTCGCTCGCATTGCGCGATAGTAATCGCCAATTGCAGTTTTATTTGTTATTAGACAAGAGGCTGCCTGCCTTAAAAGTTGACCAGCCTTATTGTTTTTCTTCAGCATTTTACTGCTGATGATTTTTCCTCCTGTAATTTTTGTATTTGGTGTCAGGTTCAACCAAGCTGCAAAGTGTTTTGAACTTTTCCACTTACGCATGTCTAAGCCAACTTCAGATATAAATTCCAAAGCTGTAACTTCACTTATGCCTGGTATCTGGCACAAGTCGACTCCGGCTATTGCAATCAAATAGGGCAAAAGGGAAAAGTCAAATTGATTTTTTTTTGCTTTTGCTTTAGCTTTCTTTTTTGGAGTTTCTTCAACACATGTAATGTCACCTTCTTTTATGATTGCAACTTGTTTCAGTAATTGCTGTTGTATCTTTTCTTCACAACTTTTAATCTGCTTTTGAAGAAATTCATAATTTTCAACGGCTTGTTCCAACATAAATAGATACTCCTCTTTATATATCCCTTGTAATGATTTGATTATATCTTCACGCGAGGCTTTAATCCTTGGATCGCAAAGCGTACACAGAATTTCCGGGTTTCTTTCCCCTGCTATAATTGCCTTCAACATTCCCATCCCGGTTTTGCCCAATATATCGCTGATGACGGTATGTATTTTAATATTCATCAATTCGAGTGCTTTTTGCATCCTTCTTACCGAATCTGACCCTAATAAAATCAAATTTTTCCTTTGACGGGTATAACTTCTTAACAAACGGATTTCATTGTCTGGTTGGAAGCTTTTCTGCAAGAGGCCACAAGTATGTAGCTTCTGTAGCCAAATCGAATCCGTGTCGTCTTTCTTTCGTCCGGTAACATTTTTGGCATGCTTTGCATTAACCAAGTAAGGTTCTATTCCTGCCTCTTCAAGTAAAAGGTAGAGAGCAAGCCAGTATACACCAGTGCTTTCCATTGCTACTGTGGTAACACCATTGCTTTTACAATAATCCACTATTTCATGTAAATCGCATGTGAACGCCGAAGTCGTTTTTACTTCGTGACCGCCGTTGCCATCATTAATGGCCACACAATGAAGGGTATCACCTATGTCAATTCCTGCTGCATAAGGATTAAACACAGGCAAACTACTTCCCATTTTAATAATTCCCTTTTGGGGCTTTTCTTTTTTCATAACTTTGCATTTAAGTATTATTTAACTTAAAAATGAAAAGTAGCGCATAAAGGCACTTATAAGCTAAAATTGATCTCCTATACGGTGTTTAAGTTTCGGCTTAACATCCATTTGAAATTTTAAGAAGTGCCTCGAATCAAACTTGGTGGGGGTATGTAACTACCAATCACTAATAGGTTTCTTATGCGCTGCTTTTTTACAAAGTTATCTGTTTTGAGGTTCGAGTTTTCCTACTCCCGATTACTTGGTGGCTATAACCGGAAATGCCACTAAGCCACGAAGACACGAGGATGCACTAAGAACCAAAATGCTCTTTTACTTAAGCACATATCGCTTTTGGCAACTTGAATAATCGTTCTAACTATTTGATAATAATCCTTTAAAAATTAAGATAGCGCTGATTTTTTTGTAAGCGGGACTGCCAATCGCCAGTCGCTAAAAGCCAGCTGCAATCATTCAAAAACCGATTACCCGTACCAAACGTCATAGAGCCGAATTTTAAAATATAGAAAGATGACAGCAAATGAAATTCTGATTGAACTTGAAAAATACGGAGACGCACAAACAAAAAAAACGCTTTCCAGGCATGGTGCACGGGAACCTTTTTTTGGTGTAAAAGTCGCTGATTTGAAAACGATTCTAAAAAAGACAAAAAAGAACCACGAATTGTCTTTGGAACTTTACCGGACAGGCAACTCGGATGCGATGTATCTTGCAGGTCTTATGGCCGACGAGCATCAGATAACCGAATCACAATTAGATGAGTGGGTCGAAAAAGCATATTGGTATTATTTAAGTGATTTCGTTGTTCCATGGGTTGCAGCGGAAACAAATTTTGGTTTTGACCTTGGACTGAAGTGGATTCAATCTGATAAGGAGAGAATTGCTTCGGCAGGTTGGGCTACTTTGGCTTATTATGCAGCGGTAAACCAAGATGAAGATCTGGATATTAATGCATACCGTCAATTGCTCGATAAAGCTGGTCTTGAAATTCATCATGCACAAAACAGTGTGCGTTTAGCGATGAATGGATTTATTATTGCGATTGGTACGTATATTAAAGATTTAACGGAAAAGGCAAACACTGTTGCAGGCATAATCGGAAAGGTAAACGTTGATATGAACGGGACTGCCTGCAAAGTTCCTTTGGCAACAGAATATATTCACAAAGCCATTGAAACGGGCCGGATTGGTAAGAAACGTAAAACGGCGAGGTGCTAAGGGATAGATGGTGTTGTGTCGTTTGGTGTGGGCGAATCTGCAAACTGCATTTAAATGATTTAAGCATTAAGCAGCTGGCTTTTGGCAACTTGCAGCTGGCATGATCGTGCTAACAATTTGACCCTCATCCTTTAAAAGTTAGTAAGTCCGGATTTTTTTAGTATGCTGGTCTGCTAGTCGCAAGCAGCTAATAGCCAGCCGCAATCATTATAAAATCCTATTATACACTTCAAACGACATAGAACTAAAAATATCTTAGCCCAATAGATATATATCTATAAAAATAAATTAACACAGACAATATGAAGGCAATTGTATACACAAAATACGGATCACCGGATGTTCTGGAATTCAAAGAGGTTGAGAAACCGGCCGTCAAAGACAATGACGTTCTTGTAAAAATCTATGCGGCCTCCTTAAATGCGGCTGACTGGCATATCATGAGGGCTGACCCGTTCCTTGCCCGCTTCGTGTTTGGGCTTCTGAAACCAAAATTCAACATACCCGGAGCTGACATTGCCGGGCGTGTAGAAGCGGTTGGCAAAAATGTAAAGGAGTTTCATCCGGGGGATGAAGTGTTCGGGAACCTATTTGAATGCGGGTTGGGTGGTTTTGCCGAATATGCCTGTGCCACCGAAAATGCCCTGGTGTTGAAGCCGTCCAATTTATCGTTTGACGAAGCTGCGGCTGTTCCATTGGCGGCGGTCACCGCACTGCAGGCGCTTTGCTATAAAGGCTCTATTCAGCCGGGACAAAAGGTTTTGATCAATGGTGCTTCAGGTGGTGTGGGTACATATGCGGTACAAATTGCAAAATCGTTCGGAGCCGAAGTGACGGGGGTATCCAGTACGGGCAAATTAGAAATGGTACGCTCGCTTGGTGCAGACCATGTGATTGATTACACAAAGGAAGATTTCACCAAAAACGGGCAGCAGTATGACCTGATCATTGCTGCGAACGGATATCATCCGATATCAGATTATAAGCGTGCATTAAGTCCCAAAGGAATTTATGTGATGACCGGTGGTACCGGTGCGCAGATGGTGGAGGCGATGTTCCAGGGATCATGGATATCGATGACCGGAAGTAAAAAAATGGGAAACCTGTCAATGAAATCAAACAAAGAGGATCTGATTTTCATGAAAGAGCTTCTTGAAGCGGGCAAGGTGGTACCTGTTATCGACAGGCGTTACCCGTTAAGTGAGGTTGCTGACGCAATGCGGTACCTGGAAGAAGGACATGCGCGGGGAAAAATCGTCATTACGGTGTGAAGAATGTACTTCTTAAATAGGTTATATTAAGGTTTTTCCGTCTGGTTCTGTTATGATTTGCATGCTATGTTCTAATTCACTTCCAAAGGCTGATACTTATTTGCAATATTCTTTTTTTAGCCTAATTTTGGGTAAGTGTTGATTATAATGCTGCAATCATTAGAGGTTTTTATTAAATAATTTGGCTCTATGATGTTTGGTATGGGTCATTGGACTTTTTAATGATTGCTGCTGGCTGTTAGCGACTGGCAACTTGCAGACTCGCTTATTAATAAATCTGCAGTAATCTTTAAAAGTAAAGGGCCGCGACCAAATAGTTAGCACGATCTTGCCAACAGCAAGTTGCCAACAGCCAGTTGCTATTATTATAAACTATTTGAAAGCAGTTGCAAAATTTACCCACACGATCCGTCATAGAGCCAATAATTTCCATCCATGAATGCGCTTAAGATTATTACATACATCTCGCTTCTTTTTCTTAACTGGATACCCCGGATTTTATGTATCCTGTTCGCAATCGGTATTAGCCTCTTCGCACTGGATGCATTTGAAAACAACGAAGGTTTTTGGAAAACACTCCTTGCATTGCTGATCCATTTAATTCCTGCTTTTATCGTGATTGCTGTACTTGCACTTTCGTGGAGGTGGCCCTGGGTTGGCGGTGTCAGTTATGTCTTATTGGGCATTGCTTACCTGATATGGTCTTCCCGGTCAGGAAGGGGATCGGCAATTATATCTATTCCCTTGTTTTCAATCGGGATTCTTTTCCTTATCAATTGGTTTTTAAGGAAGAAAATCGAAGAAGCAAAGGAAGCCTACGAGGAAGGATTGTAATAATACAGGGATGTCATACCACGCATTTAGTAGTTGCAATCGGTCGTAAATCAGGAACTTAAAATTTTAGGATTTTAAAATTAAATTCAGATTTTAATTGTAATTTAATGGTCATCAAAATATCAGTTTGGGAAGCGCTGTAAATTGTGAATCTGCTACCCTGATTAGTCCCTTATTGCACAATTAAAATGAATCCTTATGATTTATAAAAATTGGGTTTTTGCAATATTTCTACTGTTTGTTTTTCACATGGTCAGTACTGCCCAACAGTCTGTCTTTTCGCATTATTCGGTCAATAATGGATTGTCGCAAAGCGTTATCAAATGCATTTTTCAGGATAGTAAAGGTTATATATGGTTTGGCACACAACAAGGTTTAAACAGGTTTAATGGTTATTCTTTCGATAATTACCTGAATATTCCGGCAGATAGCAATTCAATTTCTGATAACTGGATTTATTCCATTACGGAAGATAACGAGGGTGATATTTGGATAGGTACACGCAACGGGTTAAATAAATACATCCAAAAAACGGGGCATTTCAAACAATACCTTTATCAGGCCGGCGTACCCAACAGTATCTCGGGCAATTATATTTACGGACTATCGAAGGACACACAGGGGAATATCCTGGCAAATACGGCAGCCGCTTTAAATATTATTAATCCTCAAACTTTAGCAATTACAAAGTTTGTCAATCCGCTTGTAACAGGTAACGAAATTAGCGATGAAGGGAGACCAATCCTGCAAACGCGCGATGGGAATATCTGGATGGCAACAGCAGAAGGACTTTGGTATTTCGATCCGACTAAAAAGCAATTTCATCTTTCCGACAAGCTGGCAAATCGCAATTTATTAAGCAATCAAAACATTACAGCTTTAATGGAAGATTCGCAGGATAACCTGTGGTTGGGGACACAGGATGGATTGAACAGAATGAATTTAAAAAACTTTGCAGTATCGCACTACTCATTGGATCCGAAAAGAAAGGGGAGTCCGAATACAAATTTTATCAGGTCGATCAGGGAAGACAAGAACCGGACATTATGGATAGGAACAAATGGCGGCGGTTTATTCCGGCTATCATTTAACAGCGATTTTAAAATATCGGAACAAGTTAATTTTGCAGCCTCCGACCAAAATACAGGCAATTTAAGTCATAATATTGTTTTGTCACTGCTGATTGACCAATCGAATTTGCTGTGGATTGGTACCTTAAACGGGATTGACAAAATCGATCTGAAGAAAAGTAAATTTAATTTGTACCGCAGAAGCCACGACTATCGCTCGGTCGATTTGTTGGATAATGTTATTGCTTCGATCTATAAGGACCAGCAAAATAACATATGGATCGGCAATTGGGGAAGCGGGTTAAATATCCTTGACCGTTCCACCAATAAGGTAACGCATTATACTTCGCAGTCGAGGGGCAATGCCCACATTTCGAATAATTTTATCCATGTCATCTATGAAGACAGCAAAAACCGCATTTGGATTGGAACACGCGATGAAATCAACCTGTTTGACAAGGTAAACAAACGCTTTTTGCCAATCAGGCAATATTTTAACGGTGACAAATTACCCGATTTTAAGAATGTAAGGGTGAATGATATTCTGGAAGATAGTGCTGGTTTCTTCTGGATTGCTACCCAAAACGGATTGTACAAATTAGATGTTGAAAATCAAAAGTTTGAAATCTTTCTCCAGGGAACGGGGAAACAGAATGTCAGCAGTAATTTGGTTTACCGCCTCATTGAAGATGCCTCCCGTAACATCTGGATCGGCACTACGCAGGGGTTGGATAAATACATCCGTAAAGAGAATGTCTTTATTCATTACCAGCGGATTCAAAATTCACAGAATACACTGTGCAGCAATTTTATTGTATCGCTTTGTGAAGATTTTGAGCAAAATATCTGGATTGGAACCACCAGTGGTCTTAATAAATTTGTACCAAAGGATTCGACATTTTTATATTTCTCGAAATACAATGGTTTACCCAGCAATGTTATTTACGAAATACAGGAAGACAAAAACAAGAACCTTTGGTTTGCAACCGTCGAAGGTTTAAGTGTTTATTACAGCCGACAAAATGTATTCCGCACATTCGAGCTGGAAGATGGAATGCAGGGACGGGAATTCAATACCGCCTCGTACAAAGCGACAGACGGAGAATTGTTTTTTGGGGGAATGCATGGCGTCAACTATTTCTATCCCGATTCGGTCAGAAATAATACCGCAATTCCACCGGTGGTAATTACAAATATTGAAAAATTAAATTCGAAAGGGATCCACAAACTCTCACCCGAAAGTTTTGAAAATCTGAGATTATCGTACCAGGATTATACATTTACAATCGGGTTTGCAGCGTTGGATTTCACAAATCCGTTGAAAAACAGGTTTGCGTATAAGATGGAAGGGGTTGCCGATGAATGGATTGATTTGGGCAACAGGAGGAATATTTCATTCTCGAATTTACCGGCCGGTGAATATGTGTTTCATGTAAAGGGTTCAAACAGTGATGGGATATGGAATGAAAATGATGCAAGCCTGAATATTAAAATTATACCACCCGTATGGAAGAGCAAATGGGCTGTGATGTTCTATTTTATCCTCGCAATTATTCTGATTTACCTGTATATCAGGAACCGTGAAAGACTATTATTGCGTGAACAGAAAATACTGGAAGAAAAGGTCGCTTCGAGAACGAAGCAAATTGCGTTGCAAAAGGAGAAAATCGAAAAAGCCTATATTAACGTCAAACAACTTTCGGAAATCGGTCAGAAAATAACAGAAAACCTTACGGTTGAAACAATTATCAATACCGTTTATCAGAACCTCAATACGCTGATGGATGCCAGTGTGCTGGCGATTGGTATCTATAATGAAGAAGATAAAAGACTCGATTTTTATGGAGCCATCGAAAAAGGAGAGATACTGGATTTCCATTATGATTTGATTACTGAAAGTCATCTGCCATCTGTTCAGTGCTTTTTAAATAAAAAGGAGATCGTGTATTTCAGAAAATCAGATTACATGCAGAATGTTTCCGATGTGACAAAAGTCGGCGAGATGCCTGAATCGCTGATTTATCTTCCATTGCTAAAGGCTGAAAATGTGACAGGTGTTGTCACCGTTCAAAGTTTCACCCAAAATGCCTATAACGATTACCATATCAGTATTCTGCGGAACATTGCCATTTATCTGACCATTGCCCTGGAAAATGCAGATACTTTCAGATTAATCAAACAACAGAATTTCGAATTGCAGGA
>Ga0209724_1002164_pt1 | contig 17044 bp, 15 predicted proteins | sample grotaG_FD_184143 | JGI IMG/M metagenome (GOLD analysis project Ga0209724, IMG submission 184143) | Glacier valley bacterial and archeal communities from Borup Fiord, Nunavut, Canada, to study Microbial Dark Matter (Phase II) -... | ecosystem: Environmental > Aquatic > Freshwater > Ice > Glacier ...
TCCAAGTCAGGGGCAGAGCTAACTTTGATAAAATAGCTCAATCCTTGAACCACAAGCTCTGAAAGCCTTACAGAACCGTTCAAAAAACTGTCCGGAGTATTGGTCTATGAGCAGCCTTATCAAGTGGGCAGATTTACTGGCAGTGAGCGGGTCAAAAGATAATCGATCAAGTGGTTGACCAGTGGCAAAAGTGTAAGAGTTTAATTTGAGCCTAAGGAAGCCGCTCACTAACCTTACTGAAGGTGCTAACTCGATGGTTAATAACAACAGTTCTAGTAAACAGCTTAATCAACGGAAAACTTAGAGGTGAAAGGAATTTGAAACTCGACAAAACCAGACCCTCACTGGGTTAAAGGGTCGCTTCGACAACTCCATACAAATCTGGTGAGAGATGAGATTTTCCGCTATTTAACAACCAGCGTTCCACACCTCGATGAGGATCTGTCAGAAATTGAGTGCTACGATTCGTTTCAGATTAAATGACCCTACCAAAACTTGATTAGTGGAGGTTCACAGTAGAATTAGTTTTGGAAACTATGGCAAGCTTTCTAAACTTCTTAAGAAGATCGCAGCGAGGAGAATTGAACGTGGAATCAATGGTAAACGCCCGATTGCTTACGCAATGCGCTTGGTTCCCCTCCCATACTTTGTCTCCAGCCTGATTGTGCGCGTGGAAATGAAACTCTCTATTTTCAGCAGAGCCACTGAACACAGTCTTACATTCTCCAGGATTCAGTCCCCACCACCCTTGGGACCGCCATCCTCCTTGAATAACGTGAGCGATCGCAGTACTAACCCGTGAATTTGTTCGATTACAGATTTTGAGGGTGGCTTCTGCGGGTTGTGCATTACCTAATGTAACTGTAAATAGGGAGATTGAGGCAACAGTCATCATCGCACCAAGCCTGAAACCAAATTTCATCAGATTACCTCCAAAGCATTCAATTTTTAAGCGTTCACTGATGTCTTTGCCAACAAGAGCAAGTTTTATGCAGCCTACTAATCAGCGAAACTTATCTAAAAAGAAAACCTGGTTAGCTTTGCTAAACTTTTACTCAGTCCGCATAAAATGCCCCTGCAATTCTCAATAAGCCAGTGAAGGGTCGCAGATGCCCGAAAAAAGTTTGCTTCCATCTGCCATCACTTATTGATCGCCCCCTATGAACGGAGCCAATGAACCGCGAGATCTTGCAACCTGGGATCGTACCCTTAAGCAACTGGCGATCGCTGCACAACAGCAACCCGTCAATAGTCTCCCCCGAAAACGCGCCCTTGCCCATTTACTTGATGCTCTTCAAAGATCGAAAAAACTGACTCGTCCCCAGTCCAGCTTTTTCGGCGAACTGTATAACGAGATTTATGCCGAAGCGCTTCAGAGGTTATATTTGCATATTTGTAAACACATGGATTCCTACCGATCGGAGCAAGCAGAAGTCTTGCAGTGGGCAAACTTTTTACTCAAACGGCAGTGTTTCCCTGAAGCCATTCGCGAAGTGATGGGAAAAACCGCTGACCAACAACGGCTTTCCATAGATGACCTTGATCGTGACTTTCAAATTTCTGCAACGCCCTCCTTGGTTGAACAAGTGCGGCAATGTTTAGAAGAAGACTCAGACAAGTTGTTTCAAACCACCCATGTACAGAAACATCCGTCAGCTACCTTTCAGTACATAGCACTGCAACGCTTGGCAGGCTTCTCCTGGCAAGAACTTGCTCTCGAACTAGAGGTGGATACCCCAACCTTAAGTAGCTTCTATCAGCGTCGCCTCAAAGAATTTTGCCCCTATTTCCGAGACTATTTATCCCCTTAAGTAAACGTCCTAATTCACTCAAAGATCATGATGGATACTCCAGAGCAAACCCTAACATTCACGATGCCTATTCCCCTCCAGATGCATCACATTGCCCAGCAGTTCCGGCAACAGCACCCAAATCGCCAGAAAGCCAAACAGATTTACCTAAATACGATCGCAGTTCAATCTGTTCATACTTACCTCAAATGGTTTGGGATTGAAACAGATTTAGAAGCGAGCGATAGCTGGAATCCAACGTTGCAACTGTTGATGGATACTGCCGATCTAACGGTCAAGCATCAAGGAAAGTTGGAGTGTCGTCCAGTTTTACCTAACCAGGAATTTTGCTCAGTGCCATCTGAAGTTTGGCATGAACGCATTGGATATGTTGCTGTTCAGTTGAACACGGAATTGACCGAGGCGACCTTGCTGGGATTCTTGCCCAGGGTTCAACAAGTAGAAGTGCCCTTGAAGTCTTGGCAATCGCTCGATCAATTGTTAGAGCGCTTAGTTCATGCCTCTGTGGTTACGGTGCAACTGAGTCAATGGTTGCAGGGCACGGTCGAAGCTGGGTGGCAAACCCTCGAAGCGTTGTTTCACATCCCGCAGGTTGCCCTAGTCAGCCGAGGCATTCAAGCGGAATCCGGGAATATGTCCAGCTACACCACAAGGGGCAAGCTATTGCATTTAGGACCTATCAGTGACAACGCTGAAGTGGTTTTGGTTGTTGAGCTGTTTCCTACACAGACAGAAGAATTAGAAATCACTGTTAAGCTTTGCCCTCGACAGGATAAAACCGTGCTACCAACTGACTTGGATGTGATGATTCTGGATGAAAAGGGAGCTTCTGTGATGCAAGCACAGTCACGAAGTACGAACATGATCCAATTGAAGTTTTTAGCTTCGCTGGGGGAACGGTTCAGCGTCAAAGTGATTTCTGAAATAACCAGCATGACTGAAGATTTTGTCGTTTAACCAGGAGGGGTATGGTCGCTACACCAGGAAAGCTCGTCGTTTTTAAATTAGAGGGTGATCTCAGTCTTCAGGGATTTCGAGTCACGCTGGCGATCGGCATGGAGAACGATCGTCCCTCGATCGAAATGAGGGGCGAGTTACCTGCTGAACCGGAGTTATCTACTTGTCTTAACCGTTGGCAAGCGGTTTATCACAGGTTAGGCATTCCCACCCGAATTGTGCCCCAGGCAATCATTTATGGCGGCTCTGTGAATCGGGTCGATGAATGTCGCCAGGTCTCACGGGAGTTGCGCGATCGCTTTACCGCTTGGTTAGAAGCTCCATCGTTTCAGAAGCTCGATCGCCGCTTGCGGGATGTCTTAAAGACAGATGATTCGATTCGAGTTCTGGTGCGGACTAACGATCGTGACGTGCAGCATTTACCGTGGCATTTTTGGGATTTTGTGGAACGCTATCCCAAGGCAGAAGTTGCACTCGGATCGACAGAATTTGAGCAATTCCAGTCTAATCGGTTGAAAGCAAACCGCAAAGTGCGAATTTTAGCCATTCTAGGGAACCGTGCCGGGATTGATATCGAAGAAGATCGACGGATGCTGGAACGTTTACCCAATGCCGATGTGACCTTTCTGGTAGAACCAAAGCGCCATGAGATTAACAATCAGCTTTGGGATCAAGCTTGGAATATGCTCTTCTTTGCCGGACATGGTGAGACTCAAGCAAATGATGGCTTTATCCACATCAACCCGCAGGAGCGTCTTAGCTTTAGCGAGTTGGAATATGGGGTCAAGCGGGCGATCAACAACGGTTTAGAATTCGCGATTTTCAATTCCTGTGATGGCTTGGGCTTAGTCAACCAACTTGCACCGCTCCATTTGCCGCAGATGATTGTGATGCGTGAATCGGTGCCCGATAAGGTTGCACAGGAATTTCTTAAATATTTTCTGGCTGCATTTGTCCGAGGAGACTCTTTATACCTAGCCGAGCGCAGAGCGAGAGAGCGTTTGCAAGGGTTGGAGGATGAATATCCTTGTGCAAGCTGGATACCTGTGATCTTCCAAAATTCCTCTGATCCACCCCCGAATTGGGTGGAGTTTCTCAAACCGTCCCAGAGATCGACTCCTTTTTTTGCGCCTGCCGCGACCCCTAAATCGCTGTGGGCAAAGCTGCGATTACCGTTAGTGTGTAGCTGGATTGTAACAAGTTTGGTCATAGGTGCGAGACTAACAGGCATTTTAGAACCTGTGGAGCTTTTTGCCTTTGATCGTATGATGGTATCTCGTCCTACAGAAAACCCTGATCCTCGTCTTTTAATCATTACCAACGACGAGTTTGATCTAAGCTATCAAAAGCGGCAACAAATGCCAATGGATAGCTCAGCGTTATCGGACAAGGCATTGGTTTTACTGATGAAAAAACTAGAGCCATATAAAGCTGTGGCAGTTGGGCTAGACATCTATCGAGATGACCCAAATTTTCCGAAAGAGCCTGAACTTAATAGACACATCAAAAACGTGACTTTCATCTGCCAGATTGAAGGCGGAGAAAAAGGTTTGCGAGAAGTTTTGCCCCCCAAGAGAGTTCCTCTCGACCAAGTAGGCTTCTCAAATGTCCCGAAAGATGCAGATGATGTCACTCGGCGACATACGATCGGAATGTATGGTGGTTTGCACTGCACCGATAAGTCTTTCAGCTATCAACTTGCAATGCTTTATTTGAAACAACAAAAGATTGAAGCAACTTATGTGCCTGGCCTGCTAAAAATTGGAGATCGTGCTTTTCCTGCACTCACAGACCACAATGGCGGCTATCATCAGCGTGGACATATTGGCGGACATGAGATTCTTCTAAACTATCGAGCGACGAACAAGATCGCTCCTTCCCTACCCTTATCAGAAATCTTGCAGGGAAAGCGCGATCGTGAATTAGCTGAGTATGCACCAGGTCGGATCATTCTAATCGGTACGACTGCTAGAAGTGCCAATGATTATCACTACACGCCCTATGGAGAAATGGCAGGAGTGATAGTACATGCCCACATGACAAGTCAAATTCTCAGTGCCGTGCTGGATCATCGGGTGTTGTTTTGGCAGTTACCGCAGTGGATCGATGCCGTGGTGATCTGGGTGTGGGGCATGGTAGGAGTTTTACTCTCCCTGTGTCTACGGTCTGATTTGTACCTGGGACTGGCGATCTTCGGTGTTTCAGGTGGAGCACTCATCATGTACTATGGCATCTTTCTCCAGGGTGGCTGGATGCCCTTGATTCCCTCAATTCTGACACTCACTGCAACCAGTAGTACTGTTGCTTACCTAAAACCCAAATCATAGAGGCTTAACCATGAACAATTTGTTTTCTCGATTCATCCCAATGCTTGGCTTTGTAGCCTTGCTTACGCTGACTACTTTTGCACAGGTATCATTTGCAGGAGAGCCAAATTTTGGCGGATCGGGGTCTTCTGGTAGTACCAGTGGGGCAGGTGGTGGTCGGTAGCTGTTTGTTAGACAGTGCTTAAACATAAATTTTTTGCTTGCCTAGAAAAGTTTCCTATTAATGGTTTCAAGAAAATGAAAAACCGCACAATTTTTACAGGTCTATCTCGCAGCATGATTGCGATAACTTGCATCATGCTTTTACAAGCTGAACTGTCGGCTTGGGCGGAAGACCCAGATTTCGGTGGATCGGGAAGTTCCGGAAATACGCGGGGAGGTGGGACACGAGGTAACTGTCCTGCACTTGATCCATCACTGAAGCCCTTGACTGCTCTGATTCCAAAATTGAAAGCAGGGCAAGCAACAGGAAAAGCAATCGAGACGGTCTCGGCTCGACCTACAATCTGGATTTATGTTCCCTATACGGCTCCAACAGCAAAAAGAATTACATTTATTCTGAAAACAGAGTCTGGTGAAAAAGTCTATCAGCTTGGATTGCCGGTTCCAACTCGGTCTGGAATTGTAAGCATCACCGTCCCGAATGAACAGCCACCTTTGGAAGTTGGAAAATCTTATCAATGGAAGTATCTAATTAGCTGTAGTAGTAATGGGGATGCACCGGAGGAAGTAATCGCTCAAATCAAGCGCGTGTCTCTCGACCCAGCATTACAGAAGCAGCTTGCGGCAGCTAAAAGTCCACTAGAGCAGAGTCGGTACTACACCAAGGCGGGCGTTTGGTATGAGACGTTGACGGTTTTAGGCAATGCACTAAAGCAGAAGCCGAATGATCCTGTGCTCCGAAAAGAATGGTCAACGCTGATGAACTACACTACGGTGAATTTGGGTGATTTTGCAGCACAACCGTTCTTGCCCTAATTGCTTTGAGATGCTCCCATTGCTTTTCCTCCTTTGTCATGCCTTGCCAGGAGAGGATTGAAGGAATCATGAGAGATTGCCCTATGAAGAACTTGAGATTGTTTTCGGCGTTTGCGTATATATTGTCTTTGACATCATGTTTGTCATTTAATTCTGTGAATGCTCAATCGATTACTCCAGTAATAAATGGCACGGGCACTCAAGTTATTCAGTTTGGCAATACCTATACAATTCAAGGTGGGGCAGTTTCTAGCGATCGGGCAAATCTATTTCACCAGTTTGAAAAATTTGGCTTAAATGCGAATGAGATCGCCAATTTTCTAGCCAATCCTCAAACGCGCAACATTTTCGGCTCGGTCGGCGGTGGCAATCCATCAATCATTGACGGGTTGATTCGAGTCACAGGTGGAAATCCTAATCTATTTTTGAGCAATCCGGCGGGAATTTTGTTTGGGGCGAATGCAAAGCTGGACATTCCAGGTTCTTTGACTGTTACCACTGCCAACGGTATTAGCTTTGGTGATAAATGGCTAAGTGTGTTGGGTAGTAATAACTATGCAGCCTTCGTGGGCAATCCGACAGGGTTCACCTTTACGATGGCACAACCAGGAGGAATCGCGAATGAAGGCAATCTCTCTGTTCCCACTGGGCAGAGCGTGATGCTGGTGGGCGGCACTGTGCTGAATACGGGAACGATCTCCGCTCCAGGGGGCAATATTACGATCGCGGCTGTTCCTGGCACGAATCGAGTTCGCATCAGCCAGGAAGGACGGCTCCTCAGCTTAGAGTTAGCGGCTGATAAAGGAACATCGGGTGTGCAGTCAGTGCCCTTCTCGCCACGGATGTTGCCGGACTTGTTGACGAGCGGACGAGTGCCAATTCTGGATGTGCCAATTCCGACAGAGGGCGGAACGGCGATTGTGAGCGGTCAGTTGTCTGTTGCTGGGAATCAATCGACAAACCAAACCCCACAAATTAATATCCTGGGTCAGAAAGTTGGGCTAGTCGATGCACGGGTCGATGCTTCTGGGGGCTATGGCGGTGGAACGATTCGGATTGGTGGGGACTATCAAGGGAAGGGAACGGTTTTTAACAGCGATCGGACTTTTATTAGCAGCAATTCTGTGATTAATGCTGATGCTTTGAATAATGGCAATGGCGGTCGTATCGTCGTCTGGTCAAATGATGCAACCCGATTTTATGGCACGTTAACTGCAAAAGGTGGAGTGAACGGTGGGAACGGGGGCTTTTCTGAAGTCTCTGGTAAAACATTTTTGGACTATGTAGGGAAGGCAGATTTAAGTGCCGCTCAAGGCAAATTTGGCACGCTGCTGTTAGATCCCACCGACATTACGGTCATTGCTGGGGCAAGTAATCCTGCTGAACTGATAGCAAACGATCAATTTGCCGATCCAGGAGTGAACAACACCATCACCAACGGCACCATTAATGCTGCAACCGCAAATGTGATTCTGCAAGCCACAAACAACATCGTCTTTGGTGCGCCAATCAATATTGCTGCACCTGGTGTAGGATTAACGGCTCAGGCGAACAACAACATTAGTGTGACTGCCAATGTCACAACCAATGGAGGTAATGTTACTCTCAATGCTGACGCTGATATTCAAAACGGGGGAACACTTACCATTGCTAATGCCACAATTACTACTCAAGGGGGAAGTTTCACAGGAACTGGTAGAGGGCAGAACACCATTGCTGACAGTAATGGAATCTCTTTAAATGCAAGCACAATCAATACCAGGGGTGGCAACATTGCCATGATAGGCATAGGAGGAACTGCCACTAATCCAGATAACACTGTGAATGCAAATAATGGAATTGCTGTTAATCCAGATACCATTCTCGAAACGATTGGTAATGGTTCGATTACTTTAACTGGCACGGGGGGTACGGGCGCAAACAATAGTGTTGGCATTTCCACTAGAGCACGATCCCGTATTACTTCAGAGAACGGCGCTATTCAGCTTATTGGACAGGGAGGTGGAGATGGCACAGGCAATCGCAACGTAGGAGCTTATCTAGGATTCAACGCTGAAGGTAACTCAATTCAGACTACTGGTAGCGGCTCTGTCAGCGTACAGGGGACTGCTGGAACAGGTTCCTCACAAAATACAGGAATTGAGCTTTACTTTTCCACTATCAATGTAGCAGATGGAGATATTACGCTTAGAGGAATCGCAAATGGTACGTTGGGCTTTAATACAGGACTTGAAATTCTGAGTAGTACGGTTAGAACCACGAGCACGGTGCCTGGCAGAGGAAACATTGCATTATACGGAAAAGGTAGTAACTTTGGAGCAGCAGGGGCACAAAATCCAGGGATCGCAGTTACCGGGCTGCTTGCTGGTCTTCCAGCAACGATTGCTGCGGAAGGAGCGGGAAACATCGAAGTTGAAGGGATTGGTGGAGTTAGCTATTTCAATAGCGGTGGTTTCGGTCTAGGTAGAGACAGCACTCTTCGATCTAATGATGGAGATATTAGAATTCGTGGAGTGGGTGGAGCGGGAAATTCTAGTGGGGGAATTGGTCTTAGCAGTGACCTTGATGGAGTGAATCAAAGAATTGTTTCAACGGGTAGAGGAAATATCTTTCTGGAAGGAATTGGTGGCACAGATGGTATCAATCCTGGCATAACTATTGGAGGTGCCCTATCTAATCGTGCGACGATAGAAGCTTCTGGCAGTGGTAGTATCAGCTTAAAAGGAATTGGTGCTAATGGGGCAAGGGATATCGATTTAACTAGCAAAGGTTCAGTTGTTCCAAATAGCAATAGCGTTCTTGACTTAACTGGTAATATCACTTTTACCGAACCTGTCACCTTGAATGTTGCAAGAATCAACCATTCAGGTGGAACATTATCCACTACAGGTAATTTTCCATTCACACTTCAAGCTAATCAAGTAACGGTTGGAAGTATTACTAACCCAGGACAACCAATTACTATAATCAGCAACAGTAATCTCACTACGGGCGATCTCAACTCCAGTTCTCCAACGACCGGCGGTGGTGCAGTCTCTCTCACTTCTTCTAGAGGTGCAATTACAACTGGCAATCTCAATAGTTTTGGTACTACTGGTGGTGCCATTGCTCTTGATGCCAGAACTGCGATTACAACCGGAGCAATTAACTCTAGCGGTATCATTGGCAGCGGCGGCAACGTTATACTTGACCCGATCGGTGATATTCAAATTGCCAGCATCAACGCTCAAGGTGGAATTATCGGTAGAGGTGGCAACGTAGACATCACCGCCGGACAATTCTTCCGCGCAACAGGCGTGTTCAGCGATCGTAACAACACTCTAGCCAGCATTTCTACTGCAGGTGGACAAGGAGGAGGGAGCATCATCATTCGTCATGGCACTGGAACGTTAGGGCTTCCATTCAACATTGGTGATCCCTCTCGCAGTGGTACAGCCGGAGCTATCACTAGCGGAGCATTTCGTATCGAACCTCAACAACAGCTAATCGGTCCCTTTACGTTGGGAAATATTCAACTGATTACCACTGTGCCTCAGCCCCCGCCTGAAAAACGTCCCAGCCCTGCGCCAACACCTGAACCTCCAAAGCATCCCGAAGCCCAATACTTCCCCGTTCTTGACCCTGGTATCTATGACGGACCCCAAGGCGGAATTGACAAGCAACTTGCTACACCCATTCAACGCTTTTATCAACCTCCCGTTCCTTCTTCCGCAAATCTTGATCCTACGCTTCAGCCCAGTGTCAGATCGCCTGGAAATTCTAGGCAAGCTATTATGCCTACTCAAACCGCTCCATCGACCTCTCAAACTCCTAGTACAAGTGTTGCCGCTACTCCAGCCGTTCAAAATCCTGGTGCAAGTACCACCAGCGTCCCCTCATCGACTTCTCAAACTCCTGGTACAGGTACTACCATTACTCCCCCATCGACTTCTCAAACTCCTAGTACAGGTGTTGCCGATTCCCTCCCATTGACTTCTCAAACTCCTGGTGCAGGTGTTGCTGTTGCTCCCACGATCGAAAATCCTAAACCTCGCACACTTTCAGATGTTCGGAATCAACTTACTCAGATTGAGCAGGCGACAGGCGTTAGACCTGCCCTGATTTACGCCGTTTTTACTCGCACCACTCCTTTGATCGATTCACCTGCTTCCCGAATCAAGTCCCGAAAATCTGCTGTACTCTGGAAATTTAATGCCTCGACGACTTCGCTAACCCTCAGCGAAGCAGTGGCGACTGCTCAGGCATCTCCCCAAGATAACGATCGCTTGGAACTAATCCTCGTCACCGCTAACGGCAGCGTCGTTCGCAAACCCGTTATTTTGGACGACACTCACCAGGCAGTGACCCGTAAAGCAATTCTGGAGCAAGTGGACTTACTTTTCCAGATGTCTTGGGAGGAACCAAAGGGAAACGAAGAGTTTAAGCAACGTACGCAAGCGCAGAGTCTCTATCAATCCCTTGTGCAACCGTTAGAAAATGAATTACAGTCTCGTGGGGTTGGTAATTTAGTGTTCTTAATGGATCAAGGATTGAGAAGGGTACCGATCGCTGCTCTACACGACGGAAAACAATACTTGGTTGAGAAGTATAGCTTAGGACTTAGCCCTAGCTTAAGCCTGACTGATACCCGCTATGCCGACCCCAGAAAGGCCCAACTCCTCGCAATGGGGCGTTCTGACTTTTCTGATGAACAGGATTACCGCGACCATAATCTGCCAGGAACTGGGACAGAAATCAAAGAGATTTTACAGATTTGGAATGGAAGTAAACCGTTTCTTGATCGAGACTTTACCCAGAAGAATCTGCTTAATGAACGCCAGAGCAAGCAATACGGAATTATTCATCTAGCGACTCATGCAACCTTTGATGAGGATTTGCAGAAGTCCCATATTCAACTCTGGGGGTCTCGACTGACATTAAATGACATCAGCACGTTACGCTGGTATAACCCGCCGGTTGAGTTAGTTGTGTTAAGCGCCTGTCAGACTGCCAAAGATAGTAAGGATGCAGAACTGGGATTTGCTGGTTTTGCAGTTCGATCCGGGGCTAAATCAGCTTTAGCTAGCATTTGGTCGGTCAACGATGCTAGCACAACTTCACTGATGATTGAGTTCTATCAACAACTGCATCACGCGAACACACGTATTAAAGCCGAAGCCTTAAGACGAGCCCAAATCGCAATGATTAAAGGCAAACTAAAAATCGAAAATGGTCAACTTACCGGGCTGGGTAAGCCAATTGCCCTACCTAAAGAGTTTCAAAATGTCTCTAACTTATCTCACCCCTACTATTGGGCAGGATTCACGATGATCGGTAGCCCGTGGTAGCCCAGATCACGTCATTCTATATAAGGCTGATAACGCACACTGAAATACAACCCATTATCTTGGAGGTTATTGCCCCGATCATCCAATTGCACAAATGGAATGCCATAATCCAACCGCACACTCAACCCCCTTAGCCCAAACGCTCGCTCCCACAAAATGCCCAACCCCGCACTCCCCAACAACGTTTGCTCTGGTAGTAGATTGGGATTATTAGCTCGATTCCACACCTTACCCACTTCCGCAAAAGGAATCACTTGCAGGGAGGGCGCACCCGATTTATCAAACGCTACACTGATCCGATCTTCGAGCGAGAATCGGAAGCCATTATCTCCCGATCTCGCATTCTGCCGATATCCTCGAATGGATTGCCCACCTCCAATCACGAACTGTTGAGACGGCAGTAGGCTGTCGGGAGTGAGTTGTGCCTCCGCTTGAGCCAAAAGTAGATGTCGATCCCCCAATCGCTGTGCTCGTTGTACCTGTCCAATCCAACTCACAAATTTTCCATCCGGTGTTGGAGATTTATTTGACGTGGCATCCAAAATGCCTAACCCTAGACTTAATTGTGATCGCAGTGCCCAAGCCCCCTGGGTATCTCGTTTCACATAATCCTGAGAAAATTTCAGCACACTGGTTCGACTCACACCATCTGCATCGGGACCCACTCCAAACGGACGAGGTAATTGATCAAACAAAAAGGTTTGCCCTTTTTGATAAGCGAATCCGAGCGATAGAGCAAATTCTTTGTTTGACGATCGCACTAGTGGCTGCCGGTAATTCACCTCATAAACTTGCTGCTTGCCTCGAATCCCCAGCTGGTCAAATGGCGCTTGGGTAATTTGATTGCGATTTGGAGCAACCCGTAACTGAAGAGTTCCATCCAGCGCATTCAAGGGTACTTGATAGTTAATATCAAAAACCTCTAAGCCGCCCGTAAACGATCGCGAATAAGCTCCGGCAAACTCATCACCGATTCCCGTCAGATTTCGATAGCGCAGTTCCACCCCAAATCGATCTGCTCCAACCGCCGGTGGCGAATAGTTATTTACGCTCATACTGCTTGTCAACGGAGGTGCTTCTGCCACCTTGACCCTCAGAATAGATTGCCCTGGCGCTCCCAATTCTGATTCTTGTAGGATCGCTTCAACATTCACAAACAGCGGATTAGCCTTCAACAACCGCAATTGTTCTTCTAATTCTTGCGTATTTAGAGGAACTCTAGCGCCTCGCTGAATGCGATTGCAAATGTAGGCGGTATTTAAGCGTTGTGTTCCTTCAAGCGTGATACTTTCAAGCCTTCCCTCAATGATTTCAATATCTTGACCTTGCACGATTGCCTTAGACGTAATGTACTGACTGTTCGCATAAAGTTGGGTAATAACATCTGCAAGCTTAGTGCGATCAATCGCCTGGTCATCGTATATCTTAGCTTTCTGAAATGCTTGCTCAAAGTCCTGACGTTGAAAAACCGTACTCCCAACAATTCTGACTTTGGCTTCCCGGATGGAAATCTCTTCAAAGTTTTTAGATTGGTAAGGACGTGGAACTTCGCATTTAGGCAAATCAACCGCGATCGCAGCAGCAGAGTTGAGCAAGTACCCTACTACACTTTGTAGCAAGAACCCCCAAATCTTTAGCACTACCTGTTTCTTCATGTATCTATTTATGCTCGATAAGGACTGGAGTCCTAACTAAATTTGAATTTTCTTCCCAATCTGCTTTAGAAATGGACTTTCATCCAAAAGCGTAGTTTCTCATTTATAATACTCGCGAGAGTAGAATTTAGAAGCCCTGCTGTACTTGAGATTTGCTCTTTTGTCATTTTCGAGCCGCTAAGATGGACAACTCACGCTATCGCTAGTGTCGAGTAACAGATTAACTAAGTCGTTAACAGATTAACTGGGTGGGGTAGAAGATCGCTAAAACAGTGTTTCAGGGGTCTTTGAGTTATGAGACAAGGGTGAGACGAGAAGAAATGGTCGTAACAGATTAAGTGCGTCCTTTTCGAGGGTAGGATTAACAGATTAACTGCGTCACTAGACTAGGATACCGACTGAGTGGACTCTGATGAGGGAACGCTAGAGAACGCGCCAAACATTGTAAGGCAATTGAGTGAGCGTCAGCGCTTGCGAGTGGAGGTGATCCAGGACTTAATGGCAGCTCCGGATCGAGCTACCTATCGCCGATGCCAGCAATCCTCGCCGAGCGGTTGGACTTAATTCTCAGTAGCATTCAGCGGCTGGTGCGGGAGTGGAAGCAGAAGGGGATTGCGGGACTGAGTTGGCGGAATCGCTCGGATCAAGGGCAGTTTCGCATCTGTGAAGACTGGCAAACCTTTATTGTCAAAACCTATCAAGAGGGCAACCGTGGGAGCAGATCGCTCACGCTCTTACAAGTAGCACTGCGAGTGAAAGCCCGCGCCCAAGAACTAGGTGTAGACCCCTATCCGAGCCACATGACCGTGTATCGCCTCCTCAACCCGTTGATTGAGCAACACGCCCAGCCGCCGCTGAAGGGATCGATTGGCTGGAACGGGTTGCGCCTGCTCGTGAAAACCCGTGAAGGCACAGAAATTTCAGTCGAATGGAGCAATCAAGTGTGGCAATGCGACCACACGAAAATCGATGTGCTAGTGGTGGATCAATTGGGTGTGTTGTTAGGGCGACCGTGGATGACGCTTGTGGTAGACACGTATTCACGCTGCATCATGAGAATCTACTTAAGCTTTGATGCATCCAGTGCCCGTGGTAGTCAATACCATCACGATCTTTGCAAGCATCAACTTTCTTCGAGGCACCAAAGGCGATGACCGACTGTTTTTGGGATAAATGCACCTCCCTCCTGTTCACCAAAACTTGAAAAGATTCCAACCACCGTGAGACTGGATTGTATTTCCGAGAGAGAATGGACGGAGTGAGGGATGGATTGGTCCACGCTCGACCTTCAATCTAGTAGCAGAAAGAATTTATGAATGAAGCACATTGTGTATACATTGTTCGCTGTGCGAATGACTGTCTGTACACGGGGTATACGAAGAATATCGAACAGCGCATCGCCGTTCACAATGCAGGCAAGGGCGGGCGGTATACGAGAGCGCACCGACCTGTCGAACTGGTCGCGTCTTGGCAGTTCACGACGAAACGATCGGCGATGCAGGTGGAATATAAGATTAAGCAGTTGTCCCGCGAACAGAAGCTAGCGATCGTCAGTGGTCGTGAAGTTCCCAAGTGGTCATGTTGGCAGGAAGCTTAAGCAGCCTCTAGCCCTGAACGGTTTTAATGAAAAGAAGAAAGGAAAAAGGAACGAAACAACACAACACAAACAGGCATGGGTGAGAACTTGAGAGAACCAAGGCAATCCCCCTATGCAACCCTTATCAGAATCAGCTCTTACACACGCCTCTTCCACAGAAATCTTCATCCCCACTCAACCACAATCCAGCCCCTGTACACGAATTGATTTAATCATCTGTGACTTAATCACTCACATCGAGACCTATTCAGATGATGACTTTGATGCTGACTGGATGCATTTAACGAACTTAGAAGTAGAAGCACTGGTAATCGCTTTGATCCGGCATTCAATCGAGACAGTGAACGGCAAGCTCCTGAGCGGATACCTGCTAGAGAGTAGGCAGGAAGAGGACTCTTCCACAGAGGATGAGACAGGGTAAGCAGTCACTGATCTGAGATAGTTAGTAATCTTAGTTAGGGTAAGACTGAAGTGCTGAAACGACCTATTGACGGGGCTTTAGAGAACTGATTTCCACCCTAAATCCATCGACTCCAAACAAAGGATGACTCCCACAAGCGGACTCTACAGCCAGGTCACTGTGTCAAAGGTAGGTCGTGGCTTAGCGGTTTGCTATGCACTTCTCTTCCCTCTCGGACTCCTGCCCCTGTTTCCGTTTTAACTTTTCTTAAAGGAGAAGACAAGATTGGTATTCACAACTGTTCCAGCCATCGAGGTTGCGCCGGCGGTTCCAGAGAGCAGGATCGCTTGATTGCCATTAAACTTCTCAAGCTTGATGGCGATAGCATTGCCCTGCTTGGTGGCACTGAAGCTGCCCTTTTGCAGCGGCCCGTCCTGTCCTTCTAGTTGCCAAGTACCTTGATAGGTGGAGTCCTTGCCCGTCATTTTGAGCGTCAGGTAGGACAAAGCATCATCGCCCTTTGCGTGAATGTTGCCCTGCCAAGAGCCATTGAGGAACAGAGGAGCTGCGAACCGCGCTAGACCCGGTGATTGAACCGTGGGTGAAGCGGCAGTCAGTCTAGGTTGAATGGTTTGGGCACTCGCCTGAACGGGGTTAACCGTCAGGGCTAGACCACTAGTGAGGGTCGTGACCAGGGTTGCTAGAGCGATCGTTTGCTTAGAGAAGTACATAGCGGGTGTCCTGATTAAAGAGATGATTGGGCAGTAGACCACAAGAAGTTGTCCGACTACTCTTCAATAGGAGGGACTTGCAGCGGTTATGCAGTTCAGAGCTGAACAAACGGTTTTGCTATCAATAGAATTGCCTGCCGCTCGATACAAAAGCTAGGAACCCTTGTACTCCTAGAGCGATTCCGCCACCTTATCTGGCAGGGCCACTTCATTGTCGTCAGAAAATAGTGGAAAGCCTTTGTCTTCGTTAAGCCTCGAATGATGCCTAAACGAGAGATAAAGATTACAAGTTTTCTCTACTGACCTTAAATTAGCCCTGCCTTATCTGGGGAACCCTAGGGTGATGTTCGTGCTCAAGCCCATGCGATTGTCGATGAAGCCCTTGATTTTGGTGCTCGCGTCATTGTCTTTCCTAGTCACCGCGACTCGGAGCCTAGCAGAAGCCACCGTTCCGATCGACCGCGCACTGATGCAAATCGCAGGGACGCGAGTTCTGATCCTCCTGCCCAGTGTGGTGCCCAACTTCAGCAGAATTTACGTCAGCGGCGTGGGAAAGATCGAGGGCTACTCACTGAACCTTTCTCCTGACCCCACCTGTGACGGAACCGCTTGCCATTACGCGTGGATGACCGCAGAGCGAGGTGGAGAATTGTTGTTGAACTCTGACACATGAATTCGAGAGACCAGATCGCCTCGGTGCAGTTAGCCCAAGGGATTCAAGGACAATTTATCAACACTTGTGGTGCGTACTGCCTGGCTCAAGTTGCATGGCAATCTCAAGGGGTGCTGTATCGAGCGGTCGTCAAGAATGGTCAAAAGGAGACGGTGCTCGCGTTAGCGAACTCTGCCATTTTGGGCGGTGAGAGAAAGAATGCATCTGCTACTAGACCTGTGGTTCAGAACGATGCTGCCAGAAAATGTCAACGTCTCACTCATGGTTGGCTCACGTCTGAAGACCGCTCCACGCCGATCAACGTGCGGGATGGAGCGAGTACCGAGTCCTACGCGCGGCACCTGGGCTATGCCGGAGACAAAGTTGCCGTGTTGAATCAGAAGCTGGGGGGCAATTATTGTTGGTATGAGGTGCGGTTCCCCTTTCAGGCGACGCGATGGGTGCGTGGGGACTTTTTGTCGATCGACACGGGAGAATGAAAAGTAAGGGTCCTGATCGTAGAGTTGTGACCTTGATGATTGTCGGGTTGTTTCCCGAAGAGATTGCTACTCCACGCCGATTGGTGGGTCACGGATGATAATGAGCCAG
>Ga0209724_1002169_pt1 | contig 17007 bp, 14 predicted proteins | sample grotaG_FD_184143 | JGI IMG/M metagenome (GOLD analysis project Ga0209724, IMG submission 184143) | Glacier valley bacterial and archeal communities from Borup Fiord, Nunavut, Canada, to study Microbial Dark Matter (Phase II) -... | ecosystem: Environmental > Aquatic > Freshwater > Ice > Glacier ...
TTGGATGGGGCACAAAATCATGCGGCGCAATCAGCGGGATTGGGCTGTTCGCAAACATAATTGAAGTTTGAGCGCGCTGACGCTGCTAACCTGAAGCCAATCTCTGCTTTTTTATTCAATCCAACATCGAATAAATAAGAAGGTCATATTTCCAAGCGTGATGAGTGGAAAATATTGGGCGCTGATTGATAGTCTTGAGAACACAAAAAACTTCGGCTTGCCAACAGATATACAGCCTGCACATTAAAGCATGATTCAAATTGTGTGCGACTCAATCAGGCTATTGCGGACTTGCGCTATTTCAGTATTTCCATGTGGCGTTTGCTTGCGCCCATTACGGTTGCGAGAGATACGTTTTGGTCGAACGAAACAAATTTGCCATTGTGCTTAACAGCAAGTGCAAGCAAATGGGCATCTGTGACGTGCCGAGAGCCCAGGATATGTCTCCAGTCAATAATTTCTGCTGCCGCGAGGTTAATACCGTCTGGCCAGAATTCATGCTCATTTCCGGAAATAGCTTCCTTTAGAAATGCTGCGACAGCAGTAGCATTTTAGGATAGCTGCTCTGGGACAGTATTCGAATGCAGCCATTCTGGGTAATCGGGCATGAAGCCTACCCATGTTACAAGTTAAGTTCAAGCCAGTTAGTGGCCGACCGATGGAAAGTATGTTGAGAGTCGAGGAGCGCAATCAAGACATTAACATCCAGTAAAGCGCGCACTAAATTCCCACTGCGTTACGCAGACGGTTGACATCTTCATTTGTGACGACTTTTTTGCCTTTTGGCAAAGGACGAAATCCGGTAGCTGATTTTGTGTTGGCGCGCCGCGACGAGGGCGGCGTACTGGTTAGAGCCTTTCTCAACAAACCCGAAACTACCTCGCCGTTTGAAACATGTTCACGGCTTGATATTTCTTTGACTGCTGCAAGCAGGTCATCATCAATATTAAGAGTGGTGCGCATTCGCATGCTCCTCAATAATTACACATGCCCTGATGTTATTGCGTCGAATAGTGATGCACAAGCGACTTTTTGCATTTTGGGGAAGACTTTGCAAGGTCTCCCCCTCTTGTTTTGTAAGAAATACAATCAAGTTTTTCTTACAAACGTCAGGCCAAACCTTCATTTTAGGCGCGACATAAAATCATGTGGCGCAATCAGCGGGATTGGGCTGTTCGCAAACATAATTGAAGTTTGAGCACACTGACGCTGCTAACCTGAAGCCAATCTCTGCTTTTTTATTCAATCCAACATCGAATAAATAAGAAGGCCATATGTCCAAGCGTGATGAGTGGAAAATATTGGGCGCTGATTGACAGTCTTGAGAACACAAAAAACTTCGGCTTGCCAACAGATACACAGCCTGTACATTAAAGCATGATTCAAATTGTGTACGACTCAATCAGGCTATCGCGGACTTGCGCTATTTCAGTATTTCGATGTGGCGCTTGCTTGCGCTTGGGAGAGCAATTTTGAATAAGCCTAACCTCTGCTAGTGATCAGTTTTCGGCCGACAACAACGTGTATGGCCCATAATATTCCCATTAAAAATAGCAGCTAAAATTTTTGCGCCATTTGCAAAGGAAAATAGATTGAATGCGTTTCTCTCAAGATGTGCAGTCGCGTGGTTTAGATTAAGACGAATAGATAGAGCGGCAAAATGGCGTTGGGGCGTTGCGGTCATCGCGCTCGTGATCTCTATTTTGCTTAAGGGATTCGGCCTGTCGGATCAGCTTTTCTTTTTGGTTATTGTCTTGCTGATTATTGAGTCGGTGATTTTAGCGCTTGAGTTTTATCATTTTTCCCATGCTTCCAACCACGAAATTGTCGCCGCTAATGCATTTTCTGATTATGCAGAACCACTGCTCAATGATGCAAAAATTGATTTTCCAGAAGGCTATTGCAGTCTAAAACTTTCGTCTGGTGAATGGATTATTGAAAATATAAAATTTAATAGTTGGCTATCCGGTGGCGCTGCGCACATTCCAATCGAATTAAAAAAGCCAATTGAGGCCGAGACAATCTCACAACTTCAACTTGATACAAGTGATCTGATTGATTACTTGGCAGCGAGCATAGACGAATCGCCCAACCGTGCACTTTCAAATGATAAAAAAATTGCCCTCTTAGCTGATCCAGACATCGCGATGATTAAAGCAAACGCTATTGTCCCTATTGCAAGAACAGATTATTTTACAAGCTTCATTACTAACCGCGCATCAGGCCAAAAATTGATGCGAAAAAAACGACTAATGACGCAATTGTTTTCAGATTTTTCATTTTTATTTCCAATTTCATCAACAGGCGAAAGATGGCAATTTGCATCGCTTAATCAAAGCAACTTATCCAATCATATTGGATCGTCAACGTTGGCATTTACAAATGATGGTTATATTTTATTACCATTACAAGCGAGCCGCTCTCAGAAGAGTGAAGGAAAATATGCGCCTACCGGGTCAGGCTCGTTAGATTGGGCTGATCGGAGAGCCGCCAAACATAGTCGGAATCTGTTGGATGTTGTGCGCTATGGCGCAGAAAGAGAGCTGCAAGAAGAACAAATGCTGCAAGGTTTAAACAAAAAAATACAAATGCAGACCATGATCATCGGCTATTTCAGATGGCTTAATTATGGCGGGCAACCTGAATTTCTCTGCATCACCAAAATAGACTGTACTTTACGAGAGCTGCGACCTAATCCAAATGAGCTAGTGCGCGAATCACATATTGTTTTTAACGAACAAGTTATTTGTTCGAAAATAACTCGCATGGCCAAGACTATTGACGATGTATTACGAATGTGCGATGAGCTTCTGGAAACCAAGAATCACAGCGCATTAAGCGTTCCACTTGAGGTTTTGTTACTGGGGTTGCAAAGAAAATTGAAGCTTGAGCGCACTGATAATACTAACTCGAAGCCAATCACTGCTTTTTTATTCAGTCCTGCATCAAATAAATAAACAGACAATATTTCCAAGCGTGATTAGCGCACAGACAAGGCATAAATCTTCATCGTCTCTGCTATTACTCTTTCCTCTCCAAACTCCGCTACTGCAATCTCGCGCGACTGTGCACCCATCGCTTTGCGTAGTGCATGATCCTCAAGCAATTTACCAATGGCGGCGGCCAAGGCGCTGACATCACGCGGCGGTACTAATATGCCATTCACACCATCACGACAAATCTCACGGCAGCCCGGCATGTTCGTCGTAACCAAAGGTAATCCGGTTGCCGCAGCCTCAATCAAACTGCGTGGAACCCCTTCGCCATAATAGCTTGGCAGCACGCAAATGGCTGAAGAGCCAAGCAGGACGGGCATCTCCGAGCATTGCCCGAGGAAAACCACGTTGCCTTCATTCGCCCAAAGTTGGATTTGTGATTCATCAAAAGAAGACGGATTACCGTCGTCAATCTCCCCTGCGATTTGGAAACGAGCCTCCGGATGTAAGGCCCTTACAATACTGGCGGCTTCAACAAACTCAGCGACCCCCTTCTCGCGCAGGAGCCTGCCCACAAAAAGAATCGTTGGCCTAGTGCTGACTCTTGCGAACGTTGGCGAGAACCGGTTGATATTCACGCCTGACCCACGGATGAGATGCGCTTGGCTAGCAGCCACTAAGCCGAGCGACAAAAACGCGTCCCGATCATCCGGATTTTGAAAGATAACCTGTGAGCGCTTAAGCGCGTAACGGTATGCAGCAGAAATAAATGGACGGAGGATAGAATTTTTAATCGTGTGGGTCGTAAACACATGGCCCATGCCCGTCACCGCTGAGACACTCGGAATACCAAGCCGCCGGGCAGCCATGCCGCCATACAGCACGCACTTGATGGTGAAGTGATGAACCAGATCAGGCGCAATAGTTTTATACAGTGTGATCAGCCGGTTTAGCGTTTGCAGCTCTGCAAATGGATTCGTGCCCTTGCGTGCAAAATCAAACTCATGCCATGTAAAGCCAAGGCTGCGCAGCTTTTTTCCAAAGGGGCCTGGTGGTGATACCAAAATAACCTCATCGCCCCGCTCACGTAAACGCTCGGCCAATGGCAAGCGAAAATTATAGAGATACCAATCGGTATTGGCGAACAGGATAATGCGCATCAAGATTAGGCCTGCTCAGCCAGCCATGCCTGAAACATCAGCACCGCCCAAAGCTGATATTGCCAATTACGTCTACCCGACAAATGCTCCAACCATACCTTACGTATCATCGAGACATTCAAGTAGCCCTGCTGCGCGAGTAGTTTTTCATCGAGAAGTGCTTCCGCCCATGGCCGCAATGCGCCGCGCAGCCATGAATCTATCGGCACACCAAAGCCCATCTTTGGGCGCTCGATCAATTCCCGTGGCACATGTCGATACAACACTTCGCGCAGAATCCATTTACTGACGCCATTACGAAGTTTCATCGCCATGGGCAAATGCCATGCAAATTCAACCACGCGCCTATCGAGCAACGGCACACGCGACTCAAGACTGACGGCCATGGAAGCACGGTCAACTTTGACCAAAATATCATCCGGCAAATAGGTAAGCGCATCGAAGCGCATCATTTGTTCACCCAGATTTAATTGATGTGATTGCGGCTCACTGAGATCGAAAATGCTTAGCGGCTCGCTACCACCAATCACCAACAACTCAGGCAATTGCCATGAAGACACCACACGCTTATAAAGCGCACTTGAATCTTTGACCCCTATCAGATCCGCTGTCTTTGCCCATTTATCGGCAGGATGGGTGAATTGCAAACTTTGCGGCAGCAGGGGTTTAATCAAACTATAACCTTGCGCAATAATGGCGGGTGGAATCGCCGACGCAGCATTGGCCGCCAATTGTCTTATGGGCGCAGGGAAAGGCGACATTGCGCCCCAAATTTTGTTCGTCCACGTATAGCGGTTGTAGCCGCAAAAAAGCTCATCACCACCGTCACCTGAAAGGCTGACGGCTACTTTACTGCGCGCTAACTGCGCAACCAAATAAGTCGGAATTTGTGAAGAGTCTGCAAACGGCTCGTCGTATAGCGTTGGCAATAAAGGGACGACATCCAATGTCTGCTGCGACGTGACATATAGCTCATGATGGTCTGTGCCTAAGTGGGCGGCGACCGCCTTCGCATACTCAGCTTCATTAAAATCAGCCTCGTTAAAGCCGATCGTAAAGGTTTGAATCGGTTTTTCACTTTGCGCTTGCATGAGTGCAACCACCGTTGAAGAATCGACCCCACCGGAGAGAAATGCGCCCAATGGAACATCCGACACCATCTGCTTGCCCACCGTATCGAGCAATAGTTTTTCAAGTTGATCGGTCGCTTCTTTTTCAGAGCCCGCGAAGGGATGAATGCGGCCATTGGCAATCGCATCGTCCAGTTTCCAATAAGCCCTACTTTCAGGCATGCGCATGCCGATGCCTATACATATGCCTGTGGAGTGGGCCTGAATGTCAGCATGCGAAATTTTGAGAAAATGACCTGGCATCAATTTAGCAATGCCTTTGAATATCGAGAGTGGTGACGGGATATAGCTATAACGGAAATACGCCGTGAGCGCGGTACGGTCAATCTCATTTGTCCAACCATCCAGAACCTTAAGTGCCTTAAGCTCTGAGGCAAATGCGAATTGCTCGCCTACATAGCCATAGTAGAGCGGCTTCTCGCCCATGCGATCGCGCGCGAGAGAGAGATTATTTTCCACCTTATCCCAAACAGCAATCGCAAACATGCCATCTAGCTTGGTAAGTGTGGTTTCCACACCCCAGTAACTCACACCGGCCAAGATAACTTCGGTATCCGAGGTGCCGCGCCATATATGGCTGGGTTGCAGATGAGTGATTTCATCACGTAGATTTTTGAAATTATAAATTTCACCATTGAACACGATGACATAGCGTCCGCACGCCGAGTGCATCGGCTGTGCGCCTGTTGCTGAAAGATCAAGGATGGATAGGCGGCGATGACCGAGTGCGATGCCCGCTTTGCTATCAAGCCACTCTCCTGCTGCGTCCGGCCCACGGTGCAATAAGCAATCAGTCATTCTAGCTAATGTCGTTAGCGATAACGCTTTTCTGAGTGACAGCGCCCCTACAACCCCGCACATGCTAATTAGCTCTATTTTTCAACAACACGCTCCGTTTTAAGCTTTTGTAGCAACTTTGCAACTGATCTTAAAGCGGACAAAAACGAAGTCGAATAATCTGGATACTGACCAATGTTGATTCGTGCTTTTTGATTCATTTCCATAAGCATAAAAGGATCTGTCGCCAATTGAACCACCTTTTGCGATAGTTCTCCCATGCTTTGAGTTGTGTGATAAATGATAGCAGCGTGATCGTCAAGATAATTGTTTAACTCGCCGACAAGTCTCGCGATAGGCACACAACCTTCCTGAATGCCCTCAATTACTGCCATTGCCATACCTTCGACATCTGAAAGGCACAAGATCATTTTTGATTGCTGTAATTTAAAACGTACCTCGGCACTAGAGAGCAGACCACAATTATGAATGTTATCAGGGTGATTCGTGGCCAAACGGTTAATTGAGTCTTTGAGTTCCCCATATCCAACAAATGCAATTTTAAAGTTTGGATTTCTGGCAATACATAACTTAGCCAGTTGAATACATAAATCTATTCGCTTACCAATTGTAAAGCGACCCACAAATATTAAATCGATAGGGCGCTCGCTTGATGGATCACAAAAATTATATTTTGAATTAAAAAGAAAAGGTATGACATATCCCAATTTTTTCTTAGCGCGATCTTCAAACTCAAATTGAGTTTGCTTACTGTCAAAAAAGCATGCGATCGACGCAAAAGCTGAAATTCGACAAACCAGACGATCTACCCAATGCCCACTATTAGCCGCACTATGAAAAAACGCAACCCAGTTTACTCCTGCAAGTTTAAGGAAAAAACCAACAAAATGCGCTCGCCAAAGAGAAGTAACCAATATGTAGTGCTCTCTCTTAGCAACCATTCGAAAAAAAATATTGGCCGAAAATTTAGTTGAAGGTGCAAAGTCAGGATTAGCACCGTCAGCGTCAAGAACTATGTATTCAATATCAAGCGCCAAAGAGAGTGTTGGATATGCCAAACCTATAGCGGTTTCTACACCTCCTACTTTCAAGCTGGGCAGCATATATATAACCGAAAATCCGAGCTTCTTTTGTGAATTAGATGATTCGATAAAGCTTTGGGCCATTGAAATATTCTTCTTTAAATATATTTAAAGTATTTTTAAATAGTACTTTTTTGAAGATTATAAGGAACGCGATACAACTTTGCAAAACATGGATATAGCAAAAATAACCAGTGGCTAGGAAACCAATAATTCCCGATTGCATTTACAACCACAATTACATGTGGCGCGCCACACATGGCTGGAGTGCAGACAAGTAATTTCATCACGTAGATTTTTGAAATTATAAATTTCACCATTGAACACGATGACATAGCGTCCGCACGCCAAGTGCATCGGCTGTGCGCCTGTTGCTGAAAGATCAAGGATGGATAGGCGGCGATGACCGAGTGCGATGCCCGCTTTGCTATCAAGCCACTCTCCTGCTGCGTCCGGCCCACGGCGTTTGAGGCGGTCGCGCATGTTGGCTAACGAGGCCAGCGAAATGGGGTTCTTTGCTGATAGCGTACCGACTATTCCGCACATAATTTTACTTCCTGCGCTCCATCGGCGGATCAAAAATGACCGATTGGACTAACGACGCCTGGGGCAGCGAAGTGAACCTCTTTTTCTTCATACCAATGGCGATGAACAATGCCAGAAGAATCGGCAGGACTTGCAATTTGAACCTGACTGCCGTGCCCAAGTTTTGGTACGAAATAGGGCCATACAGAAGAATCCAGACCACGATGAATAATAAACCGGCTGCAATGGCACTATTTCTGAAATGGGCGAGCCTTACTCTTAATAAGGCACGGCAGAACAACATCAGCAAAAGCAGGTTTTCAAGCCCAGAAAGTGTTCCAAAAACTGAAGGTATCTCAAACGGCATGGGTCTGAATAAAGCGGTAAATCCAGCCACTGGCGCGAAGGCAAGCAACTGGATCGGGTCTGTCAAATTTGATTCAATTACCTGGCCAGATCCACCAACATCTCCCCAACCGCGCGATAAAGCATCGTACCGCTCAACGGCATCCCGTTTCGTTTCAATTTCAAATTGACCATTAAAAACAGTAAGCAGTGCGCCCGCAACGCCGATAGCCACTATGCCAAGCACAATACGGGACAATTTTGATTTCACAGTAATGCCAATGACTAATGCAGCAGGCACCATTAAAATGAGGGCCATCCAAATGCGAATGTAGGAAACCAGCAAAATACCAATAGCGAGTGAAAATAATCCTAGCCCTAATTGCTTTTTTGAAATACAAATGATGCCGTAGCAAGAAATTGCAATTCCTAAAAAAGATATCGGGTCTTTACCCAGTATGGAAGACCAAAAAAGAATGGACGGGAACAACCCAAGGCCCAGCAGCCAGTTTAAGTTGACCTTCCCAGCTGCAATACAAATCGTTCGATAAAAAACGAAAATGCCAATCAAACCTACATATGCAAATAGCACTTTCAGCAGGTGGTAAGACTCTGGAAGCAGCAGGAAAAAAACTTTACAAATTTCAGCAATGTTATCAGTGCCATTTCCCATAATCAGGCCTGAGAATTGACCACCTTCACTGACCGCAGTGTTGAAGTAACCGAATGCGTCAAGATCAATAAAATAAGCCTCATAAAACAGCATTAAAACGAGACATACCACGATCTTCGCTTGCCAAAGTAGCGCAACTATTATTTTTTCGTCAGGTTTAATCGGCCAAAAAAAGATTGTGCCTGTCAGCAACAAGCCCATGAAAACGCCCCACAGGTAATCTGTCTGTGCATCCGCGTAAATGTATGAAGATCCAGCCTTGACAACATCAGCCGCTGAAAAAAAGACACAAAATAATAAAAGTATTGCCTGAAGCAAGAAACCCAATATAAGCGCGGTATTCAAACCACCTGAAGTTAACGGCAAACCATACTGCATAGAGGTAAGACGATTCATTTGTGCGGCAGCTCAAATCTAACGGAAAGAATTTGCATATTCGGCAAGGCAAATTTTCCAATCGCGCATGGTGTTTAATCCGCGCTGATTTAATTTTAGATTCACCAGCTGTTCGCTTGCTGGTCTAGGCGCAAAATAATCTTTGGCAAAAAAATCTGAGCCTACGATGTTTATTTTTATAGTGCTTTCTAGCTCAAGCAGTCTAATAAACTCGACTGCCACTTCGTAGCGACTTGAAGTACCAGTACAAACCTGGTTATACAAACCATAAAGCTCACTTTCAATTATCTTCACCATCCCGTTTGCAAAATCAATGGTGTAGGTGGGCGTACCCAACTTGTCATCAACAACATTTAAACTTTTCGCACCGGCCTGAATTTGCTTGAAGAGTTTATTGATAAATTTCTTGTCCTTGGCTGGGCCACCGCCCATCATCCAACCCGCTCTAAGTACAAAGTGTTTCGGCACATTTGTACAAACATAGCGCTCGCCATAGTATTTCGATTTCGCATATATCGCCAATGGATTAGGCGTATCAAAATCGTTGTAACAATCCTTTTCACCCCCAAAAACGCCGGCAGTTGATATATAGACATACGGAATATCAAGTTGATTTGCAATCAGTCCTAAATTTTCAGCGCCTAAAGCATTGGTCAGCCACGCGTCATCCGCGTTTAACTCACAGTATTCAAGATCAGTTAGCGCCGCTAAATTAATCAGTAGATGGGGCTTAAAATCAACGATTGCCTTCTGCATTGTTTGGAAATCCCGCACATCCGCATAGACCAACCATGGCTCCGTAAGATTGATATCTGACGCCATAACCGTCGCGCCAGTGGCAACCAAGTTTGTATACACAGCATCGCCCAGCATCCCACCACAGCCTGCTATATAAACTTTGGATGAAGAGTTTAGTTTCACGATGTTGCCTCGCTCGGTGCTTGGGTTATATCAAAAAGCGAAAGAAAAACAGGCGTATTGACCCGAACGGAATATTTTCTGTCTATGTAGGTGCGGGCTTCACGGCTCATTTTTTCGACACATTGCGGGTTTTCTAGCAAATATTGAATTGATGTCTTCCATGCCTCTGTTGTATTCGAAATTACAAATCCAGTTTTCCCGTGCTCGACAACTTCATTGCCTGATCCCGTATCTGATACTACCGACACTGCGCCCACCGCCGAATACTGTATTGCTTTAAAACCAACCTTGCCGAGCTCCCACTCACCATCGGGTACAGGCATCAGGCCAATGTCAATCTGGTTAAGGTCTGAAATTTCAGATTCTAGGCGCCAAGGTATATACCGACAATTTTTCACTCCCAGTAATTCCGGATCAACATCACAAATAACCAAAAATTCAAAATCAAACTCTTTCGATAACTGAACGATGGCATCCTGCACAATCTGTAAATAAGCAACGGTGCTATGCGAACCTGTCCAGCCAACAACAATCTTGCGACCAACAACAGATTTTTTAGCATCATTTGGAATGTGATATGCAAGATCAACAGTTGTTGGCAAAAGTGTGACGTTGTCGTTTTTTGCTGTTACCCAACTTACCAAATACGGGTTACAAACTGATACCCGGTTAGCTCTCGCCGAAATGTACGACACTTTCCAAGCGCATTTCAAAAACATTGTGATCTTATTTGCCTTTGAGGCGCGAGGCAGAAAAATGGCATCGTCAAAATCATATACAACCGTTTTGCCTATCAAGAAAACGAGATATTCAAAGACCGGTGGGCCTAATGGGGCCGCCTCTCTGTAAATAAAAACATAGTCAAATTTTCTGATCGAAAATAGCAACTTTAGACGACCACAGTAACCCTGGAGAACTGCTAAACTTTTCCTGAGAAAATATTTCGATTTGTAAAGAAATGTGTGTGCGTGAGAAGATAAAAAAGGCGCAATTATTACGTCACAGCCATTTTCTTCCAGACATTGCACATACTGCTCAAACCTGAAACGCTGCCCTGGCGCTCGCTGCAGCGCATAAGGACAAAGAATCAAAATTTTTTTTCTTTTTATCAATTTTGATACCTAGCTCTTTATGCCTATTGCACACCAAAACGGTGCCGTTGCATTAAACCTTATATTAATAAGACCAGCTTGAGTCATCATCTCCTCAATTACTAACTTGGTAAAACGTTTTTCAAGAGTTGTACCAAACCGATCCAGCGCATCTGTTCTCAAAGTATAAAAACTCTTTTTTCTATAAAAAGAGAGCGGCCAATTACTAACGTTTACCCCTATTGCTTCAAATATTCTAGCTAGCCTGGAAAATGGCCAATAGACACCAACGGCAATGAGATCAGTCAATACTACTTTGACCGATCGGGGCAATTGCGAAATAACTTCTCTAATAAGATCAGACAGTCGCCAGAGATACACAAACCAGACAGGCCTGCCATCAAACGCGTAATACAAATAAACCAAAAAAACGCCCCCACGTTTCAACCTGCTCACACAGTCACGCATCCCAGCTGCGGTGTCGGGAATATGATGCAAAACGCCTAGCGAATAACAAAAATCCATTGAATTTAAATCAAATGGCAGATCATCAACGGACGCTAAGTGAAAACTGCAATTCTTTTCATTCGCTAATTTTGTCTTCGCAACACACAGAGCTTCATCACTAAGATCAACGCAGTGTAATTGATGAACTCGAGGGGCAACAAACTGTGCCCACCGCCCACTGCCACAACCCATGTCAAAGCCGATAGCTTCTGCAGGGAGTAGTTCCCATGGGAAGATGGAAAAATACCGGCCAAATTCGTGAACCAATTCATCAGTCGGAACCTGTTTCTGATCAAAGCGGGACCATTCAGCCCCAAAGTCAGCAACAACTTTTTTATCAAAATTTTTAGTCATTTTTTTAGTCATTTTGCATGGGCGCACGTCCGGCGTACACACAAGAAAATGATAAATTTACCAGCATATTTTTGGAACACCATAAGCATAAAATTGTTTCGCTTTAGCTGAAAATAATTATTATATTCAGCAATTAATAATGTTGAGGCAAAGCTTTTAATATCTCTTGGCAATGCCTATTTGAATTTTTTTTCAAGTCTTTCAAGAATGCTTTTTGAAACTGAATAAAACTTTCTGAAAAAACCAGACGCGCCCTCGGTGTTTACATAAATTGTATTGTGCGAATCGGAACGCACAGCACTCGGATTTGCGTCGGTGTAATAGTAAGTAGCAATCGATTTTCGAGTAGCGCCAATCGGCATATTTAATGGCTTAGGATGCCCATGAAATGAAATTTCGCTCGTCTCAAAAACAACACATCTGTTAAATGTTGGGGCAATATTTGCAAGTTGTATTTTTCGCTTTTTGTCTCTTAAATCCCATAGCTCAAGAAATCCGCCAAACTCTTCTTTCCAATCTGAATTTAAATAAATTAGCACATTCAGCCGACGGTGATGATTGGTCTTTGGATGCAGGTTGAAGTCGACATGCACATTAAGATAGGCGCCATTGACTGATTGATGTAAGCCGCCACCAAAAAAAGTCGGGTCTGCAATCAACGCTTTTATATCAGTCACTTCCTGTAACCAGTTCAGAAATTCATTTGAGTTAAGCTCATGCAATACATCACTTACGATCGTGTTTGGCTCAAAAGTGCTTCTTTGAAATTTTTTCACCTGATCAATATATGTCGTTCCATCCCAGACGCCGCTTTGCACCGGCGGATACTCAGAAGCGATCAACTCAGCCTTGCTAGGCTCAAAAAACGATTCAATCACCGTATAGCGAAACGGTATCCTGGATTGAAAATCCGCACGGATAGCCTGTAGGCGATTTTCAAGCGAATCGAGATCAACGTACTTCATTAATAAGCCTTTGTACGATTCCTGCGCATTAGCAATGGGTTTGGATTAAAAATATTGTCCTGAGGCAGTAGTTTGTATCGGTGCGAAACAGTAGACAAGCAATCTACCTGCTCCACTCGAACGCCGACGAATTAAAAAAACTCACTTAAAATTCAGGCCTTAATATCAACAAAATAATGGCATTCGTGGATTGATTTGGTTGAGCGCAAAATTTGCGTCTCCCGCCAATGAGCATAGACAATTTTGTATGCCCATCTAAATCGGGAGAACAATAAACGCGCCAGAAAAGATGCGCTTCCAAAAACTTCCCAGTTGCTAATTTTGCCATGCGTAAAGATAAAGCGCTTTGCGTTAGCAAATGTTAAATTTGACTCGCCCCCCAAGCTTGCTGCCACCAAAAACCCACGACAATAGCGGATAAGCACACGTTTTTTCCATACATCACATTCGCTTTTTGAAAACTCTTGGTGAGCAGTCATTAAATTCCAAAGCTCAAAACAAGTATCAAACCCAGCCTGCAGTCGGTCAAAATTAAGTTGGCCTGTTAACGTACTTGTGTCATGAATACGATAGACGCATACCGGCGTTGAAAGTACACCGACTTTATGGCTCAAGGCAATTTTAAAGAATAGCTCTCCATCACCAAATATATCCTTGGGATTAGAGAATGCATTGAGCACCTTTGCGGTTTGAGCATGAAACAATACGCCTGCAAAAATAAATTCATAGGGTTTCGCTGCTGACCCGCGCTTTTTAAATATTTCTTTACCATCAGCGATACAGGGATACGGCAATGTTTGAACTGTGAATCGTCCGTATCGCTCATACAAAATAAGGCCCGGTGCGCATACCATTTTTATCTCAGTGTCATTGAAGGTTGCGTTAATAGCGTTTTCAATAAAGTAAGGATCGATAAGATAATCATCGTCACCGAGTATCAAAAACCAATCACCTTTTGCGCGCTCAAATAAGCAAACGCGCCAATTCGTTGCCATCCCGACATTTTTCGGATGACAAAAATATTGAAGTCTTGTTTCATCCAAAAATGGAGCGATTATTGCGGCAGTATTGTCAGTTGAAGCATCATCCGCGACAATAATTTCAATATTGGAATAGGTCTGTAATATGGCGCTTTCAATTGATTTAGAGATGTATTTAGCCCTATTAAAAGTAGGAATGATAATTGTGACTAATGGATTCATGCGGTGGGGTTTGCTAAATTTGATAGGGTTTTTCGATTCATATTAAAGTGAGCAATAGCAGACTCACAGCTTTTGAAATGTGTTTTGGAAACCAAATAAACATACTATTAGCGATTAAATAAAATTAGCCACGCGCGGTCAATTACGCTCAAACATTTTGACATGACTCTTGAGATATAAAAAATAGGTTTCGCCATTGGTATTGGCAATTGCAATAGGGGAACAAGCAATATCCAGTAGCACAGAAATTTTGAGTAAGCGTCTCGAAAATAACGCTCTTGTTCTCTTGACACAATAAAGTTACCTCTTTTGTTTTGCCTGATGGTGTAAATCAGGGACGGGAGAAATTTTATGATGGCTCTTCTTTTAAATTGCAGCCCCATTTGCGGTGAGAGTCCTTGATCAACAATGGTGACCAAATCGGTCGTAAAGGTCTTGTATACGTCGAACCCACCAGAACCTTCCAAGCGCGAAAGCACCAGCTCTTGCTGAACAAAACTAAATTCTTTCCCATGTGTCAGGGTATCTAATAACCAAGACAGTTGCGGTAATACTGTATTTTCAAATTGCCGCAATTTATTTGTGCTTGCCCTCGCAATAAACGCAGCTTTATTCGCAATGACTGCACTCAAAAAAGTGATGTTGACGTGCGTTATTCTGCAAAACGGGCGTGCACTCATCTGCCATGTTCTTAACTGCTCCGAGAAAACGGTCCTTGCGGGTTCTGGATCATCCTTGAATCCTATGTATCCGCAGTAAAACAAGTCCGGCTTTTTATCAATGAGATGCCTGACAATCTGCGGCAATACACCAACACGAATCATGTCGTCATCGCCAAAGAGCCAACAGTACTGAGTTTCTGCCGTCTCAAAACATTTAATGATGTTGCGAGACATGCCAATATTTTCAGAATTCCGAATATAGGACATGCCGTTCATCCTCAACAACCATTTTTCACAGCACTGCTGAGTCCCATCAACCGAGTGGTTATCAATTACGATGATGCGCACCAACTGCTCGACTGATTCAAGCTGCTGAAAAATCGAATCCAGAAGCTGATTTAGCTGCACACATCGGTTATGTGTGGGGATAGAAATGGTTAGGATTGCTCGCATCGGCTGCTTTCTGATTACGCAGGCACACTTCTGTTTGATGATTGACTGGCCTCTAGCTTCAAGAACGATGCCGCACAACTCGTTTGGATTCTCTTCGATCCGATTAGGAAATTAACAAATTGCAACACAGCAACAATCGCTTACAAAGCAGCTTGCTCAAAAACTTTTTTTCGCCAAATAAAAGCAAATGACCATCATCCAATATCGGATAGATCCGAACATAACTCTCTTAAACTTCAAAATCAATCTAACGCAAAAGCTGTAAGCGCTTGAGATAGGGAACGGTAAAAAAATAATCGGACAGCAATATAACCAAAATCGGTAATTTTTCTTGTAAACGCGTTTCAGAAGGCAATATTGATCCTCATGAAAAAATGCGTCTGTCTTTTTTAGGGCGTTTAGCTGATAAGGAAATAATTGTTCAAGAACTGCATTTGCAAAGAGCGGATGAATTTCAGGTCTCTTCGGGAACTCTCTTTTTACAATCGTCATCAAGTTTTCACCAAATACTTGGCAACTTCCATAGCCTCCAGAATTTGCACTTTGTGCGGCAACCATCGGTTGGGGAATAACTAGGCAAGGCAAATTCGATCTCAGCGCGGCAAAGATAAAACCCAATTGATTAATAAAAGTGCCAATATAGTCTTCGAACAGCGCCTCTCCATTTGGCGCATACGCCGCCCACTTATTGACTATATTCCGGCTAATGTAGAAAAGCATGATGTTAGCCGTTATGAGCAAATCCTGATTATCTGTTACCCGCGTTGGTCCAATGTTTTGAAATGGCGCCCATTTACGTTTAAATTTGCCTTTAAAACTGTATCCGCCAACACAAATATGTGCAAAGTGTGTTTGCTCAAGGCGAGGGATCAGCGCTGCTAATGCCCCTTCAAGCAACACATCATCATCACCAAATATCCACACATATTCGGTGCTGGCCCGCCTAAAACATTCTAGAATATTGCGGTCCATACCCAGATTTTCACTATGGCGAACATACGTCATCGGAAGTCCGTTGGCTTCAAAAGCGCGCACCACTTCCTGAGTGTTATCTTGTGAAAAGTTATCGCAAATAAGTATTTCTACTTGTGAAGCGAAAATCTTAAGCTGTGGTTCTATTGCGCCAAGCAAACGAGACAGAAACCCACTTCTGTTAAATGTAGGTATAGCGATAGTCAGCAACCTTTGCTTGGCTTCGATATTGTATTTAATCATATCGACCGGCGTCATCATGTGCGTCCTAGCTGCGGTCTTCCAACCCCAAAGTGCTGCCGAAAAAACTGACTTGCCGTAAGGGCGAAGAGCATTAGGCTAATCAATTGTGCCAATATTGCTGCAACTGGCAATATCGCATACTCAGGTAGTGCCCAAGGGATGTGAGAAATTGAATAAAACATAATCGCAAACAGGCCATTGATGAGCAGGAGCGTAGTTGCTTTGTGTGCAACCATAATGATCGTCACGAACACCGATTCGAGTTGGATAACACCGTACCAAACAGACAGCATGAGAAAAGTTATCGTTAGCGAGTCCGGTGCCATGCTTGCACTTGCAATAAGCCCAATTAGTTTTGATAGAAGCAGCCCGATTAGAATGACCGCCCCCACATAAATCGGTATGGTATGCGTTAAAAATGTACGCGCGGATTCAATTGCTGAAGTCCATTTGTGATTCGCCCAGGCTTTTGCCATTCGAGCATTAAAAATATTGCTGTGAGGTCCAACTGCGATAGCGGATGCGCCTAATGCAAACCGATTGGCATATTGGAAAATTGCAACATTGCCAACCGCGAAACTCGACAGCGTGC
>Ga0209724_1002170_pt1 | contig 17005 bp, 9 predicted proteins | sample grotaG_FD_184143 | JGI IMG/M metagenome (GOLD analysis project Ga0209724, IMG submission 184143) | Glacier valley bacterial and archeal communities from Borup Fiord, Nunavut, Canada, to study Microbial Dark Matter (Phase II) -... | ecosystem: Environmental > Aquatic > Freshwater > Ice > Glacier ...
AAAAAGGGCGACATTCTCGCCCAGGTTCACCTGATTAATCGACTGTTCGGTATCGCCGCCTAACTTTTCCAATTCCTGATCTCAATCTGGCTCTTTTCCAAACTGATCTACGGTTTGCGACAGAACCTTCTGTACTGCGCGCACTGTGAATGCCACGCCATGACTGAGAAAAATCCAGCCTTCCGTTCAAAGATCAGCGGCACCGACAAATACAATAAGCGACGCTATCGTCATGCAGAAGGTGTGAAGTGTACTGGTAAGCGGCGTTCGATCCTGATTGAAGAAATCGAAGTTGATTTTCGACGGCTGCTAGGGCTATTAACTCTGAAACCGGAAGCCTTTCCACTCATGCTTGAATTGTCGATCCAAGCCGACCGAGCCGGACAAGAAAAGGGCACGGAAGTAGATGCTCAGGCTGAAAAGCAGGCCGCCATTGACAAAGCGAAACGCCGTCTAGAGGCCGCCCGCTACTTGTTCGAGGATGGCGATCTGACCCGCGAAAATTATCTGAAGCGTAAAGAGCAGATCGAGCGCGAAATTGCCCATTGGGAAGCGCGCACCAGCGAGACTGAAAAAGCCGCCTTTGAACTCTCGCTGTGCATGGATGCACTCGATAAAATGAACAAGTTGTGGGACATGGCCGATGACGAGGATAAGCAAGGCATGGCGCGCATGATGTTCGAGGCCGTTTATCTCGATTTGGATACCAAACGCATCATTGATTTTCGGTTGAAGCCGTGGGCGGATCGGTTTTTGGTGGTGCGTGCCGCCCTCTACGATGCAGAGGATGAAAAGACGAGCGCAGAGACTAGAAATGGCGAAACCACCGATGCTATCGGTGGTTTCAAGGGTTGGAGCGATTTGTGCCCCCAATTACAACAAAGTCGGACAATTGTTTTCCCCGGTTGGCGCAACTGCCGATGGCAGCCTGAGCTATTTCCTCGAACACATCGCCTATCCGCAGCGTGAGCAAATCGGTCGCCTGGTGACCTCCAACTTAACTTGACGATGAGCCAGAGAGGGCTGAATCTCTCCAACTCATCTAAAGTCCCGCTGGTGTCGGCAGCGAGACCTCTCCGCACAGTCTACCATGACTGGCCGGGGTCTCTCTTCCACAAGCGGTGAAACACCCGTTTTCTGTTTTGGAGGAGTGAGAAGTGACCCACGTATTTGTTATGACGAATCACAAAGGTGGCGTAGGAAAATCGACCACCGCCACCAACGTTGCGTTCGGCCTGGCTCGGCTGCTGAAGCAAGCCGGGGTCGAGCGACATAATGTCCTGCTCATCGACACGGACAGTCAGAGCCACGCCACATTGATGACCACCAGACGGCACGACTTCGGGCGCGAGGATAGTTTATATACAGTCATCACGGCGGAACGCAAAGCAGCAGCGGCCACACTCATGCGCTGCATCGTGCCGAGCCAATGGGATGAAGCGCTGCATGTTTTACCCGCATCCGCGCTGCTTGAGTCGGCTGAGCGCGAACTCATTGGTGTATCCGGTGCACCGTACCGTCTATCCGAACCGCTCAACGCAGTGGCTTCGCAATATGGCGCGGTTGTGATTGACACACGCCCCTCGTTTTCGCTGCTGACTGAGATGGCACTCATTGCCGCAACCGATGCCGTCGTGCCGGTTGAGCCGCGCTACCTGGAGACGATGGGCTTGTTATCCGTCGTCAACAAGATCGATGACGTGAAAGAGGGTTGGCAGCGCCCGGCCTTGAATTTGTCCAGCATCCTGGTCACCAAGTTTGATGCACGGATTAAAGGCCATCTTCAAACGCTCGCCAAGATCAAAGCACATCCAGTGCTCGGCAAACTGGTCAGCGGCACGATCCCAACCAACGAGGCCGTCGCCTACTCGCATCACCATCACCAAAGCGTGTTTGAGTACGACGCGAATTGTTCAGCCAGTCGTGCCTATATCCAATTCGTAGCGCAGCTTGCCAGGCCGATCCTGTTCGGAGGTGCATAATGCCCGCCCGGAAACAGATCGACCTGATGACGCAAGCGCTGGAAGAACTCACTGCGCGGGTGGAAGCCACCCCTGATCCACTGGCCTTTCCCATCAATTCGGCGCGGATCGACTATCTACCGGCTGAACTCGTGCTGCCTGATCCGGTTCAGGCACGGCGCGTGCTGCCTGAGTCGATCCACTTCGAGTTTCATGCTCAACACCTCACTCCCGTCCAGGCGCTTCAGGAACTCATTCGCACTGCGCAGCTTGCCGCTCGCCAACACGGGCGACCCTTCACCAATGTGAGTGAGTTGCTCGCGGAACTCAACAGCGATGAGGAAACCGACGCACCAAAATACACTCCAGAAGAACTGATTGTCCGCGATCTGACGACTCTGGCGGTCACTATCCGTGATGACGGTCAGGTCAACCCGCTCACGGTCTATGACGTTACGCAAGGGATCACCCGCTCATTTCGCATCGAAACGGGCGAGCGGCGTTTCTGGGCGAGCTGGCTGCTGCGCGAATTTCTGCCCGGCTACACAGGCGATGGGACGATCCCGTGCGTGATCATCAAGGGTGATAAAGTCTCTGCCTTCCGTCAGGCGCGCGAAAACACTGCACGAGCAGGCTTATCAGCGATTGCGATGGCGCGCCAGGCCGCGCTGCTGCTTATGGCGGTGCATGGCGTTCCTAAACCAGATTATGCCGTTAGCAATGATTTCTATCGCCAGGCGCTTGATCTCGATCTGCGCGACAAACGCGAGTACACCGATGACATTCTGACTGCGATGGGTGGTATTGGACGGATGCACTTTAGTCATTACAAATCGTTGCTGCGTCTTTCTGATGAAGCCTTTGAGCTAGCGGATCGCTATGCGCTTGACGAGTGGCGCTTGCGCTTTGTCTTGCCGCTCGCGGAAGACGATCAGGCCGAAATGATCCGACAAATCATTCAGTTCAATCTTAGTGGCAAGCAAATTCAAGCAATTTGCAATCAGCCAGATGAAAACGACTTGCCACAAACATCAGAGTTGCCAAAGCCAGCGCTACGCCTGGCTGGAGCTGCTAAATCTGTAAACGATTTATCTGGTCAAGGCTTCGCGGAGGCGCTGTTTCAGCAGGAGAAAGACTGGCATTTAGCACGAGCACGCCTGCAAATGCTCAAACGTGTTGTATTGGAAGCCGAAGCCTTCATCGATAACCAGTAAATATGTAAACGTGCGTTTACATATTTTTGAAGAATGCTCATGAAAAATACAGCTCGCGCACCGCCATAAAAATAAAATGCCCACACTGGCGGGCAGGTGGGCGGCAAGGTGCTGGAACAGTTCTGATGTGGTAATCACAACTGTATCACACCTTGCTGACACTTGCAATCGAGTTTTGCACTCTCATCCGGCGAATTTCCGCACGGATTAGCGACTCTTTTGCTTGGAGATTGGTATGGTACAGGCAACTCTAGCGCAAGCATCGGGCAAGCGCCCTACTACTGCACACATTGTTGAGACGATTGTGCGCACCCTTTCCGTGCTGGCCGAACCCGGTCAGGTCATCGAGCTGCGTGTCCCTGGTGTTCAGGGCAAACGCACTGATAGTGGCTATTTCACCGACCCTGAAAAGCTGGCGCGTGCCGCCGTTAGCTACATTGGGCGTGCTGAGGGCATTTACATCACGCTCAATCCACTCAACCCGGCGCTGCTGGCGCGCAGCAGCAATCGGATCACTGAATATGCAAAGACTACGACAGGTGATAAAGACGTAACCTGCCGCCGCTGGTTGTTCATTGATTTTGACGCGATACGCCCCGCCGGGATTTCCTCATCGGAGGTAGAACATGAAGCAGCGCTCACGCGGGCAATCGCCTGTCGAACCTGGCTGCAAGCGCGGGACGTTTGTTCCGTGTTCGCTGACTCTGGTAATGGCGCGCATGTGCTCATCCCCGTCAACTTACCTAACACGGACGAGAATACGGCACTACTCAAACGGGTGCTGAGTAGCTTGAGTGTTCAATTCAGCGATGAGCAGGTGCAGATCGATACGAGCACGGTCAACGCCAGCCGGATCATTAAGCTGTATGGCACGCTGGCTTGCAAGGGTGACAACGTTCCTGACCGTCCACACCGTCAGGCAGTGCTCTTGGAGGTTCCCGAACAATGGACACCGATCGCCCTATCAGCGCTCGAAAGCCTCGCAGCACTGGTAGATGAGAATCAGCCTACGGCATCCACAAAGACTGTCACGCCTCTCAAAAAGGCTTCAACACCCAGCACCGACGCAAACCGCGCGGTGATTGACGAGATTAAAGCCAAATTTGATCTGGTGGCTTACGCAGAAGGCAAACTAGGCGTGATGGCGGTTCAGCAAGGTCGCGATTATCGGCTGCCAGGGCATCAAGGCTTTCTCATCAATCCTGAGAAAGCCTGCTGGTTTCATCACGGTGGACAATACGGCGGGGATGCGCTCGATCTGGTCGGCTACCTGAGCTACGAGAGCGCCTGGAATCGTCAAGACTCGACACACTTCAAAGCGGTGCTGCGGGAGGCGGCTGAGGTTACAGGCGTGACGTTGCCCAAACGCACAACCAAAAAACGGAAAGCGGCTAAGGACGATACGAGCACGACGGAAACATCCCAAACACCGAGCGCGCCAACTGCCAAAATTGATTTGATGGATGTAGCGCAAACCTGGAAGCAGCGCTATACAAACGCTCTGGCCTGGGATGCTAAAGCAACCGTGTGGCGGCGTTGGTCAGGCACGCATTGGCAAGCCGAGCCTGAAAAGGAAACGTTCGACCTGGTAGCTGTGGATGTCATGCGCTCGCTTGGGCTGTCGATCTCGAATGCAGGCAATCTTGATCTGGTCATTCGCCTGGCGCGGGCGTTATGTAAACAGCACTTCGCGCCAACACGACGGCTGATTAATTTCAGCAATGGCACGCTCGATCTGAGCACAATGGTCGGCCATTTACATACGCCAGATGACGGCCTGACCGAATGCCTCCCCTACGATTATGCGCCCAAAGAACGCTGCACCACTATCGAAACTTTTCTAAAAAATGCCATTCCCGACGCTGAGGGGCAGCGCGCTTACATGACTCACCTTGGCCTGGCGTTAGTCGGCGATGTGACTTTCCACAAGGCGCTCGTCTTGATTGGCCCGCCACGCTCCGGTAAAACGACCTTGCTCCGGCTGGCGCAGCTTGTGCTCGGCGGTACACCCGGCCAATTCCCGACGGCGGTGCTGTTCTCCAGCGAGAGCCGAGGCGCGAACAGTCGTGCCGCTTGGATCGACCAATCACCGCGTTTGGTGTGCTTGGATGAGTTCCCCGAAGAAGCGCTGCGCGATGAAGGCGAAGACCTGTTCAAAAGCATGACCGCACATGGCGGTGTATCGATGTGGCTCAAGTACCGCAACGAACGCCCCGAAAACCTGTGGACGGCCAAGCTGCTGTTCGCCACCAACAACAAAATGCGTTACCGCGATCCATCTGGCGCGCTGACCCGGCGGCTGCTGATCCTGGAGTGCCCGAACTCACTACCAGACGAACGGCTTGATGGATCGCTGCTGGACAAGTTTCGCCCGGAGTTGGGCGCGTTCGCGGCGGCCTGCATCCAACTGGCGCTTCAGGCACAGCACAGCCGGATATACCCCGAAAGTGCGGCCATGCGTGCGCTGCTCACCGACATTGAACGCAACGGCGATGCGGTCAAGCTGTGGGTGTCGGAAAATTGCATCTGCACGCCGAACGTGTTCACGCCGACCAAAATGCTCTATGCGAATTTCACGGGCTGGTGCGCGGAAAACGGCTTGCACTCGGTTTCACGTCCGAAGCTGCGCGACGTGCTGTGCGGCTACCACATCGGTATCCATTGCACCAAACAACGCGCGACTGACCCGACATCCGGCGTGGTCAGGCCACAGTGGGGGATGGTCGGCCTGCGATTGCGAAGCGCTGCTGATGATCTGAGCGAGTAATCGCGTTCCGGTGTGTTCCAGTTTTGTTCCGGTGAAAATTGACTGAAAACGTGATAGTAGTCGTATTTGTTCCGGTGTTCCGGTAGATTCCTGAAACTAAATCAGATCAGAGAACGAAGTTAACGCAGTGAGCATTGTGCTCTGATCTGACTCTATGGGGAATACTTTGCGAAATTCACCGGAACACCGGAACGGACAAACAAGCACAAGGATGTTCAGAAATCGTTACTGCTATCCGAACTGAAAGTATAGGATATTTGTCGGGATTGTCGCATGAACAACTCATTCATCCCATAAAATTTTGTGATGTATTTACGCACGGAATCTTTCGTTGAACTTCATTGAGAAGTATCAACTACCTGCAAGGTGACACCTCCTAACTCATCTCCCAGTGCAATGACATTGAGGGTTGGATGCCATGTGAGCTTCGTGTAAAGAAGCTGATTGACCTCTAAACTTGCTAGAAATTCGACGGTTGTACCGTTCCAAAGTAAAACTCGCCGACCATTGACCCCGATTACGTAGACACAATTCAAATCGCAATCTAAAGAGACGAGCGTACCGGAAATGATAATGTCGCGCTTGCCGCTTGCATAATCACCTGCCGTAAAGTACCAGACATCAATTAGCCCATCGCTTGTTGATACCATGATACGATTCGTGCTATCGCGCCATAACACACCGATAAAATCGCTCTGATTGTAGTTATAAGGAACTGGCATCTTGATAACACCGTTATTGCTGTTTTGCATATCAGCAATTTTCAATGCCCCAGCTTTGGTCACAATCGCTAATCGATTATTTATATTCCATACCAAGCCATTTATTGGATGCGTAGTGCCTACCAAACTAGCTGGAATCTCCGTACCATGCAATAACTCCCATAGATGTATCACTGCAGCATTTTCATTTCCGGCTACCAATAGGTTGGACGACGAAGTATTATTCGGTCCAAAATCTAGCGCAGTCACACAACTTGGATATTGTTTTTTGGGGCTATGTTCAGTATCTAGTTGCGGAGGCGTGACTGGTGACGTTTGCAATGACCCCATGTTCCAAATCTGGATTGCTCCATTGCATGAGCCAGTGGCTAGATAATTACGGGTGGGGTTGTTATCCCATTTGAGAGAAGAAACGGCTGAGTTAGGGGAAACTGCAAAAGTGTTTAGCTCATGGAGCGACAACGTATTGACATTGAAATCCCAAATTGACACATAGCCCGATTTCATACCTGTTGCCAAAAATTTACCATCCTGACTCCAGCTCATCGAAGTTACGCTCGCCGCATTGGACTGAGGACGTAAAGAAGTGATAGTGGTTTGTCCTAAACGCTGCGGTGACTTGAGAGGCATGTTGCAGAGAAGCAAATTGCCTTCATCGGTGCCCCCCATTACAAGTGCTCCAGTGCTATTGTAAGTTAGCGCAGTTATTGTCAAATCTTTAGCAATCGTGGGGGCGATTTGTTGGCCTGTAATGATACTTATTAGCTGCTGGTTGCGTATATCATAAATGCTGATGCCACCTACATGCCCAATCGCAATATAGGGTTGTTGGCGGGCTGCCAATTTGGCAGCAGCGCTAAAAACTACAATTTGCGGTTTAACGATATGACGCGCCAAGATTACATTTTTTTGTCCGGTGATGTCCCATAGCTTAATACTTCCATCGTCATGTGTTGTCACGAAATGGTACGGCGATGTCGTGTAAGGAAACCAATTCATGGAAGTAACAGGTGGGTTAGAGTTAAAATTGGCATTCGCCGGAGCACTATCCTTCAAAACGGCAATTTGATTACCTTTAGAAACATCCCAGATACCAACGGAGTTGGTTAAAGACGCGGCAATCGAGCTGCTGTCTGAACTCCAAGCAAGGTTTGCGACTGTATTCGAACTAATTAGGGGAGATCGCAGCTTCCAGCCTACTTTGGCATCAGGAATCCATATTCGTAATCCGCCGCCATTGCCGTTACTTGGTCCAGCAGTCGCGAATTGCTTTCCATCCGGGCTCCATGCAAGCGCGTAAAGTGTGCCTGGATTCCCGTTATAGGGACCATTGACGGTTTGCCCGTTCCTCCAAAGGTAAACATCACTATTATCATAGCCGATCAACAACAAATCGCCAAGCGGTTGCCACATTGCGCTAATAACTTTACCTTGTGCGATGACCACTTTCGTAAAAGTCATTGGGCTAGGCGTAGTGACCATGCCGACGTTGAGCTGTCCTTGACTATCGACGATGGCAACTTGCTTATCATCGGCACTCCAACTGAGGGCACTGACGCTTGCGTTGGTTGGTCCGGGAATATTTTGACAGACGACAGGAATGGGGGTCGGCAAGGGCGATGGCGTGGGTGAAGGGGTATAAGTGAATGTGGGCAGAGTGGTAGGCGTTGCGGTAAACGTCGGGCTGGGCGTTATGGTGGGTACCAGTGTTGCTGCCAATGTAGGAGTTAGGCTCGGCACGGTAGCTGTTATTGATGCCGCTAATGTTGGTGATGATGCAATAGTTGCTGTGGACGTCGCTGATGGAGACATGGTCATTGTTAATGTGGGAGATGATGTGAATGTTAATGTAGGCAGTAGTGTATTGGTGGGTGGCGGAGTTGGCGTTGGTGGGTAGGCAATGTTAAACAAGCATATCTTATCGGCCTGGCATTGAAGACGAAACTTTCCTTCAGAATCTATGAACTGAATAGCCTGAGCACCATTTTTCATAGTCAGGCTCTGATAGACGGGATCTATATACCAGAAATTTGTGTCAATTTTGTCATTTACATCTATTGTAGCGCATTGTGCAGTCTTAGCGTGATCATCAGAAGCAAACCAAACCCGTAAACATGTTGGTGATATGATGTGCGTCGTATCAGTATTCGAACTGTGAAACATGGCTGCCAAACTTAAAGGCCCGCCTGGGTATAAAAATGTGACCTGGCTTAAGTCGATAGGAATTCCAGGAATTCCGCCACTCACGTAGATCGTCAGGCTATTTGCACTTGCATACAGTCGAATTTCTACAAAATTAGGCATGGATTGTGCCTGTGCACCCGATGTCAGGGGCGCAAAAAGAAACAGCATTACAAAGGCGGACAGGATAAGGGAGCACGCTGACATGTAGCGTTTCTTGTTGATAGATACTAAAGGCAATTTGAACATAGTTTGAACCTTTCTGAGAGATGAAAATCTTACTAAGAGAACGCGACAACGCATGGTTTATTATTGACATCACAGGATTGCTTAAGGACTTGACCATGGTTGAGCACGGTCACGAAATAGGACAGATTATGATCCGACTCGTACCAGAAATTGTCGACAGGCTGGAGGGACGAAGACACATAGAATTTTCCAGTGCAGCGCACTGAAGGTGGTGGCGGGGTTACGCTTAAACCAGCTTTGTGACTACTTTCTTGCTGATCCGATCCTGCGCGCACTGAAGGTGGTGGCGGGGTTACGCTTAAACCAGCAATGACGGCGTGATAGCAGGCATTAGTCGGTGCCGCCAAAGCGTTGACATTAGCGAACATCTCGTGGAATGATAGCTCGCCATTTTGCGAACAGAAGACAAGCTGATCCAGCGCGATTGTTTTTTGAATTGGCGAATCGTCTAGAATTACCGTAAAACTGTTATTTGTGGCCGTGATTATCATATGGATGCTTGATTGGGGTTGGATAGATGGTTGCCTTGATGAGCACGCCTCAATCGGCAAGGGTACTATAGTGTTCGGAACTATTGTGGATGGTAAAGCGCTCGTAGGCGATTCCATAATCGATACATTCACTGGAAGCGTCGCCGTAAACCTCAGTGTCGGGAACATAGTCATTGTTGATGTAGGTGATGGTGTGGCTGTTAAAGTGGGTAGCAATGTATCAATGGGTAGCAATGTATCAATGGGTGGCGGAGTTGGCGTGGATGGATAAGCAATCGGAAACACACATACATTGCTCGCCTGACATTGGCTGTGAAAGTTTCCTTGAGAATCTACGAAGTGGATAGCCTGAGTGCCATTTTTTATGGTCAGAGTCTGATAAACTGGATCTATATACCAAAAATTTGTGTCGATTTTGTCGTCCACATCCATTGTAATACATTGTGGGGGCATCACGTGATCATCAGGGCCATACCAAACCCGCAAGCAGGTTGGTGATAAAATGCGCGACGTATCAGTATTTGAGCCGCGAAACATCTGTGCCAAAGTCAATTGTCCGTCCTGCTCATATAAAAAGGTGACTTGGCTTAAGTCGATAGGGATCCCTTTAATGCCGCCGCTCACGTAGATCGTCAGGCTGTTTGGGCTTGCAAATAGTCGAACTTCTACAGAAGCAGGCGTGGATTGTGCGGCAACAGGCGATATAAGCACGATACCGTAAATGATCGTCAAAAGGATTGACACCGTAAGCTGGCTTAGTGATTTGTGCCGTATGTTATTTACGGAAAATGACGCCGATTTGAGCACTTTTTACCCTCCAGAGCGGTAAGTTTCTTGATGCTAAAGTGCAATTGTGCAAGTTGTGTTGACAACCTGACAGGCTTGTCTAAGAGTTTGTTCACCATTGATCACCGTAATCGACAGTGGCAATCCAAAAGTTGGGTCGTACCAAAAGTTATCGACAAGCTGAATTTGCGCTGGCGTATAGCTTTTTCCTACGCAGTGCACCGACGGAGGAGGCGGGGTTGCATTCAAACCAGAAACGACCGCATGATAACAACTGTTGACTGCTATTTGGGAAGCGTTGACATTGGCAAACATGGCTTTGAAAGACAAATCGCCGTGTTCCGAGTGAAAGCGAAGTTTGCTCAAGTCAATCGGAGTATCGACTGGCGAACTGAGAATGATCGTAAAGCTAGTATTGGTTGCCGTCATGGTCATTATAGTCATCGATACATTGGATGATGAGGCACTCACAGATTGGGTTTGTATTTCTGGTATTACGGAAGCTGTTGAACTCGGCAAGGGGACATGTGTAGCAGTCGTCGCGCTAGAAAGTGGATCAAAAAGGAATGAGCATGGCTTTGTGCTGTCGGAACTTGCTTGGCAGGCCGGTTTGGACGTACCATTCCCATCTGTAAACTGAATAGGCTCGTTGCCATTGAGTAGGTGAAACTGTTGATACTGGCCGTTGATGTACCAGAAGTTTACGCTGATTTTGTCATTTACATCTGGATGTGAGCCGCATTGTGGAGGAAGCACATTGTCATCCTGGCCATAGAAAACACGTAAACATTCAGGAGGCGAAATATGCACCGTATCTGTAGCAGACACCGCAAACATTTGAGAAATCGTCAACTGATCGCCTGGATAGACAAACGTTATGTGACTCAGATCGACAATATTGCCACCGCCCGTTACGTAAATCGTCAAGCTGTTAGGGCTGGCGAACAACCGAACATTTAGTGGGATAGCAGGAAGGGGCGTAACCGTAAGCGGCACAGTTACCGTAATAACGGTTTGGGCAGCGATGGTTGAGCTAGGCAGCAGTGTCGCTACCACGGTAGTGGCTTGCGCTGAAGTGCTCAACACGCCTCGATAAGCTAATATAAGTCCAGTAAGAGAAAGCAATAAAAGTGACATAATGAGCGTTAGCGTAATCGAAAATTGCCTAAACGACATAGTTTTGCTCCTCACAGTAAAGACACGGGCATTCTGTTCTGACTGTTCATTAGCTGATTGATACATGGGATCAATTTCAAGCGGAATTTCACAACGTTTACCGAATACAAGTAGTACGACATCATCAAACGGATGGTAATGGGCGGCTGTGACTCGCACGCGCTGTTTACCAAGAGGCGTATTGAGAGGGACTTCACCTTCGTCATTAGTTTTTCGTGGGCCAGTAAAGGCTTGCTCAGGAAGCTCAACGCGTGCACTTTGGATACGATGACTAAGATCATCTTTTTCATAAACGCGAAATTCGATGACCTTTTGTTCGGAAGCACTGGCAAATGGTTTAGTTGGCGGGCGTGTTTGGTTAAGCGAAAGAGCGATGATAATGAATGCAACAAAACAAAGTGTAAATATAAAAGCTGAAAGGGCACCGACGATTGGCGTAAATTCGGTATGCGTAGTGGCAAGTCCATAGAGAGTTAGAAGGGGGGGCAGCATAAAGATGGTAAATAACACCAGCTTGACTCTGCTGAAAGCAGGCACATCACGTATTGGTTCAAAAACTTGCTTTAGCACGTTTGCCAAGCTATCTAACAAATTGTTAGGTGTCATAAGATTACTCAGCTCTTGTATGCGACTAGATGCGTAGAAAGATTTTCAAGGATTGATGATCTGTAATTTTCTGAAGATTGAAAATGTTAAATAATCGCTTGCAGCGTAAGTTCCCCAAAGCTTCCATTTGGTTTCTAATTATTTTAGCGTTGTTTGAAAAATAATACAAAAGACTCATGAGCGAGTAAAAGTTGTCAGTCAATTATTCAAGTTTGCCGCATCTGTGCAAGCCTTCCATACCGCAATTCTCCCCACATTTGCCTCTGGACTTTCATCCTACCTGAATGTTGTATTTTATATTCTCAAAGCCCTTCACTGCACACGATCCGCGTCATTAGAAATTCATCGGTGACAGATGGCGCTTGCGTTTTTGATTCCAAATCATAATCGCGCGCAATACGACTTAATTGCTCTATCAATTCAGCGCCTTTTGCTTCACGTTGACGGAGTGCATTCAATTCGTTATGACAACGCCGCGAAAAACGCGCATAGGCGAACAGGTTGATGAGGTGCGCGATGAGTTGCCGCATATTTTCGTTATATGCTGTATCCTGCTCTGCATCATCCTGTTTTGCATCATATAGTGTGCGGAGTTCGTTAACGGCATAATCGCGCCCTAAGCCTCGGCTGGCTGTATGTCGTAGGTCGGATTGGCGTTCGCGCACTTCTCGCTCAAAAGCAAAATGTACACCCTGTACGAGCGCATTATAGCCCGCTGGAAGGCTCAGGCGCGGCTCATCGGCGGCACAGCGAATCGCTTGAATAATCGCGGGAAACTCCGATGTGAGTGGATTGCCTGTTGAATCGACCAGGTACAGCCGCCGATAGCGCGTTTCGCCACCTTTCTCGCGTGCTTCGCACAGCACGAACGCGGCGGCCTCGTCATAGTGCGGCGGTGCCGCTTTTGCGCTGCGGATTCCATCCGGCAGGGTACGGATACGCGCAAACAGCGCCGGATCGTTCTCGCGCAAGCTGCGTATGATCTCCTCCGCTTCGAGCAAGCTGAATGGCTGACGTTCATCGTCGCCATCCAGAACGCGCGCATCAGCCTGATAGATCGCGTACATGGCTTCTTCGTTGAGCGTCTCGGTGCGCGTCAGGACGTAGGTATCTTCGCCGATGGTATCGTGAATTTCTTGTACACGACGCGTGAGTGACTCCTGCAATCCCAATTCGCGTTCAACGCCCGTTTCCGGCAAAAAGTTGAAAGCGAACACCGTCCCATGCGCGCTGCCCAATCGATCAATACGCCCGACTCGTTGGATGAGCCGAACCGGATTCCAGTGCAGATCATAATTGATGACGTGATCGGCGTCTTGCAGGTTCAAACCCTCGGAAAGTACGTCAGTCGCCACTAAAACGCGCAGTTCGTTGGTGGTCTTATCCAGCTTGGCTTTATTGGCGTGCGGCGCGAATCGGCGCACAACTTCGATCATGTCCGTGGTGCGGCTGTCCACCTTGCGAATGGCTTTTTCACCGACAATCTCTCGTAGATTGTCGTACAGATATTGCGCCGTATCGCTGAACTGCGTAAAGATCAGCACCTTGCCGCGTGGCATTGCGCCGGGCAGCGTCTCACCGTGCATATCTTTTCCTGTGCGCAGCATCGTTTGAAGTGTGATCAGCTTATCATCCAGCTTCGGCGTGATCGGCTCAACCAAGGCGACCATCCGCTCAAAAATCGCTTTGTCGGCCAGGAGCGCATCGCGCAGGGTATCCACGTCGAAATGTTCGAGCGGATAATCCTGGCTGGCCGCGCGTAAGTCCTCCTCAACTTCGGAGAAATCGAGTTCACCTTCCATATCGTAAATGATCCGCTGCGCTTCCTCACCGGCTGGAATGAAGCCGCGCGCCATCGCCTCCAGCGAAATCAGATGCAACTTGATCAGTTTGGCAAGCGTCGAACGGAAGGCGGCCACGCTGCTTTCAAAGCGCTTGAACAGCAGGACGCGCATCAGGCCGCGCAATGCGCCGGACGCTGTTTTCAGCTTTTGATACTGCTTCAAGGTGCGATATTGTGGCTGCACATAGTGATACAGCGTGTAGCGCGCGTAAGTCAGGCCGCGCAACATATCCCGCAGCGAGGCATACACCGACGCGCCGTAAGTCTGTTCGATGCTGTATGCCACCGTCTGCAACTGCCGATCCGGGAAGTACATCGGCTTGCCCTGAACGCGCACAAAGCGCCGCCCGCTGTCGTCCGCTTCGCCATAAAATTCGAGCACATGCTGCCGTGTGCGCCGGATCAGGATTTTGTCCAGCAGATCGCGTAGTTCGGCGCTTGGATTGCCTTTGCCGCGCGGCTCCACGCGGTTGAAGAATTCGGCCAGGTTCGGCGGATTAGGCGGGTCGAGCAGCGCCGTTTGATCATCGGGATGCCACAATTTAATCTGGTGATACACATCCCAGGCGCTCGTATTGCGCGGCGTTGCGGTCAACAGAATGCACGTTTTGCCCTGTGTGAAGCGCTCCACGGCTTTGTAACGCTGTGTGGCGCGCGAACGCAGGTTGTGACTTTCATCGATCAGCACAATTCCAGCGTTACTGTAGCGCATGTCCTCGAACAACAGCCGCTCGTTCTTCTTCTGGCTGAGTTCGCCCATACTCAACACCGCGCCCCAAATGCCGTACTGCGCGAACATCCCTTCCCACATATTGACCAGTGAGCGCGGACAAATCACCAGCGCGTAAGCGCCTTCGTACAAATTCCAATGCTTGAGCAGCGCCGCACCAATATACGTTTTGCCGAAGCCGACTACATCCGATATGAAGACGCCGTTCGCCCGTCGCAGGATTTGGCGCGCCTGCTCCACCGCAACCCGTTGAAATTCGGCCAGCGCTGGCATTTCGGCTTCCCATAACAATTGGGCATGGCGCGTGTCTTCCAGCCGATCCTTTACCAGCGCGTAGAGCGTTTTCAGGTAGATTTCATAAGGTGTGACCGGTTCGGCCACCCATGACTGCTCAATTTGACTCATCAAGGTCGCGCTGAAATCATCCGACTCGACCCATAGCTCCTCGAACCAACTGCACAGCGCTTCGTGATTGCCGTTGCCATGAATAGCCGCGTTCAGTTCGGTATTGTGGACAATTCCGCTCAGGCTGAAGTTGCTGCTGCCGAGGATCGCTGCGCCCCGCGTGGCACGAATGCGGCTTTGATCGTAATCGAAGATATACGCTTTGGCGTGCAGCCGTCCTTTGGTGTACACGCGGACTTCAATGCGCCCTTCGGCAATACCGCGCGCCAACGACAAGATCGCGTCTTGCTCGGCGTCACCCTGCAACATGAGCGCCAATGACTCGCGCGCGGCGGTGCTGCTGGCCTCGATAATTCGCGGGCGTTCGGCGGCATTCATGCGTTCGGAACGGCCTCGGCGCTGCGCAATGTCGAGCCGTCCATAGCCTTCGATCATCTGCTCGATCGTCTCGCGATTGGTGACATTGCCGATCAACAAACGCAGCTTTTTGAGCTTGTTCACTTCAGGTGCGATCGCCTGAAAGCCGCTCAGAAAGAAATAGCCGACCGCAAAATGCGCCGACTCACTATCGGCAAGATAGCGTTTCAGGTGATCGACGAGTAACTCGCCGCGATTATCGATGATGTCGTGGGTGGTGGGCATGGCTCAATCACTTTCCCTAATAACAATCGTTTTTATAGTGACAACGCCTGCACATCAGCCTCTAGCGCACGAAAAGCAGACAGCGAACGCAGCGGCGAAAAATCATCGATCAACTCTGCCATGCGATATGCCCGCTCATGAGGTCGGAAGTTTTTTGCTCTACGCCCAGTCAAGTTGCTGGCCTGAGTGAGTAAATCGAACAAGGTCGCTTTGGGATCAGGCAGCGTTTCAAGCTGTTTGAGCGCTGGCATCACCAACTTTGGCTTATTACCTGGTCGGCCTGCTGCCTGCCGAATAGCTGCTTCATCGAACAGCAGCCATGCTTCAGTCATGCGGATCGGAATGACATGAATAATGATAGGTGAAGTGTTTAACGTAACTTTTCGCAGCGCGGCGTCAATTTCGGCATGGCGTTTTTCAGGCTGCGCAAGCTCTGCATCACGGTGAATGAACAGGATTTTGCACGGAAACCATTCCACACTCAAGCGAATACGATCAGTCAAGCTCGTTGATTTACTTCGCACCGTGTGCAAATCAGCCCATTCGCGATTAAATGTCCAAGTTGGATGCGCTTGTTGCAAAACCCAGGAAAGGATCGGCAGCAACATCCGATCTGAACTGCCATCAGAAACAAGCGTGTAGTTTAGCGCATTCATGGGTGGCATAGGCTAGTTGATTTCGGATAAAGGAAGCATGAGTTGTTTCATATCGTCACGATCAATAACGCGCCGCGCAATCGTAGGCGGACCGGCTTGACCATTTATCTGAACAACCACTGCTGATGAGTAACCCGCTGCATAATCCGCTTCCGGTGCCACCGGATTCAGGTAACTTAACAAAACATCTTTCGAGATAATATCAGGTGTTTTTTCATCAGCCTTGGCAGCTTTTTCACGCCATGTATTCTCCAGGTAGCCGAAATTGGCGCGCTTGTAGCGGTGACCATCGCTGACTGTTTCGCGCAGTTGAGCAACGATCAATGAGTCTTCAGGAACCTGCTGTACGACTGCGGGTGAATGGGTATTGATGATCACCTGACGCAGCGGATTCGTCTCATCTACTGGCAATGTGGGATCTGTCGCCACTTCCTGGAGCAAACGCAGCATAGCCGGGATGCGCGCCGGATGAATGCCGTTTTCCGGCTCCTCCAGGCAAATCAAGCCTGACTCTTGTGGGTCCATTTCCAGCACCGAAAGTGCCAAGAAGCGCAGCGTGCCGTCCGAAAGCGCCTT
>Ga0209724_1002171_pt1 | contig 17005 bp, 8 predicted proteins | sample grotaG_FD_184143 | JGI IMG/M metagenome (GOLD analysis project Ga0209724, IMG submission 184143) | Glacier valley bacterial and archeal communities from Borup Fiord, Nunavut, Canada, to study Microbial Dark Matter (Phase II) -... | ecosystem: Environmental > Aquatic > Freshwater > Ice > Glacier ...
GGATTAGTTTTTTAACCAGTTCCTGACAGGCAAATTCTTCCTCCAAATTAAAATACGGAACAGAACTGGCTTTCTGCTTATGGTAAGATACAAGGTATTGGGAAGAGCCAATATCATTAACAGATTTACCAAGCAAGAAAATTAAATCGTCAGCAGCCTTAAAATCTAGGGTCATGAAGGTCTCCCGGTTATCAAGAATACCCAGCATTCCAATTACGGGTGTTGGATATACTGCACCTTCATCTGACGACTGATTGTAAAAACTCACATTGCCACCAGTAACCGGAGTTTCGAAACGCTCACAGGCAGTTGACATGCCTTGTATAGCCTTTACAAACTGCCAGTATACTTCTGGATTATATGGATTACCAAAATTCAGACAATTCGTTACTGCAACTGCTTCACCCCCGGCACAGACAATATTACGTGCCGCTTCAGCAACTGCAATCTGGGTACCAATATCAGGGTCAGCATATACATAACGTGAATTACAGTCAACAGTTAATGCCAGGGCCTTATTGGTACAACGCACTTCAACTACCGCCGCATCACTCGGGCGGTTAGTTGTCATATTGATCGTACCCACAGTAGAATCATATTGATTGCTCACCCATGATTTAGAGGCAATATTTGGATGACCGACAAGGTGCATGGCAACAGCCCGAAGATTTGTAGGTTCAGCAATAGAATCTATAGAAAATTTTTGGTTTTCTTTGAAATAGGCAGGTTCACGATATTCCCTGGTATAAACCGGAGCACCGCCCCCTAAAACAAGATCATCTGCAGGAACGTCGGCTACGAGTTTACCATGCATAAAATACCTGAGGCGGCGACTTTCTGTCACCTCACCGATGATCGCACAATTCAGATCCCATTTCTCGAAAACCGCTTCAACATCTTTCTCCCTACCCTTCTGAACCACAATTAGCATACGCTCCTGAGATTCAGAAAGAAGAATTTCAAAAGGTAGCATGGTATTGTTGCGCAAAGGCACCTTACCAAGGTCAATATCCATCCCATGCTCACCCTTGGCTGACATTTCAGAATTAGAACAGATAATTCCTGCAGCACCCATATCCTGCATACCTATAACAGCACCGGTCTGAATTACCTCAAGACTGGCTTCCATTAATAATTTTTCCTGAAAAGGATCTCCCACCTGTACTGAAGGCAGGTCATTGACTGAGTCTTCAGATATATCTTTAGAGGCAAATGCTGCCCCGTGAATTCCATCTTTACCAGTTGCAGAACCTACTATATAAACCGGGTTACCTACACCATAAGAAGTGGCTGAAACGGTTTCCCCAATTTTTACAATCCCAGCAGACATCGCATTCACCAGGGGGTTGATTGTATAACTCTCGTCAAAAAATAATTCTCCCCCTACGGTTGGTATACCAAACGCATTACCATAATCACCAATTCCTTTAACCACCCCTTTCAAGAGCCATTTGGTTCGTTCAGTTTGCAGATCACCAAAACGCAGTGAGTTTAGTTGAGCGATTGGCCTTGCGCCCATAGTAAAAATATCGCGGTTGATACCTCCTACCCCTGTTGCTGCACCCTGGTAAGGTTCAATTGCAGATGGATGATTATGCGATTCTATCTTAAAAACGCAGGCCAGGTTATCACCAATATCAACCATACCAGCATTTTCTTCACCAGCTTTGGCTAGCATACGGGCACCGTCTTTTGGCAATTTCTTAAGCCAGGTGATTGAATTTTTATATGAACAGTGCTCGCTCCACATGACTGAAAAAATACTGACTTCAGTAAAATTCGGCACACGGCCCAAAATTTCACAGATACGGTCAAATTCTTCTGGCAGCAAGCCCATCTTCAGGGCACTTTCTTTCGATTCAATTCTATCTGTAGATGTAATTTCTTGCACTGGGTAGGTTTTTAAAGTTTTGTATAGCTGGCAAAGACTAGATTAGTATTATGACCAAATGGCAAAAATACTATTTTTTAGGAATGCTTCTATCAATCATACTTGAAACAGCTTGATCAGGCAGAGACCATATCTGGTAATTCAAGTGATACCGTGAGAGTTTTTCGGGTTTTAAGCCTGAAATAAATCAGGGAACTTATACTGGCAATAAGCCCGATAACTGAAACAATCAGCATACCTTTTAGGTAAAAATGCCCCCAGCTAATGGTCAGATGCGTAAATTCTTTTACAACCAGCACTGATACACTGCCCAGGTAACCAAATGAATCAGCGATATACATTATAAAACCGACATTACTGGCGTAGCGAAAATTGGCAATCATACGGTCAAAAAATAGCGCATTATAGGGCACATAGCCCATATATAAACCCAGACCAGAGAATGTCATCCAGGTCATTACACCTACTAGATTCAGGGAAAATAAAATACTTGCCAGACCAATAATGAAACATCCGGAGGCTATCATCAGGTGAATCAGTGAAAAGGCTTTTAGATTGTCTTTCACCAAAATCAGCAGGCTCAGCAGTAGTAGAACCAGTATAGAGATACCCCCGTCAATTCGGGCATAGATCGAATTAGTATGAACACCAAAGTCTGACCAGATTTCTACCTCGAAATTATCCCTGATATCACGCATGACAGTAAAAAGAGTATAAATAATCAGTGTAAGAAAAATACCTGGCAGAAAATTCAAGAGAAACTTCTTACGCCCGGCTGCATTCATGGGTAAGCGCCGGGTACGTGAGATAAGATCCTGGGTATCTGGATCAGGAACTGATTCTAGAAGAAAGACAAACAGCAGCAGGGGCAAGACAAATACCAGCCCTGTCAAAAAGGGCATCCAGTATTCGTTTACATGAAAAACAGTCATAATTAAACGCCCGATTGTTTTAACCAGACCAGATGCAAAAATAAGGCTCGTTGCCATAACAGCTCCTAAAAACTCAGTTGATTTACGCCCTTCAAGATAACTAAATACCAAACCCCAGATCATACCTAGCGGAAAGCCATTCAAAAACAGGAAAATGATATTATAGGGCCTGGGAACAATTGCAAAACCAAGAAGGGCTAGCCAGGCAGAACCAATCAGGATTATTATTGTTCGCGCTCTTCTGTTTGATGGTATTTCTGCTATAAATTTAATGCCGTAAAATTTACTCAGGGTATATCCAATTATCTGGGCAATCACCAGCCATACTTTATAGTCAACAGACAAAAACTTCACTGACTCGAAGGTACCTGCAGCAAATGCTTTTCTGAAGGCATACATACTGGTATAACAGCCAAAAGCAGCAAGGGCCATAATGAGAGACCTTTGAGAATAGGAAAGAGTATAGATCGCAGCTCTGCATTTTTGCAACATCTGATAACGGGTATTTAAGTTTTCAGGTTTTAAAAGGCTTAAACTAGCATTCACTTATTAACCCAGCATGAGCAGTATGTTAACTCCTTGTAAACAGAATTGACTATCATACATTTTAATATCCTGTATATAAATGTTCGGGTCAATATTATAGACTTTTAACCCAGAACGGAGTAATTTTAGGGCATATCTAATTTTTCGGCCAATTTTTTCAAGGGTTTGTTATATTTTATCGATTATCTTGAATTTTTAGCATAAATTCCATAGTTTTTCAAAAAAAATACCAGATTATTGTAGCGAATTCCAAAAACTCATAGCACTTATGTCGACATTACGTTTTAAAGCTCTGGAAACTGCATTTTCAAGACAGCCTGTGATCGTTACAGCTCCATCTTCAAAGGTTTCTGATTATTATGGCTCTTATGTTTTTGATAAGAGGTCAATGAAAGATTACCTGAGCAAGGAAGCTTATAATAGCGTTTTAGAATCAATTGAAAGTGGCAATCCACTAAACCGTGATATGTCAGAGCAAATTGCAACAGGCCTGAAGGCCTGGGCAATGAGCAAAAACGCAACCCATTATACCCATTGGTTCCAGCCATTAACTGGTTCAACAGCAGAGAAACACGATGCGTTCTTTGAGCCTCTTGCCGATGGCAGTGCAATCGAAAATTTCAATGGTGATGCATTGATACAACAGGAACCAGATGCTTCAAGTTTCCCAAGCGGAGGCATCAGAAGTACCTTCGAAGCCCGTGGTTATACTGCCTGGGATCCATCATCTCCGGCATTTGTATTATCGAGTGGTGCTGGCTTTACTTTATGTATTCCTACTGTATTTGTTTCTTATACCGGAGAATCACTTGATTATAAAGCTCCGCTTTTAAAGTCACTGAATGTACTTGATAAAGCAGCTGTTGATGTCTGTCAGTATTTCGATCGCAATATAACTAAGGTGAATGCTACCCTGGGTATTGAGCAGGAATATTTTCTGGTAGATCTTGCCTTATACAATGCCCGTCCTGACCTGGTTTTAACTGGCAGAACTTTACTAGGCCATCAAAGCGCCCGTGATCAGCAATTAGAAGACCATTATTTTGGTTCAATTCCTGAAAGAGTATATGCCTATATGCTTGATTTTGAAACTGAAGCTTTCAAATTAGGGATTCCATTAAAAACCCGTCATAATGAGGTGGCCCCAAGCCAGTTTGAGTGTGCACCGGTATTTGAAGAAATTAACTTGGCTATTGATCATAACCTGTTGTTAATGGATCTGATGGAAAAAATTGCCCGTCGTCATAACCTGAAAGTATTAATGCATGAGAAGCCTTATGCTGGTATTAATGGTAGCGGCAAGCATAATAACTGGTCAATGGGAACCAATACTGGTAAGAATTTACTCTCACCAGGTAAGACCCCAAAAAACAACCTGATGTTTTTGACCTTCTTTGTCAATACCATTAAGGCTGTTCATGAACATGATAACCTGTTAAGAGCAAGTATTGCTTCAGTTAATAATGATCACCGTTTAGGTGCAAATGAAGCCCCACCAGCAATTATCTCAATCTTCATCGGTACCCAGCTTACTGAGGTTCTTGATGAAATTGAGCATTCACGCGTTACTTCAGCTAAGAAAAAAGACCTGCCAGGTGCATTAGGCCTGAATATTCCTAAGATTCCTCAAATACTTCTCGACAATACAGATCGTAACCGTACTTCACCTTTTGCCTTTACAGGTAATAAATTTGAATTACGTGCTGTAGGTTCATCTGCGAATTCAGCCTCACCAATGACGGTACTGAGCACCATCGTTGCAGCCCAGCTTATCCAGTTCAAGAAAGAAGTTGATAACCTGATCAAAAAAGGAGAGAAGAAAGAAGTTGCGATCATGAAGATCATCAGAAGTTATATCAAAGATTCGAAGAGCATTTTATTCGAAGGCAATGGTTATAGCGCTGAGTGGGAAGCTGAAGCTGAAAAAAGAGGTTTAAAGAATATCAAGACTACGCCAAAAGCACTCGATGCACTGACGTCTGATAAGACCGTTGCCTTATTTGAAAAACTGAGCATATTTTCTTCCAGAGAGATTCATGCCCGTCATGAAATCATGCTTGAGACCTATGTGAAGAAACTGCAGATTGAAGCACGCGTAATCAATGATATGGTAAATAACCAGATCATCCCTGCAGGTGTTCAGTACCTGAATCAGCTAATTGCCAATGTAAAAGGACTTCAGGATATTGGTCTGGGAGTTGATCTTGCAAAAGCTCAGGTTGATCTTATTAAAGAAATCTCACTGCATATGGGAGAAACCAAGAAATACGCTGATGCTATGCTTGAAGCCCGTAAAGTTGCCAATAAGATTGATGACTTAAGAGAGCGAGCCATTGCATATGACGAAAAAGTAAAATCATATTTTGAGAATATCAGGTACCATGTTGACAAGTTAGAAATGCTTGTTGATGATACTATCTGGCCATTACCAAAATTCAGAGAATTGCTGTTTATCAAGTAATTACTGACTAACAATAAAATACGGGGCTTTTCCTTAACGGGAAGAGCCCTTATTTTTTTATTCCTATTTTTGCAGCCCGGAACATAAATAACGTCTTATTACTATGTCAATTAACCAGAAACGCTACGAGCAAAGAGGCGTTTCGTCTTCAAAAGAAGATGTACACGCAGCAATTGAACATCTTGACAAGGGTCTTTTCCCAAGTGCATTCTGTAAAATAATACCCGATTTACTTGGAGGTGATGCCGACTGGTGTAATGTAATGCATGCCGACGGAGCGGGAACAAAATCATCACTCGCTTATTTATACTGGAAAGAAACTGGTGATCTGTCAGTTTGGAGAGGTATTGCTCAGGATGCGGTAATCATGAATACCGATGACCTGCTTTGCGTTGGTGCGCTGGGTCCGATCCTGCTTTCTTCAACCATTGGCCGCAATAAAAACCTGATTCCAGGCGAGGTGATTAAAGAAATTATAGAAGGAACAGAGGAAGTTCTATCAATGCTGCGCACATCAGGGATGGAAATCTATTCAACTGGTGGAGAAACAGCTGATCTGGGTGATCTGGTACGCACCATCATCGTTGATTCTACGGTAACCTGCAGGCTGAAAAGAACAGAAGTCATTGATAATGCCAATATTGCAGCTGGTGATGTCATTGTAGGTCTGGCCTCTTCGGGCAAGGCAAGCTATGAAACAAGTTATAATGGGGGTATGGGTAGCAACGGGCTGACTTCTGCCCGGCATGATGTCTTGGCTTATGGGCTGGCTGAAAAATACCCTGAAAGTTATGATGCAGCCATTCCACGCGAATTGGCGTATTCAGGTACGAAAAAATTACTCGACCCGATAACCGTATCTTATCATTCATTTATACATAATACAGATCATACCGAGGAGATTTCTATCGGAAAGCTGATACTCTCTCCTACCCGTACCTATGCCCCGGTAATTAAGGCAATAACAGACGCCATGCATGGCCGTATTCATGGCATTGTTCACTGCTCTGGTGGTGGGCAGACCAAGATCCTACATTTCGCAAATAGAAATCTCCATATCATTAAGGATGATCTTTTTGAGCTTCCTCCCCTTTTTAAACTGATTCAGGCTGAATCTGGCAGCAGCTGGGCTGAGATGTTCCAGGTATTCAATATGGGGCACCGTATGGAGCTTTACCTGAATTCAGGCGATGCTGATCAGGTTATCAGAATAGCACGCAGTTTTGATATTGATGCCAAAATCATTGGCCGTGTTGAAACCAGGCCAACTACTCAAACAAGCAGATTAAGTATTATTTATGAAGGGTTGACGATTAGCTACTGAAAGGTTGAGAGCCGGGCTATCTTGGAACAAAGTTTTCGTTACCGGGGTTTTACTCATTGGGGCTGTTGCCGAGATTAACTATTATCCAATAATAGATTTAAGGCTAGGATTTTCACGGCCTTTTTTCGTTAAAAGCGCTTAAATTGCCCAAAATGCCATAAGATACCTGAAGGATCATGCACAAAGAATTCACGCCCCCAGTCATTATCCTTTATTCCTGAAATTCTTACTGTGGGGAACTTCTGAATCAGATTTAATGTAAGCAGTTCTTTTAAGAAAAGGTCAAGGTCAGATATCTCCATAAAAATCATGGAGTTCTCGATCCATTCTTTGACATAGGCTTTTTGAAGGTAAAACCCCAGATCGTCTTTAGTAAATAAAGACATACCGGCATCAATGACACTTTCATTAAACCCCATACAGGAATAAAAGCTACGTGAGAGTTCGTAATCTCTGGCACCGATAAATGGTCTGATTGATCTTAACTGTTGATTCATTTTTTTTATTAACCCCAACTAAAAATAGGTTATTTAAAAATAGGTTATTTAAAAATAAAGATTGCCGAACTGTATTAGTACACACTAAGTTGCATTTTATCATATTCCGTAATTAAATTAGAAAATGAGAGACACAAAAGGCTACTATTATTGCTAAAGATGAGAAGAGCTTCAACCATCGAACCTTGATAAAGTCTGTCTAAATTCCACAAAAAAAAACAAAAAAAAGCTCCATCTATATTAGACAGAGCTGTTTTTATGAATTAGAGCTCCTTACTGGAAAATATATTTTAAGCCTAGTTGCATTGTCCAGTATGAAATACCTGGATTGTAAAAAGTACTGGTATAAGGTACTTTGGTAGCAGCATTCTGGTAGTTCATGCTAAATGTTGGATTACCTGTTATTTTATCAAGACCATTGAATTTGATCAAACCACCTGTGGTGTTAGGAATTTTCTGAATACCCCAATTTTTGTTAACTAAATTCTGAAAGTTGAAAATATCGGCAGTAAAACGTAATGTATTACGTTTGCCATTCTTTGCCTGGATGAAGATATCCTGGGAAAAATTAAGATTAGTCTGACCGTAGTAAGGGTTTAATAAACCATTTCTTTCAGCATACTGACCCCGTCTTTTCTTAAGATCTGGATCCTGGCTGATATAATTGTTTAAATCTAACCACTGCTGGGCAGCAGTATAAGTAACTACTTTATTGACAACAACATCAACCAGATTGATTTCACTCTGATTACGTGGTACGTAGATAAGGTCATTATTTCTAACACCATCATTGTTTAAGTCACCACTATAAGTATAACTTGAACTACCACCTGCGAGGTATTCATATGTTACGCCAATTGAGCTGGCAAGAAACTTTGCATATTCTTTACGGTAAGAAAGGATACCCAGAATACGGTTTGGCAGTCTATAAGAAGAGTATGAAGTAACATTCTCATTTGGGTCACCTGAAACCGGGCGCTGAGACCAAACTGACTGTGCAATAGACCCGCCGTCATTTACTGAACGTGAATCACTATGTGTGTAAAATAAGGCGGTATATAAACCTTTCACATTACGCTCAAGTTTAATAGAGGCTGCATAAGAATAACCCTTGTTTGTGTTGGTCATTAATTCAGCATCGGTAATGTTTGGATTGGCAAGAGTTGCTGGTAAAGGTTTACCATTCGTACCGTTAACGATTGCACCTGCAGAGCTATACGTATTACCGTCATAGACACTAGATCTTGAATAACGGGTACGGTTATCAGCGCCTAATAAAGCTGTTCCTGTTAAAGGAAGGTTAATATTCTGTACATAAACGGCATTAATATCTTTGGTCAGGAATGCTTCAGCAGTTGCAACGATATTAAATGGCAACTTGTAATCAACAGCAAAATCTGAACGCCAAACCTGTGGAAACTTAAAGTTCTTATCAGTAATGGCCAGGTTATAACCAGTTGGCAAATTATTAGCACCAGGTGCCGGACGGTATGCATTAACATCAGGGCTGAATATATTTCCTTTAAGCGGGCCATGGCTGAATGAACCTAACTGCACACCATTATTAGATGCCTGGTTTGAAATCCAAACTTGTGGGGGCGGGCCTGTAAAAATACCTGTTCCACCTCTAAACTGTAAAGTCTGATCACCTAACACATCCCAATTAAAACCAACTCTTGGTGAAAATAATAAAGGAGTTTTTGGAGTTTGAGCAGTGCTAACCTGTAAACCATTACGGAATACTAAAGCTGGTACAGCTGGGTTATTGGTGAAAGTTTGCTCGTAAATAGGAATATCAAGTCTTAAACCGTAGGTAAGTGTGAAAGTCTCACGAATCTTCCATTTGTCTTGAATAAAAAATCCAAGCTGGTAGTTCTTAATTTTTCCATATGGAAAATCAGTTGACAGGGCAGCATAACGCAGTGTATAATTAGTAGCATTATCTACACCATTATTAGCACTGGCGTAAAAATCACCCACGCTATTGAAGGTATATGAACCATAATAATTCGGAGCAAAACCATTCTTATAACGCTGAAACTGATTTTGCGTACCTAAGGTAATTTCATGAATCCCCTTAAATAAAGTGAAGTAATCATTCAGTTGAAAGATATCAGTATTCAGCTTATTAAAAGCGGTAAAAGGCTCATAACCAAAAGCAGTTAATGATTGACCCTGGCCATTTAAAATATCCACAAGTGGAAAATTATTTGATCCCAGACTCTTACGCTGATCACGCATAGCAGTATAACCAACCTGAAACTTATTTGAAGCTGAATTATTAAAAGAACTATTTAATTCAACAATACCTGAGAAGAGGTTATTAGCGATATTATAACCTGATGAAAAGAAAGGTAAACCAGTTAAGCTAGGCTGACGGTTACCATTTGGTGCACCACTGTTACTTGCTGAAACATCTTTGTTTGACTTCAGGTAGAAGAAGTTTACGTTCAGGGTATTTCTGTTATTGATGTTGTAATCAAAACGGGTTGTAATTCTATCGGCAGCAAAATGATTTGCATAATTCTCATATGGGCCAGCACTGTAATTGTACTTGGTTTTCAAAAAATTCTGTAATGAATCAAGTGTCGATGCTTTAGCATTAGAAATGTTAGAGCCTGAAAGACCTGACCGCGTAGCCAAAATAGTAGTTGCAGGTGTTGATCTGCGTTCCTGCTCAGCATCAAAAAACACAAATAATTTATTCTTGATCAGGGGTGCACCAAAAGAAAAACCAGCCAGGTGGTAATCAAATGGCTGCTTGCTTAAAGTAACATTACCTGATTTTAAGCCCTTAATTCCTGCACCCTGAACATAACCATAAGCAGAACCGGTAACAGCGTTTGAACCCGATTTAGTGACAGTATTTATACCAGCACCTGTAAAGCTACCCTGACGAACATCGTATGGGGCAAGGTTTACCTGAATCTGGTCAATAGCATCAATAGAAATTGGCTGGGCACCCGTCTGACCGCCAATGGAGCCAGCAAGACCAAATGTATTATTGAAAGATGCACCGTTAACAGTGATATTATTGCTCTGATTATTACGGCCACCAAAGCTTCCACCTGAACCAGCAAAAGGAGTAAGTTTGGTGAAATCATTCAAACTTCTAGTGATCGTTGGCATTCTTTCGATAAGTGAGCGGGTAATGATATCAGACGCACCGGTATGGTTTGAATTGAAAGTTTTGTTCTGTCCAGCAGTAACAACCACTTCTTTCAGTTCAACATTGGTTTCAGACATATTGATGTTTGCCTGAAAATTCTGACCCAGGGTAAGGGAAAAAGCATCAGAGATATGCTGCTTGTAACCAATAAGATTAGCGGTCAGTTTATACGGACCACCAATCTTTACATTAGGAAAGTTGTATCTTCCGTCGGGCCGTGAAGAGATAGAATACTGGGTTCCTGTTGGCATATGAACTGCTGTAATAGTAACTCCGGCAAGTGGGCCGGATTTATCTTTTACAATACCGCTGATAGCAGCAGTGGTTTCCTGAGCGAATGTGCTACCTGCAAATAAAAGCAGTGAACACATCATCACTCCGAAATATGAGAGTATACTTTTTTTCATAAAATAGTTTGTTTGTTAACCGGAACAAAGCTAGTTGAAGCATGTAAAATTTATGTAAACAAATTGCAACCATTCCACACAAATGGCTCTTTTTGTGCATTTTTTGACTTTTATTTTCGTTTTTATCAAAAGATCGCTTCAAAACCTATTATTTATTTACATTAACAACAATCACAAAAACGGGCATATTTTTGTTTCTTAGCATCTAATTATAAAACTCACAGGCTTTTCATCTGTTAAAACATTAAGTTCACATAAATTAAGATCCTACATGAATTACGACGTTATAGTTATTGGAAGTGGCCCCGGAGGTTATACAACAGCAATCAGAGCATCACAGCTTGGCTTTAAAACAGCGATTGTTGAAGTAGAATCTCTCGGTGGAATTTGCCTTAACTGGGGATGTATACCTACAAAAGCACTTATTAAAAGTGCAGAGGTATTTGAATATATGAAGCATGCAGCTGAGTTCGGCCTTAATGTCGAAAATCCAACGGCTGATTTTACTGCTGTCATCAAAAGAAGCCGTGGTGTTGCTGAGCAAATGAGCAAGGGTGTTAACTTTCTGATGAAAAAGAATAAGATCGATGTCATCAACGGCTGGGGCAAGGCTGTCAAAGGTAATAAGGTATCTGTTACAAGTTCTGATGGCAAGACTGTAGAATACGGAGCCACTTATACTATTCTGGCAACAGGTGGAAGGTCAAGAGATCTACCAAACCTTAAGCAAGACGGGGTAAAAATCATTGGATACCGTCAGGCTATGACCCTGAGCAAACAACCAAAATCGCTGGTAATAGTAGGTTCAGGCGCTATAGGCTGTGAATTTGCTTATTTTTATAATGCAATGGGTACCAAGGTGACCATTGTAGAATACCTTGATACAATTGTTCCACTTGAAGATGAAGAAATTTCAAAAGCTTTATTGCGTAATTTCAAAAAATCAGGCATCAATATCATGGTCAGCTCTAACGTTGAAGGCGTAGAGGTAATAAACGATATCTGCCATGTAAGAGTTAAGACTGCCGCTGGTATTGAAATACTTGAAGCAGATGTTGTTTTATCTGCAGTGGGCATCAGTACCAACCTTGAGAATATCGGCCTTGAAGAACTGGGTGTTAAAACAGATAAGGGTAAGGTACTGGTTAATGATTTCTTCAAAACCAATGTTGAGGGTGTGTATGCAATTGGCGATATCGTACGCGGACAGTCATTAGCCCATGTTGCAAGCGCTGAAGGAATTACCTGTATTGAGAAAATTGCCGGTAAGCAAGTTGATCCGATTAATTACAATAATATACCAGGTTGTACGTACTGTGAGCCTGAAATTGCCTCAGTCGGTTATACTGAAAAAGCCGCCCGTGAAGCAGGTTATGAGTTAAAAATTGGTAAGTTCCCATTCAGTGCTTCTGGACGTGCCAAGGCAGCAGGTGAATTTGAAGGTTTCGTGAAGGTAATCTTCGACGCTAAATATGGTGAATTTCTAGGAGCACATATGATAGGTCATAATGTGACCGAAATGATTGCTGAAGTAGTTGTTGCCAGAAAGTTGGAAACTACCGGACATGAGATCATAAAAAGTATACACCCCCATCCTACTATGAGCGAAGCATTGAAAGAAGCTTCTGCGGCAGCATATGGTGAGGCTACAGATATCTAAATGAAACTTCATATCATCAATGCTGGCAATTTTAAGTTAGATGGAGGGGCGATGTTCGGTGTTGTGCCGAAGTCAATCTGGCAAAAAACGAATCCTGGCGATAGCAATAATTTATGTAACTGGTCAATGCGCTGCCTGCTGGTTGAAACAGCAGGCAGACGTATTTTGATCGATACAGGCATGGGTGATAAACAGAATGAGCGCTTTTTTAGTCATTATGAGCCATCAGGACCCACACTAGCCGAATCGCTGGCTATTGCTGGTTTTGAGCATGCTGATATTACCGATGTTTTTCTGACTCATCTGCATTTTGATCATTGTGGTGGCGCTATTCAGCGTATTGATGATAAACTGGTGCCTGCATTCTCAAATGCCAGGTACTGGAGTAACCAGGAACATTGGAACTGGGCCATAAAGCCAAATGGTCGTGAGAAGGCATCATTTCTTAGCGAGAATATATTGCCCTTACAAGAAAGTGGTCAGCTAAATATGATTCAGAAGGAAGGGCTCTTTTGTGAAAACTTCTCAGTTAGCTATTTTCATGGTCATACTGAGGCCATGATGGTACCTTATCTGACTATTGGCGATAAGACATTAGTTTATTGTGCTGATGCCCTACCTTCTACAGGTCATATCCCGCTGCCTTATATTATGGCATATGATACGAGGCCTCTATTGACGCTTACCGAAAAGCAGCTGTTTTTAAAGGAGGCCGCTGATAAAGAGCAAATCTTATTTTTTGAGCATGATCCTGTCAATGAATGCTGTACAGTCATAGAGACTGAAAAAGGAGTACGCATGAAAGAATCAGGCACTTTAGCAAACATTATTCAATCTCAATCCGTTTAAATCACAGGCATATAACATAATAAATTCGCTATACTCAGCGTTTATGTTAATTAATAGGTAATATTTTTATACCTTTGCCGGTTCTCGAATAGGATGTAATTTTTATTAGTAAGAATGAGACAACTCAAAATCACCCAATCAATAACAAATCGTGAAAGCCAGTCACTTGATAAATATCTTCACGAGATTGGAAAAGTTGACCTGATCACGGCAGAAGAAGAAGTGATTTTAGCTCAGAAGATCAGAGCAGGTGACCAAGCAGCATTAGAGCGTTTAACAAAAACTAACCTTCGTTTCGTAGTTTCTGTAGCCAAACAATATCAAAATCAAGGTCTCACACTAGGTGATCTTATTAATGAAGGAAATCTTGGTCTTATCAAAGCAGCAAAACGCTTTGATGAGACAAAGGGCTTTAAATTCATTTCATATGCTGTATGGTGGATCAGACAGTCGATCTTGCAAGCAATTGCTGAGCAAAGCCGAATTGTACGCTTACCCCTGAATCAGGTTGGTTCTTTGAGTAAAATCTCAAAAGCTTTCTCAAAACTTGAGCAGGAATTCGAGCGTGAACCTTCACCAGAAGAGCTTGCAGATACCCTTGAAACAACAGTCGATAAAATTTCTGATACCTTAAGTAATAGTGGCCGCCATGTATCTATGGATGCTCCATTCGTTCAGGGTGAAGAAAATACCCTGCTTGATGTTCTTGAAAACAGTGATACTCCAAATACAGACAGTTTACTGATCAACGAATCTCTTTCTGAAGAGATCAAGCGGTCATTATCTACCCTGACTGAACGCGAGCGTGAGATTGTTACTTTATTCTTTGGTTTAAGTACCAATCATCCACTTTCTTTAGAAGAAATTGGTGAAAAGTTTAATCTAACCAGAGAACGTGTACGGCAGATAAAAGACAAAGCACTTCAACGTCTGCGTCATACATCAAGAAGCAAGATTTTAAAATCATACCTGGGATAGGTTAATTCCGAAATATATACTGTTTCTTACTAGAATGAGCCCGATCTTTAGAGACCAGGCTTTTTTTATGGGATAGTTTTTTTGCCGCGGGCAAGTTATGAGTTTCAGGATCACGATTTTATAAAAACTACCTGCGTTTATAGCTATTTTGATACTTTGGTCATCCTGAAGATCATTAAAAACGTCTGGCGCTCCTGGCTGAAGTTGTAATTTTAAACTTTATTGCGTGCAATTTCAGAATAGTTAATTTCACCCCATGGATGAAGAATCGGCATTAGCGTTATTAAGAATATCATTAAATAACGAGCATGCGGCTTTCAGGGAGAACCAATGGGAAGCCATAGATACCGTTGTAAACCAGCGAAAGAAACTGCTCGTAATTGAGCGAACCGGCTGGGGTAAAAGTTCAGTTTACTTTTTAAGCACACGTATTTTACGCGATCAGGGTAAGGGGATTACCATTATCATATCACCCCTGCTAGCCCTGATGCGCAACCAGATTGAGGCAGCGATGCGCCTGGGCATTAGAGCCGTATCTATTAATTCAACGAATATTGATGACTGGGAAGTCACAAAAAATAAGATCCTGAATGATCAGGTTGATGCCCTTTTAATTTCACCCGAGCGTCTGGCAAATGATTCATTTATGGAATCGGTACTTAGACCCATAGCTGACCGTATCGCGTTATTTGTAGTCGATGAAGCACATTGTATTTCTGATTGGGGCCATGATTTCAGAACTGATTACAGGCGCATTGTCGGCATCATTAAGATGATGCCGGCAGGCATGCCTGTTTTAGGTACCACAGCTACAGCCAATAACCGGGTTGTAGAAGATGTGCTACACCAACTCGGAGAATTAACGATTCTTAGAGGACCACTGGTACGGGAAAGTATTGTACTGGAAAATATAAATCTTCCTGATCAGTCGGCAAGACTGGCCTGGCTGAAAGAAAATATCCCCAGGTGCCCTGGAAGTGGCATCATATACACCCTCACAGTAAGCGACGCGATACAGGTGACACGATGGCTAAAACTAAATGGCATCAATGCCGAAGCTTATTATTCTGGTGTAAAAAATACCAGTTACGCTGATTCAAACCGCTACCGTGAATTTCTCGAAGACCAACTCTATACGAATAAGTTAAAAGTTCTGGTTTCAACTTCTGCTCTGGGAATGGGTTATGATAAACCTGATCTGGGATTCGTTATTCATTATCAGGCACCAGGCTCAATCATTTCTTACTATCAGCAAGTTGGCCGTGCTGGGCGGGCAATAACAGAGGCTTATGGGGTCATGCTTTCGGGTTCTGAAGATGAAGATATTCATGCATACTTTAGGCATGCAGCTTTCCCAACAGAAGACCGGGTTGCACTCATTCTTGATACCCTTGCCGAAGGTGATGGCCTGTCGGTACCAAATCTGGCTGAAAAGCTAAACTTACGCCACGGGCAGATCGACCAGGTGCTTAAATATTTGAGTGTTGAAGAGCCCTCACCCATCGTGAAAATGGGAACTAAATGGCTGCGAACTGCAGTTGCATATAGCCTGGATACTGAAAAGATCTTACGCCTGACCAATCAAAAGCTGGTCGAGTGGCAAGAAGTGCAAGGTTATACTGAGTTTGAGGGTTGCCTGATGACCTATCTGCAGAAATCACTCGATGATCCGATTCTTACCAATTGTGGTAAATGTTATAACTGCACCAGGCAATCAATCTTTACAAAAGAGGCATCACATTCAGATTCGGTTGAAGCGTCACTGTTTCTAAAGAAGTCAGAAATTGATATTCTACCCCGCTTGCAATTAGTCGCCGGGGGCTTACCAGGCTATGGCTGGAAATTTAAGCTACCTGCTGCCTGGGTGGCATCACCAGGCAAAGCCCTTTCCCGCAGGGGCGATTCAGGCTGGGGAACGACTGTCGAAAAGGACAAAAAATTAAACCATTTTAGTGATGAGCTGGTAAATGCAGTTTACAGCATGCTTAAAGAGCGATGGAAACATGAACCAAGGCCCAAATGGGTCACCTGTGTGCCCTCACTCAGAAATACTGAACTTGTTCCTGAATTTGCTGAACGCCTGGCTCAGAAGCTAGGTATCCCCTTTTTAGCCGTTGTCAGCAAAATAAAAGAAGTAAGCCCACAGGCTGAACAAGAAAATAGTGTGTTTCAGTGCCGCAATCTGGATAGTGTTTTTAAAATCTCAGCAGCGGTTATGCATTCTTCAGTTTACCTGATTGATGACGCTATTGATTCAGGCTGGACACTCACCGTCATTGCAGCACTTTTAC
>Ga0209724_1002173_pt1 | contig 17000 bp, 17 predicted proteins | sample grotaG_FD_184143 | JGI IMG/M metagenome (GOLD analysis project Ga0209724, IMG submission 184143) | Glacier valley bacterial and archeal communities from Borup Fiord, Nunavut, Canada, to study Microbial Dark Matter (Phase II) -... | ecosystem: Environmental > Aquatic > Freshwater > Ice > Glacier ...
CCTTTCGTTTTTACAACATACTCTCGATGGCATTCCATTCTTTTCCTGCTTGTCTTCACGATCAATGGAAACGATAATCAAACGTTCGCCCAATACTTCTTCCAGTTGTCTCAAGTTATGAGGTAAAAGAACACCGGTTAGTTCACCGTTTAGGGTTGATTGGGTTAACTTTGGGGCTTCCTGCCGCAGTTGATTGTCTGCCACGGCTTCCGATGATTTGCCTTCCGTTTGTTCGATAGGTTTTAACGAGAGTTTAATCTGTCGTTCAAGATTGTTCAATTCGGTTTTCAACCCCGTTAGCTCCTCCTCTTTGCGCCATACAGCTTCAACTACTTCTTTCGGCACCGGAATATCTTTCTTCATTTTTTAAGTTTTTAATGGTTTATACATCCGTATTTGTGTATTTATTTATGTACCTGCATACACACTTATTTGCCTGAATACCTGCGTACCTGTTTGTGTACAGTTGTCCGCAGGGACATGTGTTGGTACGGAGATACAGGAGTACGTTGGTGTGTTGTTACATCCTTACGTTTGTCCGTTTTTACTTATTTGTATATTTCCGTACATCGGTTTATCCGTATCGTTCTACTTGTGTGCATGGGCAGGTATTTCCGTTTGTCTGTCCCTGTATCTGTGCGTAAATATGGCCGTATTGTTGTACCTGCAAACATACCTACGTGCGTACCGAAGTTGCAATTAAACGGCTTTCAGACAGCCTGTTTTTACATTTTAAGGGCTTGACGATAAGTGGCACCGATTTGATCATTTGTGGCATAATATGCTACTGCGTTAGTGTTTGGCCGGCCCGTTACCTTTGAGCCGGGAAGCATCCGGTGCATTGAAAATGCATTTATCAGTTCATGCACCTTTTATGATCTGCCAGTAAAAGGCAGATTTTATTTGCGCCGGGCAAATAGCAAGCTGTGTTTCGGGTTACCCGAAACCATTCCGGTAACCCGGAACGGCTTGCCCCACAAGGGGGGTAAAGCAACCTCCGAAGTCGGTTGCTTTTTGAAGGATTAAAGGCAGGATTAAACCCTATGCCGGATACTTTGCCGTAAATACTTCAAATGATATGGAAGAGGAAAAGAAAATATCCCGTAAACGGGGAAAAGGCGGGCGTCCGCAGGAGGATGACCCTGCTACACATTGTGTAATGGTGCGCTTTACCAATACGGAGAATGCACAGTTCCTGTCGCTGTTCGAAGAGTCGGGTATGCACGCCAAGGCGCTTTTTATCAAAGCCCGGGTGTTCGATCAAACATTCCGGGTGGTAAAAACAGACCGTGCCGCTATGGAATATGTGACCAAACTGACATCATTTTATGCACAATACCGTGCGCTGGGTGTCAATTATAACCAGGTGGTAAAGGAGCTTCATTCACATTTTTCGGAGAAAAAAACGCTGGCATTGTTGTATCGATTAGAAAATATTACAAGGGAACTGGTGGTACTGAGCGAACAAATTGTGCAGTTGTCGCAGGATTTTAGAGAGAATTTTATGATAAAATAAATCCAGGAACAATCATCCATAATCAACAAAAATTGGAAAATGATTGCCAAAATAAATACCGGGAGCAATCTTTACGGTGCGCTGGCTTACAACCAGGAGAAAGTGGACGAAGGATTGGGGAAAATCCTTGCCACAAACCTTGTCTGTGAGCCGATGGATGCACGCTTCAGTGTGCCGGACTGTGCCGCAGATTTTGCACGCTGTTTGCCATCGTCGGAACATCTGCCCACCAAAAAGCCGGTGATACATATTTCACTTAACCCGCATCCCGACGATAAACTGACCGACAACCAATTGGCGGACATCGGGCGTGAGTACATGGAGCGCTTGGGCTATGGCGGTCAACCATACCTCATTTTCAAGCATGAGGACGTTGGACGCGATCATATCCATATCGTTTCCCTTCGGGTGGATTGTGAAGGCAAATTAATAAAGGACAGTTTCGAGCATAAGCGCAGCAAAGAGATTACCGAATTGTTGGAAAAGAAATACAGATTGATTCCTGCACAGGGACAGAAGCAGCCGGAACTATGGCAACTCACACCCATAGATCTGGTGCAAGGCAACCTGAAAAAGCAGATTTCCGCCGTGATAAACCCGTTGGTTGCCATGTATCAATTCCAGACTTTGGGCGAATACCGGGCTTTGCTTTCGTTGTATAATATCGGACTGGAGCAAGTCAAAGGTGAAGTGCGGGGAAAACCATACCGTGGATTAGTGTATTCGGCATTGGACGGGGATGGGAACAAGGTAGGCACACCGCTTAAATCCTCATTGTTTAGCAAAGCGGCCGGTTTGAACGAGTTGGAAAAACATATGGTGAAATCCGGTGAACAGCTAAAACAGCAAGGTCAAAGGGAACGCACGCGGGTGGTAGTGTATGGCATTGTTAATACCTCCCGCAGCGAAAGCGAGTTACAGGCGAAGTTACAGGCAGTGAATATTAACCTGGTAGTACGCCGTAATGACCAGGGTCGTATCTATGGGATTACCTTTATCGACCACAATGACCGCTGTGTATTTAACGGTTCCCGACTCGGGAAAGAGTTTTCGGCCAATGTGTTTAATGATCGTTTCGGCGGACAGCAACATGATCATGCGGATTTGCCGAAAACGATACAACCTGATGATACCACTCCAACTGAAAAAGCAACCGCCTCTGACATTGGCGATGTAATGAGCGGCCTGCTTGCTTTCCTGTTCTCTGAACCTGTAAGTATTTCTGATGATAACAACCGTCCAATGAAGAAGAAACAAAAGAAAAAACGGAGGTACGGGAGGCAGGATGGGAGTTCCTGAAAGATTGCCTGGGTGACTTCTTTACAGATCATCTCTCGATCGGCAGGAACGGACCGTTTTTTTTACTCCACAGTCCATCTGCAATATGATGGCCATCATTACCAATCCGATCGGCAGCGGTAAGACAGTTGAAGATTGTGCCTGCGGATCGGGACGGATGTTATTGGCTGCTGCACGAATCAGCTGGATGAATAGTTTTTACGGAGCAGATTATAAACAGGACCTGTTGCCTGATGGATGTTATCAATCTTTGTCTGAATGGCATGATTGGTAAAGTAGCCTGGATGGATACGCTCTGTAACCGGTTCTATGGCAGATGGCAGATTGATATTCATCCGGTACATATCGTTCCGTTTGTCCGGGAAATCTATGAAGCAGAAAGTTACATAGTGCTTCGTCTGCCGGAAGTCAAATCAAAGGACCTGATGTTACCAGAGCCGGGAAAAGCAGAAGCTGAACAAACTTCACTCTGGGATCACTGGACATTTTAAAGGAAAGGGCGTTTGCCCTTTTTTTGTACTTCAAAAAAAATCAAATCAAATACACTCCCCGGGAAGTCAGGCACGGGAAAAGCTTTTCCTAAAATTGTGCGGCATCCTGCTCCGACAAAAACAGGTGGCAAAGCATTTGCTTCCTTCTCTCCCATGTCTGGCAGCCCCTTCGGTTTTAAAATTGGTCCTGAAGATTGGGTTTTCAGTGCTATTTCTGCAGAAGTTTAGCCGTGTTCATGACAAATTCAGTTAAAATTCTATGCTAAGTTAGCTCAGATCCCCGCGCGTACATTTCATTCACGAAAGGATTTTCCCGGCATATCCTCTCCGTCAGCTGACGGATCCGGTATTCCAGTTCCTCCTTGCCTGCCTCTAATTATCAAGCTGTTCACTTGCATATAATTTTTAAACTTAAATTTTTGTATCATGAAAACAGCTTCAAAAACCTCCGCAAATCACACTATTGAAAACCATGAATCTCATTTCCATTTTAATTGGAATCCAACCTCCGATTCAGCCAGCCTTAAAGCATGGGAGGAAGAAAATGCAGAATATGCCACCTGGAACCTGATCGACGATGAGCAGGATACCGCCTCTTGCTGATCAGAAAAAGCTTCGAAAGGGGCGTTTTTTGTGGTCGTTCAAATCTGCATTACATTAATGCTTATATTTACCAGAATTAACTACAATAACACAGAATGTTCGAACAGACCTTTAAGAATATAGATGATATACTGCATAAAGATGCGGGTTGCGGAAGTGAATTGGATTATGTGGAGCAAACCTCATGGGTGTTGTTCTTAAAATATTTGGATGATTTAGAGAAGGATAAACAGACAGCAGCCGAACTTTCGGGCAAGAGCTATACCAACATCATTACACCTGAATTTCAATGGAGTGTATGGGCCACACCTAAACTTGAGAATGGTAAAATTGACCATAATGCTTTGGGTGGTGATGACCTTAGAGATTTTGTAGATCACAAACTATTCCCTTATCTGAAAAAATTTAAAGCAGATGCGTTAAGTGCAGACTCAATTGAATACAAAATCGGTGAGATTTTCAGCGAACTGAAAAACAGGATACAAAGCGGTTACAACCTACGTGAAGTAATCAATCTGATTGATGAACTTCGTTTCCGTACCCACTCCGAAAAACACGAAATGAGCCATTTGTATGAGTCTAAAATACAAAATATGGGAAATGCCGGGCGCAATGGCGGCGAATATTACACAACCCGACCACTGATCAGGACGATTGTAAAAATTGTTGCTCCCAAAATTGGAGAAAGCGTTTATGATGGCGCTGAAGGAAGTGCCGGATTTTTGTGCGAGGCATACGATTATATGCGTCATAGCAAAGGAAAACTTGAAAACCTTACATCAAAAGATATCGAGACGTTACAGAAACGTACCTTTTATGGCAAGGAAAAGAAATCACTGGCTTATATTATTGGTACGATGAACATGATCTTTCATGGAATCGAAGCGCCCAATATAATACATACGAATACTTTAGCAGAAAATCTGGCCGATATACAGGAAAAAGACCGCTATGATGTAGTTCTAACAAATCCTCCGTTTGGCGGAAAAGAACGTGCCGAAGTGCAACAAAATTTTCCGATTAAAACCGGAGAAACTGCTTTTTTGTTCCTGCAACATTTTATTAAAATGCTTAAAGCTGGCGGCCGAGCTGGTATCGTGATTAAAAATACCTTTTTGAGTAATACTGACAATGCTGCTGTAAGTTTACGGAAATTATTGTTGGAGAACTGCAACCTGCATACCGTATTGGATTTACCTTCAGGTGTTTTTACCGGAGCCGGTGTAAAAACAGTAGTCTTATTTTTTGAAAAAGGCTCATCCACAAAAAAAGTATGGTTTTACCAGTTGAACCTGGATCGTAACTTGGGTAAAACAAATTCTCTCAATGAAAAAGACCTGGCTGAGTTTGTAGAACTACAAAAGACATTTGCCGAAAGTGAAGACTCCTGGAGCATTGATGTGAAAAACATTGATAAAACCACCTACGATCTTTCCGCTAAAAACCCTAATAAAAAAGAAGAAGCGGCATTACGACAACCTCAGGAAATACTGAAAGAGATGAAAGCACTTGATGAAGAAAGTGCTGAGATTTTAAACTCAATTCTGAAATTGATATGAAGAAGAATTGGGAAATAAAAACACTTGGTGATATTTGTGAGATAATGAATGGAGGAACGCCAGATACCACCATTCCAAGATTTTGGGATGGTGAAAATTTGTGGATTACACCAAAGGATATGGGTAAAATGCAAAGTATTTATGTTGATGATACTTTAAGAAAAATAACTGATGAAGGATTAAAAAATTCATCTGCCAAAATTCTTCCGGTTGATTCTATTATTCTTTCATCAAGAGCACCTATTGGCCATTTAGCAATTAATAAAAAACCCATCTCAACTAATCAAGGATGCAAAGGTCTCGTCCCTAAAAATGGAATATCAACTTTATTCGTTTACTACTTCCTATCAAATTCTGTTGAATTACTAAATAGTTTGGGAACTGGAGCAACATTCAAAGAATTATCAGGATCAAAATTAGGAACTGTTAAAATTTCCCTCCCTCAATTCCCCGAGCAACAACGCATCGTCTCCATTTTAGATGAAGCCTTTGCAGCCATAGCTACAGCAAAGGCCAATGCCGAACAAAACCTTAAAAACGCAAAAGAACTTTTTGAGAGTACGCAAAGTCGGATCTTCAAAAACTTAGCAAGGACTGTGGTTATTGTACCTCTTGCATCTGTTTGTGATGAGTTATTTGCTGGTGGAGACGCTCCTAAAGATAATTTCTCTAATGAAAAAACTGGAAAGTATAAAATTCCAATAATTGCTAATGCTGTCAAGGACAATGGATTATACGGATACACAGATCTTTGTCGAGTAGATAAGCCTTGTATTACAGTTGCAGCAAGAGGCAGTGGAACTGGGCATACTGAAATTAGATATGAACCATTCTTCCCAATTGTAAGGCTCATTGTATTAATCCCAAATACAAACAAGATTACGTTGGAGTTTTTAAAATTCGCTATTCAAGATTTAGAAATATTGAGTAACGGGTCTGCGATACCTCAATTAACTATACCGATGATAAAAGAATACTCAATAGCATTACCACCAATAACTAAGCAGCAAACTATCGTCGCCAAACTCGATGCACTTTCAACCGAAACAAAAAGACTGGAAGCCATTTACCAACAAAAAATTGCAGATTTGGAGGAATTGAAAAAGAGTATATTGCAGAAGGCGTTTAGCGGAGAATTGATTACATTTGAATCTAATTAACCTGATTTCAATGGCAAGGGAAGTAATTAAAATAATGGTTTCATCAACAGTTTATGGTTTCGAAAAAGACCTTAGACAAATTTGTGCCACTATTGAAAGTTACAAAAGCCGTGATTACAAGTATCAGGTGTTGAATAGTTATATAGGTAGCATCTACGTTGCTCCCGGAGTTTCCAATACGGAAGCTTGTTTGAGAGCAGTAGGTGATTGTGACTTTTTCTTAGGAATTATTTTGCCACGTTATGGCTCAGGTATTACACATCAGGAATTTACCAGGGCAATTCAGCAAGATAAACCAAGAGGTTTTTTAAGCCACTTTTCTGTGCGTTATGCGCGAGAGCTTTTAAACCAATATATTTACTCCGACATAAGGAATAGGGTTCGAAATCCAGATTTTACATTTTCAAGAACACCTGTTTTTGAAGATGCTCGAATTATTGATATGTATAACGAATCGATACAGGATGGATTACCCATTGATCAAAGAAGATGGGCGCATGAATTTGGCCATTTTGATGGTGATGAAATGAAATTTGTGGAAACCGAATTTAAGAACATCAATCGATTAAAAGCTGACCTTGATGAATTGGCACGAATTAAAGCATTACAAACATGAAAGACGAACAACTTATAAAGAACCTTATTAAACAAGGTGAAAGCGGGCAACTCGAATTTAAAGAAATGGTTCACAAAGAAGAAATCGCCAAGGATCTTTGCGCTTTTTTAAATACAGAAGGTGGGACTGTTCTTATTGGTTTGCAGGATGATGGAAAAGTAATTGGAGTGAATGATGCAGACAAACAAGAAACAGAATTGAATAAATATCTTTTTAAAGCTATCATTCCTGAAGCCCCAATAACGGTATCAACAGAAATAATTGGAGGAAAAACCATCCTTCTAGCAAAAGTGTGGAATGGCTCAAAGCCTCCTTATGTATTTAATGGGACTATTTACTATAGAAAGAAAGTTCTGACGGTGAAAGCAACACCAAGCGATATTTCAAAACTTATTATAGAACGACAAAAAACTGAATTGCATTGGGAACGCCAACCCGCCTTGGGTGTCGAAATTGCCGACTTAGACGAATTGGAAATTCGTAAAACATTAAAAGACTTAGCTCAATATGGAAGAGGCAAAGTGTTTCCTGAAAATGAGATAGAAGAATTTTTAACCTATTATGGTTTATATCAAAATGGAATTTTCACCAATGCCGCCGTTGTTTTGTTTGCAAAAGGGCCGACGCGTTTTTTACCTCAATGTCGCGTTCGCCTTACTGTATTTATGGACTCAAAATCCTCAAATACTTATATCTACGATAGATTTTTGGAAGGTAATTTATTTCGCAATTTCGAAGAGATTCTACAGTTTTTTGAAGTTAACATTGCTGTAAAAAGCAAATTTTCAGACAAAAAATGGCTCCGTGAAGATGTATCGTTCCCCAAATTGGCATTAAGGGAAGGTTTGATGAATGCTTTAATCCATCGGGATTTTGCATCTGTTTCCGGAACTATTACTATTGCTTTTTACCCCGACCGTTTGGAAATTACCAATTCAGGAGAATTATACGGTGGATATACACCTTATACCCTTACTAAAAATCATTTATCTGTTCCACGCAATCCTGATATTGCACATATCTGTTTTTTAAGACTAATGATTGAGAAGATAGGTCGGGGCACAATTAAAATGATTGAAGATTGTGAAAAGAAAGGTTATCCCGCACCTGTTTGGCAAAGCAAATCGGGTGTTACTGTACTGACTTTTGCTGATGTAACTGTAACTGCTAAAACAAATGATGCTGTAAATGATGCTGTAAATGATGCTGTAAATAATGCTGTAAATGATGCTGTAAATATGAAGTTGATTGATGCTCTAAGTGATGCTGTAAGTGATGCTTTAAGTGATGCTGTAAAAGCAATTATTGCTGACGATAAAGGAGCTACAATAAATGAAATAATGAATGCAATAGGCAAATCGAACGCTACTGCAAAGCGGTATTTACAAATTCTAAAAACAATAGATTTGATTGAATTTAAAGGTGCTGCAAAAACAGGAAAATATTTTATTACCCCAAAAGCATTAGCCAAAATGAAAAATGAAAAATGACCGAAGACGAAACCAGGGCAGAATTAATTGATCCTAAACTAAAAGCATGTGGATGGGGTGTTGTGGAAGGATCCAAAGTATTCAGAAACCACCCGATAACAGCCGGGAGAATTCAAATTGGTGGCACACGTGGCAAATTGCTTCGTGCGGACTATGTACTTTCCTATAAAGGTATCAAGCTAGCTGTAATCGAGGCCAAAAGCGATGTTCAGGGAGTAGGCGAAGGTGTAGCACAAGCCAAACAATATGCCGAAAAATTAAACCTGGAAACCACCTATTCTACTAACGGTAAAGAGATTTACTGCATCTGCATGAAAACAGGTGCCGAAGGTTTGGTTGCCGATTATCTTAATCCTGACGAACTTTGGGATAAAACATTCGCTGTTCAAAACCAATGGAGAGAAAATTTCAGTGCTGTTCCGTTTGAATATGTCAAAGGGAAAAACGATCCAAGATATTACCAGGAAATCGCCGTCAACAATACATTGGAGGCGATTGCCAACAAGCAGGACCGGATTTTACTCACCTTAGCCACTGGTACCGGAAAAACATTTATTGCGTTTCAGATTGCATGGAAACTGTTTCAAACCAGATGGAACTTAAAACGTGATGGAAGCCGACGACCACGAATTCTGTTTCTGGCGGACCGGAATATATTAGCTGACCAGGCATTCAATGCGTTTTCTGCATTTCAGGAAGATGCCTTGGTGCGCATCAGTCCGAAAGAAATCAGTAAAAAAGGAAGTGTACCGACAAATGGCAGTATCTTCTTTACTATTTTCCAAACCTTTATGAGTGGCACTGATACTGAAGGCAAACCTGCTCCTTATTTTGGCGAATACCCATCAGATTATTTTGATTTCATCGTGATAGACGAGTGTCACCGTGGTGGAGCAAACGACGAAGGAAACTGGAGAGGAATTTTAGACTATTTCAAACCAGCCGTACAGTTGGGATTAACAGCAACTCCCAAACGTAAAGACAATGTGGATACTTACAAATATTTTGGTGAGCCGCTTTATATCTACTCTCTCAAAGAAGGTATCAACGATGGTTTCCTTACACCATTCAAAGTAAAACGCATCCAGACAACGCTTGACGATTATATCTACACCAGCGACGATCAAATTATAGAAGGCGAAATTGAAGAAGGAAAAATCTACACAGAACCCGACTTCAACAGGATCATTGAAATAAAAGCAAGAGAGGCAAAGCGTGTTCAGATTTACATGGACGATGCCAATCAAAAAGAGAAGGCAATTATTTTCGGAGCTACGCAAGACCATGCCGCTGCCATTCGTGACCTGGTAAATCAGTATAAAAAATCGAAGGATCCAAATTACTGTGTTCGTGTAACTGCCAATGACGGAGAAATAGGTGAGCAGTTTTTACGGGATTTTAAAGACAACGAAAAGACCATACCGACCATATTAACCACTTCACAGAAACTCTCAACAGGTGTTGATGCCCGGAATATCCGCAATATCGTTTTAATGCGACCTGTTAATTCTATGATTGAATTTAAACAGATCGTAGGTAGAGGAACCCGTTTGTTTGATGGAAAAGAGTTTTTCACTATTTATGATTTTGTGAATGCCTATCATCATTTCGCCGATCCGGAATGGGATGGTGAGCCAATTGAAGAAGAGGTTTGCGCTAAATGTGGCCAGAATCTTTGTGTATGCGAGAAAAAACCACCGATACCTTGCATAGTTTGTGGCCAGGTTCCATGTGTTTGTATTAAAGAGCCACCTCCTCCATGTTACAAATATGGCCAAAGGCCTTGCGTGTGCAGCAAGAAAGTAAAAGTGAAACTGAAAGACGGGAAAGAACGCGAGATTCAACACATGATCTCCACCTCTTTCTGGGGTGCAAACGGTAAACCCATTTCGGCTGAAGAATTCTTAAATAATTTGTTTGGCACACTACCTTCCTTTTTCAAAAGTGAAGACGAACTCCGGACCATCTGGAGCAATCCGCTGACAAGAAAAACCTTGTTGGAGAAACTAAATGAAGCTGGTTACGGAAAGGAACAATTAACCATCCTGCAACAGCTCATAGATGCCGAAAAGAGTGACTTATACGACGTGTTGGAGTATGTTTTCAACAGCGACATTAAACCCATGACCAGGGAAGCCAGGGTTGCAGCAGCACAGGCAACCATTTTCGCATTGCTCAACAACAAGCAAAAGGAATTTATCGAATTTGTGTTGACCAAGTACATTGAGACAGGTGTTGAGGAACTTGACCAGGAAAAATTGCCGATCCTACTAGTAAATAAATATCAGTCGTTGGAAGATGCCAAAGAAGAATTGGGTGATGTTGCGAAGATCAGTTCGTTGTTTATCGAGTTTCAAAAGCATTTATACCAGGAGAAAGTAGCATAAGAAAAAAAGAAGAACTTATAAATGGCACAACGAGCTAAAAATAGTATTTTGACTTATGGAGAAATCATAAACGCATTTTCTAACTAAGCCTAACTTCTACTTTACCATATGATTCACAAGAAAAGTAAAAAGTATTATTACTTAAGAGGACTTTCCATCAAAAGAAAGCAAAGCCGATTTAGGCGTATACGGACGGCGCAAAATAAAAAAAGAAGATTCAAGAGCAGTATACCTGTAAATTACAACAAGAAAGTTAAATATATTGACAAAATTGTCAAAAAGAAAATTTTAGCCGGCACCTCATTTTCTTTGTTAGATGACCCTTTAAATATTGTTCGAATCATTAATTCGATTGAAAAATGCAAAAATTTATCTACCTCAAAAATAAGCATTGAAATTGATTTAACCCGGATTACTAAAATTGATTCGGGTGCAATCTGTTTGTTGTTGGCAAAGGTCAATGAAGTTTCGGTGCACGATAAGATTAAAATATTTGGGACTTTTCCTATTGATGAAGATTGTAAAAAAACATTCATTGAATCGGGTGCTTCAGAATATATGAGAGACATGCATGGCAAAAAATTTGAAAAGCGAGGTGATAATCTTATAATAAAAATTGGTTCCAATAAAACGGATAATGAAATAGTGGGGAAAACTATTAAGAAAGCAATGAAGTTTATTACTGACGAAGAAGTCCACTTTCCTCCTGTGTTCAGTATAGTGCAAGAAATGTGCTCAAACTCGGTGGAACACTCTAATGACAATTTACCAAACTGGATGTTTGGAGTGGTTTTTGAAATAGATAACAAGACCAAAGAAAAATGGGTAACATTTACAATGACAGATGTCGGATTCGGAATCCTAAAAACATTAAAGAGGAAATTTCATATCCAGATTCGGGAACAATTAACCTTGAAATCAGATGTTGAGGTGCTGTATTCGGCTTTTCAGAAAAAATATGGTTCAAAAACTGAGGATATTAATAGAAATAAAGGATTGCCATTAATATTGAATAGGGTAAAAAAACAGTATGTGGGAGACATGAAAGTAATTACAAATAATGTAATTTTACATTTAGGCAATTACGAGCGTTCATCGATTTTACAAAAAAGCTTACCTGGAACATTTTATTCATGGAAAGTCGATAAAACAAACATTGAATCATGGAAACAAAAGACTATTTCTTAACGATTACAGATTTCACAGAATATCCTGGGCCACGATACAGCAATCAAGGGGATAAGTCAGGTGAAGACTTTTATTTTAATAAACTTAATCCGGCTTTTGCCGAGGCCATTAAGTCTGAATTTCCGTTAACAATCATACTAGATGGAACTGCAGGGTATGCTTCGTCTTTTTTGGATGAAGCATTTGGTAATTTGGTTTATGATTTTACCTTGGATAAAGTGAAGAATAAAATTAAAATTATCTCTGAAGAAGAACCAGATTGGAGAGAAATGATATTTAATGAAACTTTACCGGAATGGGAAGGAAGAAGAGTTAAGCAAGTCTCTCCTAAATCAACAATAGCTCACGATGCTTGGTTTCGATGGGATGATAATAAATTGCTCAAAAATGTCTGGAGGTGATGGGGTTAATTTTTCTTAGTCTCTCCGATTCCGATTGGATCGCGATTGGCAACATCACAGTAACTGCAATAATTGGGTTATGGATAGGGATTGTAGTGAACGGAAGCTTTACTGCAAATCGTGCTGTTAAAGATTATTTTATCAAAGAATGCCAGGAAATTAAAGATAAGTATGGAAAGCTAAATAACGATTTGTATGCTCATAAGTGTTCTTCTGAGCACATTATTAATTGGTTTAAGATTATGACTATAAAAATTGATAATTTCGAGTCAATTTTGTGTAATGAACTTAATATTAAACCAGATCTTTCTGACTATAATAATATTATAAAAAAGTATATTACAGGCACGGACGAATTCAATATCCAGTATGCACTTCCAGTTGTCAAATTTTCACCTCTCACAATTAATGAAATTATCAGACATCATAAAGAATTTACCATAAGATTAGCCAAGCAAGTAATCAAAATTAATCGTGCAAAGAAAAAATTTCATTGGTGGTATAAAGTAACCAAAAACCGATGGTGGTATAAACTCAGTAAAAATTGCTAATCGCTTATTCTAAAATAGATTAAGTCAACTTCATAATGAATGCACCTCTTCCCCGAAGCTGAGCATTTTCTTCATAAGTAGCATGTAATTTCTTTGAGATTTGTTTGAATAAATACTTTCGCCCCCGCCCCTCCAGGCGGGTTTTCTTTTTTAGCCCCAGTCAGAGGTCTGAGAAAGTTTGCTGTTACACTCAAATTACGGGGCAAAGGTATTGATCGCCGATGCGGAAACGTCAAGGGGCTTCGGTTGCTGCGGAGAATTATTTCCTGAGCAGCAACCGCCGCCACTTCGTGTTCGGTCAGCTTTTTACTTCTCCCTTCTGCCTGTCCACTTCTGCCCTGTAAAAACCAGACATTCACCCATTGACAAGAATCCGCCCGGCTCAATCTTGTCTGCCCGAAATTTAACTGTAACGGCGGGCCAGATGCCAAAATAAATCCTAAGGGCATAGGTGAAACTCATGATTCCGGAATTTATAGCAGAAGTACAAATCTCTTATTCTTCGCACGTGAAGGCAAAAGACCGAATGAAAGTGACCGGCTCCATGGATGCTGCCAATGCATTTAGGGCAATCTGGCCGGCTTACGATCACATTGAATTCAGTTATATGCTGATGCTGAACCGACAGAACCAGATCCTCGGATATCACCAGCTTTCAAAAGGAGGAATGACCGGTGCAGTGGTCGATGTCCGGGTGATTTTCCAGGTTGCATTAAAAGCTTGTGCCACTTCTCTGATTCTTGCCCATAACCACCCGTCGGGAAACCTCGATACAAGCGATGCGGACCGGAAGATTACCCGGCAAATAAAAGAAGCCGGTGTTATCCTCGATATTCCGCTGCTGGATCACCTGATTATGACCACTGACTCGTATTTATCGATGGCCGATGAAGGCTTACTCTGAAATAAATCTCACACAATATACAACGGCGCGCCAGATGCCAAAATAAGTCCCCAGGCAGGGGCAATAACAATGACTGAATTCCAGTTTTTAGATAATATGGCCTTTTATCAGCGGAGATTCGAAAGGCTGCACTTTACAATTATCCGCGATATGAAAAGATATGTGGCTCAAAACCCCATTCACGATAGTGTTTTTATAAAGAAAATCGAAGGTTTTTCTTACAATATCGCAATAACCGGGCAATGGATTAAACTCTTAAAAGACTATAATACTGATAAATACAATAACATGAATAGACTTTCAATTGAATTTAATTGTGATAAATCGCATACTGATGCCATTAGGAGATTTTAATTAAAAAGAGGGAAAAACCCCTTTTTTGTTCGTTTCTCAGGATACGTTACTTTTATTATGGTTGCAGTTTTAGTAACGAAGAGGTCAGAACTGGAATTAGGAACGGAGGAGATTCTCTCTCCTACAAACTCTCACCAAAGTTATTGATCGCCGGACCGGAACGGTAAAGGGCCGTCCGGTTGCTGCGGATTAAAACACCCGGTGCAGCACCCTCCCGGCACTTCGTGCTCGGTCAGCTTAAACAACTAATAGAAACCGCCGTGATACGCAAGTACGTCCGGTGGTGTGAGAGGACTGCGGCGCAAGCCGCTTCCTACTCGATTAACCCCGGGTTAGCGAACGCAGAGAGCGCCACGCGGAGTAGAAAATGCCGATATCTGTAGGCGCAACTACCCACTCAAATGAAAATGAACCTACCTATGCGCCTCAAAAGCAAACCATCGACAAAAAACAAATTGAAAATTTCAAAATTGGATACATCCATTAAATAATTACTTTTGATCTGACAAATCCAAACTTAAGGAACCTCATTCGCGCTCAGGGAAAATGACTAATTTATGGAAAAATACAGGGTACTGACCATTAGTAAAACCGAAGATATAATCTGCAGACTGAAAAAAGACGACAAATCAGCTGTGGATGAATTATTTGGTTACTACTACCCACGTCTGTACCATTTCTCAAAGTCCATCCTTAAAATTGAAACTGACATTGACGATATTCTCCAGGAGGTGTTTGTCAAGATCTGGCTTAACCGACAAAAGATCAGCAATGCGGAGACATTTAGTTCCTATATCTTCACAATCACTAAAAACGAAGTTCTGAATCTGATCAGATCCAATCTGAAAGACCATACCTTCAAAGATGAACTCTACCTTCGGTCGGTGGCTGAAGAATATCAGACTCAAAACCAGCTGGAATTTGATGAAATAAAAACCGGGATCGATCATCTTGTGGCTGCCCTTCCTGAAAAAAGAAAACAGATTTTTATTTTAAGCCGTACTGAAGGACTTTCGAACAAAGAAATTGCCCAACAACTGAATATTTCCGAAAAAACAGTTGAAGACCATATCACACACGCCATCAAATACATAAAGAGCTCCTTGCACGAGATGGGTATGATCTCCCTCCTTTATTTTTGTCTTTTTTTATAATTTTCCGCTTTCTGAGCAGGGGATGGCCCTCACTTTTGTGTATTACGGGTATAACATGGAAAAACAATTTACGAAATATTTGAATGGCACTGCCAACCCCGTTGAATTTGCCGAGGTTATAAAGGCGATATGTTCGGATGATAACAAGGACAATGTGTCAACGGAAATCCTGAAACTGTGGGAAAAGACTTTGAATGCGGCCATTGAAAACAAAGAAAACAGCCAATTACTCGACAAAATCCACCACCGAATTGCATTGGAAGAATCTAGGACTATTCAGCGACGGTTTAAATTGTACCGGAACTTATTAAAAGTTGCTGCAGTATTAATTTTAGGATTAATAACTACTACCGTAATATTATACAATACACCAGAAAAACTACAATACGCCGGTGTGGTCGAAACTGTTACTACTCCCTATGGTGCAAGGACCAATTTTAAACTCCCCGACGGTTCCGAGGTATGGTTGAACTCAGGATCTACCATCTCCTTTCCCAAACAATATGCTGCAATCCGAAATGTTGAACTCACGGGTCAGGCCTATTTTAAGGTGTTAAAGGACGGAAAACCCTTTATCGTGAAAACCAGGTTAGGAGCTATTGAAGTGATGGGAACCTCCTTTGATGTAAAAGCATATACTGATGAAACCTTCCAAACAACGCTGGTTGAGGGATCTGTAAAAGTCAGTAACAATATAAACCAGTTAGAAACGCTTAAACCTGGCCAACAGTCAGCCATTACCCCTGCCAATAAATTCTCAATTGATGAAGTAAATACCGAATTGAGTACTTCGTGGAGAGAAGGCAGACTGATATTTGTAAATGAACCTTTTGCGAACGTTGCCAAAGCGCTGGAACGGTGGTACAACGTAAAAATTGAATTACAGGGCGAGAAACTGAAAAAACTGGGTTATACAGGAACGATTGAAATGGAGACATTCGTCGAGGTACTCGAACTGATCAACACGACAACATCGATAAAATATAAATTCGATAAAAATACAAGGGTATTAAGGATATCGGGCAGATAAGCAATGAACAATTAAAAGTGAACAATGAACAATTGTTCATCAAATTATCATTCAGCACTGTTCATTCAAGATGAACCGACATTTAATTAGTCGCATCACTTAAACCCCGATTAAAGATTAAGCACCAAATTACAAACTAAATTATTTATCAATGGAGAGAAACAAACTGACAGATTCAAAAAAGTAAAGGTGAGAATGGCCGTTCCCACCTTTAAACCAGATTCGATTTAAAAAACAAACATTATTTAAACCAATTACAAAGTTATGAATAAATTGCTACGAAAATATGGCAGTCAG
>Ga0209724_1002175_pt1 | contig 16976 bp, 14 predicted proteins | sample grotaG_FD_184143 | JGI IMG/M metagenome (GOLD analysis project Ga0209724, IMG submission 184143) | Glacier valley bacterial and archeal communities from Borup Fiord, Nunavut, Canada, to study Microbial Dark Matter (Phase II) -... | ecosystem: Environmental > Aquatic > Freshwater > Ice > Glacier ...
GACACGCTCTACACCAAGGTCGTGGCCCGCAAGATGCTGCAGATGACCCAGCACATCAACAACGACTGGAAGTCGCACGTCCAGAACGTCGGTGTCACGTGCTACACCTGCCACCGCGGCAACAACGTGCCCGCCAACATCTGGTTCCGTTCGGCGGACACCGCGCCACGCGGCATGGTCGGATGGAAGGACGGGCAGGACGCCCCGTCGCAGCAGGTGGCCTATGCGTCGTTGCCCAACGATCCGTTCTCGCGTTACCTCGAGGGTGCCGAAGAGATCCGCGTGAACAGCGTGACGGCGCTGCCTGAAGGTCCTGCCAACGCATCGATCAAGAGCGCGGAAGGGACTTACGGCCTGATGATGCACATGTCGTCATCGCTCGGGGTCAACTGCACGTATTGCCACAACACGCGGGGATTCGCCTCCTGGGAATTGAGCACGCCGCAGCGAAACGTCGCTTGGTACGGCATCCGCATGGCCCGTGACCTCAACAACCAGTACCTGGATACGCTGGCAGGCGTCTACCCGGATTACCGGCTCGGTGCGACCGGCGACGTGCCGAAACTCAACTGCGCGACCTGCCACCCGGCTCGGTGCGACCGGCGACGTGCCGAAACTCAACTGCGCGACCTGCCACCAGGGCGCCTTCAAGCCGCTCTACGGTGCCGACATCCTGCAGGGACATCCCGGTCTCGTCGCGCCGAAGGCGATGGACGTCTCGGCACCTGCGGATCCCGCGGTGATTCCCGCCGCGACGGTCAGCGATGCGGCAACCGTGAAGGAAGCGCCGGGCTGATCGGCATCGCCGTCGATCGGAACAGAAACGGGGCGCTTCGAGCGCCCCGTTTCATTTCCCCTTCCTTCCACGCGGGTCAACGCGCCGCGAACGCCTGCGAAACGTTGCCCATGAAGTCGACGTTGCGTTGCTGCCGTTCGGCCAGCGTGCCCCTGGCGGCCGTCAGCACGTTGCGGCAGTCGGCACCGCTGATGGTCGTGACGATGTTGGTGTCGTCCTCCTTCGGATGGCGCGTCCTGTCGCGTACGAGCTTTGCGGTCTCTGCCTTCGACGCCGGGTCCGGACCGAGCATCTTGACGTGCGCGGTGGTCGTCGCATCCAGCTCGCGGACCGACGCGCTCGGGCAGATCAGCGCGGACTCGACCGCCGAGTCGCCCAGGTCCGAATAGCGCGCCAGGCTCGTCACGAGCGACGGGTCGACGCGCCCGCCGCCGTTGTTGCCCCAGGCAGTGCGCACGTAGTTGACGACGTCGGAGACCTGGTCCGCGTTGAAGACCTCGGCGAACGAAGGCATCACGCCCCATTGGGCCGCCGGCGCGAAGCCCTGCAGCACCGAACGGATCGCGGTCTGCGGTTGCGCGCCGGCCGTCGAACCGGCACCGACCAGGCTCGGCGCGATGCCGTTGACACCCTTGCCATCGGCCCCATGGCAGCTCTCGCAGTGGTCGGCGTAGGTCTGCTTGACGCGGGTCTTCTCGGACGCCGTATCCACCTTCTGGTTCTTCAGGTAGAACGCGATCGCGGACAGGTCACCCTGCTCGAGGTGGCTCAGGCCGAGGTCGATGGTCTGTGCCATCGGGCCGACTGCCGCGTCGTTCTTCTTGTTGTGCCCGGGCTTGAGATAGGTGACGAGATCGGCCTCGCTCCAGTCATTGATCTCCGAATACCGGTCACCACTCATGTTCGGCGCGAACCGGTGGTCGACCATGTTTCCCTGCAGCGCCTTGCCCTCCTTGGGCGCCATCGCGAGGTTGGTCGGCGTGTGGCAGGCAATACTTCAAGCAGGGTCCGTGGACGACGGTTCGCAGAACGCGCAGTGGAACCGCGGCGCCTACCTGGTGCAGGGCCTCGACCACTGCGATAGACCGCCTGCCATGCGGCGATCCCGCTACGCACGCCGAAGCGAAAGTGCATGTCGGCCGGCTTCGTCTTTTAATTGACGGGCTTGACGGTGCGGAAGTACGCGTACGGCGCGTGGATGTCGGCGTCGCTGATCTTCGTGAACTCGATGTACGGCATCGCCGGGTAGAGGTACTTGCCGCCCTTGCCCGCGCCGCGCCGCAGGGCACCCTCGAAGTCCTTCTCGGACCAGGTGCCGATCCCGGTCGCCGGGTCCCGGGTGATGTTCGCGCCGTACATGGTGCCGAAGGGCGACTTGATCGGGTAGTTGCCGGCGAAGGGCTGGCCGCCTTCATTGGTATGGCATGCCGTGCAGTGCGCCACATCGGCGAGTTAGGCACCGCTTCTGACGACATCGGCCTGACTCGAGGTCGGACTTGCTGCCTGCACTGCCGGTGCGAGACCCATGAGGGGAGTCAGAAGAACCAGCGGAATCGATCGGGCAAGCATCGCGCACTCCAGGATGCGCGAACTCGCGATTCTGCTCGACGGCCGAGCGGACATCGCTGCGCGGCGCGACGAATGCGCCTTCAGCCGACAGGGTGCTGCCCGAAACGCCTAGAGATCGGCAACGACCGACAAGTCGGTCAAGGCGTGGGGAGCGACGACTCGCGATGGGAGCGCAGGCTCCACTTCCACAGGGCTTCGGAGGGCAGCGGCAGCACGAGCAGCAGGTGCTCGAGAATCGCCAGGCTGAGCAGCGATCCGACCAGTCCGAAGGCCGTGACTTCGAACGCCCAGCCGGACGTGCCCACCGTCTGCCAGATCGGGATCACCACCAGCGTCGCCGCGACCACCGAAACGGGCAACAGCGGGTTCATCCGCTTGCGCAGGAAGTAGGTCTGCAGATAGCCGAGATGGTCTGGCAGGAATTTCTCGCCGAGGTTGCGCACTCCCAGGAACACGTTGAGCTTCGCGCTCTGGCGCATCGCCCACAGCACCGCGAAGGTCCACCAGCCGACCTGGTTGGGCTGGCCCCAGGTCACCGCGAGCACGGCGACTGCCAGCACGATCAGCGCCAACTCGTGATGCTGGACGGTCTGGAACGCGAGCGCAGCTCGCTTCCATCCCTGCACGCTCGGATCGCAGGCGATGCGTCGTGGTCCCGTGACGTAGCCGAGCAGAAACGCGACTTCCTGCCACGCCCACACGAGCAGCGCACAGCTGAACGCGCAGTACGCCGACGCGACCGTGGTCTGCGAGGCCGACACCGCGAGCCCCACCAGGGCGGCCACGCAGACGACGGTGGCGCCGGCGAAGGTCCACTTGAAGGTCTTTGGCGACAGGCCATCCAGGTACAGGATCACGCCCGTGCTGAACCACCACGCGAAGATCGTAAACAGGAAGGGCCAGAGGAATGACATCGATGGAACCTGCGTCGGGAATATCGCTCGGTGCCTACCAGGCCGGCTGCATGCGCACCCGCGCCGGCAGATCGTGGCGCTGGACGGGCAGGAAGTAGAGCCGCACGAAGGTGGCGACGCCGGCGACGGCCAGGCCAGCATGCTTCAGCTTGCCGACCACGCCACCCTGTGCCTTGGCCGCATTGATCTTCTTGCTGATCTCGAACAGACGCTCCAGGCCACGACGGAACACCGGGTGGTCGGTGTCCGGCGTGACCGGGAAGACCTGCTTCGAGATCTCGGAGGTGATGTCGAAGACCGTGTAGTCGTAGGTCGTGGAGTCGAGTCCCATGGCGTGATGCAGTGTCGGCCGCGTGTGGTCGCGCACGTACATCGTCGCGTAGACGGCGAGCTGGAAGAAGCGGATCCAGTAGACGTTGAGGCCACTGGTCAGCTTGGGGTCGGCACGCATGATCAGCGCGAACGACTCGCCATGACGGAATTCGTCGTTGCACCACCGCTCGAACCACTTGAAGATCGGGTGGAAGCGCTTGTCGGGATGACGCTCCAGCTGGCGGAAGATCGTGATGTAGCGGGCGTAGCCGATCTTCTCGGACAGGTAGGTCGCGTAGAAGATGTACTTGGGCTTGAAGTACGTGTAGGCCTTGGTGCGCTTGAGGTTGCCGAGGTCGACACCCAGTCCGAAGTCCTTCAGCGACTGGTTGATGAAGCCGGCATGGCGCGACTCGTCGCGCGTCATGTAGGTCATCAGCTGCTTGATGTCCGGGTTGGTGACGTTCTTGCGGATCTCGTTGTAGAGCACGCAGCCCGAGAACTCCGACGTGATCGAGCTGATCAGGAAGTCGAGGAACTCCTGCCGCAGTTCAGGTGGCAGCTTCGCGGCCTCGGCGGCGAACTCTGCGTTGCGCTGGAAGTGGTCGATGTTGTTGTCGCCCTCGTACTCTTTCATCATCACGTCCCACTCGGCGCGGACGCGACTGACGTCCAGCCTGTCCATCGCCGCGTAGTCGGTGCTGTAGAACTTGGGGCTCAGCAGCGTGCTGGACTGCGCACGACGATTCACGTCGTCGGTCGACGAGATGACGTCCTTCTGCATCAGCGAGGCCATCGGATCGGCGTCCATGACGGTCGGTTCATTCATGTTCATCGGTTGCTCCTGCCGGGGTCGGTGTGATGTTCGGCGCGCGCGTCAGAGCGACGCCGCGACGGCCAACGCCTTGGGCTGCTGATCGGGCAGCATGCGGACGAATTCGGCCAGGTTGGTGGGTCCGAAGGACTCGAGGTCCACGCGCCGCGACGTCGAAGGGTCGAGCAGCGTCAGGCGTCCGTCGCTGTGCGCGAGCAGGGCGAACGGCTCGGCCGCGCCGATGCCCGCGCGCCGGCGCTCGCGCGCGAGCCCGCGCAAGGTTCCGCGGATGAACCCCGACTGCCCGGTGACGGTTTCCACCAGTCGCCCCGTGCCGACATCCGTGACATCGATGCCGCCGTCCTGGCGGTCCGCGAACTGCAGCACGCGTGCAGACACGACGGGTGCATCGGGCGTACTGATCGGAACGCCGGACCAGCGGACCGCGGCGACGCCGATGATGCTGAGCACCACCAACGCGCCAGCGGCCATCAGCGGCATGCGCAGCGATGCGGGATCGGACAGGAGTTCTGAAGAAGAGGCGGTGGAAGAGGTGGTGGACATGTCGGACTCGGTGTGATCAGGCGGCTTCGGCAGCCGCGATACCTTGCTCGTTGCGGACCGGCATGGCCGGCACCGCGACTGGTCGCGGGCGCACGACGGGCCGCGTCAGCTTCGTTCCCGGCGAGACGACGGCCAGGACCGGCGCGGCGTCCGATGCACGCAGGGCCTTCCAGGCCGCGGTCAGGCGTTGCGCGACGTCGGCCGCCTCGGGGATCGAACGCAGGCTGGGCTGCACGCGACCGACCTTCCAGGGGCGGGCATGCGGCCACAGGTGCAGGTAGGCGATGCGCGTCGACTCGTCGATCGACAGCGCGATGTCTCCGTGGCCGCTCTTCATCGGCTTCAGGTTCGCGGCTTCGATGTGCTTGAACGGCAGGTTGAAGGTGACGCTCAGCACGATGCCCACGCGCATCACGACGCGGCGGTCGGTGACCGTGTAGATCGTGGTGCGCGCCGAGAACCACGCGATCAGCGCGACGATGCCGAGAGCCAGCACGGCGAGGCCGACCGCGATCAGCGTCGGCACGATCGCGGTCTTCAGGTCGGGGTTGTCGTAGACCACCGACGTGATCCGCCATGCGACGAGCACACCGAAGTACACGGCGAGCTTGCGGACGTGGAAGCACTCGCGGGCCAGCACACGCCAGTCCGGCGAGCCTTTCCAAAGGACGCGCTCGCCCTGCGGCAGCGGCTGCGGCAGCCCGGGCTCGACCTCGAAGTCGTGTTCGTGTTCGTGCGAGGTATGGCGATGCGTGGCTTGGGCAGGGGTCGAGTAAGTCATAGCAGGGGCTCCGAGCGGCCGGGGGTTGCATAGAGGGTGCCTGCGCCGTAGTAGGCCATCACGCGCTCTTCCTCGAGCATGGTGATCTGGACCTCCGACTTGGTGCGGGGCACATCGGCGAACTGCGCGCCGGTGATCGAGTCGACTTGGATGCCGCGCGGCTTGACGCGGGCGAAGTTCATCGGCAACAGGACGGTGCGGCCATCGGTCGCGCCGGCGAGTTCGACTTCGATGTAGCGAAAGATGATTTCGGCCCGATCGATCCACAGGTCGCGCACCACGCCTGCGACCGCACCATCGGTGCCGACCACGGGTAGCCCGCGCGGGTCGAGGTCACCGCTGTCGATGCCGAGCGTGGTGTCGGCGCGCAGCGGCACGATGCGGGGCGTGTCGTGGACCGTGAGGTCGGGAATGTCCGGCCGCATCGCATAGGAACCCGGGCCGACGGCGGCGAGCATCGGGTTGCCGATGGGCTCGAGCAGCGCGCCGGGGGTGTTCGAGTACGGTTCGGCCGAGTACGGCTGCGCGTCCGGCTGCGGGTTCGGCGCCATCACCACGCGACCGCTGCGCAGCAGGTACGTCTTGGGCTTCGGCAGGGAGGGGAAGCCGACGGCGATCACGCGGCCCTTATTGCCTTCGATCTCGAGGGGATAGCCCTCGCGCTTGCTCTCGCGATGGAGATAGAGGACCAGGCCGGCGAAAAAAATCCAGAACGCATAGAGCACGAGCTGGGCTACGTCGATGTACTGAGTGATGGCGCCTGTAGGCATGATGGGTTCCTCGTCGACTTTGCTCGGTGAATGCGTGGATGTGATGGGACTTCAGTTCGGAAGCTCGGGCAGGCCGAAGGCTGCCTGGGTCTTCGAGGCCGCCGCGCTGTTGCGTGGACCCGAGCGCACCAGGGGTCCGAGTGCGATCAGCGTGGCGAACATCAGGTACAGCTCGATGTGATAGACGAAGCTGTAGCCGGTGGCCGGGTTGGCGAGGGCGGTGCCGAACACGCCGCGCTCCGCGAGCGCCGAGACGATGTCGCGCACCGCGCCGCCGAAGCCGATGGCCAGGCCTGCGCAGGTCGCCTGCACCGCGCCCCAGGCGCCGAGTGCGAGACCGTTCAGGCCGTCTGCCTCGAGATTCATCGCCGCGGTCAGCGTGCCGACCGAGAACAGGCCGCCGCCGAAGCCGATCAGCATCGCGCCGAGCCGAAACAGGTTGGGCGAGTCGAGAGGTTCCGCAAAGATCACCGCCGAGAACGCGAACAGGCCGGCGAGCGCGCCGAACGCGGCCAGGCGATGGGCGTTCGCGCCGCGGGTCAGCGCGCGGGCGCTGATCCCGAACGCCATCAGTGCGCCGATCGCCATCAGCGCGGTCAGCGTGGTGGTCGCGCTCACGCCCAGGTGGAGGATTTCTCCGCCATAGGGCTCGAGGATGATGTCCTGCATGTTGAAGGCCGCGGTGCCGATGCCGACCGCCACCAGGAAACGACGGGCCTTGCCGTGTGCGGCGAAGCGCTGCCAGGTCGCGCTGAACGGCGGGCGCGGTGCGGACTTGGTGAAGTTGGACTGAGCGCGCGGCTCCTGCTTCCACAGCGCGAAGATGTTGAAGGCCATCGTCAGCACGGCCGCGCCCTGCACGACCTGGATCAGCTTGAGCTGGCTGAAGTCGCGCAACACCAGGCCGAATGCGAGGCCGCAGGCCACCATGCCGGCGAGTAGCGCGACGTACATCAGCGCGACGACGCGCGGCCGCGTCTCGGCCGGGGCGAGGTCGGTCGCCAGTGCGAGGCCCGCGGTCTGCGTGACCTGCAGGCCGGCACCGACCATCAAGAAGGCGAGGGCGGCCGCGGCGTCGCCGATCCAGGCCGGGCCGTTGCTGTCACCGGACATCAGGATCAGGGCGAACGGCATGATCGCGAGGCCGCCGAACTGCACCATCGTGCCGAGCCAGATGTAGGGCACGCGCTTCCAGCCGAGGACCGAGCGATGCGTGTCCGAGCGGAAGCCGATCAGCGCGCGGAACGGCGCGAAGACCAGCGGCAGGCCGACCATCAGCGAGACCAGCCACGCCGACATGCCGAGCTCAACGATCATCACTCGGTTGAGCGTGCCGATCAGCAGCACCGTGGCCATGCCGACCGAGACCTGGAACAGCGACAGCCGCAGCAGGCGCGACAGCGGCAGCGCTTCGCTCGCGGCATCGGCGAACGGCAGCAGCTCGGGGCCGAGCTTGGTCCACAGCCTGGGGATGCGTCCGACGCGGACGACGTCGGCCTGCGCGCCGTCGAGGGTGTTCATGCGTGGACCAGGCGCATCGCCTGCGACGTGTAGAAGCCGCTCTTGATGCGCTGCGTGTCGGTCGCGGTCCAGTCGGTCATCGCAGCGGCGCCCGCGATGCGGCTGCGCAGCTTGCGCTCCGCGACCGGCTCGATGAACGGCGCACGATCGCCGCGCGGGAACAGGCGGCCCACGGTGATCGCGGTGGCGAGCAAGGGATTGCTCGGCGCGAAGGTGAACACGATCGAGGTCGAGGTTCGCGCGGCGAGCCGGCCGAGCGCGTCGACGATGTCACCCGCGCGGTAGTGGATCAGCGAGTCCATGCAGACGACGTGGTCGAAGCTGCCCAGACCGGCGTCGAGCATGTCGCCGGAATGGAACGTGACCGAGCCACCGTCGCTGCCGGCCTCCTCGGGCCGCAGATGCACGGGCAGGCGCTCGCGGGCGACCTGGACCAGCGTCGGCGACAGGTCGATCGCAACGACCTTCGCACCGCGCAGTGCCGCTTCCACGGCCAGCGCACCGGTCCCGCAACCCGCGTCCAGCAGGCGCCGCCCGCGCAGGTCCTCGGGCAGCCAGCCGAGCAACGTGCTGCGCATCCGGTCGCGCCCGCGCAGGTCCTCGGGCAGCCAGCCGAGCAACGTGCTGCGCATCCGGTCGCGCCCTGCACGCACGGTGGCGCGAATGCCGCTGACCGGCGCGGTCGACGTCAGTCGTGCCCAGGTGTCCGCTGCGGTGCGGTCGAAGTAGTGTTCGATCTTGCCGCGGCGTTCTAGGTAGGTGGCTTGGGTCATGGTGTCCTCGCAGCGATCAGTCGAATCCGAGCAGATCGAAGATGTCGCGGTCCTTCATCGGCTGGCAGATCAGGGGATCGGTGCCGAGCCACAGCGAAGCGGCCAGCCGCATGTATTCGTTCTGCACGGCCTCGAGTTCGGGCGAGTACTCCATCTCGAACAGCGTGGACTTCTTCAGCCGGCTGCGACGGATCACGTCGAGGTCGGGGAAGTGCGCCATCGTCTTGAGGCCGATCTGCGCGTTGAACTTGTCGATCTGGTCGGTCGCGGCGCTGCGGTTGGCGATCACGCCGCCGAGACGCACGTTGTAGTTCTTGGCCTTCGCGCCGATGGCCTGCACGATGCGGTTCATCGCGAAGATCGAGTCGAAGTCGTTGGCCGTCACGATCAGCGCGCGGTCCGCGTGCTGCAGCGGGGCGGCGAAGCCACCGCAAACCACGTCGCCGAGCACGTCGAAGATCACGACGTCGGTCTCTTCGAGAAGGTGGTGTTCCTTCAGCAGCTTCACGGTCTGGCCGACGACGTAGCCGCCGCAGCCGGTGCCGGCCGGCGGCCCGCCCGCCTCGACGCACATTACGCCGTTGTAGCCGGTGAAGACGAAGTCCTCGACCTTCAGTTCCTCGGCGTGGAAATCGACCGACTCGAGCACGTCGATGACCGTCGGCATCAGCTTCTTCGTCAACGTGAAGGTGGAATCGTGCTTCGGGTCGCAGCCGATCTGCAGCACGCGTTTGCCGAGCTTGCTGAAAGCGACGGAGAGGTTCGACGACGTCGTGCTCTTGCCGATGCCGCCCTTGCCGTAGACCGCGAAGACCTTGGCGTTGCCGATCTTCAGGTTCGGATCGAGCTTGACCTGCACGCTGCCCTCGCCGTCGGTACGGGAGACCTGGCGGGCAATACTGCGCGCGAGCGCGGGGAACTCGATCGTCGAGGCTTCCGTTTCCATCGTCATGCGGGTGCTCCTTCGGTGGTGCTCGAGCGCGTGTCGACGAAAACACCTTCGAGACGGTCCTCGAGTTCTTCACCGGCGCGCCGGAGCGCTTCGAGCATCTTTGCGTCGGGTTTCCAGAAATTCCGCTCGGACGCTTCCAGCAGCCGGTTGGCCACGCGTGCCGATGCGGTCGGATTGAGCTTCGCGAGGCGATCGCGCATCTCGGGGTCGAGCATGAAGGTCTCGCTGAGCTGCTCGTAGACCCACGGCTGGACCTGACCGGTCGTGGCCGACCAGCCCATCGTGTTGGTGACGTGGACCTCGATCTGGCGCACGCCTTCGTAGCCGTGCTTGAGCATCCCCTCGTACCACTTCGGGTTGAGCATCCGCGTGCGCGTCTCGAGCGCGACCTGGTCGCTCAGCGTGCGGACCGTCCCGCCGCCGTTGCCGTCGCGCGTCTGGTCGCCGATGTAGACCGGCGCGGTGACGGCGTCGGGGCCCTTGGCGCGCTTGATGGCGCGGCTTACGCCGCCGAGCGTGTCGAAGTAGGTGTCGATGGTGGTGACGCCGAGTTCGACCGAATCGAGGTTCTGGTACGCGAGGTCGACGCCGGCCAGCACGCTCTGCAGCAGTTGTGCCTGCTGCACCGGTTGGCCCGAGCGGCCGTACGCGAAGCCCTTGCGGCGGCTGTAGGTTTCCGCGAGTTCGTCCTCGTCGTCCCAGCGGCTGTTGTCGATCAGGCTGTTGACGTTGGAGCCGTAGGCCCCTTCGGCGTTGCCGAAGACGCGCAGCGACGCGGTCTCGAGGTCGCCGCCGTGGTCTTTCTGATAAGCAAGTGCGTGCTTGCGGATGAAGTTGCGCTCGAGCGGCTCGTCGGCGCTGGCGGCCTGGAACGCGGCGTCGGCCAGCAGCTTGATCTGCAGCGGCAGCAGGTCGCGGAAGATGCCCGACAGCGTGATCACGACGTCGACGCGCGGGTGCGTCAGTTCGGCCAGCGGCAGCAGTTCGGCGCCGGCGAGACGGCCGTAGCTGTCGAAGCGCGGCCGTGCGCCCATCAGCGACAGCGCCTGCGCGATCGGGCCGCCTTCGCTCTTCAGGTTGTCGGTGCCCCACAGGACCATCGCGATGGTCTCGGGGAACGGATTGCCGTCGGCCATGTGCTTGGCCAGCAGCCGGTCGGCCTGCTGCACGCCGTCCTTGACCGCGTAGGCGCTCGGGATGCGGAACGGGTCGAAGCCGTGGAGGTTGCGACCGGTGGGCAGGATGCCCGGCGTGCGCAGCAGGTCGCCGCCGGGCGACGGTTTGATGAAGCGGCCGTCGAGCGCGCGCAGGATTCCGTCGATCTCGTGGTCCTCGGACATCAGCGCGTCGGCGGTCGCGAGCTCGCGCATCACGGCCAGCGTCTCGGGCGTCGCGTCGAGGCCGCTGAGCGCCACGGCCTCTTCGGCGGGACGTCCCGCGACCAGCGCCTCGATCGACTCGCGCGTCGGCTTGAGCGAGTGCGACGCATCGGCGCACGACAGCAGCAGGTCGATCCGCTCGGCTGCGGTAGGCGCCGTGCCGACGATGTGCAGGCCGTACGGAATCAGCGTGTATTCGACTTCGAGCAGTTCGTCGGCGAGGTGGGCGATGCGCATCTCGACGTCGGCCCCCCAGGGCTTCGCGGCATCCGCGAGATCGAGCTCGATCGCCTGGGTCTCGATCATCGTGGCGAGCGCGTCGCGCTCGACCTGGGCTTCCGGTTCGAGGCTGCGATAGCGCTGCAGCGCGTCCTTGAGGTCGACGAGACCCTTGTAGAGCCCGGCCTGCGCGACCGGCGGCGTCAGGTAGCTGATCAGCGTGGCCGCGGCGCGGCGCTTGGCGATCGTGCCCTCGGACGGATTGTTCGCGGCGTATAGGTAGAGGTTCGGCAGATCGCCGATCAGACGGTCGGGCCAGCATCCGTTGGACATCCCGGCCTGCTTGCCCGGCATGAATTCCAGGGCGCCATGCGTGCCGAAGTGCAGCACGGCGTGCGCGCCGAAGTCCTCGCGCAGCCAGCGGTAGAACGCCGAGAACGCGTGCGTCGGCGCGAAGCCCTTCTCGAACAGCAGCCGCATCGGATCGCCTTCGTAGCCGAACGCGGGCTGGATGCCGACGAAGACGTTGCCGAACTGGGCGCCGAGCACGAAGATGTTGCGGCCGTCGCTCTGCTGCTTGCCGGGCGCCGGACCCCACTGCGCCTCGATGTCCTTGAGGTACTTCTCGCGACGCACGTGGTCGTCGCCGGCGATGCGCGTGTGGACGTTGGCCATCGCGCCATACGTCGCGGCATTGCCGGTGATGATGCTTTCGCGCAGCGCGTCGACCGACGCGGGCACGTCCACCGTGTAGCCCTCGCGCTTCAACGCCTGCAGCGTGTTGAAGAGCGATTCGAAGACCGACAGGAACGCCGCGGTGCCGGTGGCGCCGGCGTTCGGCGGGAAGTTGAAGATCACCGCGGCGATCTTGCGTTCGGCGCGTTCCGCGCGGCGCAGGTCAATCAGCTTGCCGACGCGCGAGGCCAGGGTGTCCGCCCGCTCGATGCACGTGTGCATGTCGTGCGAGTCGGTATTGCTGAACGTGCAGGCGTGCGCGCAGCCCGTACAGGCGATCTGGGTCGCGCTGCCGCGACCGCCGAACACCATCGAGCCGGTGCCGCCGTCGAGTTCCGGGATCGCGACCATGATCGTCGACTCGACCGGCAGCAGGCCGCGCATCGAGCCGCCCCACTGGTCCAGCGTCTGGAACTCCACCGGGTGCACAGCCATGTACGGCACGTCGAGCTTCGACAGGATCTGCTCGGCGGCTTCTGCGTCGTTGTAGGCGGGACCGCCGACCAGCGAGAAGCCGGTCAGCGACACCAGCGCGTCGATGGTGGGGCGTCCGTCGGCGAAGAAGAACGCGTCGATCGCGGGCCGCTGGTCGAGGCCGGTGGCGAAGGCCGGAATGGTGCGCAGGCCGCGCGCCTCGAGTGCCGTGATGACGCCGTTGTAGTGGTCGGCGTTGCCGGCCAGCAGGTAAGAGCGCATCAGCAACAGTCCCACGGTGCCGCGCTTGCCGGTGGTGGCGACGAGCGGCAGCGCATCGACCGTGAGCGCCATGCGACCGGTGATGCCGTCCATCTTCGGGTGATAGACGCCGATCTCGGGATATTCGACCGGTACGGTCGGCTCGCCCTGCGTGCGCAACACCTTGCGCGGGCCGTCGGCATAACGGGCCACCAGGAAGTGGACCATGCCGGCGATGTTCTCTTCGGAGCCGGCGAGCCAGTACTGCAGCGTCATGAAATAGGCGCGCACGTCCTGGGCCGTGCCCGGGATGAAACGCAGGATCTTCGGCAGCATGCGCAGCGTCTTCATCTGCTGCGCGCCGGCCGAGGCCTTCGCGCCGCTGCCTGCGCCCGGCTTGCCGCGCAGGCGCTTCAGGAAAGCCATCGCACCGGTCGCCGGAGCCGCCATGTCGAACTTGCCCATGCGCGTCAGCTTGGTGACCTCGCCTGCCGACAACGCGCAGACCATCGCGTCGCAGTGATCGCGTCGCGCCTGCAGCGCCGCCAGGATCGGCGTGAAGTGATCCTCGAGGAACAGCATCGCCGCGATGACGATGTCGCCCGTCGCGATATCGGCGCGGCAGCGGTCGATCGCCGTCGCGTCCTCGCTCCATTCCGACGCGCAGTGGACGATCAGTTCCAGACCCGGAAGCGTTTTCGACAGCGTCCTGCGTGCGCGTTGCGTGGCGCTTGCCAGATGGCTGTCCATCGTGATGATGACGACCCGCATGGCCTGCCGGGAGAAGCCGCTGTCAACGGCTGAAGTGCGCTTTTGCATCGTAGAGAGTCTCGATGGTGATCAGCGGCACGCGTAGTTCCAGGGCGTAACGCTCGGTGTTGCGACGGGCTTTGCCGCGCACGAAGAAAGGGATCTTGCGAAGTTCGTGTTCCGCGTCTGCAGTCCACGGCGCGGTCATCGCTTTGGTGGCGACGGCGGCTTCGACGACGGGCTCCGCAACGGTGACGTCGATTGCGGCGTCATGCGGGACCGCGACGACGTCGCTGCGCGATTCGGCCGTGTGCGCGGCACCGCCCAGATGGGAGGGCGCCGCGTCTTCGTGGAACTCGAAATCGCCGCGGAACATGCCGATCAGATGTTCCTCGAGGCCCATCATCAACGGATGGACCCAGGTGTCGAACAGCACATTGGCGCCCTCGAAGCCCATCTGCGGTGCGTGGCGGGCCGGGAAGTCCTGCACGTGCATCGGCGCCGAGATCACGGCGCAGGGCACGCCGAGACGCTTGGCGATGTGGCGTTCCATCTGCGTGCCGAGGACCAGCTCCGGATGCAGTTCGGCGACCTTCGCCTCGACGTCGAGGTAGTCGTCGGTGATCAGCGCCTCGACGCCGTAGAGTTTCGCGGCCTCGCGCACGTCGCGGGCGAACTCGCGGCTGTAGGTGCCCAGGCCCACCACGGTGAAGCCGAATTCGAGCGTCGCCACGCGGGCCGCGGCGATCGCATGGGTCGCGTCGCCGAACACGAAGACGCGTTTGCCGGTGAGGTAGGTCGAGTCGACCGACCGCGCGTACCAGCCGGACCGCGCATTCGGGTCGAGGTCTTCGCGCGGCACCTCGATGCCGGCCAGCTCGGCTACTTCCGCGATGAACTCGCGTGTCGCGGTCACGCCGATCGGGACGATCCTCGTGTAGGGCTGAGCGAAGTTGCGCGTGAGCCATTGGGCGGCCTGTCCGGCCACTTCCGGGTACAGCACGACGTTGAAGTCCGCGTCGCCGAGGCGGGCGAGGTCGGCGGGCGTGGCGCCGGCCGGTGCGACCACCGCGATGTCGATGCCCATGCACTCGAGCAGTCCGGTGATCTCGCGCACGTCGTCGCGATGCCGAAAGCCGAGGGCGGTCGGGCCCAGGATGTTGCAGCGGGGACGGCGCTCCTGCGCGCGGGCCTGACGTTGCGTGCCGGGCGCCGGAGCATGCGGACCGGCCAGTGCACGGACCATCTGATAGAACGTCTCGGCCGCGCCCCAGTTCTCCTTCTTCTGATACGCCGGCAGCTCGAGCGCGACGACCGGGATCGGCAGGTCGAGCGCGCGCGCCAGGCCGCCCGGGTCGTCCTGGATCAGCTCGGCCGTGCACGACGCGCCGACCATCATCGCCTGGGGCTTGAACCTTTCGTAGGCTTCGCGCGCTGCGGTCTTGAACAGTTCGGCGGTGTCGCCGCCGAGGTCACGCGCCTGGAACGTCGTGTAGGTCACCGGCGGGCGACGCGGCAGGCGCTCGATCATCGTGAACAGCAGATCGGCGTAGGTGTCGCCCTGCGGGGCGTGCAGCACGTAGTGCACGTCGCGCATCGCGGTCGCGACGCGCATCGCGCCGACGTGCGGCGGTCCTTCGTAGGTCCAGAGCGTCAGCTGCATGGTCAGGCCACCAGCCTTTCGCCGGCGAGGCGTGCGCGACGGTCGAGCGGACGCGTGAACAGGGCCGCGAGGTCGCCGGCTTGGTCGTACCCCTGGATCGGCGTGAAGACCAGCTCGATCGCCCACTTGGTGGTCATGCCCTCGTATTCGAGCGGATTGGCGAGCCCCAGGCCGCAGACCACGAGATCGGGCATCGCGGCACGGCAGCGATCGAGCTGGCGTTCCACGTCCTGGCCTTCCGAAAGCGACGTGTCCGCGGGCAGAAGCGCGAGTTCCTCGGCGAGATGCTGGCGATGCAGGTAAGGCGTGCCGACCTCGACCAGGCGCATGCCGAGTTCGCGCGACAGGAAGCGCGCGAGCGGGATCTCGAGCTGCGAGTCGGGGAAGAAGAAGATGCTCTTGCCGGCCAGGTGCAGGCGCTGGCGGGCGAGGGACGTGGCGGCGCGGGCGCGCGGCGCCTCGACCGCACGGTCGAATATGTCGGCGGCGACGCCCATCGCGTCGGCGGCGGCCTTGAGCCACAGCGTGGTGCCTTCGGCACCGAGCGGAAAAGGCGCGGCGACGCGCGATGCACCGCGTTCCTCGAGGGCCCGCGCGGTGTCGGCGAGGAAGGGCTGCGCGAGGATGTAGCGCGTGTCCGGTCCCACGGCCGGCGCACTGCGCGACAGGCGCGGCGGGAAGAAGCGGACGGCGATGCCCATCGCCTTGAAGAGGCGGTCGAACTGGTCCTCGACGACGTCGGCGAGCGTGCCGACGACCATCAGCGTCGGCCGGCCGGACGGCGCCTCGGTCGGCAGCGTCGGGACCATCGCGGCGAGGCACGCGTCCTCGCCCTGCGTGAAGGTGGTCTCGATGCCGCTGCCGGAATAGTTCAGCACGCGCACGCGCGGCATGAAGTTCTGCGACAGACGCTGCGCTGCGCGCGACAGGTCGAGCTTGATGACTTCGGAAGGGCACGAGCCGACGAGGAACAGCGTGCGGATGTCGGGGCGCCGCTCGAGCAGGCGCGCGACGACGCGATCGAGTTCCTCGTGCACGTCGGCGAGACCGGCGAGGTCGCGTTCGTCGATGATCGCCGTCGCGAAGCGCGGCTCGGCGAAGATCATCACGCCCGCTGCCGACTGGATCAGGTGGGCGCAGGTGCGCGAGCCGACGACCAGGAAAAACGCGTCCTGCATCTTGCGGTGCAGCCAGATGATGCCGGTGAGCCCGCAGAACACCTCGCGTTGTCCGCGCTGGCGCAGGACCGGCGCATCGTTGCAGCCGTCGCTGCGCGGTGCCGCGACGATCGGCGGGATCTGGGCCGTGCGCGGAGCGAGGCCGGTACCGCTCATGCCAACTCCGCCCATTCGGTCGCTTCGTCGTCGACGGACGGACGCACGCCGCCGCGACGCGCGGCGCGCAGCTTGAGGATGAACTGCCCCGCGTTGATGACGTAGGTCGCGTAGGCGGCCAGCGCCAGCAGCATCAGCTGTCGGTCGTCGAGCAGGCCGAAGCCCAGCGACACGAGGTAGGCGGTGTGCAGCGCCAGCACCAGCATGCTGAACACGTCTTCCCAGTAGAACATCGGCGCGAAGAGATAGCAGTCGAAGACCACCTTCTCCCAGATGCAGCCGGTGATCATGATCGTGTACAGCGCGGCGGTCTTGACGACCACCGAAGCGATCGCGGCCGTGTGCCCTTCGCCGGTGACCAGGTAGCGCACCACGAGCACCAGGCTCACCGCGAAGATGAGGAACTGGACCGGCGCGAGTAGTCCCTGCACGAGGGTCCAGCGCGTCGCGTCGCG
>Ga0209724_1002176_pt1 | contig 16974 bp, 16 predicted proteins | sample grotaG_FD_184143 | JGI IMG/M metagenome (GOLD analysis project Ga0209724, IMG submission 184143) | Glacier valley bacterial and archeal communities from Borup Fiord, Nunavut, Canada, to study Microbial Dark Matter (Phase II) -... | ecosystem: Environmental > Aquatic > Freshwater > Ice > Glacier ...
AAAATAAATTATGAGATTTTTTTTGATACTATTGCTGTGGATGCTGCTGCTGAACTGTAAAACAGCGGGCGCCCAGGATTATCTGACCGTAGAAGATGCAATCGGTTCTGCATTGAAATCTAATTATGATATAGAAACACTCAAGCTGGATTCAACTGCTTACGCGATCAATAATCAATATGCCAATGGTGCGTTTTTACCACAGCTGAACGGCACCGCTTCCAGACTTTTTAACAACAATAACCAGAACCAGCGACTTGCCGATGGCAGTGTTAAAGAAAGGAATGGTATCAAATCCAACAACCTGGTTTCCTCTGTAAACCTTACCTGGACGTTATTCGATGGCCTTAGAATGTTTGCTACCAAAGCGAAACTGGCTGAGTTTCAGCGATTGGGTGAAATAGCCGTTAAGCAACAAGTGGTTACCACCATCGCTGCAGTGATAAATAATTATTATGATATAGTCAGACAGAAGCAGCAGTTGAAAGCTATAGAAGAACAGATGGGCATCAATGACGAAAGGGTAAAGCTGGCCGATAAAAAATTCAGTGTCGGTCTTGGAGCTAAGCCCGAATTACTGCAGGCAAAGGTTGACCTTAATGCACAAAGAGCCGCACAGCTGACCCAGCAAACATTGATCGTGCAATTAAAAGAACAGCTTAACCAGCTTATGGGACTGTCTGTTACAAAGTCGTACGAAGTTGCTGATAGTATTCCTTTCGATCCCGATCTTCAATTAGGTACAATCCGCAATGAACTGGAAGTAAACAATCCTACCCTGCTGCTCTCAAAGAAAAATATTGATATTTCAAAATGGGCACTGAAAGAAATCAAAGGGCTGCTGTATCCGGTGGTCGCGCTTAGTTCGGCTTTTAATTTTACAAGAATAAAAAACGCGGAAGTGATTAACACTTTTACTCCGTTGTATAATCAAAACAAAGGGTTAAACTATGGTATGACTTTATCAGTGCCTATACTCAACGGTCTTACTACCAGAAGATTGATTTCACAATCAAAATTAAATATCCGGCTGCAGGAAGTATCTTACTCCAACCAGTTATCACAGCTTGATGTGACTTTAAATAATGCCTTTAAAAATTATGAGTTGTATAAAAAATTGCTGAAGCTTGAAGAAGAAAATATCTTTCTCGCCAAAGAGAATGTAAACATCGCATTGGAGCGCTTCAAGCAGGGTGTATCCACAAACCTCGAATTGCGCCAGGCACAGATAAGTCTGGAGCAAGGTTACGATCGCCTTATCGCCGCAAGATATAATACCAAAGTTGCCGAGACGGATCTGTTGCGGCTGCAGGGAAAAATTCTAAGATAATACTTACAGGATGTCAGTCGTAAATTAATGTGTTTGCTATCAGCTGATAGCTCCTCATACCATAAATAGTAATTTTGTTTTATTTATCTTTTCTTTGCACCTCAACCGGCTATAAATGATCCCGACCGTTGGTATTATAATGGGTAGTGACAGTGACCTTGAGGTTATGAGCAATGCGGCTTCTATTCTAAAAGAATTTCAAATTGCTTTCGAGTTAACGGTTGTGTCAGCACACCGCACACCTTACCGGATGATGGAATATGCCCGTACTGCAAAAGAGCGGGGTGTGGTAGTGATCATAGCAGGCGCAGGAGGCGCCGCGCATCTTCCCGGTATGATTGCATCCATTACCAGTCTTCCTGTTATCGGAGTGCCTATAAAATCTTCCAATTCTATCGACGGATGGGATTCTGTTCTTTCAATATTACAAATGCCTAATGGAATCCCGGTGGCAACCGTCGCGTTAAATGCTGCTAAAAATGCAGGAATTCTTGCTGCGACTATTATAGGCGCATTCAATGAAACGGTGTCTCAAAAGATAATCGAATATAAAAAAAGCCTGGAAGCAGAAGTGATGAGAAAGGTAGCCACGCTGAAGCTTGATGGATGGGAAAACAAGTTTGATAACTGAAAAGCTTTTATGAATATTAAATTACTCGATGATAAAGAATTAAAGAATTTTACTCCCGGGGCCGGCATAGAATCTTTTGATGATCACGTGTATGTTTTGAGTGATGATACAAAAAATATGCTGGTTATGAACAGGAGCTGGAAAGTACAGGAAACCATTAACCTGTTTGCTTCAGATACATTCAGGATGACAAAAGAATTGATACCGGGTCTTGAGGCAACAACTATTATCCAGCTCAACAAATTACCGTTGCTCCTTATGATTAGCTCCGGTTCTATGGAAGCAGATGGTGACAAAGCTTTGATAATGAACCTGCATACAAGAGCCATCGAAGAATTTGATCTTACGGTGTTTTACAACCGGCTTAAACAATCGGGTTCGGATGAGTTGGACATTAAAGCTGTTACTGTTTTAAATGATCAGCTTCTATTGTGCAACATGGCCAACAGCACACATGCTGATAACCGCATCATTATTACTTCCCTTGATTTCTGGAAGAACCAGCACGAGGCAGATATCAGAACCGTTAAAGTAGAGTTAGAAGAAAAAGCAGGAGATTCTTTAACCCTTTCCGGACTAACGTATTCTTATAAAAATGATTGGCTTATCATGACAGTAACATCACAGGAATCAGTTCAAAGAATGGGGGAAGGATTTTCAGGTGAATGTATCATCGGTGTAGTGGAAGATGCTTCACGTAAGATAGGCCGTAAACGCTTTAAGATAAATGACTATTTAAATCTTGTTGATGCAGATAAAAAGTTTAAGGGTCAACTGGTAAAGTCGTTATGCATACAGGCAGATAAAGAAGAAAAATTAAAATTACACCTGGTCAGCAGCAATAATAGAGGAGAGCACTTTTTGTTCAAGGTAAGGTTGAAAGAGTAGTCATATTTCCATCAGCACCTGTTATGTCTCGGCGATTATTATAAATACCTGTTCTAACGCCGGCGACTTATCATATATCATCCTTATAAATTCTTTTCCATATTTGGCATAGTAGGGCATAAAATTATCGATCCTTTCCTGCAGGGCGTTTCCGGGAAACAACTTCTCTTTTAGAACGTGTACCTGCCTCTGCCGGGCTTCGAATTTTTTCTTCTCGGCGCTAAGCATTTTTTCTTCAAGAGTCCGTAATCGTTTAACCGCCTGCGTTTGTAATGCTTCCACATGTTTCGCAAGCGTTATGTCAACAGCATTCGCCAGTTTATTAATGGCAGCATATTGAATTTGAAGAGTGGAAATTTCTTTTGAAAGATCCAACTGTTTGCCCGACTCTCTTTTTACTATTTCTTCAACAAGTGTTTTCTCATTTTTGAAAAGATCAGTAGTTTCTAATCCCAGTTTCTTTGTGTTTTCGAGCCATCTTTTTTCAATAAACAGAAAGGAGTTACGGAGCAACAATACCGGATAAGGAACGTGATAATATTCAAACAGCTCTTTTAATTCAAGCCAGTAAGCGGTCTCGCCGCCGCCACCGATGAAAACAATTCCTGGAAGAATGGTTTCCTGGAATAACCCCCGTAAAATAACATTAGGACTGAACCTTTCAGGATGATCGTTTAGCTCCTGTAATAATTCAATCCTGGTAAATTTTAAATTCGTATCAACTACCTTCCAGTCATTATTGTCTTTTACGATACGCTGACGCATATCATCCTTCAGGTAAAAAAGATTAATATCCCGGGGCATAGCCTGCACCTTGTAATACTGAGATAAATCCTTAATAGCATTGCCAACAACAGAGGAAGGCACCTGGTTTAACAGGTCATCTTCAAATATCCCTTTCATAGATTGCTTCAACCTTGCATTATCCGGAATAAGGATAACCACACCATAGTCGGCAAACAATGCATTCACCAGTTTGAATGTAGCATTTTGTACATCATGGCTTTCAAGGTAACATTTTTTCAAAAGCGCTGTCAAGGCCTCGCTGTGAGGAAACCCGGAAAGTTCACCAGATATTCTGTCAATAATTTTCTCCAGTCCGGCGGGACTCATTCTTCCTACCGCGCCCTTTTGTTGCGTGTCCCAAATTATTTTTTCACCATTAAGGTATATGTTTCCCAATTCCTCCAGGTCGGCATCTTCACTGCCCATATAATAAACAGGCACAAATTTATATTCCGGTATTTCTTTGCCGAGATAAGCCGCCAGCTTTACTGCATGCAAAATTTTATAAATAAAATATAGATAGCCGGTGAAGATATTAGGCTGATGTGCAGTAACGATGGTAAAGCAATCATCGCCAGATAACAGTGTAATGTTTTGCTGAACAGCCTCACTATCATCACAATCTTTATACTGTTCTTCAAGTACCGATACCAGCAACTCACGGTTAGTGGCAAACGCTTTTCGCGATGCTATAGACTGCCTGATACCTTCTAGTGATGGAAGGTATTTATAAAAATATTTAAGGTCAGGGTCGCCATTCAGGTAATCAACAATGATTTTAGAAAAAGATCCTATCTGTTGAAAAGGTACCGGGGTGGAAGTACAATCCATAGTAAGAAATAAGTTTATTGAACCGACTATCCGTTGATGATTAACTGGTGAGGTATCAGCTGTCAGCCCTCAACAAGTCAGCCGTCAGCAAGTCTGTGTATGATATACTTTCCGCCTGATAGCTAACGGCTGATAGCTGATAGCAAATTTCTAAAACAGAACACTGGCAACATTACCAATCATTTTACAGAAAACTTATAAACAGTTACCTGGTGATACGTTTCACCCGGCTTTAAAATGGTAGTAGGAAAAGAAGGCTGGTTAGGTGAGTCTGGAAAATGCTGTGTTTCCAGGCACAGAGCCGCATGCTTACCATAGGTAGCTCCGTTTCTTGTGCCGGTAAGTTTACCATCAAGGAAGTTGCCTGTATAAAATTGAATACCCGGCTGCGTAGTACGAACTTCCATGAAACGTCCGCTGGCAGAATCATATACGGTAGCGGCAATACTTTCTTCATTGCCCGATTTGATAAGAACATAGTTATGATCATAACCCCCTTTAACTGAACCCAGTTCTTTGCCGATTCTTTTAGAAGATGTAAAATCCATCGGAGTGCCTTTCACTTCGGGATGCTTACCGGTGGGTATCAGTTTGTCATTTACAACAGTGTACTTGTCAGCATTGATAGTAAGCAGCTGGTCTTCGATGGTCGCGGATGTACCGGCAGACAAATTCCAGTATGTATGGTTGGTTAGATTTACCGGAGTAGCTTTATCACTTGTGGCGGTATAATCGATTTTTAATTCATTGTTATCCGTTAAAGAATATTCAACTTTTGCTTTAAGGTTTCCAGGATATCCTTCCTCACCATCCTTACTATCGTAGGTAAGCATCAAAGTATTGCCTGATTGTTTTGCATCCCAGATCACTTTGTCAAAACCTTTTAAACCCCCATGTAATGCATTGCCATTATTGTTTGCAGCAAGCGTGTACGTTTTTCCATCCAATATGAATTTAGCGTTGGCAAGGCGATTGGCATACCTGCCAACAAGTGCGCCGAAATATGGATTACCTTTCTGCAGGTAGCCCGATAAGGAATCAAATCCTAAAACAACATCACCGGCTTTGCCATTTCTATCAGGTGTGATAACGTCGGTAATGATACCGCCGTAGTTAATGATCTTTACTACCATTCCTTTTGTATTGGTGAATGTATATTGCATCACCTCTTTGTCATTAACTTTTCCAAACGGTTGCGGGCTTTGTGAATTCATAGGAGCTTGAGATATTGTAGGGGTTGTTACGGAATCTTTTTTATCTGCAGAGGAGTTACTTTCATTGTTGTTACAGGAAGATAGCATTATACAACCTGATAAAGCAAAGCACAATGTTAGTGGAAAAAAATTTTTCATACGTTTTTGTTGAGATGTTTTATTTTAAATTATTGTTCGACAATTAATATCAGCTAATGGTCACTTTTAAATTTTAGCCTCAATAGATTCCCGGCTCCATTCATTGTTTACCAGTCTTAAAATCTTTCGCTCGTTGGCGTTTTTTAATTCTTCCGGTAATAAATGCATAGGAGCGGTCTGAAAGCAAACCGGTCTTACCCAGCGCTTCACGCCATTTATACCTACGGCGGTAAACCGACTGTCTGTTGTCGCAGGAAACGGACCGCCATGTACCATGCTCGGACAAACCTCCACACCTGTGGGTACTCCGTTAAAAAGAACACGCCCGGCGATTTGTTCGGCAATATCAACCAGTGCCGCATGTTCTTCAAAATCTTTATCGGTTCCTACAAGAGTTGTTGTCAGTTGACCGCTGACAGCTTTCCATGCCGATATTAATTCTTCCAGGTCAGCACATTTAACCATTAGTGAATAAGGCCCAAAAACTTCCTCATGCAATACGGGATTTTCTAAAAATACTTTGCCTGTTACCTGTGCGATATTTGGCAGCGCTTCTCCTTCGCCAGCGACAAGGGAAGTATTCGTATGTTGTACGCCAGGCTGCTTCAATGCAAGCTCCATTTTTTCTTTGTATGCTTTATGTATCCCTGCATGCAGCATCCTGGCCGGTTTAACTTTTACAATTTCTTCATCGAGTAACAATAAAAATTTATCGAGGGCATCGGATTCAATACTCATCATCAAACCGGGATTGGTACAGAACTGACCCATACTCAGCGTTACCGAACCTGCAAAGGAAACTGCCAGCGCGGCATTGTTTTTTACAAGCGTGTCCGGAAGAAATATAACAGGATTAACACTTCCCATTTCAGAGAAAACAGGAATAGGCACTTTCCTTTCCTGCGCATAGGAAACAAGCGCCATGCCTCCCGATGTAGAGCCTGTAAAACCAACCGCAGCCGTTGAAGGATGTTGAATAAGCGCTTTGCCTGTTTCGTTGCCTCCATGTACATGTTGTACAACAGCTTCGGGCATGCCGCATTGCGCTATTGCTTTTTTAATAGCGCCATAAACCATTCCTGAAGTCTCACTGTGTGCCGGATGAGCCTTTACTATTATTGAACAACCCGCCGCGAGCGCCGAGGCAGTGTCTCCGCCTGCGGTGGAATAGGCAAATGGAAAGTTACTGGCGCCGAATACAATAACAGGTCCCAACGGTATAAGCATCTTTCGCAGATCCGGTTTAGGAAGAGGTGTTCTTTCAGGAACAGCAGTATCTATAGAAGCTTCAACCCAACTTCCTTCCCTTAACATTGCGGCAAACATTCTTAGCTGCATCGTAGTTCTCGCCTTTTCTCCCATCAACCTTGGCAGCGGCAGATTGGTCTCTTCAGAAGCTTTAAGAACCAATGCATCACCTAAAGCTTCGATTTCGTTCGCTATAGATTCTAAGAACAGCGCTTTTCGCTCAGGTCTTATTTTTCTATACAGCTGGAAAGCTGCATCGGCGGCTTCCATCACTGTATTTATTTCCTGCATCGTTGAAGAAGTGTCGTTCATGCAAATATTATTTTATCAAAAAATAAAATCTATTAAATCACTAAGGTAAAGAGGATCGACTTCTTTGCACTAAAACTTTATTTCTTAGCGTAAAATAACCCTTGCTCTGTACATCAACTGGTATTGAGTGCGATATATATTACCACTCATTGGTATAGACGTCAGCTATCGTTCATCAGCTAAAGCCTTTGGCGTCGGAGGATAGCAAGAGCGTCAATTTTGAGTTGACGTAACACTAACCGCTCCACTTTCAAAACTACTACTTTTTCAAAGTAGTCAAAATTGCTTCTACCTCTGTATCAGCTATCGTATTGTTTTAATTTATCAATACCTGATGACTAAAAATATTTGGAGCAACCTCATCATACATATAATCACTTATCTAAAAAACGATTATACCCCTATAATGTGCAAATGTTTTATTCCTTCCGCCATTATGTATATTAAAAACCGTTAGAGGGCATCCCTAAAAATTACCTATGAAATTCTTTAATCTCATACAGGCATGGGTTTGCCTGTTATCATCCTTCGTATTATTTAACGGCAATAGCTATAGCCAATGTTCGAATGGCACGCCTGCTTCCAATATTTCTTACGACACTGTTTTTCATGGCGGCGGTAACAATACATACGATATTAATTTTCCTCAATTCGATACAAACAGGGTGTATCTGTCATTCCCGCAGTTTACTCCTTCCAAGGGAACGCTTATTGGGGTTGATTTTAAAACAATAATAACCGTAAAAAATAGCTATAAAGTAGAAAACCAGGACAATCTTCCTTCTTTATCAAAAGTAAAAATAATACGAACAGACATAATAAATAGTAATGCACTAACTGCACCCCTTGAAAATATTCAGGGTAAAACAATAGCCCTAAATTCTCTTGGTAGTTCAGATGGGGTCAGTGGTTCAGGATTAGATTACAAAGAAGATGGACCCATATATTCCTATAAAAACGCGGTAATAAGTAATTCAATTACAAGCAACCTGGCAGGCTTTATGGGAAACGGACAAGTTGTTTTTAATTACGAAACACATACTGATCTTTTCTCATCTGGCTCAAACAATGTCTTTACCTCCACTACGGAAGACTCTATTTACGTACAATTAACTTATCGTTACTGCACTACCAGCCTGCTACCCGCCGACATAAGCAATTTCTCGGCAGTGAAGGCTGGGTCTTCTGACATCCAGTTAAGCTGGACCGTACCTAATGATAATATAGCAAACAAATATGAAATGCAGAAGAGTATAGACGGAAGAAACTATTTTTCATTCCTGGATATCGTTGCTAAATCCGCGGCATCAAATAACTACCAGGTGAAATATACCTCCACCAAAGATGACAAGAATAAAGTATTCTTCAGAATCAGGCAGATAGAAGCTGATGGTGGTATTAAGTACTCTGTTATAAAAACTGTTACGCTTGATTACGTATCAACAACTATGAAAGTGTACCCTACTGTTACAAAAAGCGAAGTGAATATCTATTTTCAATATGCGCCGAAAGCTAATTATTTGGTAAGTGTTCTAAATCTTTCTGGCCAGGTGATGCAACAGGCAGTATTTCCGGGGACTACCCTTATAAAAATTTTGTTGAAACCTACTCTTAAGTCAGGATTATACATACTGTGTGTTACAAACAAACAAACGTTGGAGAGACAACAATCAAAGCTGGTGATCGAGTAGAGAATTAAACTAAATCATAAGGAGGTGGCAAGTTTATGATTATACAAAACAACATCCAGTTATATAAGCGCTATCAGGAGGAAAAATGATATCCATTGATCTTCTGACGGCTGATAGCTGAGGGCTTCTCACTAAACGATTTCTCCTTTAATAACTTAAACTATCATCCCTTCCAGGTCATAATCAAACGCGCCGGTAATCAATACATCGGCAAAGTTGCCAATTATTAATTTTTCGGTGTCGGCAATGATCACTTCGTTGTCAACTTCAACACTATCAAATTCAGTTCTGCCGGTATAGCGGCCGGATTCTTTCTTATCGATTATTACCTTAAGTATTTTACCGATTTTCTCCTGGTTCTTTTCATAGCTTATCTGCTGCTGCACTTCCATGATTTCCTGCGCGCGTCTTTCTTTTTCGTCCACAGGCACATCATCAATCAACGCATATCCACTTGTGCCTTCTTCGTGGCTGTAAGAAAATATTCCTACCCTGTCGAAACGGTGTTTTTGTAAGAACAGTTTCATTTCTTCAATATCATCCTGCGTTTCCCCGGGAAAGCCGGCAATTAAAGTAGTACGCAAACATATTCCGGGAATTTTTTCTCTGATAGTAAAAATCAGCTCTTCCATCTCAGCGTTGGTAATCTGCCTGCGCATGGCATGCAGCATCCTGTCACTGGCATGCTGCAAAGGCATATCGAGGTAGTTACATATATTATCTCTTTCCTTTATAACGTCCAGTATTTCCAAAGGGAATTTTGAAGGATAAGCATAATGCAATCGAATCCACACTAATCCTTCTATATCTGCAAGGGCATGCAGCAACCTGGGAAGTTCTCTTTTTTTATAGATATCCAATCCGTAATAAGTGAGTTCCTGGGCAATGAGCATAATTTCTTTCACACCTTTTTTTACCAGTAGCTTTGCTTCCGCCACCAGTTGATCGATGGGTTTACTTATATGCGATCCGCGCATTAATGGAATAGCGCAAAACGAACAGGTACGGTTACACCCTTCTGAAATTTTTAAGTAGGCATAATGAGAAGGGGTGCTTAACATACGCTCCCCTACTAATTCAGCCTGGTAATTTATTTCAAATTTTTTAAGGATCTGTGGCAGTTCGAAAGTCCCGAAATATGCGTCCACTTCCGGTATTTCCTGCTCCAGGTTATTTTTATATCTTTCGCTGAGGCAACCTGTCACGTAAACTTTATCTATTTTACCACTCTTCTTTCTCTCCACCTGGTGAAGGATAGTGTTCACTGATTCTTCTTTGGCTTTATCTATAAAACCACAGGTATTAATGATAACGATGTTGTGGTCTTTCTTTGTACTTTCATGAACCACCTGTATGTCATTAGCGAAAAGCTGACCACCGATGACTTCGCTGTCAACCATGTTTTTACTGCAACCCAGCGTAATAATATTGACCTTATCTCTTTTTAATGTTTTTGTTTTCATGATCCTAAAAATGTAGTGGAAGGTATGCGGTTAATCAGCGCTCCAGGCTGAAAAGACTGTCAACGAATTCATGCTTGTTAAACACCAGCAGGTCTTCTATTTTCTCACCGGTGCCTATAAACTTAACAGGTATTTTAAACTGGCTGGCAATCGCTAATACTACACCACCTTTAGCTGTTCCATCAAGTTTTGTGATGACGAGCCCGGTAACTTCTGTAACGGCGGTAAACTGCCGGGCCTGTTCCAAAGCGTTCTGACCGGTAGATCCATCCAGCACCAGTAAAATTTCATGTGGCGCCGCCGGTAGTAGTTTCGCAACGACCCTTTTCATCTTACTCAGCTCTTCCATCAGGTGCACTTTATTATGCAGGCGGCCGGCTGTATCAATAATAACAATATCGGAGCCTCGCGCGATACCACTTTGAACCGTATCAAAAGCCACCGCCCCCGGGTCGGAACCCATTCCCTGTTTAACAATAGGCACGCCGGCACGTTCACTCCATATAGTCAGCTGGTCAACTGCGGCGGCGCGAAAAGTGTCCGCGGCGCCGAGTAAAACAGATTTACCAGCCTTCTTAAAATTATATGCAAGCTTACCTATGGTAGTTGTTTTGCCCACTCCGTTTACGCCAACCACCATTATCACATATGGTTTTACCGGCAGCTGCGAGGAGAAGCTATAACTATTTTTATCGGACGCGTCTGCAAGCAACTCTTCCATTTCCTGTTGCAGAATGCTATTCAGCTCGCTGGTATTGATATATTTATCCCTGGCTACCCGCTGCTCGATTTTCTCTATAATTTTAATAGTGGTATCTAGTCCAACATCGGCGCCTACCAGCGCGTTTTCCAGTTCATCCAGCACCTGTTCATCAACAGTACTTTTTCCTGCAATGGCTTTGGTTATTTTAGATAAGAAGTTTTCCTTGGTTTTTTGCAATCCCTGGTCAAGACTTTCTTTCTCTTTTTTACCAAATAGTTTATCAAATAATCCCATATTGATTGAGTTGGGTGATAAATTAGGTATAGAATCTAGTTGAACCACGGAGGCAGGGTGGCACATTAAAGCACTGTTTCAAATTATTATATTCAAAGTATTCCTTCCCGTCTCCCTGCCTTCGTGTTTACACACACCTTCTATATTGCTCATACTAAAACAGAAAAAGCTGTTCCGTATTGCGGAACAGCTTCTCAATATAATCTCAGCTTATCATTTGTCTGCCAGGAAATCTTTCACCTTATCCTTATGCACAATAGCTTCTTTAAAAGTGTAAGCGCCTGATTTAGGGCTACGGATGGCTTTGATGACTTTCGTCCAGTTTTTTGCTTCTGCTGCTGCTTTTTGATCCTTGGTCTTTATCGCTGTTTTAGCACTTTTTGCCATTGTAATAAATTGTCAGTTAAAAATTTTCAGGTTTCGATCTCAAAAAAAAATTACTTTATCTCTTTATGAACCGTAACCTTCTTTAAGATAGGGTTGTACTTCTTTAACTCCAGGCGTTCGGGAGTATTCTTTTTATTTTTGTTGGTGATATAGCGGCTGGTACCCGGCAATCCACTGTTTTTATGTTCAGTACACTCCATAATAACCTGTACTCTGCTTCCTTTCTTTGCCATCTTAAAACGATTTTATTTTATAGTTATCTGTTACGATAATTAATTCAAATTTTTTGTCCCTGAGATCTCATTTCTTTAACTACGGAATACAAGCCATTCTTGTTAATGGTACGTATTGCTTTTGCGGACAACTTAATAGTAATCCATATATCTTCTTCCGCTAAGAAAAACTTTTTTGTTTTGAGATTGGGTAAAAACCTCCGCTTGGTCTTTATGTTAGAATGCGAAACGCTGTTTCCTGAACTGGGTCTTTTACCTGTTACCTGACATACTCTGGCCATGATTCAACAAAATTTTGGAGGGCAAAGGTCGTAAAAACATTGAAATAACCAAAAACAAATTGAATTGCATAATTATCAGTAAGTAATGATTACTACTAACAAACACTTTCGTTAGTTATTCCATCGACGCTAATCAACTTTTCTAAAGCGATTTCCTTACCTGACTGCAGTTGTAAAACCGGGGGTTCACTCATTTGGTAGATGCCGCCAATACTTTCAATGATAGTGATTCTTTCTCCCTCATCGAAAAAAACGATTTCGCATCTTTTTTTTATCAATGCCAGCTCTTCCAACATTTCTAAAAATTCAACTTTAATCATTATCGTTTGATCATTCAGCAAAAGTAACGGTAATATTATCTTATAGTTGTGAATTAAACTTATTTGAAATATTAGTTAATTTACTTTCTAATTAAGACAAGTGGTCAATGAGCGATACTAAAAGAAAAACTATTATAAGAGATATAAGCTGGCTATCGTTCAATGCCAGGGTATTGCAGGAAGCAGCAGACCCTAGTGTCCCGTTACGCGAACGAATAAGGTTCCTGGGAATATTTTCAAATAACCTTGATGAGTTTTTTAGAGTACGGGTGGCAACGCTAAAGCGAATGATGGAATTAGGCAACAAGACGCACATGCATGTTGAGCAGTCTCCCGACAAAATACTGGAAGAAATTCAATCGATTGTATTACGCCAGCAAAGTGAGTTTAACCGGATATGGGAGAACATTTCTATTGAACTGGAAAAAGAAAAGATCTTTATTTTGAATGAAAAACAGTTGAACCGCGAGCAGAAGGTATTTGTGATCCGGTATTTTGAAGAAGAGGTCCGGTCTAACACCATTCCGCTGATGATTGAAAGCATCCCGCAGTTTCCTTATCTCAGGGATAAATCCATATTCCTGGGTGTGGTACTTTCAAGGCAGGATTCGGCATATAGCCAGAAATATGCTATCATCGAGGTGCCTGGTAAAACACTTGGCAGGTTTGTGCTGCTGCCTTCTGCTCCCGGAGAACGTGCGATCATATTACTGGAAGATGTAATCCGGTATAACCTGCCTTCTATTTTTTCTTATTTCGGTTACGACAAATACGATTCCTGGATCTTTAAGGTAACCAAAGATGCCGAACTTGATATTGACACGGATGTTGCCACCTCCATCATACAAAAAATAGAGAAAGGATTAAAAAACCGGCGAAAGGGAAAACCTGTCCGGTTTGTGTACGATAAAGAAATAGACCCGGGTCTACTGGAATACCTGATGCGCCGGATGAACCTTACCAGGAAAGACAACCTTATTCCGGGAGGCCGCGTTCATAATTTTCGTCATTTTATTGACTTTCCGGATAGTGTGTTCCCGAAAAGAGGACAGCGTAAAAAGCCCTTTCAGCATCCGCTTCTCGCCAATTCAAAAAGGGTAACCGATATCGTGCTTGAGAAAGATATCATGCTTCATTTTCCTTATCATTCTTTTAACCCTGTGATCGACATGTTGCGGGAAGCAGCAATAGATCCTAATGTTACCGCCATTAAAATTACCTGTTACAGGCTGGCAAAAAATTCTAAAATAGTCAATGCCCTGATCAATGCCGTTCGCAACGGAAAACATGTAACGGTCATGCTTGAGCTAAGAGCCAGGTTCGAAGAGGAGGCTAATATCGAATGGAAAGAGCGGCTGGAAGATGAAGGTGTAAAAGTGATTATCGGTTTACCGGATATGAAAGTTCATTCCAAGATATGCCTTATAAAAAAGCGGGTTAATAATCTCACCGTGCATTATGGATTTGTAAGTACGGGCAACCTGAATGAAAAGACCGCTACCCTCTATGGCGATCATTGTTTGCTGACGGCTAATCGCAATATCATGGCCGATCTGAACAGGATGTTTAACTTCCTGGAAAAGCCTAAAGACGGACTTCATTTTTTAAAAGAGTGCAAAACGCTTATCCCCTGTCCAACAACTCTGCGCAAGGAATTATTAAAGATGATCAGTAAAGAAATTAAAAGTGCCAGGGCTAATAAACCGGCGTCTATCACGCTTAAAATGAATTCACTTTCTGATGAAGCGTTTATAGAAGCTTTATATGAAGCCGCGAAAGAAGGTGTTGAAATTAAGATGATCGTTCGTGGGATTTTCTGCATGTTTACTGAAAATGAAAAATTCAGGCGCCCGGTGAAAGCGATAAGTATCATTGATGAATACCTGGAACATGCGAGAGTGTTTGTGTTTCACAATGATGGCAAAGAGAAAGTTTATATATCTTCGGCAGACTGGATGGTTCGCAACCTCGATCACAGGGTTGAAGCCACCTGTCCTGTTTTTGATGAGGACATAAAAAACGTGCTTAAAAACATTTTAGACATTCAACTAAATGACAGTGTTAAAGCGCGCGTGCTGAATAATGATCTCAGTAATGCATACGTAAAAAGTTCAGATGATATAAAAATCAGGTCACAGATTGAAACATATAATTATCTCTTATCAATAAGCCAGCAGGATAAAAAACAGCTACAGGAACAAAGAGATGTTCCGGTGGCAGAAATCCCGGTAACCACCTCATAAAAATATTCATGTTAAGACTGGCAGCAATTGATATAGGAAGTAACGCGGCAAGGCTTTTGATCTCAGAAGTTATGAGAACAGGTGTGTCAGCTCCTGACTTTAACAAATTAAACCTCATCCGGATTCCCCTTCGTTTAGGCTTCGACGTTTTTGAGTATAAAAAGATAATGCCGGCAAAAGAGGAGATGATCATACAAACCATGCAGGCTTATAAACACCTGCTGGTGGTGTATGATGTTAAGCACTATAAAGCATGCGCAACTTCAGCGATGAGGGACGCCGTAAACGCGGCAGGCATCCTGGAAAGAATCGAATCAGAAACAGGTATCGTTGTGGAAGTGATCAGCGGCGAAGAAGAAGCTTCCGTTATTTATGAAAACCATATCGCAGAAAATCTTAATAGAGACAATGCCTATTTATACATCGATGTAGGTGGTGGAAGTACAGAGCTGACCTTATTTTTTGATAACCAGATGGTATTTAAAGAATCATTTGATATAGGTACTATCCGCTTGTTAAAAAACCAGGTTTCAGAATCGCAGTGGCTTAAGGCAAGAGATTTTATACGTGAAAGAACAAAACCCTTTAAGAACCTGGTAGCTATCGGTACAGGCGGTAACATCAACAAGGTTTTTTCCATGTCTAAGAAAAAAGACGGAAAGCCTTTATCACTGGAGCTATTAAAAGATTATCACAAAGAGTTAAGCAATGTTTCACTGGCGCAACGGATGAAGTTATACAGCCTGAGGGAAGACAGGGCAGATGTGATTGTACCTGCTTTGCTTATTTTTGTAAACGTTATGCGCTGGGCAGAAGCCAACGAAATATTTGTACCCAAGATAGGGCTGGCGGATGGATTGATACAACATTTGTATAAGGAGTTGATGATGCGTGAAATGGAAGTGTGAAAATACTATTACCGGCAGCCGCTAAATTATTTTTAAAATTTACCTTTAGCTGGCGCTAAAGAATTTCTGAGCGATAAATTTAATACTACGCCTCATGTCAGTACACAAGGAAATCAGGAAGGTAACGACCAACACTTTGCAGAAAATGAAATTGAACGGTGAGAAGATTTCTATGATCACTGCTTACGATTTTTCGTTCGCTAAAATATTCGATGAAGCCGGTATTGATATTGTGCTGGTTGGTGATTCAGCCAGCAATGTTATGGCAGGGCATGAAACTACTTTACCTATAACACTGGAGCAGATGATCTATCATGCATCTTCTGTTGTGAGAGGCATTAACCGGTGTCTTGTAACGGTGGATCTGCCTTTCGGCTCCTACCAGGGCAATTCAAAAGAGGCGCTTGTTTCCACCATCCGTATCATGAAAGAAACCGGCGCTCATTCTATAAAACTGGAAGGCGGTGAGGAAATACTGGAATCGGTAAAACGCATTCTTTCTTCCGGTGTTCCGGTGATGGGTCATCTCGGACTAACGCCACAGTCGATTTATAAATTCGGAACTTACACGGTGCGTGCAAAAGAAATTGAAGAAGCGGAGCAGCTTAAAAAAGATGCACTGCTATTGCAGGAAGCCGGATGTTTTGCTATCGTACTGGAAAAAATTCCGGCGGTGCTGGCTAAAGAAGTCTCTGAGAGTTTGCTGATTCCTACAATAGGTATCGGTGCAGGAAAATTCTGTGACGGGCAGGTGCTGGTAATGCATGATTTGCTGGGCATCAACACTGAATTTAAGCCCCGCTTTCTTCGGCAATACCTAAACCTTAACCAGCAAATCACCGAAGCTGTGCAGCATTATATCAGGGATGTCAAGGATAAAGATTTCCCTAATGATAATGAACAATACTAGTGTTATTTCAATTATGATGTGTCTTAGAAAACGCTATCAGCCGTCAGCTTTCAGCCATAGTATAACGCGGGGGTTATGTTTCGAATAAAATAACTTTGGAAATCATAATTAGTTGTTTAAAAATTACTAGTACAAAAGCCTTCAGGATAATAAAGTAATTAAT